>TARA_R110000824_G_scaffold102703_2_pt1 | contig 31325 bp, 29 predicted proteins | sample TARA_R110000824 | Tara Oceans TARA_R110000824 (sample SAMEA4397747) | marine metagenome | biome: Polar Biome; feature: [MES] marine water layer (ENVO:01000295) within the mesopelagic zone...; material: water (ENVO:00002006), including particulate matter (ENVO:01000060) such...
GGCTGTGATGCACACCCACTCAAGCAAGTGACAAGCAACAGTATCCTAATCATTGGCCTTCTCCATTCTTACCAAGCGTACCGAGAGCTGACAGACAGGTGATAAGATCGGCTGCCTTACCAAGCATCACCTTCAGGTGAAGCACGTCCTCCTCAAGAGCCTCAAGGCGTAGCTCAGCTACACCCGAGTGGTCATCTTCCCTTAGTGTCTCAATGGCTGCCGAAAGATAATCATCAACGGTATCCTTGGTTACGATATCGAAGTCATCTGGGTCGAAGCCGCCCAGCGTCATCACCTCGTGGTTGTTCATCTCGTCTAAGATAATGTCCTTGAAGTCATAGCTATCGAGAACATCCCTCGCTACTTGACCGACCTCTTCTTCTAAGTTGCTCATAACTCTATCCTTTCTGCGACGTCCTGCCGCATTGCGAAGAAGGCACGGGTTTCCATTTTACCGTAGCCTCCTATCTCTTGTTCATATGCATCATCATTATTGCTCACCATGAGCACGGCATTAGCCTTCATCGTATAGATGATGAACTCATGGCCATCGAGAGTCTCATGCAGCCATGTCTCCATCTCATCTCGCACCTCATCAGCGGCTTCCTCTTCATCGAAGTCAGGGTCGTTACCATCCTCACGCAGCACACTGATACGTTGCTCAGTCTGCGCCATGTATTCATCAGCTACCTCGGCGACACCATCACGGTACCAGCGATCAATAAGGTTAACGCATGCCCAGAAATCAGGGCGAACTTCTTCATTGGATCCAGTCATAATGAATCTCCGTTCATTTAAAGTTAGTTAGTTAATCAGCGACCTGCCCCTCCCCTGCGAAGCAGGGAGGGGAGGTTGTTAGTAGTCGTCATCATGATTCATGGGAGCAACCGAACCGTAGCCGCGTGCTTCGTTGTAAGCATCCATCCCGCCAGAAGCGAAGGCTTCCATGCCACGCAAGTGTGACTCGCCATCATCCTGCTCCAGCTCGTCTGGCTCACCGCATCCGGTGACAGCGTTGAGTTCATCACGGGTATTCTCAAGCGCCGTTGTTGCTATCACTATATTAATGAGCACACCCTCGGCCTCTTCTGGTGATACATCCTCTTCAACCCATCGAGACTTCCAGAAGCCTCGCTGCACTGCGTGCAGCTTGGCAATCATAGGTAACAGGTCCTCGTATAGTTCATTCATAACTAACTCACTTTCTTTACTAGGTTTAGGATCAATGTCTTGTAGCGCTTGAGCTTCACTAGCTCAGCAGTCCTTACTGTTAGCTTACGTCTTAGCCTGCCAGCTAATGATGCAAGGTATAGGTTCTCTTTGTTCAGTCGCTTAGCCTGACGGACAGCGTGGTTACGCTCACCCCTCAGTGCTGATGCAGACTCAATCGCTCGGGTGAGTTTCTTCCTAAGCCTTACGTTGTCTCCAACCATACTCTCGTCACCTCTCATCACCATCTCCTTCATTCAAGCCTATCTGATAGGCCATGACAGCTACCCTCACGAGGTCGCCTTGCGTACCCCGCATGTCAGTGATTAGGTGATAGACCTCATCCATATCTTTAGGGACAACGATCCACGATCTTACTTTCTTCTCAGCCATTAGTACCTCCCGGTCATAAGCCGCATCACACTACTGATACGGGCATAGGTTTCAGTGTCATTGATACGCATGCGACAGTCGTCCAAGCATGCGAAGATTAGTTGTTGGTCATGCTCATTCAAGATGATGGCATCGAAAGGGAAGCAGGGTGCATCACCCGCCACAGTGTCATCTCTTCCAGGTTCCATGGCGGCATCTCCGTTCCGAACCCAACGCCATAGCGTCGTTCCGAAGCACTGTTGATAATGATTACAGAGCGCTTAGTATCTTGCACGATTCGACGTGCCTTACTCTTCGCTCTGGTTGCGTTCGAGTACCAAACGAAATCAAAGTATGTACTGCTACTCATGGTACTCATCCTCTATGTCTTGGTGCTTCTCAATCGATTGCTCAATAGCCTGCTCAAAGCTAGGTGCATAAGCCCAGTCATCCCAGTGACCGAGCCTCCATCGGTACCCATGACAGAGCACGATGTCTCTCTCTTCTTGCCATCCTATTACCCATATGCTGAGGCTAGTATCGTCAGCCTTAAGGATGTGGTCAGCCTGTTGACAGGCAATAGCATAAGGCTCGGTGCCATAAGGGTTGATTAGAGCGTAGAGAGCAGGCCCTTCTATAGTGGCATCTAGGTCGTCCCCTCTAACGTCGCTGTTGGTATAGATAGGGTTGTCTGATGGTATGTCAGTAGGCTGATGAGTCATGGGGTAGCTCCGGTAAGGTGATGATGTGTTCGATAAGTAAGGGGCCAGGGTCATCCGTCTTACCCATCTTACGAAGCGCAGTATGCAGGCAAGCATGTTGCTCCTGCTCTGCTCGCTCACGCATACAGGCCTCGGTAACAGCCCTGAGTATAACGTTTAGGTTGTCCATCCTAAGACCAAGCACCCTGATCTCTCGATGCAGGTTGGCCTGCATCTCAAGCAGCTCTGTCCTTAGGTCTTCAGGCTCATGCCTCATCGCTTCCATCAAGTGATCAACTCTCATCGTCATCACATTCTCCATTCATTAGGGCAGCATAAGCGCCGACCATCTCAACACGGGTTACTTGTCCGTCCATACCTTCCCATACCTCACGGCCATACTGATCGTTGTAACTCTCAAGCATCTGCTCGAGGTCCCTGTCGTGCCACTTGGCTGCATCTTTATGGGCACCAACCCAGAGCTTATGCTCAAACTCATGGCGCCCATCAGCTGCAATGATCACGAACATGTAAAGGCTTCCGTCTTCGTTATCGCCCATGATAAGCCTCGTCTCTGCGTGCTGCCTCGCATGATGCTGGGTAGCATTTCTCTGGGTAGCTAGCGCCACACCATCCGCAGTCGCCACTCATTCCTTCCCGCTGCTCCGCTAGCTTAGCTTCAAGGTTCCGTGCACAATAGAGCCGGCTCCTTTCTTTCTTAGCGGTATGCCCGCCAGCATCTAGCTTAGCTATCTGCTCCTCATACGTGCGTTCTTCACGCTCAGCTTGACGCACCTGTGCATCGTTCCATCTCCCAAGCTTTGCCTGCTTGTTCGTAAGATTGTATCCGCTGTTCACGGCCAGTCCCATCGTTCTCATTCGGTAGATCATGTGTCCTCCTTTCAAGAGGTCGTTTGTTTAGCCCTCTCCCCACCCCCCCTAAAGGGGGTGTGGGAAGAGGGGTTCAAAGAGATAAAGTAAATGAGTAAATCCTAGCTCCCTTTTGTTTTGCTAAGCTTCCTCCCCTTCCTGCGAAGCAGATGGGGGGGAAGCGTGCACAACTATATAAATATCGGCAGGCATGAATATCATGATCGGCAGGCAGGTTGGAAGTAATCACAGTAACGAGCATCGACATAAAAAAAACGCCACCAGCCTCCCCGAAGCGAGGAGACTGATGACGTTTGTATCTTTCTATCGGGCTAGCTCTCGTCTACACATACCGTGCATAGTATGTTGCACTCATCGCCACCTTCGTAGTCCGATGTCGTTACTAACCGCTCACCTTCCTCGGGTAGTTCGCCGCATCGATCACAAGTCTCGATGTCCCCGATCCATATGTTGAGTCTACCTTCAGCGTCGATTCCGATTGATGTTCTATCCATCTCGTTGCTCCTTAGTGAGGGGTTCAACACATGTCGTGCAAAGGTGGCTGTAGTTGTGACCCATCCAGATAGCTTCAAGAGCGTCAAAGCGTTCCAGTTTCTGGCACCAGTTACAGTTCACAATGTCTTCGGGCTCGGGGAACCGTCCCGACGTAGCGTATTCGGGGTCTCGTAGTTCTTCGTTATCCATTAGCTAGCTCCTTACTGTTTCGAGGTGAATGATGTTTCGATTGTCGTAGAACGAGGCCTTCTTACCTGTCGCTGTGTTGATCACGGACACCTTACCCTTGCTCACCGTACCAGTTTGCATACGAGCGTGCGCTACAGGGCCAGCGGGACAGGTTACATAGCGTGTGAAGGTACGACTGATGCCTCGATTGCGATTGTGTCCAGCACTACGACTGTGGCCACCGTGCTCGCCGTCCTTAGCATAGCCAGTGATGTCACCCGATGGAGGAGGCATCGTCACGCCAACGTATCCGCCAGATGTAGTACCAAGCTTAGTATGCGTGCAGTCACTGCATAGAGGGGCGATGTGATCAGTCCGTTCTACCCATGTATTGGTACCAGGCACACGTTCCTTGCTGATCTTGATGCACCTATCGATAGCTTCAGGAGACTTGCATGACATGCACTTGACAGTATCGTCGTTACCCTCCCAGACATCGTAAGCATCCATGTCCTGCTCATCCTTCCTGAATGTCCGAAGGCTAGTGTCCTCCTGGTTACCACTGAACCGTATGCTAAGTACGGTAGGTAGTATGAAGCTACTCATACCAACGTTGAATGTTTCAATAGCGGTGAAGCTATCAGTTTGTTTAAGGCCTAACGACCTGGCGATTGTTCCTGCGATTTCCATATCGACTCCTCGACTGCTGCCCCGGCATTGGGGTTCATTTATTCTCAGCTATGGGGGCAGCAACCCCCGTCAGTGCGGTGGGTTACGTCTTGATAATGTCGCAGGCATGAATGTCATTCGTCCGAGGGGAAGGGGTGGCGCCGAAGACAAATAAAAAAGAACGTAACAAGCGCAAAAGAAAAGGGGACCGACAGCACCTAAGTACCGCCGATCCCCGATTCCGCCGTAGCTAATAACGACTAAGCTAGATAACCAACACCGCTCTTACCAGCGACGTGGTCCTTATTACGATCAAGATGATCCTCATCAGCAACGATAGGGATAGTAGTAGTGGCACCACTATCCATAGCAGCAGCGAGCATAGAATCGAGCAAGGACTCCATACTACCATCACCGACGTAACCGCCTTCAACGAAGTCAGTACGACGGATGTTTAACCAGAGGCAATGCTCGATACCCTTGATGTTCACGAGGCAAGAGTAACTAACAACACGGTTGACAGTCACGCTGCCATCGGGCTGCTCGTTCGAGAACTCTCTGACCTTCTTAACGCCTTTGGGGGCACCAATGAAGAAGTTGGCCTCATGCGCACCGGAGTTAGCAGGAAGGTTAGCGGGGAATCCGCAAGCAGTGAGCTTACGGGACGACGAAGAAAGCAAAGACATGTTATGTCCTCCAAAGAAACTAGTAACGAAATGTTGCTAGTTAGCCGGCTTTTCTGCCGGTTCGGTTAGCTTTAGCTAGCCGGCTCAACCCTGTTGCTTTGTTATGCGAAGTATGACCGGGCGCTTAGGCAGGAAACTTAACTAGTGCGGATGACGCTGACCAGACAGAGGCACCCGTGACCCGAGGACTCTAAGTCTATGGTGACTACCCCTCTCACCAACCCAACCCTCCTCCAGCTCGCTCCCACCCTCCCATATATATAGAAATACCCAGCGAACGGTTTTTCCGGTATGGACCGGACATGGAGGGCAAGATAATGTCTAAGTTGAAAGAGAAGTACACGCCTGTGCTAAACCGTAACCTGCTCGAGGGGGCCTTCGCTGAGGCTATGAGCCAGATTCTAATGAGTCTGGATGAATGTCGTCATCACGCTAAGTCGGACCTATCGATCCATCAGCATGTCCGTGCTCTATGGTCTATCACGATGGACGAGAGCAGTATTCCTGTCATGCTCACCGAGGGCCGGAGTGCTCAAAGCCTCGCTCGCAAGCATGGCCAGTACTTAGCGCGGATTAAGTCAATGCGTCTTGAGATGTTCAAGCTTGACCCTAACGACGAGAAGGACCTGGCTTTCATCTTGAAGGCTGTGACCATGTGGATTCAGGATGCCCATCTGATTCTCCACGAGGACACCCCTGAGGACGTCCGTGTGTATCTTGCGTCCAAGGGTGAGGAAGAGGGCAAGGAAGTAACGGGTGTCCAGTGAGTGCCGTCAAGCCCAACGGGGCTGTGTCCATTACTCGCAGAGTCCGACGCGAAACTGATGGCGGGATAAACCGTGTCCTCCGCTCCATCATCCGTTCGGAGTGGGAGGGCGGCGAGACTGCCACTGACATTGCCAGGCGCCATGGTGTGACGACGCGTACTATCTGCCGGTGGAAGACCCTTGAGAAGTGGGAGCGCTCCGAAGGAGCTAGCGACCACATCCTTGAGTACGCCAGGGCTGAGATAGCGAAGAAGACTGAGGAGTGTAAGATGGAGGTCCACCTGGCCATTGGTGACATCATCAACCGCCAGAAGGCCACCTCGGCCATCCTGTTCCAAATGCTCGAAGAGACGCTGGCCAAGGCCACGGCTTACCCTGAGTCGAAGCCTGCGAAGCAACTGCACACGATAAAGATCGCTACGGAGATTGCTCGCAACATTCAGCTTATGGAGCGCAAGGCTTGGGGTTTGGATGATGAGGTGAAGAAGAAGGATAATACTGCTATCTATGAAATCCTTACTGAAGCACCTGACGTTACACCGTTGCAAGGCCAAGTCGATTCGGAGTAGTCATCCTGCATGAGTCCTCAAGTCATCGAAGTTATCGCAGGGTTCGGCCCTCTAGGTGTTGCTGCTGCTGCTATCTTTTGGGTTTTTATAAAGACCTCTAGGAGGCTCGACGTGCTTACGGATAACTTCCAGGTCCAGCTTAGGGAGCAAGCTCAGGGTCATAACACCAGGGAAGCTGACCTTAGGGATCGCTATGATAAGGTTATTGCCACCTACAACGATGATCGCTTGCATGTTATCCAGGGTGTTGAGGCCAAGCTCGACGCAATAAAGAAAGAGCTGGAAGACATCGAAGGTAATCTAAAGATCATCTTAGAGGGAATGAATGAATAAAGAAGAGCTACGCCAGGATATTATCCGATGCCGTGAAGACTTTGTTTACTTCTCTGAGAAGTATCTAAAGATCGTTACGAAGGATTCCCAACTAAAGAACCTTGTTCCGAACCAGGCTCAGATAGCGATCATTGATTCCATCAGGGACAATGACCACATGATGCTCCTCAAAGCTCGCCAGCTAGGCAGCACAACGATCATAGCAGCGTACTTCTTCTGGTTCACTATGTTCAACAAGTACACCCGCACTGCCGTTGTAGCCCACACGGATGAAGCGGTGAAGAAGATATTTGAAATCTATCACCTGTTCCATGCCCACCTTCCGCCGCACCTTTCTCTCGAGACTTCCCGGTCACGCGAGAATGAGATAAAGTTCATTACGGGCAGTAGTATTCGTGTTGGTTCCGCTTCGAGCCAAAGCTTCCGAGGCAGCACCTATAACCTGATCCATGCTTCCGAGTACGCCTTCTGGGGCAATATGGAGAAGGCTATTGCTGGTTTGTTCGGTGCTCGCACCAAGAGGGCCAAGATTGTCTTAGAGTCTACTGCCAACGGCATGAACGAGGCCTACGATCTATGGAATAGTAAGAGCGGCTACAGCAAAATGTTCCTAAGCTGGAAGACGGATAAGGATTATACCATAACCGAGCCCAAGTTTACGGACCCTACCGAGGCAGAGCTGGAATACAGCTACACACATAAGCTAAATAAGCAGCAGTTCAACTGGATGGTTAATACTTTGCGCACTGCATGCGCAAATAACTGGAACATCTTCAACCAGGAGTACCCAGCTCGCCCCGAAGACGCCTTTGTTGCCACTGGAGCACCGTTTTTCCCCACAACCTTCGACGTTTTGAACCACGAAGAGGGGTTTGCTCGCTATTTGAAGCCGAAGAAGTTCGGTGTTTACACTATGGGTGTGGATACGGCCACGGGTAGCCCTGGTGGCGACTATAGTGCGCTAATGATCCTTGATGTTACCGACCGAAAGAACATCCGCATGGCCGCTAGCTTCTATGAGCGCATCCCACCGAGTCTTTATGCGCGGAAAGTCCTAGAGTACGCTCGTATGTTCAATGCGTTCATTGTTGTGGAGACAAACAGCTATGGTCTGGCTGTGCAGGACTACCTTCAGAGCGAGGGCTATCCTTTCATGTACCGAACAACGAGTTTCGATAAGGTAACGAACAACTGGCAGAACCGCCTAGGGTTTATGACGACCTCTAAGAGCCGCCCTATGCTTTTCAATCGCCTTTATGAGCATATCACCCGAGGGTGGGCTGATACCGCCTGCCCCCGGTTCTGTTCTGAAGCCAACCGCCTTCAATACAATGGACGCGGTAAGGTAGAAGCTGCATCAGGACAGCATGATGATATGGTTATGGCGACAGGGCTTGCTTTAATGGGGCTTGACCAAGTAGATGACATCGAAGAAGAAGTGCAGAAGACCTACAAGCCCCAGGGAATCTCTGAGGTACTTGAATGGGAAATGCACACAGGAAGAATGTGGAAATCCTCTAAGCAATCGGAGTTTGCCAAAGACGGCGGCGATGAAATCTTAGGGGCGATCAACAATCTCTTATAACCACCGGGTCTTGGCACGTTACGCCTCGTAGGAGAAAAGAGATGGAAGAGGAAGACCGGCATGCAAGCATTGTAGCAGCACTTCAGGGGGAGGAAGTCGAAAGTGATGAAGAGTACGAAGAGTATGAAGACTCTGATTCACAGTCTGTAGAAGAGGATTCGGACGCCTCAGACGAGTTGGAAGAGGAAACAGAGGTCTATGCAGATGACGACGATGATGACGATACTGAAGTCGAAGAGGGGCACCGTGTTCCTTATGACCGCTTCAAACGGATTAATGATCGGCGGCATGTCTTACAGTCTGAGCTTGAGCAAAGGGAAAGCACCATTGCTGAACTTCAGGAGCAGCTTAGTAAGAAGCGGGCACCTCAAGAGCGATCGCAGGATCTGGAAGAGAATGACTTCTCAGTCTTTGAAGAAGACGAGCCAGACGACATCACTTACCTCAAACAACAGACCCAGGAAATGCAGGTTAAGTTTGCTACAATGGAGTTAGAGCATGAAGTTGGCGTTGCAACGCGGACTTATCCAAATGTTCCAGAGGAATATATCTGGGATTCTCTAGCGCAAAACGGCAACCAGAACGCCTCAGAAGTAGCAGCCCGATATTCTAGTTGGGTTGCCGGAGTGGAGGAAGCGGCTATTGCTCGCTACCTCGAGGAAGATACAGCGGTCGAGACTGGCGCTAGTGCGCCACCCCGACCATCACGCAAACAAAGCGCACGATCGCAATCTAGCAAAGAGGGTTGGAAGCCCTCAACGACAGACGAAGCTAGAGACGCGATGGTCGCATACCTTAAAGGCTAGAATAAAATGGCATCTGTAACAATCTCGGATCTTGATGCGATCCTAAAAGAGTTCTATCTCGGACCCATTATCGAAAGCTTGAATAGTCAGCTTGAGATGGTCCAACTATTCACCAAAGCAACCCTCGACTGGCAGGGCCGTCAGGTTGTTATTCCGGTTCATGTCAGTCGTAATGATGGCACGGGCTTCCGCGCAGAGTCGGGTCAACTTCCTGTCGCTGGCGGACAGGGCTATGTGAATCTCAACATCAAGGCCAAGTACCTTTATGGGCGATTCTCTCTTACCGGCCCGGCGATTGCAACCGCCAAGACCACTGCCAACTCGTTTGCGACTTACGTCCAAAGCGAGATGGACGGCCTTGTCACCGACACCAAGCTGAAAGCCAATCAAGGCATGTTCACTGGTGGCGGCTGTGTTGGCTATGTGCGTCATCTCGTTGTCCAGCCTGCTGCCCCCGCAGGAGGCTCGAGCCTTACTGCCGATTTCTCTGGCAATAAGGATGTTCTTCGCACGCTTCAGGCGATTGCTATTGATCCCTTGCATACGCCAGCTGGTGCTGTCGGTAACTTGCTGAATATCGATATCATTAGCATGGGAACTTACGAGTCACTGCTCCATAACAATGCGTTCCCTCGTGTTGATTCCACGTATCTTACCTGTGATGGTAATGTGGGCTTGGACAACTCGATCACGCTTGTCACTGATACTGGCGGTACGGTGCAGTGGCAGCTTCTCAGCGGCACTCGCCATCCTGCGATGGTCGTGGTCAAGGGTACTGGTGCCGTCGCTGGCGGTGGCGCTTTTGTTCCTAATGCTGCTGCTCTTGATCCGGTTGCTATTGAAGTGAGCAACGAAGCTCTTGGCGTTTACGCTAACCTTGGCTTGTCCTCGCACTTCACGGTTGATCGTAGCATCATTCGCGGTGTTGCTGCTCCGACTGGTGGAACCAGCGTCAACCCGAGCCTTCGCTCGACGGTTGAGTCGGTCAACATTGCGGCTGTCGCAGGAAACGCTGCCCTGACCTTCGGTCGGATGCAGACGATCCTCGATGAGATCATGGTGCTTGGTGGTGATGATCCGGACTGCATGTATGTGCATCCTGGTATTCGTCAGAAGTATGCTGACTTGCTTACCTTCACTCAGCCTGGAGCGATCCAGAAGGCTGCTGTTGGTGGTGTCGGCACGGGTGATCCCGGATTCAGCGGTTATGCCTTCAACGGTATCCCGATGAAGATGAGTCGCCATTGTGGCAAAGGCCTCATCGTCTTCCTGAAGACGAAGAGCTGGAGCATCGCCGAACTGCAAAGCTTCGGTATGGCCGACCTTGACGGCAACGTCCTTAGCCGCCTTAGCGGCCAGGACGAGTGGGAAGGTTTTGTGCGCTGGTATTATAACCTAGTGTGCAAAGAGCCGAACCGAAATGCTATTCTGACGAACGTTACGTTCCCGGTCTAGCCTTTCATTGGTGTCCCACCCCCTTGGGGGGGTGGGCACCCCCTTTGGGGGAATCATGCGCAAGTTCGGACCAGGTGCCTCTATTACAAGGCACAAACCTGTTAGTATAAAAAAAGAAGAAGGCAGTGTCGCTGGCGCTGCCGTTGGTGCGGCATCAGGCGCTCTAAGCGGGGCTAGTGCCGGCACTAGTTTTGGCCCTGTTGGCACTGGTATTGGTGCTGTTATTGGTGGAGTTTCTGGTGGAATGAGCGGCTACAAAGCCAGCCCAGAACAAACAATGCAAGATGCGACCAGTGTTCCTGAAAAAGCCGAGCAGCTCAAAAAGACTCGAGAGCTTGCAGCTAAAGCAGCTAAAGTAAGAGTAGCCAAAAGAGCAGCGGGTAAAATGGCTAAAGCAGCTAAAGGCACAGACAAACTCAGCAAGGGTCTTGATGCAATGCTTAAAGCTAAAGGGGCTATTTAATGCATGAAGAAGTAAAGCTACCCAAAGGAAGCATCCTCAAGAAAGATATCGAGGATAGCAGCCGTCATCGCCAGAGGATCACCCGTATCTGGGATATGTGCAGCTTATTCCTTCAGGGCAAACAGCATCTCCAATGGGATCGAAACCTGAATAGCTATGTCGGCGCTCCCCAGCCGAGAGGCCGGACACGCGTTACGATCAATATGATCTTAAACATCTATAGAAATATCCAGGCTAGGCTTTCAGTTGCCTACCCAAGCATGACAGTGCTCCCGTCGAGCCCATCGACCGAGGACATCCAGAAGGCAGAGGCAGCGGAAACGCTGCTTCGCTATTACTGGCACACTAATGAAATGAAGGACGTTATCACACAGGCCCTTGAGTGGCTCCTGATGACAGGTAACGCTGCCTTCCACACCTTCTACGACCCTAAGACCGAACGGGTCGTTACAACGGCCGTGAGCCCCTATGATGTTCACTTCGAGTCTGGCGCTACAAGCCCAGCCGAATCTGAATGGGTTGCTCTAAGCCACATCATCACCAGGAAAGCCCTAAAAGAGGCTTACCCTGAGCACGCTGAGTTTATCGGGCAAAGCTCCGACACACCTTCTAACCTGCATCAAACGCTTTACCAGCGAGCATCGGGCACAGTAGGTGTTGAGCTAAAAGACCGCCTAGAAATCTTCGAGGTCTATACTAAAGAGGGCGGCATGGGTATGCTGCTCGGCTCGAAGTGGCTCTATAAGAGCGACTGGCCCACAAATAAGAGCCCTATTAGCTTCGTCCGCTACACCAATATACCCGGTAGATTATGGGGTGTTGGCCTGATTGAGCCCCTTGTTGAGCTTCAAGTCATGTATAACAAGGGCCGAGGCCAAGTTATCCAGAACGCTGAACTCATGGGCAACCCGAAGTGGCTCGTTCCTAAGTCATCAGGAGTTGGAAAGGATGCCCTTTCAGATTCTCGCCCCGGTGAAAAGGTTATGTACAACGCTACTGCCGGACCACCACCTCAGCAGATCACTGCTGGCGCTTTACCTGCTTATGTACTTGATAACATTCGACAGCTCTCAGCTGAGATGCTTGATGTGGCCGGTGTGCACAGCACCAGTCTTGGTAAGAGAGCTATTGGTATCGAATCCGGCGCTGCCATTGAGTCTCTCGCTAGTCGAGATTCTCAGCAGTTGCAGGTAACGCAGCAGAACATTGAACGGTCCATGACCGAGGTAGCGACTTGCGTTCTCGAGATGTGTAAGACTTATTACAACGAGCCACGCATGATGCGGATGATGGATGAGACAGGTCGAGTGATTCACAAGACGCTTCTCACCACTGACCTCTGCAAAGACCCTGAGATTTATCTCGAGGCGGGCACGTTGTTCCGAGATGAGAAGCCGGATCGTGACCAGAAGATTCTCGAGATGGTCAAGCTTCAGCTCCTTGATAAGGACGAAGCTCTTCGTGCCCTCGATTACCGCACAGGCAATGACCGTGTAACCAAGCGCATGATTGGCTTCAGCCACGCCCATGACATGCTTGACGCTGTGATTGATGGCCATGCTATCGAGGTCATGCCTAGCGACGACCTAGAGGCCTTCAAGGAGGTCTTCAAAGGGTTCATGCAGACAAGCAAGTATTACGAGCTACCTCCCGAGAGGCAGGACTATATCAGAGATGTTCTTGTTTCCGTCCTTACCTTCGGTAAAGAGGATGAGGACTTCGAGCGCATGGAGCTTGAGCGCACAGTATTCCCACGCTTGGCTCCCAAGCCTAAAGCTGCTGTGTCTGCCATGGCTACGATGAGCAGCCCAATGGCTGCTGAGCAAGTCGGCATGCAAGCTGGCCAGATGGCACAACGACGAGCACTTACTGATGATGCCAACCCTGAACAAGGCCTTGGCCGAACTCAGATGGGAGGTGGCGGATGAACACTACAGAAGTAAGGGAAATGTTTAGGTCTTATGCCGATGAGTCGGACGCAACATTTCTTACTGATGCACAAGTAACTTTATACCTAAGTCAGGGCTACAACGACTTCAGGCGAGCTGTCTGTGACATTGACCCTTTCATCTACTCGACAGAGTTTTTGTTTAACATGCCGGCAACCGGCATACTCGACCTAACTGCTACGGCTCCTCCTTTGCTTGGGGCAGCCTCTGTTGCTCCTAATAAGCTGGAGCGACTCCTAAGAGTCGCTCGCATCAATGACCTGACAAACAATGTTGTTATCCGTTATATGGATTCGATGCCTTCACAGCGGACCCTAAACTCCTGGTGCTACACCTTTGTGAACAGCAAGTTGATTACTTATTCCACGGCAACCGCCAGCTTCCGTTTGGAGTACGTCCCTTTCCACGGGGTCGACTTTAGTGCAGCTGCTGCTTACATCGACGACCTTGATGGCTTCCATGATATGATTCCCCTGTATGCCTACAGCCGATATGCTATTAGAGATGGTGCAGATAATGTCCCTCTTCTTCAGGAAACAAGTAGAAAGGTCGCTGACCTAAAGAACTTCCTTGAGTCCGGTCGAAACCGAGAAGGCTCTCAATACGTTAGTGAATCTGATAACTGGACTTAACTCATGGCAACAGCAGGACAAGAGCGAGAACTTCTGAAGAAAGGCCTTGAGCAAGACGGCCTTGTCCGTGGTGTTTGGGCACAAAATATGTGGCTCAATGATGGGTCTGTATCTGTCCGTCCTGGTTGGGGTGTTTTAGCTGAGCTAGATACTACCCTTGGGAGTGATGTCACTTTTGACTCGTCAAACTCACCCGCTGTAAACTTTACAACGAACAAGTTTGGGTATGAGAAACACCTAGGAAGCGGCCTTGTCGAAACTTCTTTTGGGCATCAGCAAGTTGTTTCTGTGTTTTCATCTCGAGTTTCTGTGGGGTCACTTGGTGGCGATTCCCGAGTCGGTCTTGTTGGCAGTTACCTTGTTGCGCGAATCTTTGACATAACTACAAACCGATCATGGGAAGAGGTGCTCACTCATAAAACCTCTGAAATGGCAACTAGCTCTAAACAGGATAATCTAACTGACTCAGGTAACTATCCTTGTGAATGGTACGGAAGTTATGAAACAGCTTTCGATAAAGATAACACAGCTTTTATCCCTTCTAGTTCCGACTCTGAATGGTTCTTCTTTTCGTCAAGAGGATTTCTTTACTTTGGCTCTGGGGCATCTGGTGTTTTTATCTATCGGCCTGCTGACTTTGGTGTCAGCCGAAACATGCAGACGCAGATTGACTCGTTATTCAATTGGTCTTCAGGCCATTCTGAAACGGCCTTGATAGAGCGCATCCACTTTACAAATGGGATATTCGAAGATGGCTTTGTGTATGCTTCGGAAAGTAACATTTCAAAGGTTGTAGCTGCGTCCTCCTTTAGAGGTCGGATAGCTTATGCTACAGATTACGAGATATGGTTTTCTGACCAGGGCCGCCCAAATAACATCATTGCCAACAACTTCATTAATGTACCTTCCTCTCGGACGGTTACTGCAATGCATGAGTTCAAAGGGAATCTTCTGATCTTTACTGACCGGGAGATATATCTATACGTCCCGAGCGAGGGCACCATTGTTTCACAAGGGCGCCCGCCTATCAAAGTAAGTGAAAGCGTTGGTTGTATTGGCCAGCAAGCTATCTCCATGATGGAGGATAGCCTTGTTTGGGTAGCCTCTTCCGGGGTCTTTATTACTTCGACCGGTACCGATATAAAGGAACTATCCGAAGCTATCCGAGCTTTCTGGGGAAGCAACGGCCTGATGACCAACCCTATGACAAGCTACTATGAGTCAAACTTGGGGTATGTGAATATAGATACCGTTAACCCGCCAAGAACGCTTCTGTCTTTTGGGTCTGATAGAGTATCTATAGCTTACAACCATAGCAAAAGAACTCTTGTTATGAGCTGCCCTAACGTCAACGGCTGCTGGGCCTTTAGCGGGCTGTGGTCATGGTGGCCTATGGAGTCTTCAGTAAATGGGGACCCAGTGTCAGGTGCACCTATTGTTAGTACCACAAGCAATCTAGTTGAGCCTTGGGTGCTTGCTACCACTGAAGATATATTCTGTGTTTCTGGTTCCATGTACGACGAGATTCCAGATGCTAGCTTCTCCTTTGTCGGAGGAAGCACTCCAAATGCTTACCCCGGTGCAACCACTACTCCAGTAGCTTCCCCCTCTAAAGGTTATAACTTTGTTATCTCTAAGCTTGGTTATGGGGGGGCTCTGGATCGCTCAAGCTATCAAGAGGACTTTAGGTCTGGTGGTAATAAATACATCCCAGTCATTACCCCGGACTCTTCTTTCGCTAATGGAGCTTTCTACTTTGAGAGGCCAGTAGAGGAAGAGGATGCTACAACAGGGCAGCTTTATTACTGGCTTCCCGTAGAGCTTGTCCCGCCTGTAAACGCAGGCGGATTGACGGGGTATGAACTTCTTTTCCGGTTTGATAATACTGAATGGGATGCAGAGCCCAGTGGGACAAGCGTTATAAACGTAAGGTTCCCCACTGAACGACTTGGGTCAACCCCCGGACTAAGCACTTATAATACTGCTACATCGGGTGCGGTAGCTAGCCCTACAGGCGATTATATTCATCTGGTCTTTAACGGCTCATTGGTAGCTAATACCTGGACAACTTGGCCTGCTCTCAGCGTCAACCAGAAGAATAAAAACCCCCTTATATATATTCGCTTCAAGAAGAAGACCGCAAATAGTGTTATGGGGATGGGTATTATTCCAACTCGATCTATTGTTTCTTTCGGCGGTGTTCCTCTTGTCCCCATCGTCGGGGCTTTAGTTTGGACAAGCCAGTCTATCGGGGCGGCCAACTCACACAACAACGACGCTAAGGCTCAATGTATTGATTGGGCCTATAAGTCCAACGAGGTTTCTGAGGGCAGTGGGCAGATAAAGGCTAGAGGGATTTACGCTGTAATGAACTCGCAAGGCCGAGGCCTCTCAGCAAACAGACTTGTTCCAGGGTGGCTCTGGGGTATTTACAATGTAATCCTTGGTTCTGATTCTAAGGAGTACACTTCTCAGGTTGTTGACTATGATGATAACCTCCAGAAGATTGTGAACAAGGGTACTATAAGGTCACGTTTTAGGAACCTTGCTGGCGACATGAAAACTCGTACCTTCTCTGGTGATCCTAAGTGGGGAAGTCAGGGTGGTAACATCTACGGAGACTATCTTATCGACGATCAGCAGACGGATGATATTGCTACTTCCGATAGCGTAAAGGGCCAGCGCATTAGCTATATGGTCTTTGGTTTCATTCAGGACAAAGCAGAAGCCCTTAGCATAAGAAATCTTACAGGTGTCTTTAGGCGCGCTGGGACCAGAAGGCGGACAGGTCGATGAGCCTCTTTAGCTTTAGCGCTCTTGATGTTATTGGCGATCTTGGTGAGTCAATCATCGATGGTATGACAGCTCCTTTTTACCGGGGCAGTATTGAGCAGGTGTTTGCTGGGTTTGCCCTTGAGGAAAAGGGCCCGTCTCATAACGAGTTCCTGCTAGGGCCCGGAGAGCATCAAGGTTTAGCCCTTACAAAGCCCCTTGGCTCCCTCTGGGGGAGCCCTGGGGCTATCGTTACAGGCGTTGCCCAGATAAAGGCTTCGTCTAGGATAGAGGGTATTCTCTTCAAGCAGACGCCTACAAGTGAAAACAGCATTAACCTTGTTGTTGTTAGTAGCCCGGCCAAAGTTGTATTCAGTGGGTGTATTTTCCAGCGAAGATCAAACGGTGTTTCATCTTTAGCTCCAGGGGCCACCTCTTGCTTTGTTCTTGTCGAGTCCGGTGCTAAGGCCGTCTTTTCTGGATGCGTCTTCCAGTCAAGCTTACCAACAGGGGCAATGGATACAGCGTCAGGTGTTGCTATACAGGATTTAAACGCCTTAGCAGGCGAGGTCTTTGTAGGTACAGGGGCTAACTATACTACCCAACCCCATTCCGGGACTGTGACAAGTCTAGGCGGTGAGATTTCCTAATGGCATCTATCAGGCACTTTACTACTGAGCAGTTTTCAGACGGCACAACGATTGATGGAAACCGTCTTGAAAGAGCTGTTCAGGATCTTGAGAACTATATTAACAATGTGCCTGATGGTGATTTTGCTAATCGCTGGCTTCAGTCTCAGGTTGTTTTAAAGTATCTTCCCTGGACAGCTGCTGCTGATACAGCGTTTGCTAGTTATATCCTCCCCATAGCGGGCGGGTATAACCCCTTTCCTTATATGCCTATTTACAATTCGGGTAACGCTTCTTTGATGAACTCTTATAGAGCCAAAGGGAATCGACTTGACTACCAGACCCCGTTTACGAGTTCGGGTCTTTATGGGACCCATCAGGTAGCGTGGACGACAGGCTTATCAACAGGAAGAGATCCAGTTATTATTGATGCTGTCGATGCTATCCTTGCATCCTACACAAAAGACTATGTGAACCCTTATGTTTATGACTCGGCTCCGCCAACAAATAGAATAGCAGGTAATCCTATTGATAACATCCATTTGCAAATAACAATGGACAGCTCTTTCAATCCCAACATTCAAATATCTAACTCTGTTCTTTGGCATAAGTATAACTTTGATGCTTCAAGTTACTTTGTTCAGGGCAGCGGCACAGGGGCTGTTACTTTTAGTTCTGACATGTCCCCGGCAATAGATACAGGGGCCTTAACTGGAATGGGCAACGGGTTTTCAACGACTCTTCATATTAAGGATTCAAACCTAAGAATCCCGGTACCCCCGTTCTCCCGCTTAAGGTTCTCTTTGATACTTCCTGATGACGGCCTTGCCCCTTGGGGGGCAAAGCCGTGGCAAACAATGATACCGACAATGACCCTAACTCTCTTGGAGAGGCTGCAAAGTGACTAGCTTTAAGAGACTAACACGAGGGTTAAAGCTCTTGGTTGAGCATATCTTTGATCCCGTTACATCCTCCCTTCAGGTTATGACAGGGACTGGCGTTCCTCTTGCTCAGTACGAAAAAGAAGAAGGGTCGTTTAGGGTTAACTTTTCGTTCCCAATAACAAACGACACGCTTAACGGCCCTATCCTGGGAAAGACATCTGCTATTACAGTCCCCTTTATCTTGCCTCCTTTTCAGGAAGCTTTTGGGGGAAACAAAAACGATGCTGCTGGGTATGACTTGGTAGAAGTCGCCGTGAGCCAGGACACAAGAGCAGAAGCTGGTCAGATTAAACCTATCACAACTGGCGGAACCTTTGTTGGAAACCCTGTCTTAGGAACGGCTGTTGCTTTTGACCTTTCTATCAAGAGCCACGCTATCGATGAATCGACCTACGATAACTTTGGGACTGAGGTCTTTAGCTTTTCGATGCCTGAAATAGCTCTTCTTAATCCTTATGCTAGAATGAATCCCCATGTGCAGTCAGGCATTTCGATACCGTTAAGCAGTAGTAACTCCTACTTAGTTCACGTTACCCCAAAAGGATCTGCTGCCACTGGTGACTGCATTGTTTCGCTTTTCATAAGTCTAAAGTTCAAGACAAAGCTGACAACCAGGGACATCGGCACGGCTGCTCAAAATCAAACTCCCTTATCTGCTCGCAACTTTACTCTCCAGTCGGCGTCTATCCCAGCAGCCAATACAACCATTGAGGCTGACACTGTTGATGGTGTTAATACTGGGTTCAAACTAATAGACGCTTTTATCGACCGCCGCTTTAGGGGTGGCTATAATCGAGCTGGTCTTTCTCAGTACAAAGAAGGCCTCGCTGACGACGCTTGCTATGACATAATCTCTATCCCTATGTTTGGCAGCTGGCCCCATGTTGGGGGCGGCCCCGCCTTATCAGCGGCTTTGCTGGCAAGGGGTAATGACCTGCCTTTCAGTTCCCTTCCTTGGTCTTCTACTTTGGCTGGCCAGTTTGCCACAGTAGACAGGGCGCTTATTCCTATACAGCACCCTCTATCTATTCATCATGTTATTGTTGCCTGTAACTACACTGGTGGATCTGGCGAGGAAACACTTCGCCCATCGGTGGCTAATGCTCCTAACCTTCTTCATGAGGTTGGCGTGGGCCTTATGTCGGGGCATGCCGCTGACAATGTAGGCCATGAGCAAGTGGCTTTTGTGAACTGGACACCAGCTACGATTGGCACAAACCTTATTGATCGTGGTGATCATAGCCACAGTGATACAACGGGAAAGTCAGCAGGTTACTCTTGGGACATTATTAACTGCCCCCTTGTTGGAGCGGCTACTGCGCCAGGTTCTGGGTACTCTGCTCAGGGTAAGCCGATCTTTGCAGCTGCGGGCAATACGGCAACTGTAGCCCGTAGTAACGTTGGCGGCGCTCCCCCCGCCCTAGGCGGGGGAGAGCAAGTGCTAGACATTCGGTGGAAAATTTCTAACGGGGCTGTTAGTCCTGCAACGTGGGCAAATAGAGAATCTATTATTGGCTATGGTGGCCATTGGATCTATTTGATTTGTAAGAAGACGGTGATTTAAATGGCTAATCGAAGCTCTCAAAGAAACTACCGGCAAAATGCTGCCGACAAAAAATCAGGCGCAGACCAGTATAAAAGCAGGGACGCTCTTCGTCTAGAAGCTGTCAGGCAGAAACAAGTCGGGGCTTCATCGGCAAGAGGGGCTGTAGGCAAACTTCGATCACAAGCCGCTGACTCCCAAAAAGCTATCCGCTTTGGCGCTTCCCAGGCAACTGCGGCTGGTATGGGATCTGGCATGGGGTCAGGTGGTGGCGCTATGGTGGCTGCTGGTCAGGTAGGCCGAGAGGCCCAGATGGCCGGCATTGGTCAAGCCTCTCAAGATACGGAGCGGATCATTGCAGCTGAGCAGGTTGCCTCTCAGAAGTCTGTCGAAGCCCAGGAGTATGCAGCTCAACAAGGTGATCGAGATTCTGACTATTCAGCAGCTATTGCTGAGGGGACGACCGAGGCAGAGCAAGCTATTCAGGATTCGCAGGGATTTTGGGATGATGACGAGGCTGGGGCTATGCGAAAAATCAGAGCGATGATTGCTCGAGTTCGTGTTATGAGCCCAGAGGCAGCGAACGCTCTCGAAGATAAATACCTGAGGTCTGGTGGTGCAGGCTCTGAGCGTATCCACTCTAGTTGGGACTAAACAATGGCAAGAATCTTACCCCCTTCAGTCTTCAGGGCTAACTTCGAAGCTGCCGAGTTTGCTCCGACACAAACCCAGCGGGTCGGTGAGCGTTTTGCTACACCCGAAGGCCTGAAGGTTGGCGTAGATGTTGTCGATAGTGTTGGTGGCACCATCTCTGATGCCGTGTCTCGGTTCTCGAGGGGCCGAGCTGCCCTATCCCGAGCGAGAAAGCCTACCCGTGAGAAAGACGATAAGGGTAATCTCATAACTGTCGCCCCTAAGCTGGGGAAAGACACAGGGATGTTTGGTACACAGTACCTTACTACTAACGCTGATGAACAAGCAGTACTCGATAGGTCGTCTTATGAAGCAGGTCAGCAGGGTGTTGTCAGCGCTAAAGATACCCAAGACCGTGCGGCTGGCTATCAGAAGATGCGTCAAGCGTGGAACAAGCCTGGCAGCGGCCGTCTTCTTGCTGATCCTTCTCGTGATCCAGCAAGGCTTCTAAGCCAGGATTATCAACGGCTTGCCTCTGCAAGCCCGTTGCCTCAAAAGGCCAAGGGTAAGGGCCGAGGGCCAGTGCAGCTCGCTGATGTCAGGGCCAGAGAGAAGATCAACAGGCCTATCATTAGTGACCTAAACTCTGCCATGCTTCTTCGTTCAGGTATTGCTAGTAACCCTCTTCTCCAAAACCTTGATCCGGGTAATCTTTTGGACGGACAGGCCCAGGCCCTTGTAGATGCTTCGGGTGGGCAGCTCCGCCTATGGACGGATTCAGGAAAGAAAACGAACAACCTGACTGTTACAGTGAATCCAACAGCAGAAGAGGCTGAGGCTATTAAACTAGCAATAGCTGAGGACCGACCATCTGACGCCAACCAGATACGCCAAGGCCTTAACGTAAGAGCGCTTTCTATTATTGGGATGCTTGATAACGAAAACCTAGACCAAGCGGCGACCGATGTGGGAGAGTACTCTAACATCCTAGACAAATGGAGAATACTATCAGCAAGTGGCAGCGACCCCAAAGAACAAGATCGCATAGAAGCTTTGATGATAGAGCTGAGCGGGCCTATCAGCCAGGCTAACGGCAATCTCCGAGCCTACCTCGGCCAGTCTGAGGGGCGGGCTGCCGCTGCCGCTAACGCTGCTAATGCTGCCAAAGGGGCAGCAGAAAATGCACAGGCCGGAGCGGGCAGGGAGCGCCTCGGCGACCTAACGGCTATTGAAGGCACTAGACCCCTAACAAGCGGGGAGGCAAACGAGAGGATAAACCTCGAAACGGTAATCAAAAAAGCCGGAGGGACTGTTCCTGTTAGCAGTTCGGATGGCGCCCCGTCTGAACTGGGACCATCAACACCTCTCACTGAGCAACAGAAGTTTGATGCTGCTGCTGGCAAGCCGCTCTCTGGCGAGATGAGCATGCCGGATGAGCAGATGACGACGCACCCATCGCTAACCGATAGAGGGGTGGCCGAGACACGGACTGCTGGCAATCTGGAATCAAAAGCCGCTTACCTTCGAAAGAAGAATGTTCCTGAAGAGATTATCGCTAAGTTCCTGCCTGGCTATGAAGCGGCAAGGGACTTTAAGAAGAAGCCCCTTACCTCTGGAGAGAGGCATCCGCTTATGCGCCAGGGGAAAGAACACTCGGTGGCTAAGCAGAAGGACATTATCCGAAGGGATGCCGCTAGAAAGCGCACGGCTACCCGTGCGCTAGAGCGCAAAGAAACTATTGGCCCAATGGAATCTCGGGAAGCCTACGCCCTTGATAAGAAGCGCTCAACTCAGGGCGATCTTAAGGCGTTCCTCGACAGAAGAGATAATGAGCCATCTGCCCCTCGAACCTCTGGACCAGTAGCAATAAAGGCTAAGTCCTTAACTCGAGCCCAGGTCAAAGCGATGGCAACGATGAAGAGGAGAGGTAAGGATGGGAAGATTGACGACAGCCTTGATATCCGTCCCACTGAAGACCGAGTAAACGTTTTGATGGAGGACATGGCTAGAGGTGAGCTTTACAAGCCGAACCCTGTCCCGAAAGGCGAAGGCGGAAAGAAAGACGTTGTAAAACTGAAGGCGATGGCTGCCAAGGCCGCTGCTAAACACAAAGTCCCTGAAGCTTTGTTCTTAGCCCTGATCAACAAAGAGAGCAGGTTTAGGCCCAGCTCGGTTTCTTCTTCTAATGCAATAGGTATCGCTCAGATGCTGCCTGGGACATTCCGAGACATGAACGGCAAAAACGCTAAAGCCTCTGATCTCTTTAAGCCGGATGTTGCTCTCGATGCTTCGGCCAAATACATTGCTTATCTAATCAAGACGTTCAAAGGATCGAAAGATGGGATGAAGAAAGCCATCGCTGCGTACAATGCCGGAGAAGGGAACGTAAGAAGACGGGGGCTTTATGGATCTAGACAAGTAAAACACCCAACCAAAAAAGGTAAGTTCATAACTCTCTACGGAGTTTTGGAGCCTGGTTTCGCAAGCGGTCAAACTAGGGATTATCTTTTTGATAAGAAGTTTGGGATATACAATGCTCACACTGCGGCCTTAAAGGTAGCAGCTAAAGCGACTCCTAAAGCCCCTAAAAAAGGAAGCTGACCCATGGCTACAGGCTTAGAAGATCGCGGGAATGAGAGCATAGCCACGGCTAGGCTGAACGAGGCGAAGCCTGTTCCAAAGCCTAAAGATAATAGCGCCTATGGCCTTGTAGCCGGGGCGAAAGAGAAACTCGCCAAGGCCCGTGCCGATAACCAGAGTAGTGATGCACGGAAACGGGAGGAAGAGTACAGTTGGGCTGAAAAGGTTGCGAGCAACGTGGCCATCCCCCTCGGTGCTGCCGAAGGTCTCCTTGAGGTAGCAGACTACGCCTTTGGCGATGCCACCGGCACAGAGGACGCCCACTATCGAAGCACGTCCGATCATTTCCTGGACAGGAATGAAGTGCGGAAAAAGTTCTTAGCCAACTGGGCTGAGAAGAATGGCGAGGAATCCGCTAAGAAACTAGAGCTTGAAGACCGTGAGTTCCTAAAGAATGTGACGGTTGATCAGCCTAAAATACTTAAGGACCAAAACCTCCCCACTACCCGTAGTCTCGAAGGCGGAGTCATAAGTGACTTCCTAGGCCACACCGTCAATGAGGGCTTTGATAAGAGCCCGCTTTACCGGGCTGACCCAGAGTTCTGGGGAAGACTTAAGGATAGCGGTAGTCAGTGGTACAAAGACCTCGAGAAGGGGTATGATGACCAGTATGAGTTCAAGCGGAAGCAGGACTTCCCAGCCTACGGAACGTTTGTTGAGGCTCATAAGATATTCACAGATGAAATAGCCTCCCTTGTAAAGAAGGACGCCAGCATGATGCAAGGCTGGGAAGAAGACTTCCTAGCTATGGGCGCTGGTACTATCGAGTTCTTGTCACAGATAGCAGGCTTTGATGACGACCAAGTAGGCCTCACACCTTGGCAGCAGCGATGGGAAGCCGGCAAGATGCTCACTGGCGGCTTAGCAGGGACAGCTGTGGCGGCCTTGCAAGTAGACAAAGACAACAAGGTAATGGGAATCCCCTTGCCTCAGCTGGCGAGGAAGCCAGCTATCCTGGCGGCGTTCATTGGCCCCGGCCTGGTGAGGGCATTAGGCCTTGGAAAGAACACTGCCCTTGGCAAGGCTATAGCCAACAAGAGAGCTGCGGACCCAAGCTTTGATGCCTTCATGAGAAAAGCCGAAGGCGTAAGGGGCCGGATAGGTTCTGCTGTAGCTGGCTCTGCTATTGGCAAAGCAGTCAAGGCTGTTGGTGATATAGAGTTACCCATAAAGATTAGAGATACTTCCCTCGTGGTGAAAGAGGGAGGAACAAAAGCGGCTAAGTATTCTGAAGATGTGTCTGGCGCTGTAAGGCAAAGGAAGATTGCTGATCTCGCCAAGTCTGGTGCCAAGGGCGCTTTGTACTGGGCATGGAGTGGAGCCCCCCAACTAGGCTTGCTTCATCCCTTAGCAGGTTCTCTACACGGCGTTATTTTAAACAGTTCCAGGTATCGAGGCTTGCTAGACGGAGCAAGAAAGCAAGTCAGCAGAAGTGCCGACAAAGCACAGTCAGACTTTGAGCTTGCTGAACAGGTAGGCCAAGCGGAGTCTACAGTAGCACAGGCTTCAAGTGAGGCCAGGTCAACAGCGGCTGCGTTTGTTTTGGGACTGGATCAAGTAAACCAATATGGGGCTCAGAAGGTAGGCGAGCTATCTGTACTGGATTCTCCCAGGTTCACCGAGAGGATTCAAAAGGGCGAAGGCGTTTTAGGATCAGACACTATTGCTGGGCTACCTGCTGGCCAGGTTATCCTCCCTCCGAACGCTAACCTGCCTACCTCATCAACTCCGACTCCTGCTGCCGCCGCTCCTGCCGTCGCTCCTGTTGCCGCTACTGTTGTTGCCCCTGCTCCTGTTGCGGGTAGGACTCCCCCCCCTAAAGGGGGGGAGCCTTTACCCAAAGAAAGCAAGGCCCGCGCTCCGATAGACCCCGACCCTAATCCCCCTAAAGGGTACGACCCAATCAATGACAGATGGGAAGGGGATGTCTCTCCCCAACCCCCGAGCTTTGACCAAGCCGCCTACACTAACCGGTATACGATGGAACTGCCTGATGGGCAGAAGGTTCGCATTATATCCGAAGCGGCTCAGGTCCTTGATAACCAATCCCTGACTAGGGATATTGTCCTCGCTGAAGCAGTCCGACTCAAGCTCGAGATCCGCAAGGAGCTAGACCGCCTTGTGTCTAACGACGCTGTAGCAGCTGCTGTTATAAAGGAAGCCCTTGCTGAATCGAAACCTCTGTTCGAAGCGGTGGGCGGAACTGAAGCCATGGTATCGGAATGGGGCATGGGACCTGATGCCCAGTTCGGCCTCCAGTTTTCTGATCCTGTCCCAGGGCGCGGCAGCATCCCCAACCCCACTGCTAAACTAGAGATGCAGTGGGCTAATCGGGCCAGGCTAGAGCAGATGTTCCTGAAGACCCACAACTACGATATGATCGATGTCGCTGCTAGGGAGTTCCTGAATCCTGATTTACCCACTGAGTTTCGAGGTGCTAATGCCAGTGCTGCTGTGAATACAGCGAAAGATGTATTCGCTGGCATGCTCGAGGGTGAGCAACTCAGGCTGTACGACGAGTCCTGGGGCAAGGATGGGCCTGGTGGGGTCATGATGAAGGCCATGTATAAGAACTATGGTCGTTCTGCTGTCGATGGGGCCATCAACCTACAGAGGAAACGCCGCATTGAAGAAAGGGGCGCCTGGGGAGAGGATAACACTCCCGCAACCCGGACTGTCGACCCCGAGTTCCCAATGACATGGGATGGTGCCATCGTGGATGGGACTCCATTAGCAACCCTGGTCAAAGAAGGTGGCTTCCCTCGTAAGGTGGCCGGCAGTGGCGAATACATGGCCCGGCCATACAAGCGGTCAGATAAGACTCTCACCGAGCGCGAAGGCCGCAACACCGAGATGACTGACCACTATGAGCAGATGGGTAGAGAGCCTTCAGACCCAGGAGATATTACAGGGTTCAGAAGTGATGACCTTTCTTATGCGGATCAGTCAGCAAAAGACCTCACTGAAACGATGCGGAAAGAAAGAGCCGAGCCTCTAGACGCCATTGATAAGAAGTTTGATAAAGCATCTGATAAGGGTTGGAAAAAAGAATCCCGAGGGAAGGGGCGATCTGAAGCCCTAGCAAACAAAGAGAAGCAAGAGTTCGTTTCTAAACGCAAGGGCCGAGAGGCAGCTGACAGAAAAGCCGAGGAAACAAAAGCTAGCTCAACCACTCGCTCGCCTAAAGAGCTAGCCCGAGAGGACGCAGCAAGGGAAAGCATTGATAGACTTAAGAGCAAGAACAAGAATCTACTCGACAAAACAAAAGACTCTGAGTTTTCTGGTGAAGCCCTTGCTAGCAGGAGGGCAAAGCGCCTTGCTGTGTACGATAAGATACAAAGCCTATGGGAAGGTAAGGAATCCAAGGCTGAGGCAAGGGGCGCCAAGACAACCATTGACTCTCCCAATAGAAAGCGTGACGCAGCTAGGGTCCGCAAGGAGCATCCAGACTTAACCGAGCAGGGAAATAAGAGCACCGTCTTTACTGATAAGAATGGTGAGGTGCTTGCTACTGGTTATGACCGAGTTGTGTATGGGGACCATGGCCCTTATATCGAGTTCTCCAGAGATAACATGAGGATGGAGGCTTTCCCTGGGAGAAACAAGAGATCCTTTTACGATGAGGGCTATACCTCTGATAAGAAGGTGAAGCTCTACATCCAGAAGCGTGATGTTTCTACCGGGCAAAACCTAAGGAAGAACCCCCCAGCTGGGAAGTACAGTGTAAGTAACAACAGGCCCGAAGGCTACGCTGACTACAAGCCAGGCAAGTTCTACATTAGCCCTGACCAGGTATCAGTACAGAGTAAGTCAGTGGCTGTGAAACCAAGACTAAAGAAAGCAAGAAAGCCTGTAGAGAAAGATGTCACGATAAAGCAGGTCAAGCTTATTCGGAAAGGTGAAACAAAAGAGGGCATGGGGTTTAATACAAAAGCCCTGGTGCTGGGGAACTTTGCTGTTCACAAAAGCTTAAGGGCCACTAAGTCTAAGCCAGAATGGACAGTCACACACCTACCTAGCGGCTATATGTTCCCCCCAGACACCCCAATACCTCTGTTAAAAAACAATAAGCGCACCGATTCTTTCCTCAAGAAAGAAGCGGTTGCTCTTATCGTGGAGCTGGATCGGCATGGGCTCTCTTCCCTTAGTAAAGATCAGTTAATAGAGTCCTTTAAGAGGGGCGATATTAAGAAGGTAGGAGCGAAGGCTCAAAGCAAGAAGGCCATCAAAGAAGATCTAGCCGCAAAGCCCGAGGCTGTATCAAAGACAGAGAAGTGGTACACTGATGAGTTCACTAGGATAACTAAACAGCCGAACACAGTACGCAGCGGGTTCATGCATAAGCATGCCCGCCGGCTATTCAAAGATGACAAGATATCGTTTGAGTTCAAGCAGGCTCAATGGAAAGCGATGATAAAGGGCAAGGACCCTCATATCTCTCCCAAGTTCGGTATGCCAGACAAGCCAGGCGGGATGCCCAGAACAGATGACCCTATCCGGTATCGTAACTGGCATGAGCAGATCGAGGGATACATCAAAGGTGAAAAACCTAAGGAGTCGCTTGCCAATAGCCCGCCTATCCCATGGCAAGGCTTGATCGAAGGCGCTGGGAAAACCTTTGCTGACCAGCTCACTGCCGACATCACTAAGATAGAGAAGACCAAAGGGCTTACCCCAGGCCAGCGCCTGTCCGCTCTTAACGATATTAAGAATAACATCTTAGATGATCTTTATGAAGGGCGCCGGGATAAGCGCTCTTCCCGTGACTACAAAGAGTCTGACTTTATGTCAGCTCTCGGTGAGGTAAGGAAAGAAGGAGAGAAAGCTGTCCTGTCTAGGATCGGTACCGCTGCTATCAATCGTGCCGCTGAAACAGGGCAGACAGTAGCGAAGGAAGTTTCTAGGCTAATGGAGACTCTCAACTCTTCTATCGAGCTAGCAAAGCAGGCGTCTCTAAAGGATCCCAAGAGTAGGGCGTCTAAGGCGACTGTCCAAGCCCGCAATATATGGGAAGGCAAAGACGTTTCGGGCGTAACGCCCGAGTTTGTTAGGCTGGTTAGGGATCTCAAAGCTAAAGTTAATAGGGCCAAGAAGAACAATCGCGAGGCAGACTTCGTTGGTCGCAACACCAGGGATGGGAAGAATAAACCGAGGTCGCTAGAGGATGGCTTACAGATCCTAAGGTACACCGACATCCTAGAGCTTGAGAAGAAGGCCTTTGAAAAGAACCTACCAAGCCATGAGCAGACGGCCCTTAGTGCTATAGCTAAGAAGGTAGTTGCTGCTGACGAGGCCCGAGCTGCCAGTGCAGGCGTGGAGCACATCGCTAAAGAAGTGGGTGTTAATCGCAAGGCTGAGCGCAACCGTATCGAGACATCTGTTGCAGCTATCAAAGAGGCAACGCCAGAACCGCCGCCAGTGCAGCAGCCGGTGCAACAGCCAAAGGTGGCTGCTAAACCAGAGCCTGCCCCGACACCCAAAGCTAAAGGGGTTGTCAAAGAGCGTGACTATAAAAGAGTAGACAGAGCTGTTGTCCCCACCTGGGTAGTGAAAGACCTAACTAAAAAGTTGAAGATGTTTAGGCAGGATGCTTGGGGACTAAGTAAGGTAAAGGCAGAGGCTATTACCGCCGGGTTCTCTGATGTCTGGACGCAGGGACTTACGATGCTCGCCTCCAATAAGGCCAGAGCACTTGTGTATGAGAAGATCCTAAGCAAGATCGAAGCTGACGGTGTTACTCTGACGAAGACATTCAAGAAGAACCTAGAGAAACAAGTCAATACATACCTCGACCAGTTCAGATCCCCATTCAAAGGCCGGGAAAGAATGGCTGAGTACTCCTTGGATTTGCCAGGTCCTGAAAGCGCAATGGGCATTATCGAGGTAGCGCAACGCACACTGCCCGATGATTTCAACTTCAAGGGTGACGTATGGAGTGGGCGCATTAATGTTAAGGATGCCTTCTTCGAGGCGCTCGGCGACCTGAAGAAGAATGGGAAGAACAAAGATATTGATGCCATCCAGAAGGAAGCCTTTATTGAGTTGGGCAATCAGTTTGCTGCCCAGGTGCAGGTGCTTGCCCAAAACAAGATCATCAATGGCGAGATGTCCCGACTAGGCATTACCCGTGACTCCTCGCCCCTCCAGGCAGCCGCACGCATAGCAGTGCACCGCCTCCTTTATCAGGAGGCGCTGCCTTTAGGCCTATTCAACCGGCTCAGGCAGGAAACAGTTAAAATTGTAGATGGTGTTGAGGTTAAAGAGTTTTCTCCTGAGCCTATCTCCATGAAGGACCTCGCTGATGTGATGAGAACGAACCGAGCTTTCATTGTCGAGGCAATGAAAACGGAGATTCTGTCTGCTCGCTTCGCCGAGAACAAAGGGTACGTTAACCTTACCGAGAAACAGATAAGAAGAGTCATGCTCGAGCAGGATGGCCCGCTTCAGAAGATCGCTGACGCCTTAGACAAGTATGAATACAGGTCAAAGATTGAAGGGGCAGAGCAGCTCAACTCTTTATTCAAGGAGGTCATTGACCCTGACGGAGAGTACACTAGCACCCCAGGAGAAGCGAAGAAGCGCCAGTCTACGGAGCCTGGGATGCTCAATGAGAAGTACAACGAGACTTTGGACTACACTTACAACGAAGGCTATTCGGACCAGGTGTTCAACGCTAGTTTCAACCCAGAGTACCTAGACTCTATGCTGTACAACGCTAGGCTCGCTCAAGACCAAGGAAGATTTTCGAATCTTATATCAGGGATGAAAGGAAATGTTACCTACGAATCCCTAATGACAAACCTTGGTAATGGATTAGGCCATTCATTAGTAACAGGCTTGCTGACAGGCGAGTTGCCTACCACTTTCTATTCCCGTGTTGCCCATGAGATGTACCTATTCAACGAGTTCAATAATAACCCAAAAGAGTTTACCCAGAAGTACGGTAAGAAACACAGGGAACGGCTCTCCGCATACAATGACCTCAGTAAGTACGGTGCTCTCGAGGGTATGGACTGGGGATCTGTTGAGGCCGCTAAGGCTGGGCCTGTGATCGCTCTAGGATTGAAGGCTAAGGGCTACACCCCAGCAGGCAAGAAGGTCGCAGCCGTTGCGAAGGGGACCGCCACACACCTCGACGCTTACCGCAACCTCCGACGGAAGATATACCAACTAGAAGACAACGGCCCTCGTGTCGCTGAGGCCGTGAGAGAGCACATCGAGATCAGTAGAGAGATGGCTTTGATGGAGCACGATGCAATGATCGTGCTACCAACGGGCAAAAAGGGCATGAGCATCCTGACTAAAGGGAAGATGGCTAACAGCGTAGATGGCACAGGGTTTTATAGAGGAACAAGAGAGCTTAAGAGGAGCGAGCTGGCTAAGGTAAAGGCCTCTTATGCTATGAGGAAAGTAGCCGGGCGTATCTTCAACTACAAAGAGGTGCCTCGGTTTATCAAGTCAGCTCGAAGCGGGGGATGGGGTGCTTTTGGTGCCTTCGTTACACCGTTCCTTAGCTTCCCTTACCTGTCTATTGACGTTCCCGGTGTGAAGAAAGGTATCTTCTCTGCTGTGTTCGGAGACGGACTTACTGGAAGTAGCGGCTTTACTAACAGCCCCAAGCTAACAGCCTATAGGGCCAAGCAGATGGCCGCTCAAAGGATGAGAGTCTTAGCGTGGGGGCTCAACATGAACCAGTTCTCCCATCCCTTGAATAATGATCTAGATGAGATGACCCGATTCAATATGGAAGCCGGCGGCACTACGGCCGCAATGATAAGAAGTTCCCAGAAGAATAACACTATAGGTGTTTGGCGGTGGAATAACGCTAACATCTTTGAGGCTAGCCTTCTGCTGATGAGAAACGTTTTCGCCATGCAGGCGCAAATGGCAACGTGGATTGGTGGGGATAGGGTCAAGTCAAACAAAAATGTAGAGTACTTTATGCGCTTGGCAGCTGAGGGTAAGGTGCTAGAGAAGAATGACGTCGTTCGTATAGCTGGCCTATCAGGAAACCTGTTCATGCGATCAATCATTCAGGCGCTGCCTAAGCAAGGCAACCAGGATAAAGGATGGGGAGATATGAAGGCTGCCTTCGGGCACATCGGGGGCTCTCTTATCGGGGTCGATGACTGGAACGCTGTCCGAACTGCCGCCCCAATGATGGGCATGACAGAACTTAAAGACCCTGTGTTTAGCTCCTTCTCCCCTATGGTTAGGGACCTGGAAGAAACTGGTCAGTTGAACTTTGAGGATATGGACCCCCAAGACCAAATGGATTTCATGGTAGGCAACTGGTTCAAAGCTTTCTCCCGCTTATACCTGCGGCAAAGAAAGATCAGCGGCGGCGACCAGGTAAACAACCAGTCTCGCATAGCATTAGCCGCCTTCAAGCGGCAAATGCTTGTGCCCCTTGA
>TARA_R110000824_G_scaffold129584_4_pt1 | contig 31322 bp, 34 predicted proteins | sample TARA_R110000824 | Tara Oceans TARA_R110000824 (sample SAMEA4397747) | marine metagenome | biome: Polar Biome; feature: [MES] marine water layer (ENVO:01000295) within the mesopelagic zone...; material: water (ENVO:00002006), including particulate matter (ENVO:01000060) such...
AGGCGCAGCGCTGGCCAGCCACCAGCTTGGCCGTGGCCATGTGTGCCTGGATGTAGCCGCGACGCTGGAAGCCCCGGATTTTGCGCTTTCGCTGCCGCCGGAAGGCGACGACCTAAACGACCCGCCGCCGCTACCCAGCCACGTGCTGGCCACGTTAACGCTGCCCGAGTGGCAGGCCGCGCTCGACCACCCCACGCTGATCAGCGACGGCCCCGGCAATACACCGCTGGTAGTGAGCCACAGCATCAACACCAGCAAACTCTACCTACGCCGCTACTGGCAGTTCGAGCAAACCCTGCACCAGGAGATCGCCAACCGCCTCACCATAAAGGATGGCGATAACCCTTGTAGGAGCCCGATTCATTGGTGGTCCGACATTTCGGCGATGGGAATGGGTGACGATAGTCACCCCGGAATACTCTCCCAAGCCCTAAACATCCTCTTCGAACCCACCGCTACCGTAGACTGGCAAAAAGCCGCCTGCGCCCTCGCCGCCCGAAGCCCCTTCGCGATAATCACCGGCGGCCCCGGCACCGGCAAAACCACCACCGTGGTGCGCCTGCTGGCCCTGCTGCAAACCCTGCAACTGGCCCAGGCCACCCACCCGCTGCGCATACGCCTGGCCGCCCCCACCGGCAAAGCCGCCGCACGGCTAAATGAATCCATCGCCGGGCAGGTGAAAGACCTACCCCTTAGCGGGTTGGAATCGCTATTAGATGAGCAGTCAGCCGCCTCCCCATCGAACGCAATCGACATTCCGACAGAAGTGACCACGATCCACAGGCTACTTGGCGCCCGCGCCGACACACGCCACTTCCGCCACAACGCCGCCAACCCGCTGGCGCTGGATGTGCTGGTGGTGGATGAAGCCTCGATGGTGGATATCGAAATGATGACGGCGCTGCTCAGCGCCCTGCCCGCCAGCGCCAAGCTAGTGCTGCTGGGGGATAAAGACCAGCTGGCATCCGTGGAAGCAGGTGCCGTGCTGGGCGACCTGTGCCGCCGCGCCGACGCCGCCCACTACACACCCGCCACGGCGCAGTGGCTAGCCGAACTCACCGACCACCCGCTTCCAGAGGCATTAATCGACCCAGACGGCCAGCCGCTGGACCAAGCCATTACCATGCTGCGGGTAAGCCATCGTTTTACTGAAACAAGCGGCATCGGCCAGCTCGCCCAGGCGATTAACCAGCCGCTAAGTGAGGCGTTGCGGGAACGGGATAAACACCAAGCCGTGCATGGCGTACTGAATAACGGCTACGCCGACCTGCACCACCTGGTGTTGAAGCCTGATGCACAAAACGAAGACAGCGCCCTGGAGCGCCTGGTGATCACCGGCAGCCCGGAACGTTTTCTCAACGCAGGCGAAGGCCGCACCAATTTCAAGGGCGAGCCAATTGCGCCGCCCACCGGCTACCAGCACTATCTGAATACCCTAGCGAGTGAACGGCCTGATACATCGCTAGCGTTTGAAGAGAACGGCGACGCTTACGATGCCTGGGCGAAGCAAGTACTGAGTGCCTACAGCCGCTTTCAACTGCTATGCGCCCTACGCAAAGGCCCCTGGGGGGTAGAAGGCTTAAACCTGCGCATCGCCAAAACCCTGCGCCGTGAAAAGCTGCTGTTCGGTAACGACCACACGCTAGAAAAAGGCTGGTTTGAAGGCCGCCCGGTGCTGGTCACCCAAAACGACTACGGCCTGAAGCTGATGAACGGCGATATCGGCATCACAATGGCGGTGCCTGATCCCCGCACTCCCGGCAGGGCACTTTTACGCGTCGCCTTTCCGACCAGCGACCCGGAAAACCCCATCCACTGGGTGCTGCCTTCCCGCCTACACGCGGTAGAAACCGTGTTCGCGATGACGGTACACAAATCCCAAGGCTCAGAGTTTCAGCACACCGCCCTGCTGCTACCGCAAACGCCCAACCCCATTCTCACCCGCGAGCTGGTCTACACCGGCATCACCCGCGCCCGCGACTGGCTCACGCTGATCGAAGCCAAACGCGGGATATTGAATGATGCGGTCACTAAGGAGGTTATGAGGGTGAGTGGGATGGAAGAGTAATTTCAAGAGTAAAGTACTGCTAATGAGCACAGCCAATAAGGCAACAGTAAGCTACACTATAGAAAACCCTGTTAAGCACTAAGCTTTCTCCGTATAGCATTCCCTATATCAGGTAAGCTATCGAGTCCGGTCCACTCTAAGTACTTATAAGGCTTCATCATAGCATGCATTTTTTCAGGAGATACCCCAGCATTTATCAGCAATATTTCCTTTTCACTGTCCATCATTTCCATAAAGAAAGTTGAGAATTCTTTTATAGGCCACCCACTCTTGCTATCAAAAAAGTGGTCTGTAAGTATAAAAACACCTAGATCTGCATTTTCAATTCCTTCATTTACTTTCAAATATATATTATCTCCATAATCAATTTCTGCACTGTCGAGCCACGTAGCAATATCTTCGGCCTGTAGGAATGCATTTAAAGGGTTTACTATAGCTTTTTTATCTTTGGACGAGTGGCTTAAAAAAACCTTTGACTCTTTTTTCTTTAAGCATTTTAACTGCGGATTCTGCTCTTCCAACAATTCTTGCTCTGGCCATAAAAATAGAAACCCACGCCCTTCTGGCACCAGAATCATATCAACCATATCTTCATCAATGAAAGTCTGAACGTTGTATCTTGTGATATCACTAATAAATATATTATGCCTCTTGAATTTATCTGGATATTTTCCTTTCAACCAGTTTTCAAATGCTACCGGGTCATCTTGCAAATTAACAACAATACTAAACTCTAAGCAATATGGGTTATTGTTTACTATTGCCCCTACTAGTGTAGCGTAATTTTTATCAAAATTTCTCAAAATATCTTTAATAAACGCTCTTTCCTTAACCCTACTTCCATACTCACATTCGAAAACATACATATAGTTATTCGTCATAACATTCCCCTTTTATTTTAAATATCAGCAACAAAATAATAAATTTAAGAATTGATTTTTACATATAAATCTCTAGCGTTCTATCATTAGCCCAGGCCAAAACGCTGGATTTATTAAGAAATCCAGCCCACCTTTATTTTTAATTATTCCAGACATTAGCTTCATACTATAATTAAAATCATAAATATATTTTGGTTCGTCATTAACAATTATCCCGATAAATCCGTACCACAGCAATAGTTCAAATATCTTCTCAAAAAAGCTGTGCTCAACTCCAAAATCTTCTAAAATACGGAATATATTATCTTTACTAACAACTGAATTACTACCTATAAAAGCATAGAGAATATCATCACTATCACTTTCTACATCGTTAATTTCATAACCAATATCTGTTAATAAATCAGTTGAGTAAGCTGCCAATCCTTTTTTAACATCTTCTTCCAGAACGCGCTCGTGATTCAGGTTAATTGCAAAACTTTTACATTGATTTATCAAATTCAACAAGAACCGAGGTCTCATTAATGAACGATCAATAAGATACTGGGAGCTCTCCTCACCTGCGTAATGACTAACAAAAACTCTTGGCCATAATGATTCAAATGTTTCATCCCCATTTACATCATTGGAAACAATTCGTAAACGTACTAGCTCTCTCAATAAATCAGGATCTGTCCAGTCAAGAAGAACGCTAGCCTCCTTACCACGATCAGAGGTTTCTTGAACTAAGAGTTCATAAACATCATTTCGTAAAAAAATAATAGTATTAACATCAATATCAGATTTTCCAAACTGACGCTCAATTTTCTTAGTTGCGTCTATCAGGCCTCTAATTATTAGCAAGTCTTCGTGTTTAAGTCCTGAAGTTGGCCAACCTTTATCGATATTATCAAACAGAAGCCAGCAAACTTCTTTGTGCGCCATATATTCAACTACTCTTTTCGATAAATCCCGTACATCGTGACAATAGAGCATTTCAGTTAAGCTAGGCGACGAAAGCCTAACATTAGTCTTATCCCCATACTGTGACCTATATTCTGTAGATATATTCTCCATTAGCGAGCTCATTCTTTCAGAAAAATCACCTTCTGTTTCGTAGCCGTCGGCATGATAAAGATCCGCTAATTCACGATAAGGCTCATACAATGTATGATCACGCTTATGCTGTTCTTTATCCTTTTCAAGAATTTTGTAACATATTTCTAAGAGAAGAACATATTCCCAGAAAGCCATTATTGTATGTTGAAAAGTTCCCTCCTCTAAAAAAGATAGTATCAATTCTTTAAACTTAATAAGCTTGTATCCATCGGGTTTTAAATCTAAAACAATATTGCTTTTTTTATGCCTTTCCCGATCTCTTACTTGTAAAAAAATTGCAGATTTTCCTGATCCTTTTCTACCTACTACTATATTGGCTTCACCTCTTAATGACTTTAAAAACTGATCAGTTTTTAAATAGTAGCTTTCCAGCGTGCGCATTTCGTTTTCTGCAGATGTTGACCCTAGGTCAAGGGATTGAAGAAATGTATCGGCACTACCAATAGGTATTTTAGTATCTTGTTGAAATGCTTCAGCTACTTTCCCTGCAAACTCAGCTATATGTTCGTTGATATCATTTGGGTGACGTGTAACACATACAAAATCACGATAATCTAATGGTACAGGATCATCTCCTTGCTGAAGGATACATAGAGCCTTCTCCATTCCATCCGCCAAACCAGCAATAAAAGCAGCCCTTATATTATGTACGTCAGCGTTAACGACATTATTTGATAATAGCGGAACAACAACCCCAAGAGACTGGGAGACCTGAACAATAGCATCGTTCGCAGCCAATCTAGGCTGTTCATTTGGATCAAAAGTTCTGAATAAATAGCGAGCTTTTTTTATTCGGGAGACTATCCTAGTTGCCCAGTCAGTTTTATGCATACTTTCTAAGAGATATACTGGTGACTTAGTATTTATTTTATTTGGAATAGCAAGTGGACTAGAACTATGAAACGAACTGATAAAATCAATTAGCTCATAAGAATTTTGATATTCTTTGTAACCAAGAGTATCGAATATCCCAACTTCCCTGATTGAAGGACTTAATTCCTTGATGGTCTTATTTTTTGTTAGCAATATGCGCTTTCCCTTGCCTATTGCATATCCAATTTCGTATGTTACATTAAAATTCAAAAGAGAAATATCTGCTAGAAGAAAGCCACAAGAATCTATTTCTTCTAAGACTTCTTGTGATATAAAGTGGCCGGGTATGTCGAGCGTCCGCCATGTTTTAACATCGATTTTTGTGTTTGCTTTAAGAGCCTCTACAGCTTGCTCAATAGTTTGACCAATTTCAGGAGGGTGTGAAGCATAAGCATAAAACCCTAACTCTTTATTATCGACCATCACAATCCCTTCAATTTAAAATCATGGTAATTATATAGTACTCCATCGATCGAAATTTCAGGAGTGTAGTTTAAATTTTTTTAATTTAGAGTCTTGTTAATATCTTCAGACGGAATCTTTACGAGCCAGCCACTGTGTATGCTCTCTAGAAAAAGCATTTTCACTATCGGCAATAAACTCAGATAATTTTACCTCAGAATCAATCTGTTCTAATTCCCCTCTTATGACTCCAACTTCGTGCGCGGTTAGACCATAAGCCGCCGATAGCTCTCTAAACCTTTTGACTTGCATCCATGTTAAAGACGATCCGGCAGCGACAACAAAAATATCAGCAGGCCAATAACCCCAACTTGGGTAGGCAACTCTTAAAACCAAAAACAGTACCGCTATAGCTTGACAGCCTATAAGTATGGAAAACCAGAGCTTTCCACTCTTTCGATTCCAAGCAGATTTATTAGCGTACCAAGTTCTCTGTTCATCAATTCTATGAGTACGATAGAACGATACCCGCTGCTGCCAAGTAAGGGCTCTTACTTCACACATCCTTTCAGTTATCTGCTCTTGCTCTGATACTGTCCCGCCTAGATGTTCAGCTAAATCTTTGTGCTCATTCAGTATGTTTTTCAGCCTCGAACGGAAGCGAGACTTGACCTCGCGAACATCATTTGAATCAATATAAGGCTCGCATCTCATCATAAATCGCCAAGAGCTTGTTTTTACGGACTCTGCAACTGAGCGAGCACGATACCATGTATCTTCTCCCCGTCTAAGTAACATAATTACGGAAAGAAAAATTGATCCAATTACAAGTAGTGCGGCAAATATTGCTGATACTTTCTCGTCAATCCCATATACACCTAAACCTGCAGCAAAGGTGAGAAGCACTGAATAAGCGCGGATAAAATTCAAATACTGCTTCTGAGCGTCAATTGATGCCTTGTTAGTAGCGCAGTATAAAGCAGGGTAATCGTTATCGTTCATTAGATGCCTAACTGTTTATATATAGATTCATTGTAAAATCTTGGGCCTTTATCACTAAGATTACGCCGGTGATACTCACTTGGAAAGTTATCAAGTGCATGTTGAATAATTTTCAGTTTGAATGGAATATAAACTACATACTCATCCCTAATTATTGCGGGGCAAAAGTCGTTATTTTGTCTTCTTGATCCGTCTAGATTAACTGCAATGATGGGTATATCTAGATCTAAGCATGTCTGCAGCTCCCACCTTACAAAACGATACAAATTTTTTGTTGAATCTCCAATTATGACTATGGCCTGTTTAGTATTACTTAATCTCTCCTTTAACCTTCTTTTTACTGTATCTTCTCCCGCAAGATCAGTTAAGGGTTTCAAATCATGCGCATCGAAAAAATTAAAATCAATATTCTCGTTGGCTCTCCACCCTCGCATATAGCGATAAGCCCACATATCTGTATCGCCGTCAAAAATTACATATGTTTTATTTTTGTAACTCAATTTCAAACTCCTTATTCTCTCATTAATATTAAATATTGCATGCTATGAGCAGACATAAACAACATATCACTGAAAACTCAACTAAACTGTATTTTTAGGCAGTTAATTACCATAGAAAGTAAACTCCAGACTCTCTGCCTTATTCCATTGCCGCGCACTAAAAATGGTTAATACTCGACTATCGGTTTAGTAAAAACTCAAATCAGAAAATACATAATTTACTTTTCCTATTAATATAAAATTGGACATAAAAATCATTTTTATTCTCACAATAACTTACCTTCTATCAGGCAATATTCTAAACTTCTCACCTAAAAATACGCAGTCCTGCCTGTACATGTGCAGTGGGTCATTATTTCTGAAATGTTAAGCATATCCATCTGCAAATCCTCATGTGGGAAGTAGGTTACCGATTTGTCGACATTCGACAGCTTGGGTGTAGTCGGCAAGCAGCTTGCCATCAATATGCACCTGCACGCGCTGGTTAACGGTTTGATGCTTGATGCATTTTGCATTTAGATTGTTCCCTGCGGCGATTTTCGCTCTAATCATTTAAGCCTAGCAGCTAAGTTCATTGAAACCCATATTTGATTCATTAAACTTTAGGTTATGGGGATAACACAAAGCACTGCTCATGCCCCATTACCGCTCTACCACCTCCTTAAGCCACTGCGGAACAGCACGGCTATGATCTGTACTTTTTTGTATCTAACGATGTGCGGGACGCCATCATGAAAACGCCCCTCAATAGCGAGGCGATGAAGTCTGCGAAGGAGTTGTCATGGGCTCTTCTAAACGAATGCAGTCTCTTGAAAACTAGCACGTGCAGTCACACCAGCATACCAAGCCTGAATCCGCGAATGCTCTTCTTTCCAGTTCACCTCTGGCAGCCTGAAGGCTAGATAATCCAGCGCGACGGCAATAGCGATTTCCCCCAGGTTAATCGGTGAGGCCTGCTGTTTTTCACCAAGCTCACTGTTCAACTGATTCAACAGCCGCTGAATGGCCCGCGAACGTCGCTGGCCTAGCTCGCTATCGTCAATCTCATTGCCACAGTGCTTTCTGGCAATCACGGTTGTGAACGCGGCATCCATCAGGTTTTGGCCCAGCCCCGCTAGGTGCAGCACATCCCCCAGGCTGGCGGCTGGCAGCATTGCCGGGTTGGGGCTTACGCTATCCAGGTAAACGGCAATGAGCATGGATTCACTAAGCGTGGTGCCCTCCTCCGTTACCAGCGCGGGTATGCGCCCGGCGGGGTTGGCTTTTAACAGATCGGCATCGTCTGCCCAGGGGTCGCACCACTTTAGCGTCACGGCGTCCGCCAAGCCTTTTTCCAGTAACACGATGCGCACCAGGCGCGCATAGGGCGAGGTTGCGTTTAGGTAGAGTTCCATTGTTATTTCCCTAGTTGCTCACTCAACGCGACGAGGTCTTCAGCCACAAAATCCCACGCTTCTTCTGCTTCTAAATCTTTGCTCTGGTGGGGGCCATACTCTGTGCGACGGGGGATAAACGCCGTTTTCATTCCCTGGGCACGGGCAGCGCGCAGGTCAGCATTATGCGCTGCGCACAGCATTACCTCTTCCGGCGGTAGGCGTAGCAAGCGGCAAGCCCCTAAATAAACCTCTGGGTCAGGCTTGTAGTGCTCGAATAACTCGGCGCAAAAAATCATATCCCACGGTAGCTTGGCGTGACGGGCAACATCGACCATTAATGAGACATTCCCGTTGGTCAGCGTTGCGATGATGACGTGCTCTTTCAGGCGCTGTAGGCCCTGTGGTACATCCGGCCAGGGTTCTAGTTGGTGCCAAAAGTGATTGACGCGATCAATGGTCGCTTCGTCTAGCGCAATCTCCTGTTGGTCGAGTAGTTTGACCAGGCTTTCTCGATGCAGCTCATCGAGTACCGTCCAGGGGATTTCCCCTCTGCGCACCCTGTCCATGGAAGGCGCATAAAGCTGACGCCATTGATCCGCCAGCTCTTCACTGGGTAGATCAATCCCCAGCTCTTGCTCAAGCCCCCTGAACTGATGAATCAAGCTGGATCGCCAATCAACAATAGTGCCAAATACGTCAAACACGATGGCTTTCATTCGTATCTCCTTGATGGATGGTTATTGCTGACGGCGTCGCGAGGTGGCTAGAAGCATCCTGAGCTGGTTTAGGCTTTTTTCACAAAGTGGGCGGTCACCATCATGTCGCCGACGCCGTCGACCTTACAGTCTAATTGGTGATCCTTGCTGTCCATTAATCGCTTGATCACGGCTTTGGTGCCCACCTTGAGTACCAGTGAGCTGCCTTTGACCTTGAGGTCTTTGATCATCGTGACCTTGTCGCCTTCCGCTAACAGCGTGCCGTGGGCATCTTTTACCGTGACGGTGTCTTCCGCAGCAGCTTCAGCAGGGTTCCATTCGTGGGCGCATTCGGGGCAGATGAACAGGCGTTGATCCTGATAAACGAATTCGGATTGGCAGTGTGGGCAAGGTGGGCACGGCATGAGTGATGACTTCTGTGGTTTGGTTTAGGCTGAAGATGATACTTAGCCAGAGGCACCGTGGCGAATGCCTTCACGCCCGCCCAAGAAAGGAGAACCAGGATGAACAAACGTGACCTGGAAGCGACCTACCGTGATTACATCACCTGCCTCAATAATCAGGACTGGATGAACCTTGGCCAGTTCGTGCATGACGATGTCCACCACAACGGCAAGCGCCTAGGCGTTAATGGTTATCGCGCCATGCTAGAAGCCGATTACGAGCAGATACCAGATCTTCACTTTAACATTGAGCTGCTGGCCGTTGATTCACCGCATGTTGCGTGCAGGCTGCGATTCGATGTCACCCCCAAAGGTAGCTTCCTCGGCCTTGCGGTGGATGGCAAAAAAGTAACGTTTTGCGAGAACGCGTTCTACCGCTTCCACGATAATAAGATTCAGGAAGTCTGGTCGGTGATCGATAAAGTCGCGATTGAGGCGCAGCTTGGTTAAACGTTCTGGTTATCTCCGTTCACAAACGAATAGAGCAGAATATCGCATTCGGCTGAGCGCCCGCCAAGTGCGTCCGAGAGGTCGGGGCCGGGATACAGGCGGCCAGGCCAGCGCAGCACCATGATCGCCAGAATGTTGCGGTGTTCACCACCCGCCAGCTCCTTTTCCCCCTCGGGCGAGGGAATGATGCCGCTGGCCGGGTCGATCGCCGCCATTAGCGCCTCGCGCACCCGTCCCACCAACGGGTGGTCCTCGCGGCCAGCCAGCAGGAAGGCCAATGCCACCTCGGCCTGGATGTCGGCCGTGGCGCGGGCCATGATGCCGGCCGTCTCCCGTTCCAGCGCTTCCAGCACCCAGGCGTGGACCTCCGGGTCCACCTTCCGCTGGTAGTAGCGACTGTCAGCGATGACGAAGTGGGTCAGGCCATAGAGCCAGTTACGGTACTCGGCGTCGTCGAGCCCGGCGACTCGATCAGGCGGGTAGTGGCGTCGGAAGGCTTCTTCCACCTCCCGGCGCAGGTCCATCACGCCGAGCTGGTGCAGGAAGTACTTATAGTTGGCCACCTGAGCGGCATAGATCCCGATCACCGCGGGGTCGGTCAGGAAGGCCGCCCAGTCAACTTCTGCCTGGTAGCCCAGCGCCCGCTCGTGATCCTCAATGGCTGGCAGCAGGCCGTGGTACTCGGCCTGGACCAGTCTGAACAACAGCCCCCGGGCGAAGGCGATCTCCCCCCACTCACCCAGCATAGCGCGTCGGGCACGCTGCTTGGCCGTGCGCTGCGAATAGTCGGCAACGATCGCCCGGCTGCGGGCAGCCGCGTACCCGGGCTCGGCCAGGCCGACGATGTCCTCCTCGAGTCGCGCCAGTAGTCGCTCGCCGTAGGCGTGATTGAGTGCCCGCCAGCGCTGCTCGCCAGTCAGGCGGTAAAGCCGCTGAGCAAAGTGGCGCTGCTTGTCATCGGGCAGCGTCGGCAGCGCCTGCTCGTAGATCTCCTGGATGGCCAGACCGGCGTCGCGCTGGACGTCACGCTCCGCATGAGGCTCCATGGCGGCGCAGCCCGCCAACACCAGCACAATCATCAGTGAAAAGAGCTTTTTCATGACGGCCCCTTGGTGGCGTTCACTATCGATAGGCCATCATTGCACAGTTGATGAGCAATTATGTACAAGCATCCGTGGCACTGTCGGCCTAATCTAGGGCTGTGTTTCGAGGTGTTGGGTTTCATCAGAAGAGGTAGGCATGAGCAACGCCAGCCGGTTTGAGTTCTTCAAAAGTCATCATGTGCCGACACTGACGGTGTTGAAGGCGGCCATTGAGGATTTTAGCTACGCTCCCCACGCCCATGAGGAATATGCCTTTGGCGTGACGCTGGCCGGGCGTCAGGACTTTTTCAGCGGCGGCCAGTTTCACCGTAGCCCACCGGGCAACGTGATTCTATTCAACCCGGAAGAAGTCCACGACGGGCATTCGGGTGGCGAGCGAGCGCTGGATTATTTGATGGTGTACGCCCATCCGGAGCAGGTGAGGCCGCTGTTTGCCGATGCCCTGGGGCACACGCGTGGCGCTGATTTCCGCTCCTATCAAACGCTGATTCAGGATGCGCCACTGCGCCAGGCCATTGTCGAACTGGCACGTTTGGTGACCTCCCAGGTCGGCAGCTGCATCGATCAGGAGAACGCGCTTTATCGGGTAGTAGAGCGCACGGCGCAGCTGGGCGGCCATGTTCAACCCAGCCAGGTTACGCAACAGCCGGATGCCCTGCTGGGCTTAGCGCGAGAGTATATCCACGCGCATCTGGAAGCGGATATGTCGCTGGACGACATCAGCCAGGCCGCACACCTGTCCAAGTACCATTTCTTGCGTCTGTTCCGTCAGCATTTCGGCATGACGCCGCACCAATACGTGATGAATGGCCGGGTCAATGCGGCCCGCGCCGCACTCGACCAGGGCGCCCCGTTGACCGAGGTAGCACTCCGCTTTGGCTTTGCCGACCTGAGCCATTTCAATCGCCGCTTCAAGCGTATTTATGGTATGACGCCCCACCAATATCAGCGCGATATCGCCCGCTAGTCCCACCACGCATAGAGGTTTTACCATGTTAGCAATCATCGCCTATGCCCTGGGCGTCATGTATACCCCTGGGCCTGTGAATCTGCTCGGCCTGAACGTGGGCATCAATGGCCAGGCCAGACAGTCGGTGGGATTTTGCCTTGGCGTGGGCACGGCGATGCTGGCGTATTTATTGGTGTTAGGGTGGGCGGGTGCTGCCTGGATCAATGATGACGCACTGGTGGTCGTAAGCGCCTTGGGGTGTAGTTATATCATTTATCTGGCCTGCAAAATTGCCCGCTCCAACGCCGATTTCAGCACGCCCGCTAACGTCCCTCGGCTGGTTAGTTATCGCGATGGGTTAGTCATGCAGTTACTCAATCCCAAAGCGATTGTCGCCACCCTGCCGATTACTACACTGCAATTTCCTGCCGCTGGCATTCATGGGCTTAGCCTAGTGATGTGGGCGTTCGGGCTTGCCATGCTAGCCGCGGGCGCGCCTGGCAGTTACGTAGTGATGGGCAGCTTGGTCGGCCAGCGGATTAAAAACCCAGCCGTTGTGAGGCGTTTTAATGGGCTAATGGCCGGGCTGTTGGTCGCCGTGGCGTTTTCGATCGGGTTTGAGCATGTATGGCTGCCGCTTACCTCTTCTGCTAGTTAGGACGTTAGCTGATTGCTCAGAAAAAAAGCGCCCTGAGGGCGCTTTTCATAACGGCTAGCGGTTAGAAAGAAGTCCATTTCTCGGTGTCTTGCTTGCCACCAATCACGTGAGTCGGCAAGCCTTTGTTGGCCCGCGGCTGGCTGTCACGCGCTTTTGGCGCAGCGGGTAGCGCACGTTGGCTTTGGCCGGTGGTCGCTCCTCTAAAGAACGATACTTCCTTCAACAACGCCTCTGCTTGGCTTTGCAGTGAACGCCCTGCCGCACTGGACTCTTCCACCAAACTCGCATTCTGCTGGGTGACACTATCCATTTGCGAGACGGCGGTGTTTACCTGCTCGATACCTTGGGACTGCTCGCGGCTGGCAGTGGCAATCTCACCCATCAACACCGAGACGCGCTTAACGCCATGAACGATACCTTCGAGCGACTTGCCTGCTTGGTTGACCAGACTTGAGCCGTTGTCGACTTGGCCGATACTCTCCTCAACGAGCTTTTTGATATCTTTGGCGGCGTCAGCACTACGCCCTGCCAGGTTGCGTACTTCGTTCGCCACTACCGCAAAGCCGCGACCTTGCTCGCCTGCGCGGGCGGCTTCTACCGAGGCGTTCAGCGCCAGCAAATTGGTCTGGAAGGCGATTTCATCGATCAAGCCGACGATACCGGCAATCTTGCGGCTTGAGGCGTTGATACCTTCCATTGCCTTGATGGCTTGACCTGCGATCTCCCCACCGGCATTAGCTTGCTGGTTAACATCGTGCACGAGCTTGTCGGCTTCGGATGCGTTGTCGGCGTTCTGACGCACGGTGGAGGTGATTTCGTCCATTGATGCCGCGGTCTGTTCGATGCTGGAGGCCTGCTCCTGCGTCCGGCGGCCACATTCACGGACTCGGCGTTATTACGAACGGACATGACCACCTGCGAGAACTTGGCTTCCATGCTCTTTAACGCTCTGAGCATCACACCAAACTCATCCTTGGCTGAAGCGTCAACGTTATTATCGAGCCTGCCTTCAGCCATGGCGTTGGCAAGTGCTTGCGCCTTGCCCAGCGGTGTCATGATGCCGCGCACCAACCACATCGAGAGCAGAATGCCGAAGATGATCGCCGCCACCATAACGCCTATAACGAAGTTGCGCGTCCAAACATAGTCGCTTGATGACTGCCGGTTATTGGCGGCGGCTTGGGCGCTGTTACGGTCGATGAGGCCCTGAATCGCCGTGAGCACTTTAGGGTATTCAGCACGTAGCGTGGTGGTGGCTATCTCTCTTGCGGCGTCATAATCATTGCCAATCATTGCCGCGTTAATCTCGTCGATACCAGCGCGCAAACTGGCGAGCGACACGATAAAGCTTTCGGCTATTGCACGCTCTTGATCACCAGAAACACGCTCAGGGAAGTAATCACTCCAGGCGGCGTCGATAATGGCATCGTTCTCCGCAACCTCTTGCTTCGTCGTTATAGCAGATGCCGGGGTTCGATCACGCTGCTCGGCCGTTATCTTTACCCGGTTGCCGAGCAGTGCTTGGTTGACCTTAATAAGATCACCCAAGGTGAGTAAGTTCCCCTCATAAGTCCTGTTGAGGGCATCGTTGGTTTTGCTGAGACTGTAGAGACCGATAATACCGACAACAATTAACATCAAGATACACGCGCCTAAACTCACGGCAAGCCGCAGTTTAACGCTTCGATTTAGAAGTAGCATGGGGGGATCTCGTGAAAGCCCGCAGCGCGTTGCATTGGGCAGGTGGAAGCCATCTCGGTAACTTCAAGCGTTTAGACCCAACGCATCTTGATACCAAGCAAAATGCATTATCGGCACGCGCACAGAAACATTAAATTTTTTTAACTTATAAAGCGCCAATTTCTTATGTCATTACATGCTACCCGCCCCCTTTGATGGTCATTAACTTATCATCTGCATGACACAGCTTTGTCACCTAGGAGCGCTAACGTTGCATTGTGAGTCACAATCAAGTGAGCTCATACATTGCAGAAGGTGATCCAATGGAGCCTGTTCAATCCTCTGACTTAATGCTCCGCATCGAGAAAATGGGGGTGACATATCCTGGGAATGTTCTCGCACTCCGACCCACCACCGTTGATTTCCACAAAGGCGAGTTTACGGTTCTACTCGGTCTTTCCGGTGCAGGTAAATCTACGTTACTGCGCTCCCTTAACCACTTGGTGCGGCCCAGCACCGGCAAAGTGATCTCGGCCGAACTAGGTGCGCTCGAAACCATTACTACGGTACGCCGCCATCGGTGCAAAACCGCCATGGTTTTCCAGCACCATCAGCTCATTGAACGCCACACGGCACTCCAGAATGTGCTGATGGGTCGGCTTGCTTACCACAGCACCTGGCGCAGTTTGTTTCCGCTACCCAGGCAGGAACAGGAGCTTGCCCTGCACTGCCTGGATCGCGTAGGCCTGGCTGAGAAGGCGCTTACCAGGGTCGATCAGCTGTCCGGAGGGCAGCAGCAGCGCGTGGGCATTGCTCGTGCCTTGGCGCAGCAGCCCGCCATGATCCTGGCGGACGAGCCAGTGGCCAGCCTTGACCCGGCAACCTCTGAGCGAGTGCTTACATTACTGCGAGACATATGCCGTGAAGATGGTATTACCGCCATTATTTCACTGCACCAGCTGGAATATGCCCAGCGGTTTGCTGACCGCATTATTGGTCTAGCGAATGCCCAAATCGTTTTCGATGCAGCCCCGGCACAGTTACAGCAATGCCACCTGGATGAGATTTACCACGGTGCGCCAGGGGGTTTGCCCGAAGCCGATGAAACCACCAACCCCACCCCTCAACCCGCGAATACCCCTTCGATAAAACTGGAGATTGCACAATGAAACCGCTATTCAGCTTTTTCTTCGCTATCTGTCTTATGGCTGGAATGACCGTGTCGGCCTTAGCTGCGGATCCTGATCCAAATCCAGACCTGTTAAAAGTCGCGCTGCTCCCTGATGAAAACGCTTCTGAACTGATCAAACGCAACCAGCCATTGAAAGACTATCTTGAAAGCACGCTTGGCAAAGAAATTGAGCTAATCGTCACTACAGATTATTCCTCCATGATCGAAGCCATGCGTTTTGGTCGCATCGACCTCGCCTACTTCGGGCCCCTCTCCTATGTAATGGCAAAAAGCAAAAGCGAGATCGAACCCTTTGCGGCCATGATTGTGGATGGCAAGCCCACCTATCGCTCCATCATTATTGCCAATGTCGATTCCGGCGTTGAGTCTTATGCCGATATCGAGGGCATGAAGATGGCCTATGGCGACCGAGCCTCCACTTCAAGCCACCTGATTCCCAAAACCGTGCTGCTTGAATCGGCTGGTTTGGAAGCAGGAGAGGACTATGAAGCCCATTTTGTTGGCTCCCATGATGCTGTGGCGGTGAACGTTGCCAATGGGAATGCAGATGCGGGGGGACTATCGGAAGTGATCTTTGAACATGTGATGGACCGCGGCCTGATAGATCGCAGCAAGGTTAGGGTGTTGGGTCACAGTGGGGAGTATCCGCAGTACCCCTGGGCGATGCGTTCCAACTTGAACCCGGAACTCAAGCAGGAGATACAGGACGCTTTCATTAGCATTGATGATGAAGAAATCCTGAGCAACCTGAAAGCCGAAGGTTTCGCCGTTATCACTGACTCCGATTACGATGTGATCCGGGAAATGGGTAGTCTGCTCGACCTTGACTTCGCCAAGATGTAAGGGGGCATTATGAATCAGACCAAAACGGATCCGCCGGCCCTTTCTTCATTTTCTCCTGACGCGGTGCTGGCCGAACACGCGCGCGGCTGGCGGAGTAAGCTCTTCCAAGTGGGCTCGTTACTGGCAGTGGTTCTCCTGGCTAGTTGGTACGTGGACTTGCTGGATTTTCGCACCCTAGCCAACGGGGTTCCTGCCATCGCCACCCTGCTGGGTGAATCGCTACCGCCCGATTTCACCAATGCCAGGGATTGGATGTCTCCGTTGGTCGATACGCTCGCCATGAGCATTGCTGGCACGGCAATAGCGGTCATCGCTTCCGTGCCCCTGGCGTTCCTGGCTGCTCGCAATACCTCGCCCCATCCCGTGGTCTTCCACGTAACCCGCACGTTGCTAAATGCTCTGCGCTCGGTGCCCGAGTTGATCATGGGCATTATCTTCGTTGCTGCAGTGGGTTTTGGCGCCTTGCCAGGCGTGCTAGCGCTCGGCCTTCATTCCATCGGGATGGTGGGTAAATTCTTTGCCGAAGCGATTGAGCATGTCGACCCAGACCCAGTGGAAGCCGCCAATGCTGCTGGCGCGACTCGATTACAGGTTCACTGGCACGCGGTGCTGCCGCAGGTTCTTCCGCAGTTTGCCGATGTCTCCATCTATCGCTGGGAATACAATTTTCGCGCCTCTACGGTCATGGGCATGGTGGGGGCCGGCGGGATCGGCTTCGAGCTAATGGGCTCTTTACGTGTCATGCAGTACCAGGAAGTCAGCGCCATCCTGATTGTCATACTCGTTATGGTGACGATGGTGGATAGCCTTAGCGGCCATCTTCGTAAGAAATTCAAGTAAGGAAATCAAATGAAACCAAGGGTTTTCATTACCCACCGGGTACATAACAGTGTGCTGGAAAGGCTGGAACAGAGCTGTGAATTAATCACCAACCAGTCAGACACTACCTTGCCCGCCGCCGAGGTAAAGGCCCGCGCGGCAACCGCAGATGGCATGATGGTGTTTATGCCGGATCGGGTCAGCGAGGAATTTCTAGCTGGCTGCCCCAAGCTGAAAGTTATTGGCGCCGCGCTGAAGGGATACGATAATTTCGATGTGGAGGCCTGTACGCGTCATGGCGTTTGGCTGACCTTCGTACCGGACCTGCTGACAGTGCCAACGGCTGAGCTCACCATAGGGCTAACCATTAGCCTAATCCGACATGTTCGGGCGGCCGATGAGTATGTTCGTTCTGGCCAGTTCAGAGGGTGGCAGCCAATGTTCTATGGGCTTGGGATTGCAGACGCCACTGTGGGTATCGTCGGCATGGGGCCCATCGGCAAGGCTGTGGCAACACGGCTCAAGGGTTGGGGGGCCACCTTGCTGTATTCTCAGCCAGACGCCTTGCCCGCCGCTGAGGAGGAAACGCTCGGCGTGGCGCGCAAGTCGCTTGAAGAGCTGCTCGGGCAAGCCGACATTGTCATTTTGGCCCTGCCGCTCAATAAACAAACCCTGCATACCATGAACGCTGCGCGCTTGGCCCTGATGAAACCAGGCGCCTATTTGATCAACCCATGCCGGGGTTCTGTAGTGCAGGAAGCTGCCGTTTTGGAAGCATTGGAGTCTGGGCAGTTGGGCGGCTACGCAGCGGATGTTTTTGAAATGGAAGATTGGGCTCGAGAGGATCGTCCGCAAGAGATTTGCCCCACTTTGCGAGCACATCCCAACACGCTATTCACGGCACACATTGGCTCTGCCGTCCAGGATGTGCGGCTGATGATTGAACAGCGTGCTGCCGACAACATTCTGCAAGCGTTACAAGGAGAACGCCCTCAGGATGCGGCTAATTTGCCCACTATCACTGAGACAACTCCATGCTGAACTTGGTCTGGCTGAAAAGTTTTACCACACTGGTTCAGCATCGACGTTTTCAGGCCGCCGCCCAAGCTCTCGGTATCGCACAACCCACGCTTTCACAGCACATTCAAAAGCTCGAAGAGCAGCTAGGTGCCCTGTTGATACGCCGCAGTAAAACGGGATGCGAGCCCACCAAAGCAGCCCTGGCGCTTATGCCTCTAGCGCTTAGTATGTTGCAACTGGACGAGCGTGCCCGAGAAGTCGTTAGCGGTACGCGTTTACGCGTAGGGGCAAGTTCTAACATCGGTATTTACATGCTCCAGCCCTACGTGAGCACGTTCAAGAACATTCCGGCGGTACCTGAGCTGGACCTAGTGATTGATAACAATCCAAAAATTGCCAGACAATTGACCAGCGGCGAGCTGGATATTGCGGTGATGGAGTGGTGGCACCCAAAACCTGGCTTCCAGGCAATGGATTGGCGACAGGAACCCGTGGTTTTAATTACCCGACCAGATCACCCCTATGCGGGCTGGCATGAAATAGACCGGGAAACCCTTGCCGGAATGAGCTTGCTTGGTGGTGAACCCGGAACAGGTACTGGCCGGTTGCTGGCAAATTTCTTTGGCGAAAGAGGGCCGTTTCCGAAGGTTTCAATGCAACTGGGCAGTACCGAAGCGGTTAAACAGGCTGTCAAAGCTGGCCTGGGCGTATCACTGGTGCTGGCAGCTTGCGTCGAAGAGGAGATTCAAGCGGGCACCTTGTGTGCCATCCCGGTCAGTGATGCCGCATTGGCAAAAAAACTGATGGTCATTTGCCCTGAGGCTCTAGCAAGGCAACCTCCAGTTTCCACTTTCGTCAGCCATATATGTCAGTGAAAATTGAGTGACATCTTTAGAGCCAGGGAAGGCGTGTGGGTGGCTAAGAATAGGTGCCATTGAGACCCACCCCCGCAAGCTTCGCTGAAGCGTTAATCGGCATCGCGCAGCCGCACGCCTTCACTTTCGCTCCACAGGGCAATGGCGGCGTCATAGTCGTTGATGGTCATGGTGCGGTAGTGCATTAGGCGGCTCTCAGAGGGTGGCGGCATCGTCTTGTTCGTTCTGCTCGGCAGGGTCGTTGAAGTGGTCTTTCTGCTCTGCCCATTTCAACAAGGCATCCAGCGCCGGGCAGAGCGTTTGCCCCCATTCGGTCAGGCGGTACTCCACTTTCGGCGGCACCTGGGGATAGACTTTACGGGCCACGATGCCATCCGCTTCCAGTTGGCGCAGCTGTTGGGCCAGCATTTTCTGGGAGATATCGGGGATGAGTTTTTCGAAATCGGAGTAGCGCTGCACTTTTCCATCGAAGAGATGAAAGAGAATAATGAGCTTCCAGCGCCCTTCCAGCATTTTTAATACATTTTCCACATCGCTTGCGGCGGTAGCGGGCGTATAAATCTTTCTCATGGGTGAGCCACTTACCTTTTTGTGCGTTCTTGATAACGCGTCAGTCTAGGCAGAAGATTCTCGCATATTAACCCTTGCGAGAGATGACCATCATGAGCTTGTCACTGCCAGACGCGATCACTACTTACTTCAGCATCAGCAACGGTGCGGATGCCTCCCACATTGCGGATTGCTTCACTCAAGATGCCTGTGTGTTCGACGAAGGCGAGACGCACCGCGGGCACACCGCTATTCAAGCGTGGATGCGCGCCACCCGCGAGAAGATTGAGTATCGCGTCGAGCCAGTCAGTGTTTCCCAACAAGGCAACACAATGGTGGTAACTGCCACCGTGACCGGCAACTTCCCCGGCAGCCCGGTGCAACTGGACCATGCTTTCCAGCTTGCCGAGTCGCAAATCCAGTCATTGGAGATCCACTAATGAACCTGAACTTGAACGGGCGACGCGTATTGATCACCGGCGGCAGCAAAGGGGTTGGTGCGGCCGCGGTGGCACTCTTTCGCGAGGAAGGCGCGCAAGTGCTAACAACCGCCCGTACTCGCCCCGCCGACCTGCCCGAGGAGCTGTTTGTAACTGCTGACCTGACGACGGCCGAAGGCTGTGCCACGGTGGCCGATGCAGTCAACGATCGCTTGGGCGGCGTGGATATTGTCGTTCACGTACTGGGTGGTTCATCCGCCCCCGGCGGCGGGTTCGCGGCCCTTGGGGAGGAAGAGTGGCAGCGAGAGCTCGACATCAACCTGTTCCCCGCCGTGCGCTTGGATCGCGCCCTGCTGCCCGGCATGCTGGCCCAGGGCGATGGGGTGATTATCCACGTGACCTCCATTCAGCGTGAGCTCCCCCTGCCCGAATCGACCACGGCCTATGCGGCTGCCAAGGCGGCGCTCTCCACCTATAGCAAGAGCTTGTCCAAGGAAGTGTCGCCCAAAGGGGTGCGTGTGGTTCGGGTGTCGCCGGGCTGGATCGAGACAGAAGCCGCCGTTGCGCTGGCCGAGCGGATTGCCCAAGAAGCAGGCACCGACTACGCAGGCGGCAAGCAGATCATCATGAATTCGCTGGGCGGCATCCCGATTGGCCGCCCTTCGAAGCCTGCAGAAGTGGCCAACCTGATTGCGTTTCTGGCATCACCGCTGGCAGCCACCATCACGGGAACGGAGTACGTGATCGATGGGGGTACGGTGCCTGTGGTTTGAGGACAGTTTGAGGGCGGTTTATACCGCCCCCTTGGCTTCCCGGCCTGCGATGAGGGCTAGCGATTGTTCGCAAGCTGCATTGCCCTACTGACGATTAGCCATTAAAACCAGTGTTCAATAAACCTTATTCGGCGAGGCACTGGTTCTTTACGTCTGGTTTTTTTTGATGGTCTTGGTGAGCCCGATAGGCTCTGTAGAAGTTGACGACTCCTCCGGCGAGAAACAGGAGACTGGCGAAAATAAACTGAGTACCCAAGTAGGTGTGCAGTGCATGGGCAAGCGGTGTCTGATAGCTCGGCCAAAGATAAGGAATCGAGGCGGCCAAAAATAGGATGGAGCCGATGACAAACGAGATGGCAACAGCATTGAGTAGCTGCAAGACCACTAAGGTTCCCGCCTGAGTGATCTGCGTCACGTTGACCGTCGCGCCAATCGTAAACAGAACACTGCCAACGATAAAGCACCAGGCGCCCCCTCTTTCCCAGCCCACGCTGGGCAGAAACAAGGCGCTGCCTATCAGGAACAGTACACTGCCGATGATATAGCCTGCCGACATTACAAACTCAAGCATGGTCTTTTTGCCGTGCGAGGGGTGACGGCGGTAATAGCTGATGATTTCTATGCAATCGTTTGCCGCCACCGCTAGATAGATTAACGAGCCCAAAATGAACAGCCCGGCCCCTGCCGCCATGTAGTTCTCAAAGGCTGGCAGGAAGAAGACACTGCCTATCACAAAGGCAGCGGCACCCGCGATATAGGCTGAAGCATTCAGGCCTTCCCATAAAAAACTATCTTTGGGTAACGATGTTCGATAACTGCGTTTTCGGTTAGTGATGTGATGCGGCATGTCACGTCCTTATGTTTACACGAGCTAACAGAATGGCCGTTCCAGCGCTGATTTAAACACTCATTAAGTTTGCCCACGCCACTCGGCAGTTTAGCAGGCTATTGCATTTTACTGCCCGAAGCTGATGCCCAGCCGTAGTGCTTGTAAACCATCAAATTCGACCGTGACTTCATCAGAAAACAGGGGGTGGCCCTGTACTGCCAAATCCAGCGTTGCTTGCGAGCCGCGATAAGTGACGGTGACAGCTATATCTGCTGAGGTACTAACGGGCGCCAGCACATCGTACTCAACGTTATCAATGCTAACAGCGGAGAGGCCACGGTCATCCAGCTGTTCTTGGATTTCCCGCTCAACGACAACGCCGTAATAGAAGTAAATGCCAGTGTAGCCAAGCGCTACTATTACGATTAGTGAAAAGAGCTTTCCCATTATTTCTCTCTAGTTTGTAAACGCTTTAATGGTTATTGCCTGCCATGAATAGGCGGCGTAACCATTGATAAGTTCTGTTTTATATCGACTATATTTAAGCCATTTTCTGCCCATGCGACACAGCTTGAATGCTGACTATATCGTCGTGTTCTAACTGCTCCGCTTTGTCTTTTAAGTTAACGAGCATAAAGCACGATAGCACGGAATCCACGCTATCAAATATTCTTGAGAAAGAGAGAATTGGCGCCCGCCTCTATTCCAAGAACCGAGCAGCCACTGCAAGGGCCTGAAGCATTGAAGGACAGGCCCGAAAAAAGCAGGGTAGTAAAAACAGATTAGTAAAAACCCGCTAGAAAAGCTTAGGGATCGCCAGCGCCACCGCCCGCGCCGTGTATATTGCCGGTGGTGTAGCTGGATTCTGGCGAGGCCAACAGTACATAAGTGCCGGCCAACTCTACCGGCTGGCCGGGGCGACCAAGCGGCGTGCTTTCGCCAAACGTTTCCACGGCGTCTTGTGGCTGGCCACCACTGGGCTGAAGTGGGGTCCAGAACGGGCCGGGCGCGACGCCGTTGACACGAATGCCTTGCTCGGCCAGTTGCTTCGCCAGCGCTTTGGTGAACGCGACGATGGCCGCTTTGGTCATGGAGTAATCGAGTAGGATTTTAGGCGGATCGTAAGCCACCACTGAGGTGGTATTAATGATCACTGACCCAGGCTCCATGTGGGGTATTGCTGCTTGGGTGATCCAATACATGGCGTAGATGTTGGTCTTCATGGTGTCGTCGAAGGCTTCATGGCTAATATCCATAATCGACGGCTGCCACTGCTGGCGACCAGCGTTATTGACCAAAATATCTAACCCGCCTAATTGCTCAACGGCCTTTTCCACTAACTCGCTACAAAACGATGCATCACGGATATCACCTGGAATAGCCGCCGCGGTACGCCCTTCCGCTTCAATGAGCTCAATCACTTCGCGCGCATCTGACTCTTCCGCGGGCAGGTAGTTAATCGCCACATCAGCGCCTTCACGCGCATAGGCAATAGCGGCCGCACGGCCAATGCCGGAATCTCCACCGGTAATCAGTGCCCTTCTTCCGGTTAAACGACCACTGCCGCGATAACTCTGTTCGCCGTGGTCTGGGCGCGGTGTCATGTCACTGGCAAGCCCAGGCCACTCTAGCGGCTGGCGTTGAAAGGGCGGTTTGGGGTACTTGCTTTTGGGATCCTGCATTTGGTTTAACGTGCCTCCTGAGTCATTGGTGTTTGAGGTATTACCTGCACCACCGGATGGCGATGTCGAAGATGACTGGGCGAATGCGGGTGCGGCCATAGCAGCGGCCATACCGGTAGCAAGGCCGCCCACCACTTGACGGCGCGTAGGGTCAAATGTGTTGTCGGGCTTCATAATAGTTCCCCATAAGTAACCATTGCGAATAACAACTTGATGCGTGGCCTAAGCCAAGAGTCTTTCCCTAAAAAAACATGTAATAAGGAAAGGCGTCAGCTCGCTTAAAACCCTATTGACACTAGTTGGGATAACGGTGATTACCAAGCGGAGTACCGAAAGAAACCATAAACTTAAAAAATGATAGTTATAAATCCAAATTGAAATAAGTAACTTTAAAAGTGGCGAGAGTTGAATAATAATAAGCAGGCGCGTTGGCCTGCTCTCATACCTATTCTCACAACAACTCGCTCTTTACTGACCTTTTGATCAACAGGTTTGCGGTTCTCTCACCTCCCGACACACCCTGACGCTTTCTGCCAGTTCACTTGCTAGGCCGTGCACACGCTCTACGGCTTCATCGGGCGTGTTGGCATTTTCGATGCAGTCAACGAGAGCGGAGCCAACGACGACCGCATCGCTGAAGCGGCCAATGGTGGCGGCCTGCTCGGCGGTACGAATACCAAAGCCCACGGCAATGGGTAGTTCGGTGTGTGCGCGCAGTTGATTTACTGCACCTTCCAACCGTTCTGGCGTGGGCGCACTGCCGCCGGTGACGCCCGCCACGGAAACGTAGTAGATAAACCCGGAGGCGTTCGCCAGCACTTTGGGGAGACGCTTGGCATCGGTGGTCGGTGTAGCCAAGCGAATAAAATCAATGCCGTGCTGGGCCGCTGGCGTACAGAGTTCTTCGTCATGCTCTGGGGGCAGGTCCACGACAATCAGGCCATCTACCCCGGCCTTGGCGGCATCGGTCAAGAAACGCTCGACGCCGTAGCAGAAAATGGGGTTGTAGTAGCCCATCAGCACAATGGGCGTGGTGCTGTCTTCTGCACGGAAGCGACGCACCATTTCCAGCGTTTTGGCTTGGGTCTGGCCGTTATTCAAGGCACGCAGTGCGGCTTTTTGGATAGCGGGGCCATCGGCCATGGGGTCGCTGAACGGCATGCCGAGCTCGATGATATCCACCCCCGCATTTGGCAGCCCATGCAACAGGCGACGGGAGGTGTCGGCATCCGGATCGCCAGCGGTGAGGTAACTCACCAGCGCTGGGCGGTTTTGCTGCTTAAGGGCGGCAAAGCAGTTTTCAAGACGAGAGGGATGGGTCATGACGTTCTCCTGTGTCGCGCTCATAGCTGTTTAACCCCGAATTTTTCACCCAGGTGATGGGCCACGCTCATCATGTCCTTGTCACCACGCCCGCTAAGGTTGACCACCATTAAGTGCTCGCGTGGCAGCGTAGGCGCACGCTTGGCGACTTCGGCTAAAGCGTGAGCGGTCTCCAGAGCGGGGATGATGCCTTCCTGTTGACAGCAAACCTGGAACGCTTCCAGCGCTTCGTCGTCAGTGGCAGAGACGTACTCGACCCGCCCCTGCTCGTGCAACCAGGCGTGCTCTGGCCCAATGCCGGGGTAATCCAACCCGGCGGAAATCGAGTGGGCGTCGATAATCTGGCCATCTTCGTTTTGCAGCAAGTAGGTGCGATTGCCGTGCAGCACGCCAGGGGTGCCGCCGTTCAGGCTGGCTGCATGCAGGCCGCTTTTCACGCCCTTGCCACCCGCTTCTACGCCAATCATCTTCACGTCGAGGTCATTCAGGAAGGGGTGAAACAGCCCCAAGGCGTTTGAACCGCCACCAATGCAGGCCACCAGCGAATCCGGCAGGCGACCTTTCTTTTCCAGCATTTGGGCGCGGGTTTCATGGCCGATCACGGCCTGGAAATCGCGCACCATGGCCGGGTACGGGTGTGGTCCCGCCACGGTGCCAATGATGTAGAAGGTGTCCTCGACATTCGTTACCCAGTCGCGCAGCGCTTCGTTCATGGCATCTTTTAGCGTACCGGTGCCCGAGGTAACGGGGATCACTTCCGCGCCCAGCAGCTTCATGCGGAATACGTTGGGTTGCTGACGTTCGATATCGGTGGCGCCCATGTAGATGACACAAGGCAAACCAAAGCGCGCCGCCACGGTCGCGGTGGCAACGCCGTGCATGCCTGCACCGGTTTCCGCGATGATGCGTTTTTTGCCCATTTGCTTGGCCAACAACACCTGACCGATGCAATTGTTGATCTTGTGCGCGCCGGTGTGATTCAGCTCTTCGCGCTTCAAGTAAATACTCGCACCGCCAAAGTGCTCGGTCAGCCGCTCGGCAAAGTAGAGCGGGCTTGGCCGACCCACATAGTCACCCTGAAAATAGGCCAATTGGCGCTGGAATTCGGGGTCGTTCTTGGCAGTGGTGTATTCGTCTTGTAGCTCTAAAATCAGTGGCATCAGCGTTTCGGCGACAAAGCGGCCACCGAAGCTGCCAAATAGGCCATTGGCATCGGGCAGGCTCTTGGATACATCGACAGGTTGGTTCATCGCGACCTCTGAATGCGTTATCGAACAATGAAATGAAAGTAGCGCAAGCAGGTCGGGATAAAAATCGATAAGATGTCAGCAACATGTGAGTTTAAATCAACTGTCAGCAGGATAGCCCATGCAACACAGCATGCCGCCGCTTAGTGCATTACGCGCCTTTGAAGCCACCGCCCGTTTGGGTAGCGTGACCGCCGCTGCCGATGAGCTAAGCGTGACTCACGGCGCGGTCAGCCGCCAGCTTAAGAGTCTGGATGACCATTTTGGTGTCGCACTTTTTGCCAAAGCGGGCCGAGGTATTGCGCTTACGCCACATGGTGAAAAGCTGCAAATCGGTGTGGGAGAGGCGTTCGACCGTCTCAAGAATAGTTGCGTAGCGCTCAAACGTGATGTGGAAGAAGTCCCCTTTACTCTCGCCTGCCCTGGCAGCCTGCTGGCCCGGTGGTTGATTCCCAGGCTGGATCGCCTGCACCGTGAGTTGCCTGAGCTAAAACTGAAAGTTGTCGTGAGCGAAACTGAGCAGCCCGGCAAACAAATGGATGCCAGCGCCACCCTGGCGTTTGCCGAGCCACCCTGGCCCACAGGTGTTGAGGTATTCGAGCTGATGGCGGAGCAGATATGTGCGGTGGCAAGCCCACAACTAGCGGCCCAGTGCGATGCGACCAAGCCCGAATCGCTGTTTGCCAATAAGCTCTTGTATACATCTTCCCGCCCCCAGGCGTGGCCGCAGTGGGCCACTGCCAAAGGGCTAGAACTGGCACAGCTTGAAACGGCGCTAAACAAAGGCCAGGGGTTTGACCATCTTTATTACTTGATGGAAGCGGCAGTGGCGGGCTTGGGTATCGCCATCGCGCCGCGGCTATTGGTGGAAGACGACCTGAGGAGTGGCAGGCTGGTGGCCCCCTGGGGAAGTATCCAAACCCATGCGCGTCTGTGCCTGTGGTTACCCGGCCAAACCAACGTTCTCACTCAACCCCGCCGCAGCGAGCCACTGGCAGAGTGGCTTAAGCGGGAGTTGGGGGCTGCACACTGCTGAAACCTTTCATAGTTGCTTCTGAACAATTAGATAAGTATGCAACTCCGGATACTGATCGTACTCCAGATGTCTGCACACCGCGCCTAGCGTAATCAGCAGGGACAAGAAGCCGCTGGTACCAAGCGTGGAGTAGTAAATTTCTGGCCCCATGAAGCTATCGGTGTGCTCACCGGGTTCGTCGGTACCGCCGAAAGAGAAGATCAGTACTCCACCCTTATTCAGGCTTCCGATAAGTTTGGTCATCACGCTTTCCTGCTGCGCTAGCGGAATATGCCAAATGCTGTCCCAGGCGGTGATAAAGTCGTATTTTTCCGGCGGCTGCCATTGGCAAATATCCTGGTGGTGAAAGGTCACGTTAGGATGCTTCTGCTTCGCCAAACGTAACATTTCATCGGATATATCCACGCCTTCAGGCGTAAAACCTTCTTGTTGCAAGAAGTCGATAAAGCGGCCGGTACAGCCGCAACCGATATCCAGCGCCCTGCCCCGATTTTTCACAAACGAAAGCGCCCTTCTGTGAGCCTCTATCCCGTTAGCGAGATTGAATTTTTCGCTTTGCCAAAGGTGAGTGATCTGATCGTAGGCGCTGCCAATATCAGTAGGTGTCATGGGTGGCCTATAGGATAAAAAAGTGAAGACTTAGTGACTCTATCACCCACTTAAGCGTTCGCGGTTATTGGCCACCATTTCAGCCAGAAAGTCTGCCACGGCCCGAATGCGGCCTGACTGGGTAAGATCCGTCTGAATAACAAGATAGATGGGCTGATCTACGCCAATATCCGTAGCGACACAGACAAGCCCGGCCTCCCTGGCCAGAAAATGCGGCAGTACCGCTATCCCCAGCCCCGCTTTGGCCGCCGCTAGCTGAGACGCCAGCGAGGTGGTGGTTAGCGCCGGTTCCCGCCCTTGCAGAACCCGCTCAACCCACTGGGCGGCAGGTAGGTGCGTTTGCATTTCTCCCCAGGTAATAAAGACATCGCTGTCGTAATCGCCCGCGTCATGATGAACCTCACGCTGGGCCATATAATTGGGACTAGCATAAAGCCCAAAACCCAGCGAGCCGAGGCGCCGAAGAGTGACATTGCCCCGCTCGGGCTTGACCATTCTAAGCGCCAAGTCAGCGTCACGACGGTGCAGATTGACGGTGGTGATATCGGTCACCAGCTCAAGCCTGATGCCGGGGTACTGAGCATAAAATTGTGGCAATGCAGGCAGAATCAACGATGTGGCCAAGTTTTCAGCGGTGGCCAAGCGCACCCTACCGCTCAGTTGTGTAGCGAGTGCGCCCCCGCTAGAGAAGGCCGCTGCGGCGGCTTCCAGCGCTTCGGCTTTTTCGATTAGCCCGGCCCCTTCCTCGGTAAGCTGATAGCCCGACTGCTGACGAACAAACAACGGCAGCTTTAAGGCTTTTTCCAGCCGCTCAATACGCCGGGAGAGCGTCGCGATACCGAGATGGAGTTCCGCTGCCGCGCCGCTCAAAGTGCCGTGGCGGGCCACCGCCAGAAAAATGCGAGTGTCATCCCAGACCCATCCGCGGGGCACCTTATTTTCAATACTGGAAAATGGCTTACCGAACTCGTTCATTTTTTTCATTATTGGATAGTGCCACGCTGTTATTGCGCGTTTCAACAAGCGCTCGATAACGGCTCACGCTCTCTTGGTGGGCCATGGTTTCGTGAGTCATAACAGGAGACATAGCATGCAAAAACGTACACTCGGCACCGACCTGACCCTCTCTGCCATTGGCTTAGGCTGCATGGGAATGAGCGAGTTCTACGGCCCCCGAGACGATAGCGAGTCGCTTCGGGTGTTGGCCCGGGCGGTAGAGCTGGGAATCGACTTTTTTGACACGGCAGATATGTACGGGCCACACCATAACGAGGAGCTGATTGGCCGTTTTCTTGCCAGCCATCAGCCAAACGTACGTATTGCCACAAAATTTGGCATTGTTCGTAACCCTGGTGAGTATCAGCGTCGCCTGGATAGCAGCGCCCTGTATGCTCGCAAAGCTTGCGAGGCGTCGCTGAAGCGGCTGGGCATCGAACAAATCGATCTCTACTACGTTCACCGTGTTAACCCGGCAACCCCTATCGAAGAGACCATGGAGGGCTTGGCACAACTGGTTAAAGAGGGAAAAATTGCCCATATTGGCCTCTGCGAGGTTAGCGACGAGACCCTGCGCCGCGCACACGCCGTGCACCCGGTGACGGCGGTTCAAACCGAATACTCGCTCTGGACACGGGACGTGGAGCAAGCGGTACTGCCCACCTGCAAGGAGCTCGGTATCGGCTTTGTGCCCTACTCTCCTCTCGGTCGAGGGTTTTTAACGGGCAGGTTTCAAGAGAACGCTGATTTCGGAGAAGGTGATTTTCGTTCTAACCTGCCCCGCTTCTCTGAACAGGCCATGGACACTAACCGCCGAATCGTGGAGGTAATTGGTGACATGGCAGCACTCAAAGGCTGCACCCCTGCGCAGCTCTCGCTGGCTTGGCTACTTTCCAAAAGCGACAACATCGTACCGATCCCGGGCACCAAACGGTTGCGCTACCTTGAAGAGAATGCGGCAGCGGCGTCCATCACCCTAACCGATGATGAGCAGCAACAGCTCGAAGCGGCCACTGCACGCCTTCCGGTCATCGGCGAGCGCTATACACCGGAAGGCATGAAGGGGGTGAATGCGTGAGGAACGGCTTGGGCCTGGCTACTGAATGATCTCGCCAATCGAGCGTTTACCATCCAGCAGCAGATACTCATGATTGACCAAATCAGGCCTTTGCACAGCGTGAAGTAACGCATGGGCCACGTTGGCTCGTGAGATTTGGTTATCGCCAGCTTCGTCAAACGAGCTGGCAAACTGCTGGCTAGCGGTTTCGTCGGTCAAACGCCCAGGCTTGAGAATGACGTAGGGGATACCGCTGTAGCGAAGGAGGGCATCAGCGGCGAACTTCGCGGCCATGTAGGGGCGCATTTTCTCGGGCGCCTCTAGTGGTTTTTCTGCACGCATGGCGCTAATCATGATGTAGCGGGAAAGGCCCTTTTGCTTGGCGATATCGGCGGTACGAATGGCGCCAAAAAGATCAATCATCAGCGTTTTGTCTGGCCCAGTGTGAGGCCCTGAACCCGCCGTAAAGACCACTTGGTCGCAGCCGTCAAAAGCGTGCTCAAACTCGCCTTCTAAATCAGCCACTACGGTATCGATGCCGCGCTCTTTGAACCAGGCTGCCTGCTCTTCACTGCGAATCATCGCCTTGATAGGCGTGCCCGCTTTTTGGGCCAGTTTGCAAAACTGTTTGCCAATCTGTCCGTTCGCGCCAATCACTAACGTTGTCATAACAGCTCCTTATGAATTACCTATTTACTATGGATGCAGGCACCCAGGCAGGATTTCAAGGCAAGGAGCAGGCCGCTCTCCCGATAGGTCAAACTCTACTTGGTGGTATTCCCCTTACGCTACAACCCCAAACACTCGCCCTATTGCGGAGGTTAACGCCATCGCGAGGCTGCCCCAAAACATCACTCTTGCGGCAGCTTTTAACATCGGCGCGCCACCTACTCGAGCAGCGATGGCACCCAACATAGCCAAAAAAAGCAATGAAAACAGCGCTACCAATGGAATCAATATTGATGGTGGCGCCCACCAGGCGACCAAAAGCGGCAGCAGCGCACCCGTGGTGAAAGTGGCCGCCGATGAAAGCGCAGCTTGCAAGGGTCGCGCTTGGCTGGTGTCGGTAATGCCAATCTCGTCGCGCGCATGTGCGCCAAGGGCGTCGTTGGTCATTAATTGTTCGGCAACCTGCCGCGCCAGCTCAGGCGTTAAGCCTCGGGATTCATAAATAGCAGCGAGCTCTTCCTGCTCTAGTTCGTAATGCTCTGCCAATGCTTTGCGTTCAATATTCAGGTCGGCGTGCTCAGTATCGGCTTGCGAGCTGACCGATACATACTCCCCCGCCGCCATCGACATGGCGCCAGCCACCAAGCCAGCAACGCCTGCCAGCATGATCTCACTCTGCGCGGTGCTGGCCGCTGCAACACCGAGGATGAGGCTACTGGTAGACACAATGCCGTCATTGGCGCCTAGCACTGCAGCGCGCAACCAGCCAGACCGGTGAGAGCGATGATGCTCTGTATGGATCATGGGTTTATTTCCATCGTTGTTGAGTCGCGGCATTGGGATTTAAATACATTTTTCTTCTTCAGAGCCTAGCAGGTCTTTTATGAAAACCACCGATTAGCAATTTTGTGCATTTATGCTTTGCAGCAAGAAATCTATTAGCTATTACGCCCACCTTGTAAGCAATATCCTACAAGATCGTAAGTAATTGCTTACAAAGCTGTCAGTTATAACTTACAAAAAAAGCATGGAACTAATGGTAAAATTAAGAAGATTTAATGAGCAGCTCGCCTCAAACGTATGTACAAATCTTGAGGCTTGTCGGTACCTCTAGATAGTAAGCGCGCCATAAAACCCATCTACCCACCTTAACGTTGGCTGATC
>TARA_R110000824_G_scaffold8439_2_pt1 | contig 31192 bp, 37 predicted proteins | sample TARA_R110000824 | Tara Oceans TARA_R110000824 (sample SAMEA4397747) | marine metagenome | biome: Polar Biome; feature: [MES] marine water layer (ENVO:01000295) within the mesopelagic zone...; material: water (ENVO:00002006), including particulate matter (ENVO:01000060) such as......
CAACCTGATCGCAGGATGTAGGCGAGAACTGTCCGACGCGCCGCAGCCAACCATCTACAGCAACTAGCACCCACGCGCCGCGGCGTGTCAAAACAGCGGCGCTCCTCGCAACATCCCAACCACGACCGAAAGGTGCCCATGACATCCGCACAACCCCTCACCCAAATCTTCGTCATTGCAGCTCGGGAAATAGTCAGAAACCGAAACGGGCAACACTACCTTGTCAGCACCGCCGACACGCCCGACCACGGGCGCGAGACGATGGCCTTCGCGTGTGACGAACGAGGACACGTCACTAGCTGGTCGGAGGTCGCGTTTTGTCGCCACGCGCCCGACAGTCATGCACGAGTGCTGGCGCAGCTCTCCCAGACCGCGGCGAGCTTGCCGGGAGCCTAGCGCAGACTGGAGCCGCCTCTCACGGGGCGTTCCTGCCTGCACTACCAACCAAAGGAGAAGATCATGAGTACCCCTGTTGACGTATCGCCTTGTTTCGATGTCATAAGCGACGCGCTGATCCGTGTCAACGAGATCAGGGCCGCGCACCAACACGCGAGAATCGACTGTCTACCGTCCGGATTCCACGAGGGGGACACGTGCCCGATTGCGGTCGCGCTGACCGTCGGCGATATGCGCGCAACTGTGCATGGTTCCGAGCACGGCCTGTCGGAGGTAGAAGTACACATCCGCCGCGAATACACCGACGGCATTTCGCGCGAGGAGACCCACCATTACACAGGCGAGGCCGCCATCGGCCAATTCGTCGAGCGCTTCGATGGAGGCGATCTCCACGAGTACCTCTACTCCGAGTGACGTAGCTCGACCGACCCGAGCCGACGATGAGTAGCTCGGACGAGGGTGCCCAAGGGCGCTGTCGCCTGCACTACCAACCACGAACGAAAACCCAACCCCCAACCGAGGAGGTACGCCATGAAAGGCGAAAGCTTTGCGAACGGATTCCCGAACAAGCCCACCTGGATCTTCCACCTATATATCGGAGATGATCTTCTCACACTCAACTCACTCTGCGAACAATGGCCTGACTCAGGCGACCTAGCCCAAGCATTGCAAGCCTACTGGGAAGCAGAACAAGAACTGAGCACCCCGCTCGCAGGACTCACCGCTGAACTTCTCAACTGGGCTGTAGAGCACATCCACTGGCGCGAACTTGCCACTAGATACCTGTCAGTCAACCCAACCAAAGGAGAACACCATCAGCAACGGAACTATCGTTGGCAGGCCGCAAACATTTGACATCAAGTCCCCCGTCTGGTACGCTGCCCATTGTCCAACCAACTGAGGAGGCAACATGCCTGCCACCGCACAGCTCGAACGCTACCGGGAAGCAACGCTCGAACAGCTCCAGAAGCTCGCCGATAAATGGGGAGCACTTGGCGAGGAACCGCACCCACCCGTCAGCTACGGAGAAGCCTGCGACCTGCGAGAGCTGGCGTACGCCGAAGCGGCAATGCTGCTGAACACGTTCGCAGACGCAGCACACAACCTCATCACAAGAGAGAAGGAAAAAGCCCTGATCCTTGACGGAGAGGTGGCCGTTCTCAACTGGCACGTCGAAGCCTGCGAGTGCTCGCAAGAAGACCTGCAAGCGCGGCACGCCGCCCCAACACCGATCGAGGGCGTCATCTTTTCCTCGATGACAGCACGATGACGCTGTTCTACATAAGCCTCGCGCTTATCAGCGTCGGGTTTGCGCTGTCAATCTGGCTGATCCTCACATGGCCGCTAGGAGGTGACGACAATGAATGAAGACTGGCAAGATCGCCAGCGGCAACAACACGATGCTGCGCTCTGGACATGGGAGCATTACTACCTCGATCCGCCCGAAGACGAAGACGAAGACGAAGACGACGACGGGAACAAGGATGGATACGAGGCTGCTGACCCGAAGCATTCGACGTTTCGTGAACGAATGGCAGACGCCAGCGACCATCTACGCAAAGCCGCGAAAGAGAACTAGCGACGTTGCAGCGGGGCCAAGCCTTTGGGGCTGGCCCCGGTGGAGCATCCGCTCCTACAACCGAGGAGGAACACATGGAAGACTGGGAACCAACACCGATCGAGGGCAAGATGACGCTCGCCGACTACCGAGCGCTCTACAGCCTGCTCAATCAGGCCGTCGAAGAGACACGAGGACTCAACAGACGGGCCGACTGGCATATCCTCATGGCCGCCCAACAGATAACCCACGACGGACTCCTCGAAGCGATGCGAGTGTCTCCGCTGGAGGCACTGTGACCCGACTCGACGAGCTGAACGCGCCCCTCGATCCCGCCCTCGTGGCGGAGAGGCCGGGTGCGGGCAGCAAGAAGCTGAGCTACATCCCAAGTCACGTAGCCATCACCAACGCCAATCTGGTATTCGGCTACGGCGAGTGGGGCTACTCGATCACGGATCTACGGCACGTCGGCACTGAGGAGCTGCCACGCAGGCACAAGCGTGGCGACAGCAAGAGTGAGGCGTACGGTGGAGAAGGAACGCGCGTTGCATATACAGCGACCGTCAAGCTGTGGGTCAGACACAACGACACGATCAGCACCGTCGAGGACGTGGGCTACGGCGACAGCAGCGAATGGGCGCGAAACCAGGAAGATCCTCGACCGTCTCTCACGCCTCATGAACTCGCATCGAAGGAGGCAGTTAGCGATTCTGTAAAGCGCTGCTTGCGGACATGGGGTCCACAGTTCGGACTCAGCCTGTACGACAAGGACTCCGCCTGGAGGGACGGCATCTGGACAGCCCCGCCGGGACGTGTCCGCATCAGCGTGACTGAAATCACGGAACGCCTCGACACCTGGATCGGAGACGAGGCAAGCGCCACATCAATAGCTCACCTCTGCGCGTCTATCTGGGGGCCGGAAACACCGCGCCCCAAACACGTCCAGGAGGTTGTTACGCGACGACTACACGAAGTCCTGTGGAGCCTGGAGGCATCCGAGACGGAGCCAGCCCCAGAGAACGTGTTCTTCGCGCTCGCCACATCGTTTCATGAGGCAGGCGTCACCGCTGAAGGCCTCGCCACATCCAACGCACCATTCTAGGAGGAAACATGCACGCGATACCAGACGGAACCGGAACACCAACACAAGACGAGCTAACTCAAATGATTCTTTGCGCTAGAGAAGAACGCAACTCAGCGAAGACCCAACTACTAGATACCGTCATAACCGCGCGAGCCTACGGCATGGGCTTCCGCGAGCTTTCCATTCACTCCGGTCTAGGGCACTCAACCGTTCAAGACCTCATCAAAGACGCACGAAACATCGAACAGCAATAATCGAGGTAATAAGAACGACGGCCCCCGCCGCGGGGACCGCCGTAACCTCCAACCAAGAGGACGCCACGCGCATGAGCCTACCTGACGATTACAGCCTTGTCGAATTGTTCGTCTCTGATGGACAAGAACCCGACGAGCAAATGATGAAGCTAGTCCATCGCATCACCGCGTCGCCGCCGAATCTTCGGGGGCACCCCGACTACGAGCTGGCGTCATCGTTTGCTAAGGACCTGCGTGAGAACTACGGACGCGAAGAGGCACTGGAGTTCTTCAGTGAACGGTGCGTCGAGATGGTTCGGGAACTCTCAGCACTCAACTAGAAAGCAAAAGGCCCCCCGGCTTCGTAAGCGGGGGGCCAGATGCTGATACGATCAGCTACGACAAAGAAGCCGAGGGGTCATCATACCTCCTCGGCGTGACCATTTCCGCAAGGAGAGAAGATGAGCGCAAAGATCACCGAACAGGTATGGGAATACAGCAAGGCGAAAGGCAACGACAAACTTGTCCTTCTCGTCATCGCTGACAACGCCGACACAGGAACGCGAGTTGGCTACCCAGGACAGAAGCTGATCTCCATGCGAACCGGCATCGGGATACGCACCGTTGGAGAATGCGTAAAGCGCCTCGTGGCAGCGGATGAAATCTCTGTGAAGAAGCGACGAGCCAAGTCCGGGCCGAAGGTCTACAACACGTACACGATCTGCGAATACGACCTCTCAGAACCATCCATTTCCGAATCGGCAAGATCTGCCGATTCGGAATCGGCAGAATCTGCCGAGGAACCTAGAACAGAAGACATACCTCAGACTCCTCCTTCGTCGGAGTCTTCGGCGGACGACGATCCAAAATCCAACGAACTCGTTGCTTTCTACTGCGATCTCATAACCAAGATGGGAGGCATCGTTGACAAGCGAGCCAAGGGCCAGACAGCAGGCGTCATCAAGACCCTGCTCAGTGATGGCTTTACCGAAGCTCACTTGCGAATGGCACTCGCCGATCAGGTAGCTAAGAACACTCACCCGTCCATCCTGGGACAGCACGCGCAGAAGGCCAGTATCGGGGCGCGCCCCGGAACCGAAGCGTTCGCGGCAGAATCCTCTGGCGAACCTGACGATGCAGTTGCAAGATCCCGTAGACGCTTTGCTGCCGATGACGAATACGACAAGACGGCGGTAGGAATCGGAGACGTTGGCATCAACCCCGAGAAGATTCTGGAGGAGATTGGATGATTGCCGGAACGTACCGTCTGTCCCGCGACGAGTACCGGGCAGCTAAAAACAAGGCCGAGCTGCTGCGAGGAGACTCGAAGAACAAGAAGCACAAGGAAAAGTGGGGCCTCGATCCGAAAGACGGAGACGAGCGCCAACTGTTCGGGGCACTCGGGGAAGAAGCGTACGGAGCTTTCCACGGATTGCCCGTCCATGAGGGCACCGGACGCCACAAGATGCCCGACGTTGGTGAAGTCCACGTCAGAGCCAGCCGGCAGAAGCCGTCGGATACAAATCCTCGTCGTCTTTACCTCGTCAACGATGATGTCGAAGGCTGGTACGGATACGTCAGTTGGGACAAACTGCCAGACATGACCATTCACCTCGGCTTCTACTACGACGGCGACTGGGACAGACTGGACACCTCATGGAAGCAGTCACCTCGACCTGGGGGACTACTTGCTTACATTCCGCATGAACTGCTTGAACACAAGCTGCCACCGAGCGTCTGTTCGTGCTCATCGTGTCGCGGAGAAATCCTGATGCAAGACCCGAACTCATGATGATTGAGAGACGGGAATGCCCGCACTGCGATTTCAAGATCGGCCTCTTCGATTCCTTGTTCTTTACCGACATCACTCCCGCCAAGAAAGCTGACGACATGCTCGACAGGCACCTGTTCAAGAAGCACCGCGTAGCCAGGGACGGGACATGCAGCCAATACAAGTCTCGCAAGGGCATCGTCAAATGCGGCTTGATCGCGTTTCATGAGGGCAGGCATATCGGATCGACTAGTGGGGGCCGCAGGACGACCTGGATAAATTCGGCAAAGACGACTGGATGACCGACGCCAATGAGGAAACGAACCATTGCCCGTGGTGCAGCGTGAAAATCAAGAAGCAGAACATCACCTGCGTTGAGTGCCGATGGCTCGAACACGCATTGAACAAATATCAACGCGGCAGATAAGACACCGAGGCAAACTCAAAAACCCCTGCAAATGAATAGCTTTCCAAGTCTAGAAACCAATTCGTTACCATCATTCGTCCCCGCCATCTAAGGAAAGAGACAATGAGTCAGCCCCCAGGACCCAAGAGAAAAGTTGTTCAACTCAAGATGCCCCTCGACATGATCAGGGCACTAGACCAGTACATCGTGCTGACGAACTCGAATAAATCCCACACGATGCTGACCGCAATCGCAAAGAAGATCGGTTACATCGGAAACACCGGGACAGTTGACCGACCAGCGGCCAACCCCACAGGAAATCCCCACAACCTCGTCAGCTACCGACCAGAGAAGGACGAGGCAAACGACGTTGGGTGATCTAGTCGTAGCCAGCTTGCCGAAGACACTCACGTCCATAGACATCCCCGCGAACCTTGAGCTTGCCGAGTGGCTCGAACTGGCCAGCAGCGCCAGCGAGCTGCGAGAAGCCTGCACCTGGTATTTGGTTGACGCTCTCCAATACGGGTACCTCCGCTATGGAGAAAGCTTTTGGCAAGTAGGCGTCAGCGTCAGGGGCCTCACCGAGTACTCGATAAACCGGTACCTGTCGCTGGCAAAGTCGTTCCCACCCGCGTCACGAGTCGAAGGCCTCAGCGTAAGCCATCACGAGGCCGTGAGAAGCCTTGACACGGCTGATCAGGAACGACTCCTACAGGAAGCTCTTCTCGGAGGTTTGAATCGTGAGGAGCTGCGAGAGTTGTCGCGTCGAGCACGCCAGAGCAAGAAGACCAAGACAGGACTCGAACCAGCAGGCTTTGCCAGCGAAAAGAACCTCAGTCCGGAGCGCTCCGCGTGGCGGGGCCTGCTCCGTAGCAGTGAACGCAGCGGAGTCCATGTTTCAATCCCAATGAAAAGTTTGGACGCCCTCGGCAAGGCTCTGTTCGGCGAGACGTATCGCTGGGAGAATGAGTTGGGCAACGAGAAGGAGATCCTTCCCGCTGTCCAAGAAGGTACGAGACTTCGTTAGCATGACCAGTGAAGACCTTTTGACCGTTCCCGAAAAGGAGACTTCATCATGCAACTACTGCCAAACCGTGGCCGTCCACGTCATCGACGTTTCCGGTCGCTTGTTCTGCTCGGAACTATGTGCGCGATCTTTCTATTTCAAGCTGGTGCAAGAACACCTGAATCCCAAGCATTCAGCTTGCCGCGCCCAGTAACAGCACCGCTGCTCTACGAGCTGCGAGCGCTAGATAAGAAACAACGGAAGCTTGTCGCATCCAGTGGCATCTCGGCCTTCCCGGTCAAGCGTCCGATTGGCAGCATCCCCGTGTGGAAGCGAGCCATCACCGTTCATCGAGTCAGAGCAAACATCGCGGCACAGGTCAGTGCCAAGAAGACATGGAGGCAACTCCGTCGTGACTTCCATAAAGCCCTGTCGTTTAGCGCTGACTTCTGGGTTGTCAGCTACGCGAAGCTCCACGCGTGTGCTCACGCTGAAGGTGGACACACTGGAATGGTCTGGAATGGTCAGGGAAGTGGAGCGTACGGTCCACTCCAGTACATGGTCGGAACGTACCAGTCGTTCAGTAACGAGGCATTCAAGACAGCGAAGCGTGCAGGCCTGCGTGTCCCCCACAAAATGATGTGGGGCGGCTCCCGCTTCTCTTCCCGTTCGGACACACCATTCGGACAGGCGTTCACAACTGGTTGGGCATTTTCCAATAATCTCAACAGTCACTGGGCTGCGTGGCCCTGTCGCTAGCAACCAGGAGGTAACGATGACCGCACCGAACGAGATAGGTGGACACAAGCCACCGCTCTGCTGGATCTGTGGAAATAAGACCGGCGGCAAGGAGAGATGGACGCAAGAGTTCCCCGAGCACCGCGTGTACCACATGTATTGCAGGATCGGTGTGAAGACGGTGATCGTTCCACGCGATCCTGACAGCTCACCGTGGAAGAAGGTACGCAAGAAGAAAAAGAAGGAAGAGGAGCTGGCATAGAAAAGGCCCCGGAGGAGAGAGAGTCAACTCACGAGGCCTTTCTATTTCCCACACCAACGGGAAGGACGCCAGATCAGGCTATCAAAGCAGGACGGATTACTCCCCCGCGTTTTTATTCCACAGGCCCCGCGCAATGAACCCGCTGCTACCCAACAAGCTAAGCGCAGCAATCCACTTATCAATGCTGAGGTGCCCAGCAATGACCTGTTCCCCACCTATAACCCCGACAAGAACGACTGTGATCAAAGCGGCCCACGTAACCGGACCCCACTCTTTAAAATCCTTCATCTGGTATCTCCTCCTAGTTAGCGTCCCGTTAGGGACATGACAACCGGAACGATAACGCCTGCGATCACGACCAACGCCATAAGCGCGCTGCCCCACGTCATGATTCGTGCTTCGAGACTTGCGAGCCGAAGTTCGAGCTTATGGAAGTCAGCAGCAAGGTTGTCAGCCTTCCTACCCAACGAGGGGTCGAGGCCTTCGACCGTGCCCTTCAAGTCAGCTATGTCATCTCGAACGTCTTCGAGCCGCGTCTCCGCGCGGACGATCCGCTCTGTATGGGCACCGTTCGGCATGTGCTCAACTGTCCACTCGTAGCCGCTGGCCGATGGTATCGTCTCCGACAGCCAGCTTGCTCCACCACACGACCCACTTAGGTCCCAACTTAGAAAGATCCTGGCTTCGCAAGATCAAGGAATGGGCTTGTAGGACTTGACCCAACCATAGATTTTGTCTCCGGGACACTCAGTCGAGTAATTGTCTCGGTGTCCTTTCAACTCGATGCATCCTCTCTCGTCCATTCTCGTGTAGAGGGCATCTCGCTGAACGATAGTCGGCTGACAATCCGGGCCGCCGATCAGGCCAATTGCCTCGTGGTCGTAATTCAGTTGACCGTTCCCGTTCGCGGCGCTACGCATGCCTGGGCCTCGACCGCAGAACACGAAACCGTGCGGACAAATGATTTCGCCGTATGCGATGTCGTTCCATCCGTCCGAGTTCATGTGGTAATCCTGGATTCCTCGGACGTGTTTGGCGCAGTTCGAGTGCGGACCGTTCTGGCAACCAACAGTCCAGTGAGCCTTGACGTAGCCGTTACGGACGTTCGTTGAGTTCGCCGTCTTTGGAGAATGCGCGCCCCACTCGACCCTAGTCACGTACCCGGCGTAGCCCTTCGCCGGAGCGGAAGGATTCACCCATGTTGACTTCAACGGGATGGGCTTAGCAAGGGCTTCCATCTTCTTCCAGAAACCAACACCAATTTCGGGAGCATGGTTCTCTTGCGTACACATCGCTACGAGCTGCCACGTCAGATCAAGAAGGTTCGGACCGTACGGGCCTTCAACATTGACCGAAGCTCCCTTCCACACAGCAAGGGCGCGATAGGTGTTCCTGACCTTGACGCGACCATCATTGACGACGAGACGTTTCGTCTCTAGCCGTTCGAGCATGTCAGAACGCGAGAGATACAGATCAGGACGCTGACCAATGGCCTCATAGAAGCCACCCGTGTCAAGGATCTTCGTGTCAGAAAGCTCGGACTTAAGTTCATCTGTTGTTACGGTCAAGGGGACCCTTTCTAGGTGCCGGTAGTACGTTGGAAAAATTCGGCCATCAATTCGGGGTTCCCGCTCACGTCTATCGCCTTCCCCAGCTTCCTGCCATTGAATGTGCCTGGGAAATTCTGGTAGTGCCAGCTTTTGTCAGTGTGGACGGGATCTACTGGGTCTCTGTACGGGTTCTCTCGTACGCTCAAGCCGAGACTCTCAGCAAGTTCTATGCCAGCGAGCGCAGCATTCGGATCGGAGTAACTCACATGGACGTGATCGCTGTGTCCACCAATGCCCTCAGTTGAGAACTGTCCGTTGTCGTACTGGCCCAACGGGTCATAGAAAGCTTCGACGACACCATCCCTGTTCGGGGCACTAGCTTGCGCGCCAGTCATTTGACTCTGCGCGTTCATGATGCTTGCGTTGTTGATCGCTGTCGCTGGGTGAGTAACGTTCTGTTGTCTGCGTTCCCTGACCGCACCAAGCAAATCACTCGTGTTACCACTACTGATGGCCGACATGATCCGGCTACGAACGCCTGAAGCATCGTACGAATCAGCCTGCTGCTGCGGAACCTGCGGAGCCTGCGGGGCCTGCCCCGTCGGGGCCTGGCCGCCAAGGATCTTCGCAATATAATTCTGCGTCTCCTGATACGGAGGAACACCACCGTACTCCTCGACAGCACCAGGACCAGCGTTATACGCGGCCAGTGCCAACCGCTCGTCTCCATCGAACCGGTCAAGCTGCTGCCTCAAGTAACGAGCACCACCTTGAAGGTTCTGACGAGGCTTGTTCGGATCAACCCCTAGCCCGGCAGCAGTCTTTGGCATCAGTTGCGTATAGCCAATAGCACCAGAAGGACTGAGAGCGTTTGCGTCACCACTGCTTTCTGCCTGGATAAGACGAAGGAACAGTGACGGGTCAATGCCTTGCTTCCGCGCAATGTTCGTAGCTGCTCTTTCAAGTTGAAACGCCATCAGCCTGCATCCCCAGTCAGTGCCGGGTTAATGGGAGACTCCTCTGGCTTCAAGGGAACACTGGCTCCCCACGAGAAATCCTTCCCATTCTTCTGTTCCCGAGCCATCTTCCCCATCAACACTCTCTTGTCACCACCGAGGATTTTTCCCCGTATGTAAGCGAGTTGTTTCTCCTGAACTTCCAAAGAGGGGTCTCGAAGCCATGCGTCCAACTCGTCTAGTAAGTTGGAGTGTTCTGTTGACAAATTCTGGCGACCCCTAGCGATTTTGATAGCTATCTTGACGCGATCAGCAATCTTGATGTCGAAGTTGTTCGAGCTTTCCCAATCAGCTACAGCAACCTCATACGCGGTGTGGTCATCCAATATTCTCTTAATCTGCGGATGGAGGGAACCATCCTCTTGAAATATGCCTGGAACTCCAGCATCTCTGATGATGTTTTCCCACTCTTCTGAACGCCTGTCGAGTACAACCTTCTTGCGCTCTTCAGCAGGCATGAGTTCTTCTCGCGCGTCACGCTGCTTCTGATTGGTCAGAGTATTGTTGACTCCTCTAGACGAAAAAGGTTCACCCATCAACCAACCCCACTTATCCTGGCCGCGACTCGTTGGGGTTCTAGAGTTCAGGAGGCGTTGCTCTCGCGCTCTCGGGGGTTCTCCGCCGAGACTTTCTGGCAACGTGCGGTACAGGAATGTAGAAGTTCGGCTTTTGAGAAGTGGGTCCACTAAAGAACGTTCGACTACTCGGCCTAACCCACCCGATTCTGGGATCATGAAGTCTTGGCTCCAGGGCCTGTATTGAATCTCGTCCTCTATCTCCCGATCATTGAAGTTGCTTCTCCCGGTAATCGCCTCAAGTCCAGCGACCGGAGCTGGCGCTAGATGCTCCCTCGTGAAGTCAAAGACGTTGTAGTCGTCACCGCCTTTGAACAAAGCGTTATAACCATCCACGGCAAGATCAACTGTCTGAGCTGAAGGAATAGCCTGAATCGGAAGGCGCGAAGTCGGTACGAACTCATTAAGTTCCGGAATGAATGTTTCTCCTTCCAGAAGTTCAGGAGAAGAAAGATCAGGGATACCCAAAGAGTCTTTAAATCCTTGCGGTAGAAAGTTCGTAGGACTTTGAATGCCAGGGAGACCAACATTTCTTGGTTGCATGTAGTTAGGCCTATCGCCTAGATGCTCGTTGGACATCGTGCGCCATTCGTTCCCAACGTACGCGGTAGACAAGGCCGCGACTGGATGATCCTGAATCAAATCCCTCGTCAATCGGGTTGAACCCTTGAGCCACGGATAGAAGAAGATGACCCGAGAAATAACCTGCCTTTCAACCTGGGACAGGGACTCAAAGTCAACCATTGCCCGCTGCGCCCGCGTCGATACCATGTCAAGGTCTTCCTTGGATCCGTGCTTAACGAAGTCTTCAATGTCCTCCATAGTGGCTCGTAACTCCCTCTCACGAGCTTGCTTAGAACCTAGGATTGATCCGTCATCAACTCTCCTGGTTTTCCCTCCAGGGATATTCCTCTGCGCGGTGTTTCTTATCGTGCGTCCACCGCTTGACTTGCCTGACTCACGCAGGAATATCATGGCCTCATGCATCCATGCGGCCCGGCGAGGAATAACATCAATGAGCTTTCCCTCCTGCGTTGCCAATGCGTTGGCGAGTCTTGCAAAGCTGAGTTTCTCTACGGCTCTCAACCCCCTTTGCCCAGCGGCAGACTGAGGATTCAAACCACCAACCTTCGCTATCTCACCCGTGACAGATTGCATCAGCCCGCCATGGCCGCTGCTCTGACCCGCGAACGCGATTCCTGACCCGGCGTAATTGTCAATCTGGACCACGGTGCTCCGTTGCATATTTCGGGAAGCGAAAACCGCTTGAGCCAACCGCTCTGGATGCGCGAACCCTTGATGCACTAATCCAAGAGACTCGTTACCGAGGAGGTTCATCGAGATGTACGCGGGATTCAAATACAGAACACTGAGACGTACAGCCCCGTTCAACTCGTCAATGACTCCCTTACCAATGGTCTTCAAGAAAAAGTCCAACTCACGATCCATTGTAGGAATGTTCCGTTTGCCGTCTAGGGCTTTGCCTAGGACTTTTGGATCAACGTAAACGATTCCATCAACAGCAACATCTCCGAGAGGTTTCTGCTTACCACCAACCGTAACTTGCTGGGTTGCATCAGAAAAGGTTCCTGTCCCACCAGGAAGAACATCAATATTTTTGCCAGTCCCAGATTCGACCATGTCAGGAATCATCCTGAGCTGAGGATGGGCGTACGAGCCAGCGATTACGTCACTGACATTGTCCGCTCTTTCACGAACCTGTGTCCCGCCCAGGTTGCTGGAGTTGTGCGCGGATTCTTGCCTACCAGCCGGAGAGCCTCTTAGCGAATTAGGGCCTTCGCCACTTTCCAAGATCCTGAATTGTTCATCAGTAAGGTCATCGACGTGCAAGGCAATGTCATCTGGTGATTTGCGAGTAGGTGACCCGAACGCACGACCGACTGACTGAACTGTTTCCTTAGTAGCAATAATGTGGCTTGTTGACTGAACGTGATTTGCTGCGGCTTCTATCCCCTCCGCATAATCAATCAAACCGTGTCGCTGGTTGTACCCCTCGTAATGTTGATCCACGTACTCACCAACGCCGTTACGACGCGTAGCCGATGCCCTGTAACGCTGGTCCATCACAAGACGAGTAGCGCTTCGAGGAATGAAGTCCCCGAGTTCTTCTAATGTCATCGTGCCGTTCTTAATCTTCTCGCTGACTTCTTCCATCGTCGTCTGCGTAAGTTGCGCTTTCTCTTTAATGAGTCGTTCTTTCGCGGCAGCAGACAGTGTGATTTTGGCTTCACCTCGGCGACGTTCGGTCTTCCTAGCCGTGGCGCTTAGATGGTCTTGGGCCGCGCGCAAGGCGTCACTAGCATTCCCAGACAACTCTGTGTAACCACGGGCGTTAATGCTGATGAATGGGCGCGCAGACTCGAAGTCATCAATGTCACCCAAAAGCCTTATGCGACGAGGATCGTCTTTGGCACGGGCGGCATCAGCAATATCAGCTCTGATCGTCTTAATCCTCTGATCAATAGACTCTCTCTTGCTCATGACTTCGAGCGCCATTCTTTCCGGACGAGATAGACGAGTCCACAACTGTGAAGCTCGTCCTCCAAATCTCGACGAGATATTGTGCCGTCCCTGTCCGGCTTCCATAAGTGTCTGCGCATCACCAGACTCGGCCTTACGGCGCGTCAGGAACATTCGGCGCTGGTGATGAGCGCCACGTCTGTCAGGATTGAAAACACCCATCCCTGGGATCGGTTTGCCAGGACCCGCAGGTTCCTTCAAACGAGCCTTGACACGTCCCAACGCTCCAACCTTCGGAGGAACGGGATAAACCTTTGCCCCACTCGGACCGAATCCCAATGGGCTGGAACCCTTCGGCATCTCATAGTCGGGGAGATCAGACAGCGCACGCTCAATGCCGCCCCGAGGTGCAGCGGACGGTTGCAATATCGGTGAGGCACTTGCCGCTGGAGGTATCCCCCCGGTTCCAAACTCCGGCCCGCCCCATGGATGATCCGATCCAAACAGTGATTCACCCTGCGGGAGTGGATCGTGGGGAGTTGGAGGAGGATGAACCTGTCCGGGAGGCGGGGTAAAGATTCTTTCAGTACCCCAGTTCCTGAAGGGAGCGTAATTCCCTAAGGGAGTGCCAAAGACACCTTGGCCCACTCGCCGCGAAGGGGCGGTCTCTGACCCATAGTTCCTCAACACATCTCGGGCAAAGTCATCCATCGTGGCTGGTTGCAATGGTCCGCCAGGGAGAAGCTCCCCTTGGGGATTATGCGTCCTACCGGGCAGAATAGGTCTTGTCTCCAACAGTGGAACACGCTTGTTGACTTGGCCTGTAATCGGCTCACCAAGAATGTTTCTTACTGCCACCGACCTTGCTGGAGGCAGCAACGGGCTAACAGCGCTCTGCTGTTTGTCCATCGGATTAAGACGATTACTCGGACCAGTCTTTGCAACGGGCGGTGACAAATTGTAATCGTGCTTGTCCCCGTATGCCTTCAACGGAGCGCGGGGATCAGTACGTAGGCTAGGTTCAATAGGCCACGTTGGTTGACCGGTGGCGTCATTAGCAGCCATACGGACTGGTGGGAAAATACTTGGCGGTATCCCGTCTCCAAGCCCAGTACCAATTGTCAAATCCCTTAAGTCGAACTCGGGTGAGGGAAACGGTGCCTGCGATGGAGTAGGTGGTGGCGGCAACTCTGGCGCGCCTCCGAAACCCCATGGATTCTCTATCTCCGGCGACACTCTCGAAGAAGCATGTGCCGGAAGAAATCCAGGTTGCAATGGGTTGACATCCTGAAGATCTTCGGCGCTTCTTGCAAGTGGGGTTTCCCTTCCCAAGAAACGAGCAGCGTTCGCGGCACCCTGCATGGCGACACGTCTTGTCTGGTTCTGTCCCAGGTAGTCATAGAGCGTCGTGCCAAGATTCTGGAAACCTTTTCCAAACCTTGCGCGCGATCTGACTACTGACGGTGCTTTCCATGCAGCTTGCGACAAAGGAGCTGTCGTCTGGAATGCTTGAGTAGCCCCCTTAACCCCCCCCTTTAATCCTTCACCACGAAAAATTCCTTGACCAAATTTCAATCCCGCGCCTAAGGTTCTAAACGGCCATACCGACAACGATGCAACCTCACCGGCAGCAATGTACGGGTTGAAATCCTCACCCTTCGTCGATTTATGGACGTTGTCACCCGCAATCCTTGCGACGGTGTCAGGGAACTGTTGGAATCCTTCCGTAAAGAATCCCTTAGCGTCAATGGGATCGCCTTTTATTATTGACTGGCCTGGCGACTGACCTTTGTTAATGAGTTCCCTTATGAGGTCCCCTGGCCCCTTGGCCTCAAATTGATTTTCAATTCGAGGGGCCGCCCATTGATCCGGAACAAGCGCTGAACCCGAACTTCCACGAACAGCTTGAGGCTGCAATTCCATTTCCCACGAACCCCGGCTGCTATCAGACGGAGGACGCACCCTGTCTCGGTCACTCTCGGCATAGGTGGGCGCGTTCCATTGACCCGGAACAACCGGAGCCATACGTTGGCCCGGAACAGATCGCGGCTCTTGACTAATAAAGTTCCCGCTCGCATTCAGGGAAACTCTTGCCGCCTGGTTCACCCCCGGAATAACTGGGGCCTGCCCCTGCTGAGAGGTAGAAGCTAATGCTCTCGCCAGAGCTTCCATCTTCTTGCGAGATACAGCAGCCTTGCGAGCCTCAGCAACAGCCGCGTAGTTCCTAATCAGAGCGTTAAGGTCCATCTCCCTAACCTACTAGCCCGCTCAAACCCTCATAAGAGGAAAGTCCCTCCGCCCTTAGGCCATCAACAATCTTCTGGGGCCATGAGTTTTCCAGCATTGCGAACTTGGCAATTTGGTCAATCCTGTTGTTACTGATATCCAAAACACCGAATGCTCTGAAGTAGTTCCGAGCCATCTCTGAAATCTGATTGTATGTTGTCTGCGGGTCAGTAGAGGTGGACTCGCCGACAGTCACGACATCATTACCAGTTGTAGGATCAGCCGGGTCGTCCGTCAATTGCCAGGCGGTAACGTTACCGACATTAGCCTTCGCTGCTGTCCCTGCCAGGAACTGGCTCCTAGCAATGGAAGACGCCATAGCCGCCACAGTCTTTCCAATTGACTGCTTTTCCTTCCTAGTAGCTAGCTCCCCTTCAGCCCTCGCCTCTGCCGCAGCGACATTCTCCGCGTTTTCTGTCTCTGCCCCATACGTCTCCGCGTCTATCCTGCCCTGCTCTTGCAACAGTGCAATCTCATTTAGCTGAAGCTGTTCAGCAGTCTCCGTATCATGTTCCAGACCAGCGTAAAACCGGGAATCAGCCAAATCCGTGGCGCGGACACTCTCGTCAAAGTCCTTCTCGGAGAGTCCGAATTCTTTCTCCGCGATCGCTGCATTCAACGCGTCACGTTTCCGCTGAATACCAACTTCCTGCAAACGGTTCTGTTCATTGAACATTGCGCCCGCACGTTCCGTGCTAAGACCAGCAAGAGCCTCACTGAGATTGGCCTGCGACTGAAGTCCAAGCGCCTGATTCGTCTGACCCGCCTGAAGCGCAGCAATACCAGGAAGAGCCGAAGCGAAATCGCCTTCCGCTCGTTGCATCGCAACCTGTTCATTCAAGTCAGCAACGTTGACTCCCTGAAGCGCCTGCGTCATACCTTGCGAAGCGAGTACCGCCTGGTCACTGAGTCCGAGATCCTGACCGGCAGCAGCAAGAGCGGCTTCGAGTCCACCAGCAGCCTCACCACTAGCAAGTCCGGCAGTTAGAGCGTCACCGAACGCTGCCTGTTGCGCCAGGGACTCCTGTCCACGCGCGTAAGCGCCTTCCGCGAGTCCACCCAGCATGTCTGCCGCCTGGCCTCCCGTGGCCGATATACCGCGTGTGGCGCGAGAAAGATTGTCCCCGGATTGCTGTCGAAGGTTCTCTTCAATCGGGTCATACACGGAACCGATATTCGTTGCAGCCTGACCCGAGAGCATCTCTCGAAGAAAATCGGGCAAGACGGCCTGGTTCCAACCACCAGCGTTTTCAATCTGAGTATTACGGACCGCCTGCTCTTGCGCCGAACGTGCCGCTCGCTTCTTGAGATTCTTAGCTTTCTGAAGCCTGACGAACTTGGGACCTCGTTTCTTGGTCTTTGACGCGATTCCCATGCCCGTAGTTGGCTTACCCTTTGGTCCCGTAGTTTTCTGACCCTTTGGTACTTTCGGCACCGAGTGCCCCTTTCTCTAAGCAACAACCTCGTGAGGAAAAAGTCATTTACTGCAAAAAGAACTCTCTCCGGCGTGTGCCTTCGTTTAGATATTTAAGAGGCTTCTGATAGCCCGCCGCTGTTAGAGCGCTTGTCACTCCCGCCAGGTCACCTCGTTTGAAGTTCTGGCCTTTGAGTCTACCGCCACCGAAGGTGAAGCCTGGATCAACTTCGGTTCCAGACGTGTTCACGTCATCACCAACAATGCCCGGATACTGACCAATCAGATTCGACTGATCATCCTGAGCATTGAAGGTAGCGTTCTCAAGTGAATCATCAGCAAAGAGCTTCGCTTCTTCGAGGTCATCATTGATTCCCGCGAAAGCACTCTGGGCACCAGCGAACGCACTCTGCCGGTCCCTCTGCTGATTTTCAGCGGAAGAGGCAAGGTCATTAGCTCGCGTGCTGCTGAAGAACAAGCCCTGTTGGCTGCGTCCCTCATCAATGCCGCGCCTGTCTTTCCTGGCACTACTAGCGATGTCTTTCAACGTGGTGAACGGATTAGCCAGTGCTGCCTGAATCTGTTCCTGACTGATTCCGTCGATTGCCGAGAGGACACCTTCGTCACCGAGGCTCGATGCGACCTCAATCTGGCGTCGTAGCGCTGATTCTTGCGCGAGCGTTCTGATACGTCTCGCGTTCGCTTGTGCCTGCACGACTGCTGGATCAGTACCGATGTTGATAGCAAGTTCCGCCATCTAAATCACAACGGTCGTACTGACAGGAACATCGGAAGCTGGGTTGTAACCCCACCCGCGCCGCCTGAAATCCAGTCGCCGGCACTCGTATGGGCAACAGCAAGCCTTCCTTTGACTTTAAACGTTTGTGCTGCTCCAGAAGCAGCAAGTCGCCGCTGCGCAAAGATAGACCTTGACCCGTTTATATCGTCATTTCCTGACGAGATTTGCGCCAAATACCCGAGTTCAGTATCCCCCTCGAACAACGAAATGAAGAGCACCTGACCACCGAGTACTCCTTCGACGGACAGCGCAGGCGCGTAGAACTCGATGATAAGAGTAGTACCCGATGTCCATGTCTCTGCCGCGTCCATCTCAATAACTGTTATTGCAGTCGCATTGGTTGGCATGCTGACAAGGGATGTTGCCTCTTTGTACTGTGAAGGCTCCGTAACAACAGTGGGAGGAATCCATGTCCCTTCCTCAAGGACAAGATTTGGTACTTTCGGCACCGAGTGCCCCTTTCTCTAGTAGTGCTGATTCTTACGCGAGCGTTCTGAAGCATCTCGCGTTCACTTTCACCTGTACGACATTACCTGGGCTACTACTTACTTCTCCATTTCATACGGGCTGTAATTTCATACGGGTTTCCTGTGTTAAACGTTCCCTTGATTTGCGTCCCGATATACATAATGTCTCTGACCGTCGTAGTAGCTTGGTTAACCACCTCCCAGGGGGAATTCCCAACATCTACGACAAGTGTCGTAGGAGCAACCCCAGTTAACTCCACCTGACAGATTTCGTTTGTACCTGGGAACAAGGTTACCCCGCCGTTATCTGCGCCCGATACAGTGATTTGACCAAAGATGCTTGACCCGTCTGAATTCCTTTGACCAGCTACGTAACATTGGAAATACGGTTCAAGACCGGCGTCATCGAAGATCTTCCAGGTTTGATAACCAACAGAGACACGGTCCGTGGAAGTTACTCCTGGGATGGAGTACGCGGCCCCCTGATAGGTGCCGTCTTGACTATCGGTTGATTGGGAACCCGATGTGAGTATCGTCGTCGTCGGTGATTCCCACTTGAGAAGCGTTGCGGAATAGATGAGGGAAACCACGTCAGTGCCACCAGCCAAAACTGCTGCCTGACGACCGTCTACCGGTGTCCCAAGACCAAGGACAGTTGTAGCAATCTGCTTTGTGGGAGTCCATGTCCCTGACGTAAGGACAAGAAGGTCGCCTTCAACCCCACCTTCAGGAAGAAGCTTCGACGGGCTTAGCTCCTGAATGTTTGCGTCATCCAGGTTCCCGTTAATCTCAGTTTCAACCGTCGAGAAGTTGCTGTTAACGGGCGTAACGTCATTAGGCTGACCGTTCGTTCCTGCTGATGGGAGAGTGATTGTGCCCATGTTTCCCTTCTACTTTCTGTATCCGTAAAGAGCCACTGAAGAACCAGAAACCATATTTGAACCTCCGATACAGAAGACCCGAAGACTGTCTATTGGACCGACACCAGCGTTGCCCGCTTGGAAACGTGCCTGCATTGACCCTGAGGTGAATCCGTCCGCGTAACTATTCAGGGATGTGAAGTTAATATTTCCAGAGGCGTTTGGCTCAGAGATGTTAACCTCGGCATGGCCCCGCAAAGCGGAATGAGCTGTTGAGCCAGGAATCAGTCCTATAATCCATTGATTGTCACTAATGAAGTCTCCGGCGTAAAGGGCTGAGGCAAGACCAAGGACGTCTTGGGTGTAGTAAGTACCGGTGGTGACATCGTTCGCTTGTAGCCCCCAATTGACCGTGCCTGCATTGTCACTTCTAGCGTGACAAACTATCTTCAAATCTGAGTAGTCCTCCGCAGGGATGTTCTCGATGTTGATGCTCAAGGTGTCTGACGTAAGCACTTGATAGGAAATCTTCTCTACATCCGGTGCAACCCAGGTCGGGACTCCACCAACAAGCTGGAGGATATATCCGTCAACTGTTGATGGCGGAAGTGTTTCCGTACTTAGATTCTTCAGTGATTGGGAAGTCCGGTAAGCATCCTGTTCAATATCAACGCCCTGCGGGAGAATAAGATCAGTCGCCATTAACTCAACCCCAAAGGAACGTACGAAAGCATGACTGCGTTGATGGACCACGCCCCGACTGTCTGCGCAGATCCCGTCACATTCAACTTTGGAGTCGTTTCTGTCAGTTCGCTTGTCTCCGTGAATACAAGACTGATGCTTCTGCCTACACCGACTCCAGGCGTAGCGTCAAAGCGTTCCTGTCTCGTTCCAGCCCAGACGCTTCCAAGCCACGTTGTTGAGTCCCACGTAACAGTGGGATAGGTCAAGTCGATAGGTACGACAGTCCCAGCTTCGTCTGGTTCACCGACCTCGAAGTCTTTCAGTACGTTCATAGTTAGCCCTGCGTCAGCGGAACGCCCTTGTAAGCGCATGCGTCGCCACCTGCTTTTATGGAAACCGGCTGGCTGAAACCACGCTGTCTGAAAGACTGATTCGATTGCCACACCGTTGTCGCTGCCCCCGTTAAAAGTCTGAAACACCAAAGAGGCATTTACGTGATATGTAAGGCGACTGTCTTCATGAGCCTGTGCCATCGCTTGCGCTTTAATGTCATGCGTTACGAAGAACTGATGCTCCGGCTTGAACTCGATCATCAGATCGTTCTCCGTGCCTCCCGTTTGAGAAATATTAAAGAACAAACGGTCATCAAAAACACCTGTACACCAGTTATCTTTTAAATTAAGGTTGATTTGGTTATTAGCGAAGATCGGCTCGATCTTGTCGCTAATCAGTTTGAACGCTCTGAGTCCGTTACTGGCAGCGATGCCTCGGTCGTTCAGAGTGAAAAAGATTCCGTCATACGCGATCACGCTTTTGTTGCTGACGGTTCCCATGTCCCTGTTGATCGTGACGTACCCACCGGTGGAAGGATCTTCGATTCGGTGAATAACGTCGTCCTTGCATGCGAGTAGTCCGTCCCACCCAGCCGCCGTCAGGTTGATTACTTTCTGATCATTAACGTCGCGCATGTTGACAGTGACTAGGCCAGCAGCAACATCGACTGGGAACGTGATTGCTCCCAAGTCGCTACGAGTGACGAGCGTGTTGTTAAGTGGGTTGCCAGCGCACCACAGGGCGTTCTGCCATGTCTCGATAGTTAGTCCTCGCGGCGAGTTGGCGACAGCAACTAATGCATCTAACGCTACTCCTGTCCAGGACAGAACAGCATCAGTTTCATGAATGACGATGAGTTCGCCGAGGAAGTCTGCGAAGTCAACGTGACTGTCGTCAGTGAATGTGTGAATCAGGGTGAGGGTAACTCCGGAGAGGCTGTAGAGCTTCGTCCCGAACTTAAAGATCATCTTGTTTCCGCTAGGCCAGAAGTACGCGTTCTGGTTCACGCTTGTTGGTGATCCAGGAGGAGTAGAAACAAGCGTGAATCCGAGTCGTTTAACGACGGCTCCACGGTTGTCGAGCGTCACGTTCAGAAGAGCCGGAGACTGGTTAGGTGTCATCTCGCTAGGCGCGTCTCTTAGATTCAAACCACCAGAGAAGTCGGTGAGTTGAAGCTCACTGATGGTTCCTGACATTATTCAAACACCCACCCGGACGCGACATTGTCGCGCCCGTACTGCAAGAGGCTAAATCGACGATCACTGATGTAGTCACGAACACACGCGGTAAGTGACTGCTCTGAATATCCTTGCGGCGCGTCAAAGGTCGGGTCGTTCTCTCCTGCGAGCATCTGCGCTCTGGCTCCTTGTACAAGAACGCCATAACGGTGCTCAGCAGGCCAGTTCGGGATATCGGCGTCTTCGACCATGAACGTGAGGCGTCGTTCGTACGCGACAACCCAATCCGTGGCCGAGGTATCTGGTGTCGGTGCAAGCTTCAAGATGTCACCGAGTCGCGTGTAGATCGACGGGGAAGATGTCTCCGTGACATTTTGCGAGTATTGAAAGAACTGTCGTGGCGTCTGATAATCAACGCGCAGTCCAGTCCCGGTGACAAGAGTCTGTATAGGACCGAGATCAGTTGGCATATCCTGGAGATCAGGATTGCCTGAAACAACAGAGACGTTGGCTTCGGCATGCCGGAAGTCAAACTGGTTGCTGTTCCACGAAAGACCGTAGACGGTATTAAGAACGTTCTTGACCTCGTCGCGCTGGCCAGGATCGAAGCGTTCTCCAAGAACGAAATCCTGCATTTCCAGAAAATTCATGTTCTGAAGGCTCATTAGCTTCCTCTCTGTCGTCGCGTCTTATCTCTGGACATTCGGAGATGAACACCACGATGGAAAGCAGGACTCTTTTTGCCCTGAACCCGAGGGAGACTCCACTCCAATCGTTCTGTCAGATCAGCAAGGTTGTCAGCTCGCCTCTCGGCCTTGATCTTCTCGTTCATGTCTTTCGTAATCTGAACCATGTCACGCTCTTTACCTCCCTCTGAAGCCCGCACGCGCTCTATCAACGCGCTTGACAAGGGAAGAGGACGCCCGGCACCATCAACGTGGTGACAGATCGGCAATGGTGGCTTATCACCGGACATCCAAAACATCACGATGTACTCGTAGGCGTCCCACTTGCGGTTCAGCTCTTTAACGACAAACAGACGGTCGTCGAGTCGCTTGATGTCCTTGTTGAATTCGTCAAGGTCTTTCTCGCCTTCGACGAGTACTACGCCATTCGGGGAGATGGCTTCAATTAGAGGCACGGGGTTTCCTCTTTCCTATATGTCGAGAGTGCAGGCGGAAGCAGAACCCGAAGTAGCTCTGCTGTTCTGCTCCCGCCCATAATGTAATTACCCTCTGCGTATCGTTACGCTGAATTCAGGTTGCCAATTCTCACGATCGTGTTACATCGCGTGAATCCGAGCTGAACGAAGTCCAGCAGGACAGCCTCGCGCGGCAGACCACGCTGATAACGACGCCACAAGGCACCATCATCGTCGAGCCAGTCGGGACCGGGGAAGTAAGAATACGGCTGGATGTATTCCTTGTTGACTCCGTAGATGGTGCTTAGTGGATCGCAGTCATCTTCGGCGAGTAGTGGGCGGCCTCGGTAGTCGATACCGGTGAAGCCCGTGTCCAGTGTCAGCGTTGGCACTGGACCCCAACGCACGTTCGTGTACTGAGCCTCCTGGTACTTGTCTACGACTCCGGGTGAACCGTAGGCGTAGTCCCAGCGATCAATGCCGCTCGCGCGTAGTGCGCGAACACCACCATCAAGCGTGCTGATTGTGGGATCAATCGCAACAACTGATCCCGCGCGACCATCGACGCCCTGCCAGCCCTGAACGGCCGCCTTGTCGATGCCCTCGAACGTACCCGTAGCCAAAGCAGCCTGTCCAATTCCCTGGATAGCACCGCCCGTGCCTGACGCGTAACCGTTCGCGGTTCCGTACGTTCCTTCGATGTAGATGCCGTCGTTAACGCTCGATGTAATGACTCCTGCGTCACCACCGGTCGTTGCAGCCGTTTCAAACGTAACGGTGCTAGCGGTCTCGTCTATCGAAGCGATCTTCCGCTTCAAACCGCTACCAGCGTTCGCGCCTGTCGCGCGAACCAGGATGTCAACGATGCGACCAGGGTAGAGCTGGTAAGCGTTGAACGATGCGGCAGTAAGCGTAACAACGAGCGTCCCGGTCGTTGCAGCCGTTGTCTCGCCAAGCTGACCGTCACCGAGACCACAGTACATCTCATTCTCAACGCGAGCCATACCGATTCGCGCCTGCTGAACCTGCAAAGCAACAGCCTCAGCAGCACTGTTACTCATGCTTGAGTACTCCAGGTCCGGCGTCACGCTAATCGCGTTACCGACACGAGCCATCGTGATATTCGCCTGATTATCGTCCTGGTTATGAGGAGGATTCCAAGCACCCGTCTCGCTAATACCACCAGTTCCCTGCAACGGAGCCAGAAGCAACGGAACACGAACTTGCTTACCACTAAAACGGTCGAAATCCCGAGTCGGGAAACCGTCACGATCCATCTTATTAATACGCCGCTCGTTAGCAACCCCGTTAAGCTCAGCCAAGTTAAGCCAGTCTTTAGGGAAGTTAGTTGTCAACGGTCCGCGCATGTCGTAGAGCAGATCGTCGAAGCTGACAGTAGTTTCGTCTGCCATTTTGTGTATTCACCTCTCCTTGTTAATTTTGAACTGATTCGTGTGTTGTCTGGAATCTATCTGTCTTTTTGTGTGTATATCGCATTGATGACGTTCTTACCGCGCCCCTCCGCGTGCTCTTTCGGCCCAGTTACGAGCAGCCTCAAGCTCCGTCTGAGGTTCGGGGATCGCCTCGGTTGTCGCGGTGTTTTGCGCGGGGACGCGTGGGGCACCAGAAATGTTCCTGACCTGATCTGTTCTCTCACCAAGAGCGGCTTCTTCGCCACCCCCACGGAGACTCTTCATCGTCTCAATGGCCTGGGCCATTACGACGTTCGGGTCAGCACCTGGATTCTCAGCGTAAAGACCTCGGGCAATGACGCGGGCATGCGAGATAGTTTCTGCCGGAACGTACCCATGTTCGTCACTGAAGTCATCGGCCGCTAGATCCGTGATCTGCTGATCTAGGGACTGGCTGCCCATCTGGTTCTGCATGCTCTGGACAGCCTCGATGAGCTGAGCATTCTGATTGGCAAGAGGCTGAGTTTGTGCGTGAACAAGCTGAGCCACGCTGTTCGGGTTATACGGGTCAAATGTTGCTGGATCAAACTGCGGTTCCTGCGGGGCTGGCTCCGGCTGATTCAAAGCCGAATTCAGTTGCTGAAGCGGCCCCTGGAACTGCTGAAGCATCTCACCCTGCTGACGAATCAAGTCTTGCTGGTCCTGCCAATCCTCAGCACTGATGGCAAATCCCGGTTCCTCTACTGCCTCTTCCATTACTTCGTCTTCGTTTTCCATGATGCTCCCTTTCTCGGGGCTAGCTAACTGGACGCCTGGTTCTTATCTACGGGGAAAAGAATCCCAGCGCTTGAATATGTTGGTAATTGGTTCGTCTTACTCTAGATTTTCTGGATTCAAAGGATCTGCGGGAGGCATTGGCTCCCGAGACAACTGGTCGTTAATCAATGCTGCGCTTGCAGGAGCAGAGGACCCACCAGGCCCCGCGCCTGGTGATGTGGCCCCCTGATCCTCAAGCTCTGCTATCTGCCCTTCAGGTACCGGTGCCCCTTGGGCTTGCATCGCTTGAAGTTCATTCAAAGTCTGGACCCGTATGTGCTCCTGAACGTGTTGTTCGATCAGGGCAACGATGTCCATTCGCTTCGACAGTTCCGCCTGGATCTGGGCTTGCCTGTGCTGTTCAATGTGAATCTGGATCGGGTCGTAGTACGCGACCGGGACCTGTTCACCACGGATCATCAGGATGTTCTCCCACTGAGCTTTCTCGATCTGTTCTATCGCTACTTGCTTTGGAATGGCGAGCGCCTTGCCAGCTTCGATTGATTCACTGAGCCAGGTGATCGGGAGTGGTTGCCCGATGGAAAGGGAAGCGTTCCAGAGTTGATCTATCTTTGTAAGTTCTGCGGCCCCGGAGCGTGGGCTTCCTGCACCACGCGGGATACGAACCTGGAAGAAATCAGGGATTCGGCTGGCATTGAACGTTGAGGCTTGAAGGATGTGTCCTTCGCCTGCGATCATGAGTTGCTTGTCGGGTCCCCAATACTGGCGAATCTGATACAGCGTGTTTTCTGTGGCGCGGGCCATTGACTCTCGGATACGGCTGATGACTGGCCTGACTTTTGTCTGATCGTTCTCATGGAGAAGAGCTAGCTGGGAGTACGTCTTTACTCCTACAGGGTTTTCGCCAAGGCTTACGTCCCTGATTCCCATTGCGCGTTGCATGTCTCCGAGGAGAACGTTCATGTCTTCGTACATCCAGCTTCCTGGGCTGATTCCACCATCACTTTGCGGTGGACTCTTGCCTTGCTGGTAGTAGATGAGTTCCAGGGGGCGGCCTTCAGGAACCTTTGTCAGGCTGTCTTCTTCTGCAAAGATTTTCGGTAGGCCACGATCAATGATCTCGCTGACCTGTGTTCGACGCTTATTCAAGATTCGCTGGATACCAAGTCCAGCTTCGACTAGCGCTCGGCCCCAGAACTGGTCAGGCACTGTCCAGTATTGGAAGTAGTTGATTCCGGAGCGGTACTCACCCATTGGGCCTTTGATAGGGAGTTCCATGGTCGGTTCAGCAAGAAGTTTCTGTCCTGCTCCACCAAGAACCATGACTCGTCCTGACGGGTACTTCCCACAGGGCCTGTCGTAGCAATGCCAGACAAGGATGTGCTCTCGCATCTGTCGAGTCTGACGTTCCGGATGTTCCGGATTCACAAAGTTTCCTGCCTCCTGCGCGCCGAGAAGATCAAGGCCGGTCATCTGTGTGTCTACTTCAATATTGCGAGCAGCGGGCCAGATTGCCTGGGCCTCTTCAATGTGCATTGCGCTAACTGTGGCTTCCCACGGGAACTTCTCTGGATCGGAAATTCCGGGTGGGGCTAGAAGGTTCCAGCCACTCAGTACGTCCCATTCGATCCTGCCGCGCTTTACGTCTTTGAATTCGATTGTCTGCCCGGCTGCTTGTGCCTGAGCTACGACGTTGCGTTGTTCTGCGGGATCAAAGATTGGTTGACCGTTGATGTGAGGAACAGAAGCAAGGAATTCGCCTCGCGTTGGATCGAACCTGTTGACGATGGCTGCTGTTCCTGTTCCAGCAACGAGTTGCTGAAGGAGCTGCTGGACGGCACGTTCACCGTTCCATTCGTTGTCCCATCCCCATGAGTACGCAGCGTTGATCTGATCCGCGAGAGCTTCTGTAACGACATCGTTTTTTCGGAACAACAGTTCGAGAAGGAACTCGTCGGCCATAAGTTCACCGATTGCTGTCCAGATGTACTGACTGATCGCGTCAACTGTTTGACGCTCACGTCCTTCAGGCAACTTAGGAAGAACAAGCTTCCGTTCCGTACGCCCGATGTATTCAAGCCATTGCTTGCCTCCTGCGAAGGCAGCGTTCTGTTGCCACGTAGGTTCTTTACGCCGTCGATCAGCCCGAGCGTCGTCGAGTCGTTCGCGCCATTTCTGGATGTCGTTTCGAGTTTCAGGTTCCATACGTCGTGTATACGAATCCTGTACGGCTTCTGGCGTATCCATAAGACTCGACATTAATAAAGTTCCTGTTCCGGGTCATTGATCTGGTCAGGATTGGTGTTTCGGTATGCGTCTAGTTCAGCAAAAGATGGGATTGGTCGGTCAACTGGAACTCCTGCCATTCCCGCAATGATCTCTGTCAGTCGTTTGATCTCAATGTCCTTTGCCGCCAGTTGCAGAGTGAGTGTCCGTATGACTCCCCGGTTCATCACTACTCGACTCCATGAGTCTTCTTGGCATGTTCAAGTAACTTCTGAAGGTGACCCTTGGGAACTGCTGCCGGGGATCGTGATCGTCGTGAGGTGAATACTTTCGCGGCAAGCTTCTGACGCTGTTCAGCTTCAGTCTGGGCGGCTTTCCCAAGGACTTTCAGGTGATGCCGTTCTGCTTCGGTAAGGCTCAACTATCCGCCCAACAGGAGTTTCTGCCGCCGTGTTCGTCGTCCTTCGGCGTTCGCGCCTCGCGCTACACGCTTCCTCTTGAGTCCGCTGTTGCGGGAGGATCGTCTGAGCTTCGCAGCTCTCATTTTTTCGTTGCCTTTGGGATCGGCCTTGGATGCGTAACGAGCTAGCTTTAGTTTCTTCTGGGCTTCGGTTCCACTTGGGGCGGGGGCTGCTGAAGTGCTGCCACTGGATGCCCTCTTGGCACCGATTTTTTCCTTACGCTTCGCTAGTGACTGGGTGAGCTGTTCAGCGGTCTTTCTGGTCGTAGGCTTGTATCCTTTGACCTTGCTGAGGTAGCGCTTCTTTTTCCGAAGCTTCTGCCTTGCTGAGGTTCCTTGCGGATTCAGACTCTTCGTGACTTCGCGTCGAGTTTCTGGGTTCTTACTTAGCTGACGACGACGCCTTTTGCGACGCATCGTCGGGTTTCCCTTTGGTCCTCCATTAACTGCGGGCATTACGAACGCGACTTTCTATTAACAACTGGTGGCGGCTGATCTGTTCCTTTGCCGTCTCCACCGGTCGAAGAGATGTTGCCCTCTCCGCCACTGCTTGATCCTGCCTGCGTCTTCGGGAATGGAGCACTGTTCGGGAAAGTCGTTTCAATCTTCTTTCCCTGAGACACGTCTGGTTGTCGATACTGGTCGCGGCCCATTAGATGGACCGGATCTCGTTGTTGTCTCCAGAGTGCTTTCGGAGGTAAGCGATGAGTTTGTCGATGCGGTCGTTAGGATCATCCTTCTTCGGGGCCTTCTCTTTGAGAGGCTTGATTACCGATTCGATCTTCTTCTTGCTCATTCCTTGCCTTTCATAGAGACGACTCCGACAGGATCTGGTTTCGATGGTCGCCTTGACTGGACATCTTCTAGGAACTCGTTAACGACTGCATCTGTTGCCGCCGTTAGTTTCCTTTTCGTAATTTTTAGTTCTTCTCTGAGTTCACGATTCTTTTCTGAAATGTTCTTGAGTTCATCCTTTTGAATGTATCCAAGGTCGCGTGCTATTTGTACGAAGCAGCATTTAACGCCGACGTACATTTCTGCTGGCCCTGTGTCTGGGTGTCCGACAAGCATGAGAATACCTGGGCCTTTCTGGTTTGAACAGATAGCACACTCTGTAGGACTTACTCTCATTCCATCATGAATTTGGTAGTTAGACATCGGGGGTGCCTTTCTTCTCTTTATACATCTACGAGACTTCTATTTAAATCACCAAGAGTGGTATGCAAGGATTCTACGTGTTGGCCCGAGAATTCCTCCATTGCTTCTTTTCGAGCTAGCACTGGGTCTGGTTCTACCCAAACATCGGGGCGGCGTGTCGCCATTGGCCTTGACATTGTTGCGTATCGTGCGCTAGCGCAAGCGTGACCGTAGTTTCCTTCCCATGACGCGTCGATTGCTTCGTTCATGAGAGGGCCAGACTTTTCTCGTGTCGCTGTCGTGAGCTGATCTATTAGCTCTACGCATGTCTCGAAGATAAAGAGTTTCGGGCTTCCGTATTCCCCATATCGTGGGTGCCAGTCAGGGAATGGGTGTTCATCGTCTGGGACTATCAATGTTGACATCCGAACGTACCCGGCCTGTCTGTTGTTTTGTGCGTATGAAACGTTCATTCCGCAGTCAACATATTCAAGTTCTACCGAGATTTCTCGTCCTTTAGGATCGAGAACTCCTGTCCTGTTTTTAATACTTGGATCAGCCCAGCAGACTGGTTGCGAGTTCTTGTGGTGGTAGACGCGGTCACGCGCCTTCTTTATTTCAGGAACGTTTTCTCGTACTAGCTTGTTCGGCATGTAGTACTCGGTGACGCAAATTATGTTTCCGTCGTAGTCAACTGCCCAGTGATGCCACGCTGTTGGGTTTCTACGACCGTGATCTAGCCCCTCGAATCTATTCCATTCGTCTGGGACTACAAATTTTGAGATGACGTGCATGTTGTTTTCGATGTCACCAATGAATTCTGGGAACGCTGCGTCTTCAAAGATTCCCCAGTCACCTTCGAGGTAGCGTTGCCGAGTTACCTGGTCGAGTTCTTCGAGGCTCGATACATACGCTTCTTGATCGAGGTGTGGGTTGTCTTGGATCTTGGCAGGAACGAAGAATGGTCCTCCCGCGTTTGGGTCCCTGTCTACGGGGAAGCGTTTCTTTACCCATGCGTGTCCGGTACCGCCGGGGTTGCTTGCACCACGCATCCTTAGTGGTACATGGGAAAGTTCGTTGCCTTTCTTGTCTGCTTTCTTTGTTCGACGCAGACGACTGAACATGTAGCGGTACTGGTTTTCGTCGAATTGGGTGAGTTCGTCGAATCCGATGTACTGGAATTCTGCGCTCTGGTAGCGGTACTGATCCATGTCGGTCGCTAGGAACCCGAACGTGAGGCGTGCTCCGCTGTCGAAGCGCCATTGTTTGTCACGGTCGTTCCATTTGGCTTTGCCTTCCAACCATTCGTGGGAACGATCCATGATGGCTCCGGGGAGTGCCAGGTCTGGGTAGGTACGCCGCAGGATGAGTGCGCTGTAACCGGGTACGTCGGCGTATCCGAGTGCGTCCATGAGGAGTGCATCAGATTTTCCTCCACCGGCTGCTCCGCCATACAGGATTTCTGATTTCGTTGTGGGGTGTTCAGCGGCGAGTATGGCACCGGCGATTAGAAATGTGGCTTGGCGTTCAGTCGGGTGATGTGGAATGTACTTCGACCACGGGACTAGCTGTCCCATCAATTTCAGTTCCGAGTCCGAGAGCTTTACGGACATTGTCCATCACCCCCTTTGCTTCGACACTGTTGAATTTCAACTCAACGGTGTCTGTGAATCCGCCTTCATGTTTGACGGTGTGATGGCTGTCACGATATTTCAGGGGGTTGCGGCCTTTGAGGAGAACTTCCATGAGTCGGTCGCTTGTTTGGTGTGTCGTGTTGCGTAGGGTCCCGTTTTTGTCGAAGTGTTCTGTTGGTACTCCGACGGTGGCTCGTTCCCACGCGACTTCTTCGAGGCCTTCTGTCCCGGTTTCGTAGGCGTCGGCGAACATGAGCGCGAACTGGTCGTCTTCTTGGCGTGCTTTCCGGATGCTGTACGTGGTGACGCCGACGTGTTCGCTGCACGCTTTGATTGTTTTGCCTTTGGCGAGGAGCTGAAGGATCGAATTCTTTTGTCCGTCGTCAAGATCTTTGCTGCGTGCTGCCCTGTTGACGGGGACAGGATTGTTCATCCTCTAAACGTAAGCACGCGCGCCCGCGTACTCTCGTATACGTTTTTGAGAGCTTTGAGTGGGGCTAGGCCCCTGCACGCGGTGTGTGTTCGCGCTGCGTTCCGTAGCTCAAGGCTTGCGGTGAGCGCCATGCACGGGGACGTTAGCATACTTCATCGGACGAGGGATCAGGCTCTCTGCCGCGAAGTCATTTCCAAGATCAACTGATACGGGGAAGAGCTGCGGCAGAGAGCGCACTGATATGATCCCTGGTGTAGCGGATCCGTATCAAGAATCCGCTACACAGAACATTAACTAAGCCTCTCGATTGTATCAGGATCGGGTGATCCCGAGACAGCTTCCTCGCAGAGGATTCGGGCGCATAGCGGGTTAGAGCCGCAGAAGTCTGTATTCCCAGATTCAGTCCCGTCCTTCGCGCACGAGCGCGGCAGACGAAGTCGAGCGGTAACGGAAGACCTGGGCGCGTTTGAGACTTCGATGCGATTGGCCGACACTCGTCGGACCTGAGCAGTTCTGTTCCCCGTCATCCGGGGGCAGAACGCTCTCGACCTCGATCTTTCGTCCCTGAGCACACAAAAACCCAGACTCCGCTGGGCTTGAGTGCAGTTGAGAATGACCATTCACCCGTGTCAGGTGAATCCTTGATCTCTCGACCTTGGACCGACAGTATATGTGGTGAAGGCGGAACGAAGCTAACTTGCAGTCTGGAACCTAAGCCTGGACTAATGGCGCGTTGCTATGAACTTGATGTTTCAGGTGGGGGGTTTATGGACTGTTCGTAGGATGACGTTTCCAGTTATTTTTTTTAGATCTCAAGTGTCTCCTGGGTTTCTTGTGGGTAGATGCGGTCTAAACGGGCTTCCCCAATCGTTGAA
>TARA_R110000824_G_scaffold401773_1_pt1 | contig 31189 bp, 27 predicted proteins | sample TARA_R110000824 | Tara Oceans TARA_R110000824 (sample SAMEA4397747) | marine metagenome | biome: Polar Biome; feature: [MES] marine water layer (ENVO:01000295) within the mesopelagic zone...; material: water (ENVO:00002006), including particulate matter (ENVO:01000060) such...
TGGGGTCTCCCCATGCGAGAGTAGGTCATCGTCAGGCACCTATACCAAAAAACCCTCAGGGCTAACGCCTTGGGGGTTTTTTTTATGGCAAAATGCACTCCTCAAGGAGGATTGCCCATGACTCAGATGCGCTGGGAACAGCTACTTTCCCCACGTCGTCTTCACGACCAACGCTCAACAAGTACTCGTGAAATCGGTCGTAGCCCGTTTCATAAAGACCATGACCGGATTGTTTTTTCAGGCTCGTTCAGGCGTCTTGGCCGTAAGACACAGGTGCATCCACTGACAGAAAACGATCATATTCATACTCGCCTAACTCACTCGCTAGAAGTCGGCTGTGTTGGTCGTTCTCTGGGTATGATTGTCGGAGAGTTACTGCGTGATCGCTTGCCAGAATGGATAACGCCCGCTGATCTTGGGGTCATTGTGCAGACAGCGTGCCTGGGGCATGACATTGGGAATCCCCCTTTTGGTCATGCCGGTGAGTATGCCATTCGCGATTGGTTTCAGCGTGCTCAAAGCAGTGGGCTATTAGAAGGCCTTTCAGACGCAGAGCGCGAGGATCTGTTGACCTATGAAGGCAATGCTCAGGGCTTTCGAGTGATTACTCAGATCGAATATAACCAGTTTAATGGTGGTATGCGGCTGTCAGCAGCCACCCTGGGTGCGCTACTTAAATACCCTTGGACGGTTCGATACAGCGGTCGCGCGGGCAAATTCGGCGCTTACCAGTCAGAGCAGGTGTTGCTCAAAGAAGTGGCTGAAGCGGTAGGTTTGTTGCCGCAAGGCGAGCAGCGCTGGTGTCGCCACCCGTTGGCTTGGCTTGTCGAAGCCGCCGATGATATTTGTTACGCCCTGTTAGACCTGGAAGATGGTTTAGAAATGGGTATTCTGCGCTATGAAGAAGTCGTCGAAATACTGCGTCAAATTGCCGGAGAGTTCCCGCCTGAATATGCCGATATGCAAGCCCGTAATGTCTCCCAGCGGCGGCGTATCGCGTTACTCCGTGGTGCTGCTATGGAACGTGCCGTCAATGATGTCGGCGCGGTGTTTGTACAGCATGAGCAGGCCCTGCTAAGCGGCACCCTCAGTGATGACCTATTAGAGCTGTGTCACCCCGACCTTGGGTGGGGTGTTCAGGCGGCGAAGCAACTTGCCCGAGAGCGTATTTTCCAAAACGAGCGTAAAGCGAAATTAGAGATTGGTGCCTATACGACGCTAGGTATTCTCTTGGAAGCTTTTATTGGTGCTGCCCACGAGCTACATCACACCGGGCATTCATCGTTTAAACATCAGCGTGTGTTGGCCCTGATTGGCGAAAACACGCCGCTGCCTTCTTGGCCGCTTTATGATAGCTACCGCCGAATGCTGGACTTTATCGGTGGGATGACGGACCACTATGCAGTCGATCTTGCCCAAGAGATGGGCGGGCGGTTACGCGGCGACTAAGCCGCACATTATACGGACGGCTGGCGGAGATGTTTGAGTTCCATCAGCCGTGCCCGCTCCAGCAAGATATGGATAACTTTATCGTGAATGGCATCGCTCATCTGTCCCGGCGTGATCTCGGTGAGCTGTTGGGCAAGTTGCTCGCCACTCACCACCAAGATATCCGGCGAGGCCTCGCTGGTATCAATCTCCCAGCCGGGCAGCACTAACACTCCTTTAACCGGTACCGGCATACCGCAGCGGCGCTCTAACCATTGACTGAGCCAGCTAACGCCTTGGCGCGTTTTATGCAGTGGCCGGCGCTCTTGCCAATGTGGAAAGCGTAGCCGCTTGCGCTCTACCGCCACTGTGTTGAGTTCGTTGCCATCAGTGCCGATAGCGAGTGTTCTTGCCCTTGTTTCCACCACAAAAACACCGTGAGGTGTTACCACCACGTGATCAATCGTGAAGCTATCGGTGGGGACATCATGAAATACGTAGTAGGGGTGGGCCTCAGGGCGGACTAAACGCTCAAGCTCTTGGCCAACGGCAAGCTCGCAAGCGAGGCCTAATTTTAGTCGCCGAATACGTTGATAATCACGCACCAGTAGCAGTGAAAACGTTAGTACCAGTAGCGTGCTGAGTAACCCGTATAAAGCCCATTCGACCCAATCTTGTTGATCCACAAATAGCATGCGACCCATGCCATACACCAGAGGGGCCAAGCTAATGATGGGCCCTAACGCCCCGTTTAGAAATAGGCTGGAAAAAGCTTGGTCAAGGCGATGGCGCAGCGCTTGGCCCGGTTCATGAAGGGGAGCCTTGAAGGGCGAATGGACGCGCGCATCGTGTAGGTTGCGCAGCGCCAGAACAATACTGGCCATTGCCGCCATGGGGAATAAAAAAATGAGGGGTAGCAAGTATTCCAGCCAAGCCATTGCAGTGCCTTGCCCTATAGCGACTTACTTGACGGTAAGTCTTGTTGGTGTAGAGGCTTTAACCCCCTGCGAGTTTAACCTGATAGCCGAGTGTACTGAGCTCCTGGCGCAGAACATCACGATGGTCGCCTTGTATTTCAATAATACCGTCTTTAACGGCTCCGCCCGTCCCACAACGTTTTTTAAGCGTTTTTGCTAACGTTTTAAGTTCATCACCAGGCAACGGGATGCCGCTAACAGTGGTAACCCCTTTGCCTTTACGGCCGCTGGTTTCGCGTCGAATACGTACAATGCCATCTAGGGCGGCTAAGCGTTGTTGTTCGCTTAGATCATCACAGTGACAGGCTTCAAGTGATTCCCGGCAGGTGGGACAGGTTTTACCATGTTCGGTGGAGTAAACCAGCCCACCCAATTGGTCACGTAAAGAGGCCATTATCATCCTCCGATAGAGTGTTGGGGCACGGGTGTCTGCCAATATTCACGCGTGAGACGCTCCACTACGGCGGGTAACTGATACATATTACTGATCATAATGGCAGTTTCAGGCGTCTCTTCGGCATCCGGGAAACGATTTAAATGAATCACCGTCATCCCCGCTTGCAGCGCTGCGCGAACACCTACTAAGGCATCGTCTATAGCGATACAGTCACTCGCTGCATAGCCCATGATACTGGCTGCGTGTAAATGTAAACAGGGTTCAGGCTTCCAGCAATTGGCGGTATAGCCACTGAAAAAGCGTTTACCAAAGTAATGGTTAAGGCCTGTGGCTTCTAGCGCCGTAAGAATTTTACTTTCAGGCCCGTTAGAGACTACCGCACTCGGGTAAGAGCTCAGTACATCCAACGCTTCACGGGCACCGGGTATGGTCGTCAACTCTTGGGCAAGCCGAGTCGCTAGATTGGCTCGCATAATGATTTCCATGCGCTCAAGCTGATCAGAATCAACATCACCATAGCGCTGTTGAAGTTCAGCAACGATACGCCGAAAGCGCGCTCCACGAAATTCACCGAGGTAATCGGTAGTAGCAAACGGCAGCCCTACTGAATTAAGCCCGGCGGCCATCTCTTCGGCTAGTAGCGGTTCGCTATCGACGAGTGTGCCATCACAGTCAAACAGCAAAAGTGGGAGCGGCATTACGGTTCCTTGCAGCGGCTTTAGCGCTGCCAGTGTTAGTTGAAGCCATCTATACTGCTATTGAACGGGATTTTACGTCATTTGTGAACACTGTTTTGTTATTTTTTGCTTGCCTATACGCGACTCTTGAGACAGCTTTAACGGCTGCGCTCATTTTGGTGGTCGCTGTTGTCTGTCATCTAGCTTCAGGAAACGCGGTAGCGCTAGCGTTGGAAACGGCCAAGCTGCGCTGAAGAGATAGTAGGGATACACTATTCTGTCATAACCACAACATGGAGAACGTCCGATGCGATTCACCCCTTGGATCCTACCCTTAGCCCTCAGCGCTACTTTGCTAACGACGACTGGCTATGTGTTTGCTGATAATCATGAAACGGAAGGCGAACAGTACGAGCCTCTCAATGATGAAGCGCTTGAAAAGGAATACGGTATTAGAGCGGGATCGGTAAAACGTGACGAAGTGGCGTCATCTAGCGATGCCGAGGATACTAATGAGCAGACCCGTGTGCGTGAAGAAGAAGAGGAGGAAGAGAAGAACGAAGAAGTAGCCACCAGCGCAGGCGAGGATGACGTAGAGTTAGAGTCTGGCAAGAGTGAAGAGCGAAACCCAGAGGCTGGCACAGGCGGCACTGGTAGTCCGGATGATGCTATTCATAGTAGCGAAGAAGAAAATAGCGAAGATGACGATGGAGACACTGACGATAACGAGTAACGTCAGTGCCTAAAACATTACTTAGCTAGACGGCGTGAGTTAGCACTGCTGCGCTGATGATAAGGCTTCATCGTGCGCTGGCTGGTAACCCACCAAGGGGCTAGCTGACCATTCATAGAGTTAAACAATGCTTTCTGCATTTCGAGGCCAGCTTCCATGCTGGCCTCGAGCTTTTCGGTGACCATTTTTTGATTTTCTTTCATCATTTTAGGGCTGAAAAAAGGCTGTGTTTGCCATAAGTGATTGCGCATGGTGATGGTCGACAGGGAAGTGGACCATAGTTCAAATGCCATTAGACCCGCCTTCCAAACATCAAACATCGCTAACGGAGTGATGGGCATAAGTGGCGGCATTGTGGAGTTTTTCATGAGTATTAGTCTCTCTATTTGAACACGAAACCTCGTGGGCTCATCACCAGTGTTAGCGCATCAATGCTGCAATGCAATATGTATTTCGTCGAGCATAACGTGGGATAGGTAAAAAAGAGGCGACCGATTGGTCGCCTTTATAGTAAACAATGAAAGTAATAGGTTTACTTGATTTTAGGAGCCAGTTCACCGCGCTCATAGCGCAGGGACATCTCATCTAAACTGATCGGTTTAATCTTGCTAGCGTTGCCTGCTGTGCCAAAGGCTTCATAGCGAGCAATACACAGATCGCGCATCGCGGTGACAGTTTCTTTGAGGAATTTACGTGGGTCGAATTCGGCAGGATTTTGAGCCATAAAACGACGCACAGCCCCTGTAGACGCCAAGCGAAGATCGGTATCGATGTTTACCTTGCGTACGCCGTGCTTAATCCCTTCGACGATCTCTTCCACCGGAACGCCATACGTTTCTGGGATCTGGCCGCCATACTGGTTAATCACTTCCAGCCACTCTTGCGGCACGGATGAAGAGCCGTGCATGACGAGGTGGGTGTCTGGAATCCGCGCATGGATCTCTTTGATGCGCTGGATAGAGAGCGTGTCCCCGGTCGGTGGCTTGGTGAATTTATAAGCGCCGTGGCTGGTACCAATGGCAATGGCCAAGGCGTCTACGTGGGTCGCTTTGACAAATTCGGCCGCTTCTTCAGGATCGGTCAGCAGCTGTTCCATGTCCAGCTTGCCTTCAGCGCCAATGCCGTCTTCTTCACCGGCCATGCCTGTTTCCAGGCTGCCCAGGCAGCCCAGCTCGCCTTCAACAGACACACCACAGGCGTGGGCCATTTCGACGGCACGACGGGTAACGTTAACGTTGTAGTCGTAATCGGTGGGTGTTTTGCCGTCTTCGCCCAGTGAGCCATCCATCATTACCGAGGAGAAGCCAAGCTGGATAGAGCGCTGGCAAATTGCAGGGCTAGTGCCGTGATCCTGATGCATGACCACCGGAATATGGGGGAACTCTTCTACCGCTGCTAAAATCAGGTGTCGTAGAAACGGGGCTCCAGCATATTTACGAGCGCCAGCAGAGGCTTGCACAATTACCGGTGAGTCGGTGGCATCAGCAGCTTCCATAATGGCGCGCATCTGCTCAAGATTATTAACGTTAAATGCCGGAATGCCGTAGCCATATTCGGCGGCATGGTCGAGCATTTGGCGCATGCTGATCAGAGCCATTCAATCACCTTATCTAAGTTTTAAAAAAAGCATGTTGTCACAATGGGCCTAGTAACACCGCGGCTTTATTGCACGGGTGGTTTAAGTCGGCCCATATTAACCGCGTTTGGCGGCAGCTTCGAGCGCTGCTACGGCGGGCAGTTGCTTGCCTTCGACATACTCAAGGAAAGCACCGCCGCCGGTAGAGATATAGGAAACACGATCAGCAATGGCATATTTATCAATGGCCGCTAATGTATCTCCGCCGCCGGCAATCGAGAAACCTGCGCTATCCGCGATAGCCTGGGCGATCACCTGGGTGCCTTTGCCAAACTGATCGATTTCAAATACCCCAACGGGGCCATTCCATAAAATGGTGCCAGCATCTTTAAGCATACTAGCTAAGTGAGCGGCGGTATCGGGGCCAATATCTAAAATCATCTCGTTGTCAGCCACTTGATCGACCGGTTTGACGATGGCCTCTGCCGATTCGGAAAACTCAGTGGCCACCACGACATCGGTGGGTAACGGAATCGACACCTTCTCCATCAGGGCTTTTGCCTGGCCAATCAAATCGGCTTCATGAAGTGATTTGCCGACATTATAGCCCGCAGCGGCAATAAAGGTGTTGGCGATGCCGCCGCCCACGATCAGCTGGTCGCATTTGTCGGCCAGCGCGGTAAGCACGTCCAGTTTGGTAGAGACTTTTGAGCCACCCACAATCGCCGCCATGGGGCGTGCCGGATTCGCCAGGGCTTTCTCTAATGCATCCAACTCTTGGGCAAGCAGTGGACCCGCGCAGGCGCTGGGAGCAAAGCGCGCCACACCATGGGTAGAGGCTTGCGCACGGTGGGCGGTGCCGAAGGCATCCATGACAAAAATATCGCATAGCGCGGCGTACTGCTGCGCCAGCTGTTCGTCATCTTTTTTCTCGCCGCTATTGAAACGCACGTTCTCTAGTAGCACGACATCGCCGTTGGCGATTTCTAACGTCTCACCAAGATATGCTTTGATTAGCGGCACGGGGCGACCTAACAGCTCCCCCAAATGCTCAGCCACTGGCGCGAGCGAGAATTCATCGGCAGGTTCGCCTTCGGTAGGGCGACCTAAATGGCTCATTAGCATCACTTTTGCCCCTGCTTTCGCCGCTGCTTGAATGGTTGGCAGCGCGGCTCGCAGCCGGGCGTCACTGGTGACGCGGCCATGTTTGATGGGCACATTCAAATCTTCACGGATCAGCACGCGTTGTCCTTCCAAGGGAAGGTCAGTCATCTTTTTCACGTTCATGTGAGCGGTTTCCTCGTGTTTATGCCATTGAGCTGAAAGTAAAAAGTAAACCAATAATGCCAATAGGTTATGTCTGTGCCGAGAGTGTGGCCAATCGCTGACTAATATCGAGCATCCGGTTAGCGAACCCCCACTCATTATCGAACCAGCACAATAGCTTGATAAGGCGCTTACCGGCCACCCGTGTTTGGGTGGCATCGAGAATGCCTGAGCGCGGGTCGTGGTTGAAATCAACCGATGCCATAGGTGCTTCAGTATAGCCAAGTACGCCCTTTAAGCGCTGCTGACTGGCGGCCAGCAGCAGCGCATTGACATCATCCCGGTGAGTATCACGGCGAACCGTCAACGCGACATCCATCGCAGAGACATTAATGGTAGGAACGCGCACGTGCAGGCACTCGAAACGGCCCTCCAGATGAGGCATTAAGCGGCTGATGCCGAGCGCCAAGCCGGTATCCACTGGCACAATGGAATGCATTGCCGAGCGGGTAAGACGCAAATCGGTTTGATGATACGCATCAATCACCGGCTGGTCGTTCATCGCCGAGTGAATGGTCGTGGTGACACCGTGCTCAAGGCCGAGCGCTTCATCCAGAATGGTTAACAGCGGCACAAGACAGTTGGTGGTGCACGAAGCGGCAGAAACGATGCGCTGGGAAAGCGCCAGTTCGCCGTCATTAATACCCCACACAATGGTGGCGTCGACATCATTTTCCGCAGGCTGGGAAAACAGCAGCCGCTTAGCGCCAGCCTCTAGATGCTGCTCGGCGGTGGCACGATCTTTAAAGCTTCCAGAGCACTCCAGCACCAGATCCACATCAAGCGCTTTCCAGGGCAGCTTGCGTGGATCTTGTTCGCATAGCACCTGAATATGTTGGCCGTTGACCACTAGACACTCACCGTCGTTATCCACCTCACCTGGGAAGCGGCCATGGGTAGTGTCATAGCGGGTCAAGTAGGTGATAGTGGCAAGATCAGAGAGCTCGTTAATGGCGACCACTTCAATTTCCGGGTGGTGCCGCTCAACGAGCGCCCGAAGCACGCATTGGCCGATGCGTCCGTAACCGTTAATGGCGATGCGATACCGGGGAGCAGGATTAGCCATGCAGAAGGGCGGCTCTTAAAAGTGAATCAATGATGAAAATGACGTCGAAAACCGTGGAATGATAACGCATTTTAGCCAGCGATTCTTATCAGTGGCCGGTCCCTATCAGCCACCCATCTCTAACAGCCGCCAAGCGAGGGGTAGCAACACCGCAGTGAAAATGCCGGTAAGGCTCATTCCCAACGAGGCAAATGCGCCAGCCGTGGGGCTGAGTTCAAACGCTCTGACGGTACCAATCGCATGACCGTTAAGCCCAAGTGCAAAACCGATCAGGCGTTCGTCATCAATATGTAAAAAGCGCGCGGCGAGACTGACACAGGGAATCGTGATGACCCCAGTGATCAACAGCGCCCCTAACAGTAGCGCTACCGTTCCGCCAAGTTGCTCGGTAATACCAATCGCAATCGGTGCAGTAACGGATTTGGCCGCAATGGAGGCGAGTATCGTGTCCGAACCACCCAGTAACCAGGCAATTGCCAGCGAATAGAAAGCCGCTAGCGCCGCGGCGATGGGTAAACAAATCGCCAAAGGCCGCCATAGTTCAACGATACGCGGTAACTGTTGGTAAAGCGGCATGCCCAACGCCACCGTGGCTGGCCCCAGCAGCACCGTTAACCAAGTGGCCCCTTGTTGGTAGGTAGCGTAAGGCAGCCCTATCAGGGCTAATGCCCCTGCCAACAGCAGCGCCGCGATCAAAATGGCGGGCAGCCAAGAGGGACGTTTTAGGCGCTGAAATAGCCCGTTACCCACTAGATAAGCGGTAAGCGTTAACCCCACCGCAAACAACGGCGTGGTGGTTAACAGGGCGAGCAGCAATGAATCATTGGACATGAGACTGTCCGATGAGGCGATTAAGCAGCCACAACGTAGTAAACACGCTGAGTAATGTGCCTATCACTAGCGCGATAAGAATAGCGCTCCATTGCCCGGCCAGCTCGCCGATAATAAAAAACACTCCCACTACGCCGGGCATTATCAGCATAGCGAGCAGGGCAATTAGCGGCTGGGCGGCAGCAGCAATGCTGGCAGGAACGCGACCACGGATAGCGAGCGTAACGCACAGCAGCAACATGCCGATAACGCCTGACGAGATCGGCAAAGCAGTGACGTGAATCACCACTTCACCGATCAGCCAGTAGCTAATCAGCCATAGAAAGCCACTGAGTGCGGGCATGGCTTAGCCGAGTAGTTCGTTGGCTTGCTTGACCACATTTTCGACGGTAAAGCCGAAGTGCTTGAACAGGTCGCCCGCCGGGGCGGATTCGCCGTAAGTAGTCATGCCGATCACGCGGCCGTCCAGACCTACGTACTTGTACCAGTAGTCGGCGTGAGCTGCTTCGATCGCGATACGCTTGGTGACGGCTTTAGGCAGCACGCTCTCACGGTACTCAGCGTCTTGACCGTTAAAGCGGTAAGCCGAGGGCATGGAGACTACGCGTACGGCTTTGCCTTGCTGCTCAAGCTCGGCAGCGGCGTCCATCGCCAACGACACTTCAGAACCGGTGGCAATCAGAATCAACTCCGGCGTTCCTTCGCTGTCCTTGAGAACGTACGCGCCGTTTTGGATCGCTGCCAACTGCGCTTTCGTGCGCTGCTGGTGGGGCAGGTTCTGGCGTGACAGTACTAGCGCGGTGGGTCCGGAGTGGCGCTTGATGGCGGCATCCCAAGAGGCGGCGGTTTCCACTGCATCACAAGGGCGCCAAGTATTGAGGTTCGGTGTGGTACGCAGGTTGGTGAGCTGCTCAATAGGCTGGTGGGTCGGGCCATCTTCACCCAAGCCAATGGAGTCGTGGGTGAACACGTAAATCACCTGCTGGCCCATCAGCGACGCCATGCGGATCGAGTTACGCATGTACTCCATAAAGATCAGGAAGGTCGCGCCGTAAGGTACCAGGCCACCGTGCAGGGCGATCCCGTTCATTACCGCCCCCATACCGAATTCCCGTACGCCATAATGCAAGTAGTTACCGCTGGCATCTTCTGGTGTGATCGCCTTCGCGCCTTTCCAGAAGGTCAGGTTGGAGGGCGCCAAATCGGCACTGCCACCCAGCAGTTCGGGCATTTGCGGGCCAATCGTATTCAACACTTCAAAGGAAGCTTTGCGAGACGCGATGGTCTCACCGCGCTCCTGGGCCTGCTCAATCAAGGTTTCGGTGGGCAGCTCTGTCGGCAGCTGGCGCTTCATACGGCGCTTGAACTCCCGCGCTTCGCTGGGGAAGGCCTCGGCATAACGAGCAAAGCGCTCATCCCACGCCTGCTGGGCTGTTTTACCAGCGGCACGGGCATCCCAGGCGGAGTAGATGGGCTCGGGGATATGGAAGGGCGCGTGGGGCCAATCAAGTTGGACGCGGGCCAGGGCGACTTCGTCATCACCCAATGCCGCACCGTGGGCTTCCTCTTTGCCCTGCTTGTTGGGCGCGCCAAAACCGATGATGGTTTTGCAAATAATCAGGCTCGGCTTATCGTCGTGGCTCTTGGCCAGTTCAATAGCGGCTTTTACTTCCTCGGGCTTGTGGCCATCGACATTCGGTACCACGTGCCAGCCGTAAGCTTCAAAACGCTTGGCGGTATCGTCGGTAAACCAGCCTTCCACTTCGCCATCAATAGAGATGCCGTTGTCGTCGTATATAGTGATCAGCTTGCCCAACTGCTGGGTACCGGCTAGCGAGGCCGCTTCATGGGAGATACCCTCCATCAAGCAGCCGTCACCCACAAAGCACCACGTGTGGTGATCAATAATCGTGTGGCCCGGGCGGTTGAACTGCGCCCCTAGCGTCTTCTCGGCAATGGCGAAGCCTACCGCGTTGGCAAAGCCCTGGCCGAGCGGGCCGGTGGTGGTCTCAATGCCCGGTGCGTAGCCAAATTCCGGGTGCCCGGCGGTGGGCGAGTGCAGCTGGCGGAAATTCTGCAGTTGTTCCAGGCTTAACTCATAGCCGCTTAAGTGCAGCAGCGAGTAAAGCAGCATGGAGCCGTGACCATTGGAAAGCACGAACCGATCACGATCGGCCCACTTGGGGTCTTCGGGATTGTGCTTGAGGTAGTCATTCCATAGCACCTCGGCAATATCCGCCATGCCCATGGGCGCACCAGGGTGGCCGGACTTGGCCTTCTGAACGGCATCCATGGAAAGCGCGCGAATGGCATTGGCTAGCTCAAAACGGGATGGCATGGGGGTGCTCCTCGCCTGGAAACAGAAATTATAAAGCCGCTATTGTCGCTGACTTCCCATGTTGCGGCAAATATGATGGCAAATTCTGGTAAGCGCGTTCTGGGAAGCATCGCCGACAGCGTGTAGACTCTGCCCCCCGAAGTGGTGGAGAAAGTGGTGCTGCCGCTTCTCTTACGGGCAGGAGTTACCTGCCATGATTTCCTGCTGATGCTGTGGATTAGAGACAGCCGTCATACAGAGGGTCGAGTGCGCGATGAGCGAATATTCCCTGTTTACCTCCGAGTCCGTCTCCGAAGGTCATCCCGATAAGATTGCCGATCAGATCTCTGACGCGGTGTTAGATGCCATCATCGCCCGTGATAAACAGGCGCGTGTTGCCTGTGAAACCATGGTAAAAACCGGGGTGGCGATCATTGCCGGCGAAATTACCACCTCCGCCTGGGTTGATTTAGAAACCCTCGTGCGCGATGTGATTATCAGCATCGGCTATAACTCGTCTGATGTCGGCTTCGATGGCGCAACTTGTGGCGTGGTCAACCTGATCGGTAAGCAGAGTGTCGATATTGCCCAGGGCGTCGATCGCACCAAGCCGGAAGATCAGGGCGCAGGCGACCAGGGCTTGATGTTTGGCTACGCCACTAACGAAACTGATTCGTTTATGCCAGCGCCGATCCACTACTCGCACCGTTTAGTCGAGCGTCAGGCCGAACTGCGTAAAAATGGCCTGCTACCGTGGCTGCGCCCGGATGCCAAGAGCCAGGTTACCTTCCGCTATAACGCCGAAGGCCAGCCTTGTGGTGTCGATGCTATTGTGCTTTCTACCCAGCACGACCCTGAGATTGATCAGGAAGAACTGCGTAAAATGATCAAGCGCGAGGTCATTGAGCAAGTGATCCCGGCTGAGTGGTTGGATGAGCACACCCAGTATCACATTAACCCGACCGGCAAGTTCGTCATTGGCGGCCCGGTAGGCGATTGTGGCCTGACCGGACGTAAGATCATTGTCGACACTTACGGCGGCATGGCACGTCACGGTGGTGGTGCATTTTCAGGCAAAGACCCATCGAAAGTTGACCGTAGCGCCGCCTATGCGGGTCGCTATGTGGCCAAGAACGTGGTGGCCTCAGGCCTGGCTGACAAGTGTGAGATTCAGGTCTCCTACGCCATTGGCGTTGCCGAGCCGACGTCGGTCTCCATCGATACCTTCGGCACCGGTAAAATCGACGATGCCAAGATCGTTGCACTGGTTCGCGAGCACTTTGACCTGCGTCCCTACGCGATTACCAAAATGCTTGATCTGCTGCACCCGATGTATCAGCTCACCGCCGCTTACGGCCACTTTGGTCGGGCACCGTTCGAGCACAGCTACACCTGGCGCGACGATAAAGGCCAAGCACATACCGAAACCTTTACCGCCTTTCCGTGGGAAAAAATTGATAAAGCCGATGCGCTGCGCAAGGCGGCCAATTTGTAAGACATTCGCTACTGCGTTTGTAAGCAATGTATGAAATCGCCCCTTTGGCTCCGGCCGGGGGCTTTTTTTATGCGCTGCTTCGAGGCCCTGCGCTAGGCTAAGTCTATTTGCTAACGATTCGTGTGATGAGGAGGGGCAAGATGGCAAGTGGTCTCGTTGCGTGGGTATTCGCTAGCCTTATCGGGCTTGTCACTTTTTCCGCACAGGCTGCCGAGTGCCCTGATTGGTCGAAGGAGCGCTTAACTCGCGAAAGCCAAGCACTGGCCGAGCAGGTTCAGCGCTGGGATACCGCCTACCACGACGAAGGTATTGCGCTGATTGACGATGCCCTCTATGACCAAGCGGTAGAGCGCCTAGCCACTTGGCAGCGTTGCTTGGGCAATGTACCTGATCATCGTCCGCTTTCGCGCGTTACCCGAAGCAGCGGTACTCTCGATCATCCGGCGGCGCAGCGTGGGCTCACTAAAGCCGATGACGACGGAGTCAGGCGCTTTACCAGCCGCCGCGAGAACCTATGGATTCAACCCAAGGTAGACGGCGTGGCGATTACGCTGCGCTATGTCGATGGCGAATTGGTCGAAGCCGTTAGCCGTGGCGATGGCGAGCGGGGCCAGGATTGGACGAACCGGGTGCGCCAGTTACCCGCTGTTCCCAGTACGCTGCCTGAGCCTATTTCTGCGGTGCTCCAAGGCGAATTGTACTGGCGGCTAACCCAACACGTGCAGTCACGTTCACCCGCATCGGGTGCCCGGGGCGCAGTGGCGGGGGCAATGGCGCAGTCCTCACCTACCGTGGACACCCTTGAGCGTATTGGCCTGTTTGTTTGGGATTGGCCCGACGGGCCTACTGGTATGGGCGAGCGTTTAGCGCGTCTTACCGCGCTGGGCTTTGATACTGCCAGCTATACCCAGCCGCTAGATGATCGACGTGATGCCACCTACTGGCGTGATAGCTGGTTCAATGGCCCGTTGCCGTTTGCCACCGATGGAGTGGTAATCAAGCAAGCAGAGCGTCCTGGCGTACGGCGCTGGACGTCATCGCCCCCTGAGTGGGCTGTCGCCTGGAAATACCCCGCTCAGCAGGCGCTAGCGGAAGTACGCGGCATTGAATTTCGCGTAGGGCGTACCGGGCGTGTGACGCCGCTCGTGTGGCTTAACCCGGTACAACTGGAGGGGCGGCGCATCAGCCGTGTTTCGCTGGGTTCACTGGAACGCTGGGAGTCACTGGATGTTCGCCCCGGCGACCAAGTGGCGATCTTCTTGGGCGGGTTAACGATTCCCCAGTTAAGCGAGGTGGTGTGGCATACCCAGGAGCGCTCGCCGTTGACTCCGCCTTCACCCCAGCGTTTTAACCTGCTGAGCTGCTTTGAATTAACCCTTGGCTGTGATGCCCAGTTGCTGGCGCGGCTCACCCATCTTGGCGAGCAGCTTGGCATGCAGGGTATTGGTGAAGGTACCTGGCAAGCGCTGATGGACGCGGGCGTAGTCACCCATTTACTGGACTGGCTGGACGTTGACCCACGTCAGCTGCAGCTGGCGTATGGCATTGGTGAGGTCACTGCCGCCGCGCTTACTGAGCAGTTTCAGGTTGCCCGTAGCAAGCCGTTTTCGGCTTGGCTGAGTGCGCTCGGCGCGCCGCCGGGTAGTGAGTCGGTCCGCGGGGATTGGGATGATTTAGCAGGCTACCAGCGCGAAGAGTGGCAAGCCGTGCCAGGCGTCGGCCCGGTTCGCGCTGAGGCGCTGGTAGCATTTTTCAGCCACCCCGAAGTGCAGCGCATGGCTCTGCAATTGCAGCAGGCGGGGATTGCAGGGTTCTAGTTAACTCACTAACCAAGCCCGGTGAGACGCAGCATCAAACCGAGATAAAGCGGAATCAGCAGCGGTGCAAGTAGGGTGGTGACCAGCACGGCTAATGCGCCTTTTTGTGGCTGAATGCCCAACTCCATCGCCACTACCACGACGTTAGCGGCCATGGGCACCACGCCCAACAGCAGCAGCGCCAGGGCCAGCTCCGTGGAAAGAGGCGCTACCCACTGCAAGGTTAAAACGGCCACTAGCATGGCCAGCGGCCACATTAGGTAGCGCAGGCCCACGCAAGTGGCCACAAAGCGCGTATCCCAGGCGGTAAGCGTCACTTGGCTAAGCGTCATGCCAATAATCATCATGCCTAGCAGGGTATAGGTGGCGGGGAACACCGCCAGTGAATTCATTACCTCAGCGGGCAGCGTTATCTTAAAGGCGCTAAGCAGTAACGCTAATAAGAATGCGTAGATAAGCGGTAAGCGAGAAATCTTGATCAAGCTTTCGCGTACCGAGAAGCGCCCACGAGCGCTGAGATAGAAGCCCACGGTGAATTCATAAATATTGATCCCCAGCATGCAGAATAGATAAAGAGTAACGCCTTCAGGGGGGAGTAGAATCAGCGCGATCGGCAACCCGAAATAGCCGGTATTGCCCGTCCCTGAAGAGAACGCCAGCAGGGCGGCTTCCTGCTCACTAAAGCGGTGGCGCGTAACGCGTTGTACCACCAGCGCCATTAGGCTCGCCAAAATGAACAGCGCTAATGTCAGCAGTAAGTAGTCAAGTGTAGGGCCACCGTTCATCAGTGCACGGAAAATGGTAAAGGGGGCAATCAGGTAAACCAATAGCGTGGCAATCGGGCGAGGATCCAGTTTAAGTCGTTGGGCGGCGAGCCAGCCTAACGCGACATAGCTCAGTAACATCAGTAGCGGACCAATCAGTGCCGCAGGTGCAAGATCCATCTACCCTCCCGTAAAATGTGTGGTGACTGGCGAACATGAGCCGAATTAAAGGCCGAGCGTGAAATCTTTCATTAGCCCCAGCGCAATGGAACAGCGAGAATACCCCAAAATATCATCACTATTGATCTAAAAAGGAAATCCCATGAGCAGCCACGAGCATCCGTTAGGTATCAGCTTTGAGTTCTTCCCGCCCAATACCGATGCTGGGCGCGACAAGCTGATCCACGTTCGTGATGAGCTGGCCGCCCGCAAACCGCGTTTTTTCTCGGTGACATACGGCGCAGGTGGATCGACTCAGGCGCGTACCCGCGAGGTAGTGCGTGCGGTCGGCGAGAGTGGCATCACCACCGCGCCGCACCTTTCTTGTATTGGTAGTGAGAAAGCTCAGCTTCGCGACCTGCTGGCGCAGTACCGTGAAGAGGGCGTGGATAGCCTGGTAGCGCTACGTGGTGACATGCCCTCCGGTATGGGAAGCATTGGTGAGTTACGTTATGCCAACGAACTGGTTGAGTTTATTCGCGCGGAAACCGGCGACCATTTCGATATCGCCGTAGCCGCTTATCCTGAATCTCATCCACAGGCGCCCAACCTAGATAAGGATGTGGAAAACTTTGCGCGTAAAATGAAGGCGGGGGCCAATATGGCGATTACCCAGTACTTCTTCACCGCCGATGCCTATTTCAACTTCGTCGATAAAGCTCGCGCGCTGGGCGTCGAACAGCCGATCATCCCCGGCATTATGCCGATTACCAACTACACCAAGCTGGCGCGTTTCTCTGACGCCTGTGGTGCCGAGATCCCACGCTGGATTCGCAAGCAGTTGGAATCGTATGGTGATGACAGCGAAGCGATTGCCGCTTTTGGCACCGATGTGGTGAGCCGTCTTTGCCAACGGTTGCTGGATGGTGGCGCGCCAGGCCTGCACTTTTATACCCTTAACCAAGCCGCACCGGTGCTGAAAGTCGTCGACAACCTGACTGACTAATCCCCTTTATTTACTCGTTTGATGCTTACTAAAAACCCCGATCAACAAGGTTGAGCGGGGTTTTTTTACGCTTCTTAGTATTTAGTGGCTTAGACCACTCAGCCAGCTTGCGCTGTTTTATTACCACCGCCGTGTAGCTTGCGCTGCATCATAAATAGCACGATACCAATCGCAAGGCCTGCAATGTCGGTATAAATACCGCCATAGATCAAGAACAGCGCGCCTACAAGCATGACGACACGTTGCACTGTGTTAACGGGGCCAAAGAACCACTTCTGCACCATGCCCGAGAGCAGCACAATCCCTAGTGTCGCCGTTAAGCCAACGCGTAGGATCTGCATCGGCGAGCCTTCCATCAGCATGGCCGGGCTGTAGAAGAACATAAACGGCACAATGAACGCGGCCAAGCCAATCTTGAACGAGGCCACCGACGTGCCCATGGGGTTGTCGCCAGAGATCCCAGCCGCTGCATAGGAAGCCAAGGCAACGGGCGGAGTGATCGCCGACACGACTGCAAAATAGAACACGAAGAAGTGAGCGATCAGTGGCTCTATACCGATATTAATCAAGCCAGGTGCAACGACTGACGCGGCCACCGCATAGGCGGCGGTGGTGGGCATGCCCATCCCCAGCAAAATGCTGATCAGCATAGCGAACACGAGCGCCAGTAATTGACTAACACCGGCTAAACCAAGCAGAAGTGATGAGAAACGCGCACCCACGCCGGTCAGCGAGATAACACCGACAATCAAGCCCGCACAAGCGCACACAGCGATAATCTGAATCGACATGGTGCCCGCAATCTGCAGGGCTTTAAGAATCGCACGAAGGCCCATTTTGTTGGGCGAAATCCAGCTTACGACGGCGGCTGAAGCGGTTGCCAGGGTACCGGCGCGAATGACTGAGTAGCCCATAAACAGCGCGACAATCAGAATAATAATCGGCGCAAACAGATAGACCTGTTTCACCAGCTTCGAGAACAGCGGAATCTCATCTTTGCGCATGCCGCGCATGCCTTTACGGGCGGCTTCAAAGTCGACCATAAAGTAGATAGAGGCAAAATAGAGGATGGCGGGAATGATCGCTGCAATGGCAATTTCGGTATACGGGATGCCCGTCACTTCCGCCATGATGAACGCGCCAGCGCCCATAATCGGCGGCATAATTTGACCGCCGGTTGACGCCGCCGCCTCGATGGCACCCGCACTACGTGCTGGATAGCCGACTTTCTTCATTAACGGAATGGTCAAGGAGCCGGTAGAGACAACGTTACCCGCCGATGTACCGTTAATCATACCCATCAAGCCAGAGGCAAAAATGGCGACTTTGGCGGGGCCGCCACGGGCGCGGCCTGCGGCTGCAAAGGCAAAGTTGACGAAGTAGTCACCGACTTTGGAAGCCTGTAGGAACGCCGCAAAAATAATGAACAGAATGATATAGGTCGATGACACTGCCGTGGTGGGCCCGAGGATACCGGCATCGGTGTACACCTGGCTGAAGAAACGCTGCAGTGACAGGCCCGGATAGCCCAAAAAGCCCGGTAAATAAGGACCGGCGAAAACGTAGGTCAAAAAGACTGCGGAAATCACCACTAACGCTAAACCAGCTACTCGGCGAGTAAGTTCTAGAATCAGCAGAGAACCTGCGATGGCCGCCCAGGAAATACCTGACGGCGCAAACGACGTACCCGTCGACATACGGATATTGGTGTTATAAGCCACTAGCAAATAGCCTGCGCTCGCCATCGCGCAAACCATCAGCACCAAATCGGCAGGGTTGAAGCGGTGCCGAGCTTGACGGTAAAACCATGACAGCACAATCGCACCCGCCGTGGTCGCCATGAGCGGATAGCCGTAGTGCCAGTTTTCAACACTTGGGTCGATGCGCATGGCACTGCCGCTGAGCGTTTGATACATCACGAAAACTTGCGCCAAGGTATAGGCAGCGGGAATCAGTAGCGCATAGCTAACCCACTTAATCCAGGCGCCTGACGCCTGATGATCGTCCTCGGCAAAGCGGGCACCGGCAAATAGCCCGTAACCCAGAATAAGTGCACCGGCAATGTGTACGATACGAAACGACCAGGTTTCCATCGGATACACGTTGAGTGAAATCAGATGGAAACTTGAGTAAGCGATCGCTAATGCCGCAAACAGTAGAAATTGCCAGCCCGTAAACAGGCGACGATTGGGTTCAACAACATCATCATCGACACCATCGGCAATAGACTCTGGCACCGCTGACGCCGCGTGAGCATCATCGTTAAGACCATTGGGGTCTTGGTCGGTTTTGTGACTCATTAGAGTTCACCCTCACAGCAAAAGCAGACAAAGGGGGGTAGCAGCGAAAGCTGCCCCGCTCGGCGAAACCGGAAACGGGGCAGTTAGAACGGTTTAAGGTTGCTTAGTTGATCATGTCATCAGCAATTTCATAGCCGTTCTCTTCATACCAGCGAGCAGCACCGGGGTGGAACGGCAATACGGTGTTATGCTTGATGTTTTCTGGAATGGTGGTTTCAGCACTGCGGTGCACTGAGCGCATGCGGTCGTTGTTTTCCATGGTGGCCTTGGTGACTTCATAAACGAAGTCTTCCGGCAGATCACAGCCAGCGATAGCGAAGTTCCACATGGAGACAGCGCGAGCATCTTCTTCAAGCGTTGTATAAGTGTTCGCCGGGATCATGAATTCAGCGACTGGATAGTTTTCAAGTACCGTGGCCAACTCTTCTTCATTAAATTCGATGATGTTGACGTCAGTTTGTACTTCCAACTGGCTGACTGCCGGGATCGGAATGCCCGCAGCGAAGGCAACAACGTCAAGCAGGCCATCCTGCAACTGACCGCCCAGGTCTGACCAGCCGCCGTTACGACGTTCAAAGTCAACGCCCAGGGTTTCTAAAATGGCCGGAAAGTAAGTGTCAGACGTTGAGGCAGCCGGACCAAAACCGATACGTGCGCCATCCGGAATATCGGAGATCGTCTCAATGCCGCTGTCAGCAAGCGCGGTAATGGAGAACGGCGTTTCGTACATGGGGAACATGGCGCATACATTGTCCATCTTCATACCAGGCGCCAGCGGGCTTTCGCCTTTAACGGCATCAGAAGCGGGACCCATGGTGGTTAAGCCAAATGCCATGTCGCCCGTGTGCACGAGTGCCAAGTTTTGAGTAGGGCCACCGGTGACTTCACCGCCACCCGATACACCCAGCTCATCAGCAATAAAGTTTGCCCAGCCTGAACCATAAACGAAGTAAGTGCCGCCTTGGCTTGCGGTACCTACAGTGAAGTTGTCAGGCCAACCGGAACGGTCTGCTTGAGCTTGAGCACTGCTGGCAGCCGCCACAAGCAGGGCGCTGCTGGCGAGAAGAGTGAACGTTTTAGGCATTTGATTGCGCATGGCGAAAGTTCCTAGCTGTTATTGGGGTTATAGTCTGATGATTCCGAGTAATAGCGCTCTTCGAACGGCATTAATCAGGCTATGCAGCAGTTATAACAGCGATAGTTGTGCCAGCTTACCTTTATGATTTTAAAATCAAACGCTTATAATTTTTTTATTCAACTTTGGTGGAAAGGGGATTTCGCTATTGTGTCCGGTTGTTCGCACGGCAGCGGCTTTTTAGTGTGCGGATAACCGCACACTTACTGCGCTCTTCTGATACGAACAGTGCGAGAGGAGAGAATTAGCGAGAAGACTTGCCGGGATCCATAATTCGTACGGGTTGCACATCCTGCTGTTTCTGATCATCGCGGACCTGGTTGACCCGGGTGGTCATCTCGGTAAGCGCATCTTCTTCGATAGGCAGTTGCTCAAAAAAATCGCAGCTGACGCACTCGCGATAGCGGATGCCGTTTTGTTCCCAGGCGCGGATACGATCCATTGCCGCACAGCGCGGGCAGGTAACACCGGCGATAAAGCGTTTAACAGTCGACATTCAAAACTCCAAACGCGTGGCACCCAAGGTGCCACGCATGGGAAATGGTTTAAAAAAGCTTAAGCAGCGCGAATGCCGCAGTGGCGCAGCAGCGGTTCGACGCTGGGTTCACGGCCACGAAAGGCGACAAACAGATCCGCCGCGTCTCGGGCCCCGCCCTGTTCGAGGATCTCGCTACGAAAGCGCTGTCCTGTTTCAGGGTCGAAGATACCGGCCTCTTCAAAGGCGCTCCAGGCATCCGCCGAGAGTACTTCCGCCCACTTATAGCTGTAGTAACCGGCAGCGTAGCCCCCGGCGAATACGTGGCCAAAGCTATTCTGAAAGCGGTTGTACGATACTTTCGGCAACACTGATACGGCATCGCGCACTTCATCTAACAAGTTTTGTACGTCGCTGGCGCTGGGAGCGCTTAACTCGTGGTGCAGCCGCAAATCAAACAGCGAGAACTCGATTTGACGCATCATGCCCATCGCGGATTGGAAATTCTTAGCCGCTTGCAGGCGCTCAAGCAGCTCTGCAGGTAACGCTTCTCCGCTATCCACGTGCTTGGCGAGCAAGTCTAGCCCTTCGCGCTCCCAGCAATAGTTTTCCATAAACTGGCTGGGCAGTTCGACAGCATCCCAGGCAACGCCATTAATGCCGGAAATATCGGCAATATCCTGTTTGGTCAGCATATGGTGAAGACCGTGACCAAACTCATGGAACAGCGTGGTGACTTCATCGTGGGTGAGCAGCGCAGGGCGACCGCCTACCGGGGCCGTGAAGTTGCAGGTTAAAAAGGCGACAGGCAATTGCAGGCCCTGCTCTGTTTGACGCCGCACGCGGCAATCAGCCATCCAAGCGCCGCCCCGCTTCCCTTCACGGGCGTAGAGATCCAGATAAAAACCGGCAATCGGCTGGCCGTTTTCGGTGATGCGGAAATAGCGTACGTCAGGGTGGTAACGGGGCGCTTCAGTATCTTCTTCAAAGCGAACGCCATAAAGACGCTCGACCACCTGAAACAAGCCATCGACCACCCGTGGCGCGGGAAAGTAAGGGCGTAATTGCTCTTGAGATATCGCATGTCGCGCTTCGCGCAATTTTTCACTGGCATAGGCAACATCCCACGGTTCTAACGTTTCCAGGCCAAGTTCATCACGGGCATAAGTGCTTAGCTCGGCAAACTCTTCTTGCGCCTGGGGAAGCGCCCGGCGGGCTAAATCGTTGAGAAAGCCGAGCACCTGTTCGGGGGACTCTGCCATTTTGGTGGTCAGTGAATAATCAGCGTAGGTTTCAAAGCCGAGTAGTCGGGCAATTTCGCTACGTAGCGCCAGTATCTCTTCCATGATCGCGGCATTATCAAACTTGCCCGCGTCGGGGCCCTGGTCTGAGGCGCGGGTAACGAAGGCGGTATATACTTCGCGACGCAGCTCGCGGTTGTCAGCGTAGCTAACCACAGGGAAAAAACTGGGGAAATCCAGGGTAATACGGTAGCCCGCCACGCCTTTCGCTTCGGCAGTCGCTTTTAATGTTGCAAGGGCGCTTTCGGGTACACCTGCTAAGGCTTCTTGGCTGTCGATATCTTTATGCCATGCTTGAGTGGCATCCAGCACGTTATTCGAGAACTGGTTTGACAGCATGGAGAGTCGCGACTGAATCTCGCCGTAGCGGGCTTTTTTGTCTGCGGGAAGGTCAACACCGGCCAGACGAAAATCGCGCAGCGCATTCTCAACAGTACGCCGCTGTGCGGCATCCAGGGTTTCCCAGGCCGGGCCCTCTTTTAGCGCTTGCCAGCCATGAAACAGCCCTTCGTGTTGGCCAACCCAGGTGCCAAAAGCGGAGAGTTTTTCAAGGCATGCCTGATATGCTTCGCGCAATTCTGGAGAGTTCATGGTGCCGTTAAGGTGCGAGACCGGTGACCATGCTTTAGTCAGCCGGTCATTGACGGCTTCGAGTGGCACCGCAAAATTCTCCCAGCTTGGCGGGGCGGCGGCTGCCTGTTCGGCGAGGCGGTCAATGGCTTCGCGGCTCTCGCTAAGCAGCGTTTCCACAGCGGGCTCCACATGCTCGGCGCGAATTTCAGCAAAGGGGGGTAGCTCGTGCGTTTCAAGCAGCGGATTGGTGGACATAGGCACCTCGAGTGGCATCGTTTTTAAAACCGTATAGGAAGCGCAAAACGCGCAATAATAATGACACAGTGCGGGCGGCGGGGCTGCGTTTCAATGTTCGCTTCAATAACTATAACAACGATGTTTAATATCCGGGTTTACGCTTAGGGTTTGGCCTGCACGCAAGCGCCTGCTAGTCTTGCCGCCTTTTATTGCCACCAATGGCAGGAGCATGTGATGAGCGAGACGCTGGAGCGCTGGGGGTCGAAGCGGGCCTTTATCTTGGCGGTAACAGGTGCTGCGGTGGGGTTAGGCAACATCTGGCGCTTTCCTTATGTGGCGGGAGAGAACGGCGGCGCGGCCTTTTTGCTGATTTACGTGGCGTTCGTGCTGCTGCTGGGTATTCCCGCAATGATGGCCGAGATCCTGATTGGCCGTGCCGGTCGGCGTGGGCCGATGCAGGCGTTGGGGGCTTTGGCGGCCGAGGCGGGGGCTTCCCCTCACTGGCGTTGGCTAGGGTTGTTCGGGGCGTTCACCGTGTTCTGTATCTTGTCGTTCTATTCGGTGGTCTCCGGCTGGTCGATTGAGTTTTTGGTGGCCTCCGTTAACGGCAATTTTAATGGCGCGAGTGCCGCTGAGATCGGTGCCAGCTTTGAATCTTTTTTAGCCAATCCGGGGCTGCTGATTTTTAATCATTCGTTGTTTCTGTTTATGACCATGACCGTGGTAGCGGCGGGCGTTGCCAAGGGGCTGGAGCGGTTGAACAACCTGCTGATGCCGCTGTTGTATCTGTTGTTACTGCTGCTGGCGGGCTATGCCGCGACGACCGATGGTTTTGGTACGGCGCTGGCGTGGCTGTTCTTACCCTCTTTCGAGGCGCTGACACCATCGGTAGTGGTGCATGCCATGGGCCATGCCTTCTTCACGTTGGCGGTGGGGGCCTGTGCATTAATGGCTTATGGCGCTTACATGCCGGAAGAGCAAAGCCTGCCCAAGGCGGCGGTTGCGGTCGCAGTGCTCGATATCAGCGTGGCATTGCTGGCGGGGATCGCCATTTTCTCAGTGGTATTCGCGCAAGGCATGGACCCTGCCGACGGCCCGGGCTTGATGTTTGTAACGTTGCCTATCGCCTTTTCTGAGCTGCCGTGGGGCTCGGCATGGCTAAGCGTGTTCTTTTTACTGCTGCTGTTGGCCACCTGGACATCGGCGATAAATCTTGCGGAGCCGATGGTCGCCACGCTGCAAGGATTGGGGCTGCGTCGCAGTATCTCGACGGCGATCGTAGCGCTCAGTGTCTGGTTGATCGGGCTATTATCAGCCTTCTCCTTTTCCTCCCTGGCTGAATTTCGGCCACTGTTCGGGCGCAACGTCTTTGAGCTTGTTAGCAGTATACCGCCGGATGTCTTCCTTCCTTTGGGCGGCCTGCTAATCGCGGTTTTTGCGGCTTGGGTCATGCCTCGCAAGAGAGTGGTTAGCGCGTTAGGCGTTGGTGAGAGCGGCTATTTAGTGTGGCGTAATATCATTCGCTGGGTGTCGATTCCGCTGACCTTTATTGTTCTGCTGGCTGGGTTGCTATAGTGGAGGAATCAAATTCTCTAAGCTGTCCAGCAGCATTCCAGGAGCGAGTGATGAGCAGTGCGCTAAGAGGCTATCAAGGTATCGAACCCCAATTGGGTGAGCGTGTTTATATTGATCCAGACAGTGTGGTCATTGGCGATGTGGTGCTGGGTGACGACTGCTCCGTGTGGCCAATGACGGTGATTCGCGGCGATATGCACCGTATTCGTATCGGCGCACGAACGAGCGTGCAGGATGGCAGCGTGCTGCATATTACCCACGCCAGTGACTTCAGCCCCGACGGCTTTCCGCTCACTATTGGGGACGATGTGACTATTGGCCATAAAGCGATTCTGCATGGCTGCACGCTGGGCAGCCGGATACTGGTAGGGATGGGCGCGATTGTGATGGATGGCGCGGTCGTAGAAGACGAGGTCATTATCGCCGCGGGTGCGGTCGTTACGCCGGGTAAACATTTGGAAAGTGGTTATGTGTATGCTGGTAATCCGGCCAAAGCGATGCGGCCGCTGAAAGATAAAGAGCGCGCTTTCTTTCCCTATACCGCCGGTAACTACGTCAAATTAAAAGACCGTTTCTTGGCAGAAGCGTCTCTTTAATCATTTTTCTTAGAGAAGCCTAAGCAGTTGCTCAGCCAACCTTTTTCCTAAATAAGTCATGTCGCGGACGCAAGAAATCTGTTAATTTATACAGTTTTCTGTTTTGCCGACTCTGGGATGCCGCGTCATGGCTAATTTTCGCACGCATATTACGGTAGCAGCGGCGGGCGGCATGCTAGTAGCTTACGCAGGCTGGAAAGGCCAATGGTGGCCGCCTTCCCAGGCGGTGGTGGTGATTGCGTTGGTCACGTTTGGTGGCATTCTGCCCGATATTGATGCCGACCGCTCTCACTCTATCCGTTTGATATTTAACCTACTTTCAGTGCCCGCTTTGGTGCTGGGGGCACTGTTGCTCCAGCCCTGGCTAACGCCTGGTGCGCTGTTAGTTGCCTGTGGTGGGATCTACTTCTGTGTTCGCTATTTGGCGGGCGTACTATTTTCGCGACTGACTGTTCACCGCGGTATTTGGCACTCTCTGCTGGCGGGTGGGCTATGTAGCCTACTGGCCGCCGCGTTTAGTTTTAACTTACTCAGTCAGCCAGCGTGGTTGGCCTGGTCCCACGGGGCTGCCACGTTGGTCGGTTTTTTGATTCATCTGAGTTTGGATGAAATATATAGCGTTGACCTGGAGGGTGCCCGGCTAAAACGCTCATTTGGAACAGCGCTGAAATTAGGCGATAGCCGTCGGCCGATGTCCAATCTGTTGATGCTGATTGCGACGTTTACGCTAATTCCCTGGGTACCGCCCTGGTCAGCATTGGGTGAATTGCTGCATCAAGGCTCGCTGCTGTGGCGGTAGTCGTCGGCGTTGAGTCCGTGTTTTTTAAGCTTGTCGTAAAAGGTTTTGCGCGGAATGCCTAAGTGGCGACAGACATCGGTTACCCGGCCGTGGTAGCGCGCCAATGATTGGCTGATCAGGCTCTTTTCAAATAGCTCTACTTGGCGCGGCAGAGTGAGCTCTTCGGTATCGGCGTTGACCCCTTCCAGCAGCGCGTCCAGGCGGTAATCAAAAGCAGCACCCAGCAGCACATAACGCTCAGCAAGGTTACGCAGCTCGCGCACATTGCCGGGCCAGTCGTGGGCCAGCAGGGCGGCAATGGCGGGGCTGTCTAGGGTTGGCGCTTCCAACCCGCTGCGGTTGGCAGCCACCACGGCAAAGTGTTGAAACAGTAAAGGAATATCTTCGCGCCGCTCACGCAGCGCGGGCAGCGGCAGGGTAACCACGTTCAGCCGGTAGTATAGATCTTCGCGAAAATTTCCCTCTTCGGAGGCGGTTTTGAGATCGACCTTGGTGGCCGCAATCACGCGGATATTAAGCGGAACGGTTTCATTGGCGCCTAGCCGCTCGACGCTGCGCTCTTGCAGCACCCGCAGCAGCTTGACCTGTAGCGCCATGGGCATCGATTCAATTTCATCTAAAAATACCGTGCCGCCATTAGCGTGTTCAAACTTGCCGATGCGACGTTCTACGGCGCCGGTAAAGGCGCCTTTTTCATGACCAAACAGCTCGGATTCAATGGTATTTTCGGGCACGGCACCGCAGTTAATGGCCATAAACGGGCTGTTACGCCGGGCGCTGCGCTCGTGAATGGCGCGTGCTACTAGATCTTTACCTGTGCCTGTTTCGCCAAACAGCAGCACATCCGCCTCCACTTGGCTGATGCGCTGAATCATCGCGGCCAGCCGTGAAATGATCGGTGTGCGCCCTACCAACCGCGGCCCTAATGCGGCCTGTTGCACCTCTAGTTCCGCTTTTAGGCGATGGTTTTCCAAACTGAGCTGGCGCTTTTCAATACCACGACGTACCACATCCAGCAGTTGATCACCGGCAAAGGGTTTCTCAAGAAAATCCCAGGCGCCTGCGCGCATCGCTTCTACCGCGGTAGAAATATCGCCGTGGCCGGTGATTAAAATAATCGGCAGGGTGGCATCGCGGCTGTGTAGCTCATGCAGTAACGCCATGCCATCCATCCCCGGCATGCGGATATCGCTCACAATCACGCCGGGGAAGTCCGGCGTTAATGCCGCCAGCGCTTGTTCTGCTGATTCAAAGCAGTAGGGCGTATAGCCCGCAAGTTCGAGGGTTTGGCTGGCGGTGATCCGCAGATGCGGTTCGTCGTCGATCACCATGACCGGCAGCGTCGACGGCTCATGCATAGTGAGTGCGCTCCTGGGGGTGCGTAAATGTTGAGTGGGGCAGGGTAATGGTGAAACAGGCGCCCCCTTCGGGTTGGTTAGCAGCCTGCAGCTTGCCGCCTAGATCGTCCATGATACGTGATGAGATCGAAAGCCCCAGTCCCAAACCACTCCCTGGCGCCTTGGTGGTAAAAAAGGGTTCAAAAATATGCCCTAAATGCTCCTCGGGGATGCCAGGGCCGTTATCGGTAACGCTGATAACGACCTGCTGCTGGTGGGTATGCGCCCCTAAGGTCAGTTGCGGGTCCGGCACGCCTTTCATAGCTTGCAGTGCATTGCCGATTAAGTTAACCAGCACCTGTTCCAGCCGCACCAGGTCGCCTTTTACCCACAGCGTTTCATCGGGCCAATCCTGAATAATGCTGATATTGCCTTCGCGCAGGCGGCTTTGAAACAGGCGTAAGGCGTAGTCGATACAGGCTTGTACCGATATCGTCTCCTGGCGTTCGCTGCTTTTGCGCGAAAACTGCCGCAGCTGGGCGCTGATATCCGCCATGCGTTCGGTCAGCTCGACAATTTGTTCCAGATTGGCATCCGCCTTGTCGTGGCGGGCTAGTGCGATAAAGCGACGGGCGTTTTCTGCGTAGGCGCGAATAGCCGCCAGCGGTTGATTGAGTTCATGGTTGATGCCCGCGGCGAGTTGCCCTAAGACAGCCAGTTTGGCGGCTTGAATAAGCTCATCCTGGGTTTGACGCAAGTTGGCTTCAGCGCGGCGACGTTCTTCAATTTCATCGGAAAGGCGCTGATTACTGGCCACTAGGTCACGAGTGCGGCGTTCAACGCTGACTTCCAGTTCGTCACGCACGCGGGCCAAAGTGTTGCGCTCGCGTTGGGCAAATGCTTCCCGCTCACGACGCAGCCTTAGACGCTGCCAGCCAATGCCCACACCAAGCGTTACCACGCCATAAAGGCCGCCTGCCATGAGGGCGGCAATCCATTGGGCGCTAATCACTGGTGTTAGCGGCTTTAAAATATGCATTTGCCAGCCAAACTCAGGAATATGCCGGGTCAGGCTAAGGTAGTCGCCGTTGCTTAGCGGGCCCTGGGAGAAACTGACCAGCTGACTGCCCTGGCGGTAAGGCGCATCGACTTCTATACCCGAAGGCGACAGCGGCTCCATGGCGTAGCGGCGAGTGTCGTGCAGTGTTTGGCGCTGTTCATCGCTGAGCGGGTAAAGTGCGTTCATGCGCAACTCTGGGTGGCTGGCCATGAAAATGATGTTGTCGCTATCGGTGACAAACAGCTCGGCATCCTGTTCCGCCCAGCTCTCTTCAACGTCATCCAGCAGGACTTTTACCACTAACACCCCGTCTGGCTGTGAATCTGGCGAGGTGTCGTCTAGCCACACAGGCGAAGAAAAGTAGTAGCCCCGCTCAAGAGACTTGATGCCCAAACCAAAAAACCGGCCCTGGCCGCCTGCAATGGCATCGGTGTAGTAGGAACGAAATGCATAGTTCTGGCCGATAAAGGTATTGGGGCGGTGCCAATTGCTGGCGGCGATCGTGTCACCATCGCGGTTGAGCAAATAGACGTCCGACACGCCCGCTGTGAAACGGAAACGATCCAGCAGCATATTCAATGGCATCGGGTCTTGGCTGTCGGGAGAGGCCAGAAAGCGCTGCACGCCTTCCCGGGTAGCAAGCATTTGCGGCAGGTAGTCGTAGCGCAGCAAATAGCCGTTCAAGTTGGCGGCAGACAGCCGCAGCTCGTTTTCAGCATCATCCTGCAAGTTGGAAAGCGCTTGCTCACGCGCTAGGTGAGCAGCCTGCCAAACACATAACAGCAAGCCGAGCGAAATGACCAGTAGCCACAGGCGCCGCCAACGTAGCGGTAAAGGAGCCGGGGCTTGATTGGTCATGGCAGCGCTGTTCATGCCGGTGTCTTGCTATTGCCTTGGGCGCGGCGAAGGGCGCGCTGGGCGCGTGTCTCTGCTCGAGCCATTTCCAACAACCCTTCTTCAACAAACACCAGATGTTCGTGGGCGCGAGTGCGGGCATCTTCTGCGCGCCCTTCTAAAATGGCATTGAGTAGAGCGCGGTGCTGTTGCATTAATTGGCTGCGTGAACCTTCCTTGGCAAACAAGTGGGCGAGATTATTAACAATGCTTTTCTCCAGCAGGTGAAAAATGCCGCGAATGGTATGTAGCAGCAAAACATTATGGGCAGCCTCGGCAATCGCAAGGTGGAACGCTGCATCCAGTTTCGCTTCTTGAATAGGGTCGGCACCGGCAAAACCGCCGTCGAGCTCTTCAAAGCGCTGAATAAGCACGGCTTTATCGGCAGGTGTTGAACGTAGTGCAGCGTAATAAGCAGAGATTCCTTCCATGGCATCTCGGAATTCGAGTAAATCCAGGTTGAACTCGTCGTGGCGGGAAAGCATTTCCAGCAATGGGTCGGTATAACCATTGCTGAGATCGTCGTTAACAAAAGTGCCGCCACCTTGGCGGCTGGTTAGTAAACCGCGAGCCGCTAGTTTTTGGATTGCTTCACGTAAAGAAGGACGCGAGACGCCGAAGCGTTCGGCTAATTCACGCTCAGGAGGCAGACGTTGCCCTGGCTTTAGGCTGCCTTCCAACATCATGGCTTCTAGGCGCTCAGTAATTACATCGGCCAAGCGCTGCTGGCGGAGCGGTGGGTAGCTCATGTTGGTCGGCTCCTTTAATTGGTAAGACCAATATTAAGGGCTTTGAAGCCTTAGCTCAAGAGTCTGTAGGATAGGGGGGATTTAGGCCCTATGAATAGCAGATTTAAACTAAAGTATAGCGCAGTGGAATGCTATAAAGCGGCATCATCGTTTGACACGCTTAAGGCGCCTCACTAATGTTGGCGTTACTTTTTTGTCAATTGGTAAAACCAATTCTAACAATGGGGCGTCGGTGTAAAGCGCATCCATTGCATAGGCTATTGCACAGGGCTATCCATGATCATTTCAGCTTCCACTGACTATCGCCAAGCGGCCAAGCGTCGTATCCCGCCCTTTTTGTTTCATTATGCGGACGGCGGGTCTTATACCGAGCATACGCTGCGGCGTAATGTCGAGGATCTTGCCGGTATCGCGTTACGTCAGCGCGTGCTGAAGGATATGTCTTCATTGTCATTGGAGACAGAGCTGTTCGGTGAGAACCTAGCGATGCCGATTGCTTTAGCGCCAGTGGGGTTGGCAGGCATGTATGCAAGGCGTGGTGAAGTGCAGGCTGCGCGCGCAGCTACTAATAAAGGTATACCGTTTACGCTGTCTACAGTATCAGTGTGTCCAATCGATGAGGTAGCCTCGGCAGTCGATCGGCCTATCTGGTTTCAGCTCTATGTGCTGAAAGACCGTGGCTTTATGAAGCATGCGCTGGAAAAAGCCAAGGCCGCTGGCGTCAAAACGCTGGTTTTTACCGTCGATATGCCGGTGCCTGGGGCGCGTTATCGTGATGCGCACTCTGGCATGAGCGGCAAGTATGGGCCAATCCGGCGAATGGCTCAGGCCGCAATGCATCCTTTCTGGGCCTGGGATGTGGGCGTTCATGGCCGCCCGCATGATCTGGGTAACGTATCTGATTATCGCGGTAAGCCAACGGAGCTTGAAGATTATATTGCCTGGCTTGGTGACAACTTCGATCCCGCTATTTCCTGGAAAGACCTGGAGTGGATTCGGGAATTCTGGGATGGCCCTATGATCATCAAGGGCATACTCGACCCTGAAGACGCTCGTGAGGCGGTTCGCTTTGGTGCGGATGGCATTGTTGTTTCTAATCATGGCGGACGCCAGCTTGATGGGGTGCTTTCTACCGCGCGTGCTTTGCCTGCTATCGCCGATGCGGTTAAAGGGGACATAGCGATACTGGCTGATTCTGGTATACGCAGCGGACTTGATGTCGTGCGGATGATTGCTATGGGTGCTGACACGGTATTGCTTGGGCGTGCCTACATCTATGCCCTTGCTACTGCCGGAGAGGCTGGCGTTATCCATTTGCTTGAGTTATTCGAAAAAGAAATGCGGGTAGCAATGACACTCACCGGGGCCCATAGCATCGCCGACCTCGGGTCTGATTCTTTGGTTCCAACTTCGCTCCGCGATGTCTATTAAGCGTCGCTTGCGCCTTACTACTATCAATATTAAAAAAGCTCTTGCCAACGCGTCCGCGAAACCGTAAAGTACGCATCCGCTGCCGGGGACGCCCAGCGTTACCAGCGGTGCATAAGGTGTAAAAGCCTTGGTTTGTCAGGAAGTTAGCGCAAGTTTCA
>TARA_R110000824_G_scaffold152470_1_pt1 | contig 31155 bp, 37 predicted proteins | sample TARA_R110000824 | Tara Oceans TARA_R110000824 (sample SAMEA4397747) | marine metagenome | biome: Polar Biome; feature: [MES] marine water layer (ENVO:01000295) within the mesopelagic zone...; material: water (ENVO:00002006), including particulate matter (ENVO:01000060) such...
TGCCGGCAACGTGGGGATTGGGGTGACACCGACGAATTTACTGTCGGTTGAGGGGGCCATTGCCAGTGATTGGATCGCCGAAATCAAGCAAACTCATGCCACGGCGGGCCAGTCGTATGGCTTGAATGTCACAGGAGGGACCAACGCCAGCGACCAAGCGTTCAGAGTAGCCAACGAGGCCGAAACGAGTTTGTTAATCGTTCAAGGCGACGGCGAAGTTCAAATCGGGACCACGGCTTTTTTTGCAGCGCATACACTGGCAACGACTCAGTATGGCATCAACGTCTGTGGCAACATCGACATAAAATGGGATTTTACGAACGCCACGTTTGCAATGGGCGGAGGCGCGGCACAGTTCGCAATGGCCGGGTCTGGCATCAAATTCGCAAGCGCGGGTGCATGTTTTGAGGTCAAAACGGCAGACTATGGTAACAACAACATGGGCGGCGTGGTGTCGATTGGTCGTAACACCAACGCCACTAATGCTGCCGCCGGAATGATTGTGCTACACGACAAGGCGGGAGCCGCTCATCATATCTGGGTCGACGCCAACGGAGATCTGAGAATCAGCACCACCGCACCATTCGGAACAACCGACACATCCGCGGGCGCAGTTGTAGGATCTCAGAGCTAACCAAACAACCAACTTTGGAGAATCAAACTCATGCCAGATCTAACAATCACAGTAACCGACGCACAGGTGACGCGAATCAAGGCGGCTCTGGGGTCATTGGTTCACACAGCCGCTGTCGAGGCAGTAGAGGCTGTTGAGGCCAGCGAAGGCGTCGATGCAGTCGAGGCGGTAGCAGGAGTAGCAGCATCGTCTGTATGGACGCCCGCCACAGATGAGGCAGTGGCCGCCGCAATACTCGCGAATCTCAAACGCGTTGTTTCAGTTTATTCAAACAACTCTGCGACCTCGACGGCGATTTCTGACGTCGGGACCACTCTAACCGAAGAAGGCTGGTAAATAATTATGAGTGAAGACGCCAAGGTCTTGACGATAAAAGAGGCTATTGATTTTAATGCGCCTGTGCTGGACATAAGCGACAATCCGGTCGTTCACCAGTCAGAGGACGGAGGCCCCGAGGAACCCCTGCGGCTCGGTGTTTTGTGCGTCAATGCGCTGATGGCTGCGGCGCAGGACGATACCGCCGACGGAACGGTGAAGCTGAAGCGTTGGAATCTGTCTCGAAAAATACAAAAAACAGACGAGGATAATTCGTACCCCTCCATACGCCTCAATACGAAGCAGAAAAAAATGCTTTTGGACCAAGCGGAGGTGGCTTACGGAACGCTGATGTACGCGCGTATCTATGAAGCGGTCGAAGGCACGACCGAAGAGGAAGAAGAGTAAAGACCAAAAACAAAAGGAACGGTTTAATATGTGGACAAAAACTTTCGGAGATTTTCTCTCGAAAAAAGCGGGCGGGTTGGTTTCTAAAAAGCTCGCTGGTGCAATAGGGGCGGAGGCCCTCGTGGCGGGCACGGACCTCGTGGGGTGGCCGCTTATGGTCTACCTCATCGCGCAAGCCGTCGTTGACGCCTGTGAGCGGATCGCCGCAAAGAGCTCATAAAGCCAAAGCGCGGGCGATATTTGTGGGAGGCTCTCTCCGTTGTCGCCCCGGCCCCCCCGCGGAACGCACCGTTTCCGGGGGGGCCGCTTTTTATTGAAATCCTTGTCGCTTTTGGCTCGGCTCGTGTAGAAAATTAGCGAAAACAGGCTCCCCGTCGGCCCATTTTACAAACCGTTTTAACGCGGAACGGGATGATGAGACCTTAAAATCCCGCTCCGCGGCAGTTTGGCCCCAACGCTCTCCCGGGGCGAGGCACCCGAGAAGCTCGCCCCAGCGATTCGCCGCGTGAAAATGACAAAACGATCGCGCCGCCGTTCCCGGGTATGGAGAGACGCTACCTCCCACGATTGTGTATATCTCCCCGAATTTCGGAGACGTCCACGGGACGAGCGTATAGACGCCCGTCGGCACACAGGAGACGTTGGATCGGTTCTCCTTCCACGACCTCTCGAGGCCCCAAAATGGGTCAAGGGAGACGTCTGGGGACGATATGCGGGACAGCGTACTGTTCTCGCCGAACCCGCACCTCTCTATGGTTAGGCGCTTCATCTCCTCACCCAGACCTCTTTGTGCATCCTGAAGAAAATCTTGGGGTCGATTTTCGCGTATTCTTTGACCTTTCGACTAATAGCATTTATGGAACACCCGCTCCCCGCGGCGGCAAGCGACGCCGAGTGGTAGACTCGGCACATTCTCCGAATGCGGTCAATGTCAATGTTGTCGTCCTTAAAAAGACTCCCCATGCTCTTTTCATCCTTTTTTTAAATAGAATATCGCGAAGGCTGGGCGGCTTTTTCAAACCATTTTTGGCGCAGATCCTCGGGGGTTTCGTCAAAAACCCAACGAGAAACCAACCCAACGGGGCAAAATAGGCCCATGTAATCCGAGACGTGGCCGGTCGACCGCGTTATTTTAACCGGAAAGCGCCTCCATTTGTGGTACGTTTTTTCGGGTTTTACTATAGCGAAATGGGTCCCGGGATTATTCCAAACGAAAACCGCGAGGGGCAGGTCTTCGGCGCTATAATTGCCAACGATTCCGACCGGAATCCGAGGCGTGGCATATGTATCGAGGCTCGTAAAATTGGAGCCGTAGTCGTGCTTAACGCTGATGACTCGATGGTCGCCGGGGTCAACGCAGGGCAGGAGTCGAACCAACAGGTCGCCCCCGTCCGCGTAGTCGGCCGGATCGGCCCCCGGGGGGCGTATCACCTCGGGCGGGATGGTTACGCTCGCCATGCCTCGCGCGTCGATCCAAGCGGCCGCCCGGGCCTCTAAGACCCGCTCTCTTTTCATATCGGAGACAGCGCCGGGGTCAACTTTGTCTCTCTGGGCCCCGGTGGACCGCGGCCTCACGCTGGGACCTCGACGATAAACGTCGGCTCGCCCCGGTCCATAACGGCAAGGTGGCGAATTTTCGCGTCGCCTCCGCGCAAAAGCGCTTTGACTTTTGTTTTACTAACCGCCCGCGTCGTCTTCACGAGCTCGTCGTCTTTCACACACTCGAGAAACCGCTCTTCGTTGTCGCAGATCGCCCCGTCGGCGTCGAGAAACCGCACCCGCTCCGAACCGACCTTCCAGCGCAATGTTCCACATGGGGATACTCGCCGGGCTCCGCCCGTCGCCTCGGAAAACGCCTCAAGCGAATCCTCTCGGCGCCTGAGGGCGAATCGGTGTCGACGGGCAAGCGTGGCCGTTCGCTCTCGTATGCGCTCAATCTCGTCCCTCTCGAGGGCCTCCAGTCGCGCGATTTGCTCGCGATAATATCGCGTTTCTCGGAGTAATTTATCGACGATCACCTCGTCGGCGTCGGTCGGGGTCCATTTTGCTGTGAGATCCTCATAGCCTCCGGCGTGTATCTCATAAATCTCCTCGTCCGCTTCGAGCGTTTCCTCGTCGATTAAAAGCGGGTTCCCGTTTTCAGTCATAGTAAAGCTCCTTGTTCAGTGGCGGGGTGTTGTCTTTTTTGGCTCATTTTCCGAGCGAGCTCAACGGTTATGTACAACTGGCGAACGCGGCCGTTGCACTCAACCCCGGCCGCGTGGGCGGCCGGCGACCTGTCTCGGCGGACGCGGCCCGACCTGCAATCGCAAACCGCCGGAAATCTCTCGAATGTTTTCCGACTCGCCTCGGGGAGCTCGTCGAACTCCTCGCGCAAATAGACGTCGGGGTTCGAGGTAGCCGAGCGTTCCCGCGGGCACCAGTACCACGAAAACCCACTGTCGCGGCAATCGGGGCACTCGGCAGGGCTGACCGTGAGCTCTCTGGTTAGCCCGAATTCCGCCCCGCCCTCAAACTGAACCGTTCGCGCTGGTTGCCGCTCGGCGGTCTGTCGAATCGCCTCCTCCCGGGCCGCGATTTCGTGCTGTCGGCTTTTATCGCTTTCAGCGATAAGCGCGTTCGCGTGGAAGCGAACCTGCGCGGGTTTCGGGCACCACTCGCCCGCCAAATGCTTTCCGTTTTGCTCGTCGTTGTCTATGTGCCGACCAACGGCCCCGATCAATATGTCGTCCGGCAGGTCGTCCAACGTGGAGTGTAGGGACCGCATTGTGTCGTCGGTTACAAGCCGACCATAAACCATTTTGAGCAATGCCTTCGCCTTGATCCAAGCGCCTCGTGTAGCCATAAACCCTCCTCCCTCAAGAAAAAATCAAAAAAACTATTAATAATACGACAGAAAAAAAGCCGACCGCAAATCCCTCTGCGATATAACCCGCGGCCGAGCGATCCGGCCGCGGGTTAGCCTCGGCTCGCCTACAGGCCGGCGGGGAGGCCGGCCCATAGACTTCGGGCATGATGTCTTGAGCCGTGTTCATATGGACCGATTAAAGCGCTTACAAGCGTGAGCGACGGACTGCGCGTGACCGCTTGCGGCGAACCAATTGTTATAACTCTCGATCCCAGTCGCGAAATGGATCGCTGTAACGGTTCCGTTGACACAATTTGCGTTGGGCATCATTTTCGCCCGCCGCCCTTGTTCGTCTTCATAAATCCAAAAAGAATCCCCATACAGGACGGAATAGGTCGTCTGCCACAGGTGGGGGTCAACGGCCGTCACGGCTATCCGGGGGGCGCTCTGGCCGGTCGCTTGCAGTCTCATTTTAAACTTCAGCCTTAAGGGACTCCACGTAATTCGCGCAACGCTTTGCGAGGAATTCCGCACAACTGCGCTCACCGGGGTCCAGTTCAGAGGGGTCGTTTGTGATATTCAGCCTCGCCCTTGTGAGTTCGCCGGAGATTATTTTCTGCACGACTTCAATCTCGGCCTTATCCAGAAAAACCGGCATTTCGCTTTTCCTTTTTTTCGAGTGGGGGTGGGGTTTGTAGGCCGCCGTCGTCCTCGGCGCTTGGCGGGACGTTGCAGGTTCGGCACTCGACCCATTCCGGGGGGTCAATCCCGTTCCTAACGTGGACCTCACCGTCGCCTCCGCACTCGGCGCAATCAGAGGGCAACCCCTCTTCAAACCATTCGGAGGCGGCGTCCCAAGAAGACTGTAATGTCTTGCGAGCCGCGGTCGGCATATCGAGCTCCAGTTTGGGTTTCTCCTGAATAGACCTCATCTCATGCCATACGTTGGCGTAGGCCCTCGCGTGGTCGAGTCGGCCGGCGTCGGAGACCGAGTTTTTGAAATTGTCGTATGTGATACCGGTCAACATTTTCAAGACCGTAATTCCGACGACGCTCTCTTCTATTTGGACGCGATATGTGTAGTCGGCGGAGGTGTCTTTCTCTATATGCTCAGAGAGTCGGTCGGCGGCCTCGAGGAAGTTGTTCAGGTCGTCCAGTCGGCGGGCCCTAACCGTGAGCGTCCTCGCCTCTCTGTCCCAAGGCTTACGGACTATCGAGTAAAATCCTTTGTTCGTCATAATCCACATTTTTACGCCTCCTCAGTAGTGGCGACAAGCTCGGCAGTCGCGTTGTTGCGGTAAATCTCGACGTTGGAAACATGCAAGGTCTCGTTCTCATCGGCGTTGGCGCCGCCGGGAGCGAAGGACTCGTTGTAGACGATGCGGATGTTCTCAGCGACGGCGTCGGTCGGGGCGCCGTGGCGCTTGTAGTCGTAGGTGATCTCGCTGGTCTTGCCGTTGATCGTGAGGTTGGCGCGGTAGGCGGGGGTCTTCATTTTCATATTCTCCATTTTGCCGGGGCGTTAGTGCCTCCTGACAAACACTAACGTATGGGAAGGCATACAGTAAGTCAAGCACTTTCTGGATTATTTGTTAAAATAGTTTAGGCGGACGATCTCGGCCTCTACGGCATTTTGGTTAACCCGCGGAGACTTGCGGCGAGGCTCCGCGGGCGTGTCTCGAGAAACTCTCCAGCGCCTCGCCGCGGCCCCGGAAACAGACGGCACCTGTTGAATTTCGTCGTCGATATGATCAAAAAAAGACATTGATATTTCCTTTTATTTGTTGCGAAAAACCTCCCCCGCGCGTACGCGCGCGCGCGCGCATTATGCGCGGGCGCGGTAGTACTACTAATACAAACAACTCTCTTTCTTTTGTACCTAAATTTTTACAACAAAAAAAAAGAGAGAGAAGCTCGCGTACGTACAATTGGCGAGCGTTAAACAAATGGAAGCTCCGGCGACGCTGGGTAGGCGGGGTTCCGAAGCTCTGCACTCCCGGTCTGTACGTCTGGGTCCATGCCGACCTCGAGCGAAGCCTTGTCGCCCAATGCCTCCTTTAGAGCCTCGTGAAGGTCGAGGAGAATCTCCCGTTGTTTTTTTGTGTCACCCTTGCCGACTCCGGCTCGGTTTTCAATGCCTCGACTCGTGAAAACAGCGCGATACCTCGCCTCGTCGCCGCCGTCGGACTTGAGAATCGCGGCCTTTAAATCGCCGCTTTGGTCGATGAACCGCGCGTAAGGATGGTCTCTGGGGTCGCCTACGTCGTCGGGGTCGACCTGTTGAGGCGCCGGATCTCCCGCGGCCGGCCCTTGGGCCTCTTCGATTTCAATCCCGGGTTCAGCCGGGGGCGCCTCTGGCCCCGGAGGGCCCCCCTCAGGGCGCGAACCCCTCCCGGGGGGCTTTGGGTCTGGCTTCAAGTCGCCAGAGACCTCACCGTCGGCGTAAACGGCTCCTCCGGCCAAATGCGGGCAATAGCGACGGAAAAATCTGGACATACAGCGGGCGAAACACATATCAGTGAAATATGTCTTCCACGGCCCCCTGTTTAAAAGACCCGCCGCCGACGCCTCTTTCCGGGTGAATGAAATATTCGGCAACCCCCGCCATTCACCCGTGCGGATGGATTTCTCGAAACACGCAATAGTGGTTCCGTCGTCGTCGGACGCAACGACCTCGTAGTCAAATATTTTTGAGCCCTTGATTTTGCTCGCCATAACCGCCGAGCCTAATTCGATTTTGCCGTCGAACACATGGAGGCCGCGCATTGCCTCCACGGGACCGATGCCGATCTCGTCGCCCGCGAGAATTTTAACCGCCGCGACGTAGGGGTTGACGTCCCGCCCGAAACAGCCGGAGCCGGAAATCGTCTTCGCTAACTGGCCGAGGCTCATTCCGGCGTGAAAGGCAAGCTGGCCCTCCTTGGCGGGGACGAGGTCGACGTCGAGCGCGAGGGTTCCAGTTGTTGAGTCTGTCATATAGAAAATCCTTTTTTTAAAAAATGCTTGTGAGAATGCGGATAGCGACGTAACCGCCGGAGATTATTACGACCCACCGGAGGACTATCTCTGCGCGTGGAAGGTTTGTCATTTTTTCCCTTGTCAGTGTATGTAATGGGCGATATGTTAATGAAACCAACGGCGCTTACAGCCCTCCTCGAGCGCCGTTCGGTGGTGGGTGGAGAAGCTCCGGGCCACCTTGAGGGCTCGGGGCTTTTCAAACAACAACTCCAATGTACGCAATACCATACAGCAAAGTCAAGGAAAAATGACATGGGAATGAACATATTGCCGATTCTTCGGGAGAAAAAAATGTCTCTCGTGGCTCTGTCTCAACAGGCCGGCCTTAATCGCGCCGCCCTACACGAACAGGCGGCAGGGCACTCGACCCGGGTCGATTACGCCACACTGTCGAAGGTGAAAGCCGCGCTGGGCGTAACGTGGGACGAGCTCCTGACGTAAGTTTTTCTTGTTGGTTGGTATCTGATTCGGCGACGACGTTCGCGTCCCGCCGAGTTAGACCTCGGGCCCTCGTCGTGTGAGCGACGAGGGCCTACTTGAAAAGCGGGGCGTCCGCGGGAATACTGCAAGTGACCCGCGGCGGGCCTACGGGGCTCGCAGAAGCGCCGCCGCTTTTTGGACGGCCGGCCGCGCCGCTACCGCGAGGCGTGGCACTCTGGCGGGCCCCGGGGGATCGCCCCCCTTTTCCCACAAGATCCTCGTCGGAGGGGACAAGCGGCCGGTCGTCCCGAGTTTTCCTTTCACGAATGGCCGAAAACGGGTATATTCCGCGCAATGGGACCGCTGGCCGGGGGTCAGTAGTCAATACCGGGGGTATTGTCTGTGCCACGATTAAAAGAGGGACGACTCAGCGCGAAACAATCTCGATTCGTCGAGGAATATCTCGTTGACCTAAACGCCACCGAGGCCGCCAAGCGAGCCGGATATTCGGTGTTGTCGGCAAAACAGATAGGGACCGAAAACCTATCAAAACCTGCCGTGGCGTTGGAGATCGAGCGGCGGATACAGGACCGCAACGCGAGGACCGAAATCACCCAAGACCTTGTGATTCAAGAGCTTGGGAAGATTGCGTTCTCAAATGTTGGCGACGTGGCGACGTGGAGCGGTGGGACTGTTAGCGTAATGGACTCCGAGAGTCTGCCGAAGACGGCCTTGTCGGCCGTCTCGCAGGTCTCGGTGGGACAGTACGGGATCTCCCTCAGGATGCACGACAAGCGGGCCGCCCTCGTTGACCTCGGGAAGCACCTCGGGATGTTCCGAGAGAGAGTCGACGTGGAAATTCGGGACGGCGCTGATGTAGTGAGGACGCTATTCGACCGCCTCGATGAGTATTCCGAGCGTGTCGGATAAGGGAGGAAGTAGCCCCGCCCTCACGCTCGCCGCCCTGCCTGACGGGGCCCGCCGACAGATACTCGCAGGATTCTCGCAGGAGCAACTCGAGACCCTGTCGTACGAGTGGCGATTTTGGGCTCGGCCCGAGCAACTACCCCCGGGGGGCGAATGGGACTTCTGGTTAATCAAAACCGGCCGAGGCTGGGGCAAAACCCGAACCGGGGCGCAGACTGTCATAGAGTGGGCGAGGACCAGCCCGCTAATGAGCCTCGTCGGAGAGACAGCGGCCGACGTTCGCGACGTCATGGTCACCGGGGAGTCGGGGATCGTCCGCTCGTCGCCGCCGTGGTTTCGCCCGGAGTATTTTCCCTCCAAATCGCTTCTCCGATGGCCGAATGGCTCAATCGCGAACCTGTTTTCTGGCGACGACCCGGACCAATTACGAGGCCCCCAATCGTACAAGGCATGGGTCGACGAGCTCGCCAAAATGCGATACCACGAGGAAATGTGGTCCAACCTTCTCGCCGGGAATCGACTGGGGAAGGCTCCTCAGGTCGTCATAACTACAACGCCGCGGCCTCTGAAATTGATCCGGGCGCTTATGAACGACCCGCACTGCGCTACGGTCTCCGGCTCCTCCCGAGAGAATCTTACCAACCTGTCAGAGTCGTGGAAGCGGACGTTCCTCGCGAGGTTCGAGGGGACGCGGCTCGGCCGGCAGGAGATCGAAGGCGAGATTCTCGACGATGTAGTCGGAGCCCTATGGACAGGGGGGCAGATTGAAACCCTCCGCGTTAGTCGGCTCGCAGGAGAGTCAGACCGAGACCTCGTTGACCGCCTCGGGATTGTGCGAATCGTCGTCGGGGTGGACCCACAGGCCACCAAGGCGCCGACTGACGACGAGGGCCGCGAGACCGGGATTGTTGTATCCGGGATGGACTCCGTCCACAAGAGCGAGGCCCACGTATACACTCTCGACGACGTCTCCGGCAACTATTCGCCAGCCGAGTGGGGCTGGGCTGTCTGCGAGGCATATCACAGATGGGGCGCCGATCGAATTATCGGAGAAATTAACCAAGGCGGCGACATGGTCGAGGCCACCGTTCGAGCCGTCGACCCGAACATTTCATACAAGGGCGTTCACGCCAGCAAGGGCAAAATTACCCGGGCCGAGCCGATCGCCGCGTTTTATGAACAGGGACGCGGGCACCACGTCGGACAGTTCGCGAAACTGGAAGACGAGATGACGACATATACAGGACTGTCGGCCGGGGAAGACTCGCCGAACCGCATGGACGCGAAAATATGGGCGGAGACCGAGCTCATGCTCGAGGCGGGCGAGATTGTCCAAACGAAGTTCACAGGAGCGTAAAAAATGAAGGTTTCTACTCCGCATTCTGATTATACCAATATGGCCGAGCGCTGGGAGAGGTGCCGAGACGCCGCGAACGGGCTCGACGCTGTTCGCAAGGGCAAGAGCAAGTATTTGCCAATGCTGTCCGGGCAGGACCGCGACGAATACAACGCATATCTCAAGCGAGCCGACTTTTATGGAGCGCTGGGTTCGTCGGTTCAGGCGCACGTCGGACAGGTTTTCCGCAAGCCTCCGAAAATTGAGGTCCCGGCCGCGGCCGAGGATTGGATGGACGACATAACCCTAACAGGGGTCTCGTTGCGGGCTCTGATGCAGGAGGCATACTCAGAGCTTGACGAGGTTGGCCGCTATGGGCTCTATGTCGACATGGCGCCAGAAGAGGCACAGGGCGCCGCCCTGCGCCCTTATATGGTTCTGTGTCGGGCCGAGTCTGTCGTGTCGTGGCGAACCGAAAACCGAGACGGGAAACAGGTTCTTAACCGCGTTGTCATTCGCGAGGAGGTCGACGAAGAGGACCCAGACGACCCGTTTGTTATCGTTCAGTCTCTACAGTATCGCGTTCTCGAGCTCGTCGGCGAGTCGTATTCCGTCACCCTCTACACGAAGCCCAAGGGCAGCGAGGAGTTTCTCCCGGCCGGGCCTCCAATTAGCCCCACTAAACGGGGACAGCCTTTCGGCCGGATTCCGTTTTGGTTCGGCAACGCCTCGGGGATGACCACGCGCGTCGATCGGCCGCCGCTTATGGATGTCGCTGACATAAGCCTCTCCATCTGGCGCAACTCGGCGGACATTGAAAACGGCTTTCACTACGTGGGGATTCCGACTCCATGGGTCGCGGGGTTCCCTACCACGACCAAGCTCCGCATAGGCTCCAACGTGGCGTGGGTCTCCGACAAGAGCGACGCGAAAGCGGCAATGCTCGAATTCTCAGGGCAGGGGCTTAACGGCCTCGCCGATCACATAGAGAGAAAGAAAAAAGACTGCGCGATTTTCGGATCTCGCGTCCTCGAGGGACAGAAGGCCGCCGCCGAGACCGCCGACGCCGTTCGTCTTCGGCACTCAGGAGAAACCGCGTCACTGGTGACTATGGTCGACACCCTCGACAACACGTTTAGTGAGGCTCTCGGGTTTCTGTTAGACTGGGGCGGGATCACCGGCGAGTCGCTCGTGGCGGCGAATCGAGACCTCTTAAACGTGAAAGCCACGCCGCAAGAGCTTCAAGCGCTCACGGCGGCCGTTCAAGCGGGCACGATGAGCTATGGCACCTATTACCACAACCTCGAACAACTCGAGCTTACGCGCCCCGGAGTTGACGCGGAACAGGAGGAGGCCGAGCTCGAGGAAAGCGCAAACAGGGAGGTGGTGCTGTCCGTCCAGTCGGGTCGCCCGGCGAGCGACGACGAAGAGGCCCGCGCGGCGGCGCTGGCCTCTGAGCAAGCGGCTTAGAAACTCGTGTCGCCGGTCGATCGCTTAGAGGCTCGTGTAAACGACCTCAATCGCCAACTCGAGGCCCTCCGACGCGAAAATAAAACTCTGCGCTCCGAACGGAATGAGGCCCAGCGGGACGAAAAGAAAACGGCGGCACAGGCCAAGGCTCCGCCCCCGAAAGCCATGTCTTTAAATACGCGCGACGTGCAAAAAATAGGATCCCAGACCGCCGCTCCAGCCGTGGCCGCCGGGGCAGTTGTTTATATATGGCTCGCGATTCTCTCGGACGTCAACGCGAGGTTTTTTATAGGGCTAAGCGTCGAGGGGTTCTGGCGGGACGTCGAGGTCAACTCGTGGGTGACGGTGGGCCTCACCGTGGTGTTCTCTGCAATCGACAAATTCGTGAGGAAGCACACATAAAGTTGGCCCAACGCATATCACGCATAACTCTGCGTATACGAAGGAAGCTCTCGTCGCAAAGGCGGCACTGTGGAGGACATGCTCCACAGCAAACAGAGACCATGTCCTCGAGAAATTATTATGACACCCTCATACAACTACCCGCCCGCTGAAAAAATCTCCTCGCCCGCCGAACTAAGAAGACTGTACGACAAGCTCCGAGGAGAGGTCGTCGACTACGAAAAGACGGCCACGGTAGCCAACGCCGGGGCCTCTATGGCGGCAAAAGATCGCAACAAATACAAACAAGAAGCAACGGCCGCGAGCAAACAGGTCTTAACCTTAACCAAGAGCCAAAAACATTCCGACGAGGCCAACAAAAGCACTATGTGGTCTGGAGGCGCGGCGATCTCTGTTACCATACTGTACGAGACGTGGAAAATTGTCGGATTTCCGGGCGGATACGAGTGGATGAAGTGGTGGAACCATGAAGCGGTTTTCGGAGTTATGATGTGGACGGCGACTATATTTTTTGCCCAGATATACAAGGCATACGCGGGGTGGCCCCGTGCCTCTTAGCATAGCCGCAATGGTTGCTAAAATGCACCAGCTACGCGACGAGCTCGAGGACGGCGTTGTCGGCCCGGCGGCCGACGAGCTCGCGGCGATATTCGGCACGGCGGAGGTCAAGCTCGCGACGCACCAAAAACTATTCGACCTCCTGCTAACCGACCCCTCGGGCAAAATCCAAAACATACCCGAGAATCTCGAGCATGTAAGCCTGTATTTCCGAGACGACCTAAACCCTCGCATCGACGAGTGGGTCGTCGGGCCGGGGAAGGCATGGGCCGAAAAAAACGTCCCTATTATGCACTCGGCCGGTCGGCGGCTCGCGACGACGAACCTCGACGTCGGCGCCAAGGTCTCGCCGGAGCTCGTTAAAGCCGCTTTCGACAACGTCTCGGTCGCCGAACAGGGGATTTTGAAAGTCGGCTACACCTCGGGCTATCAGATAATGAACACCGTCGGCGACGACGTCGGGACGTGGTTTCGGTCGACTATGAACGACGCAGTTATCGAGGGAGTTCCGGTTACGCACCACAACCCCAACGTGGACAGCCTTGAGTCACGACTTGTTAAGAGTGGACGAATTCAGCCGCTCACGATCAAGGGAAAAAACGGATCGACTTATACTCGGTCTATCAAGCAACGGGCTCAGGCCATAGCGAGAATCGAGTCAACTCGAATTATTAACCGGACCCACGAGCAACTTGCCGAGGACGCAATCGGCGAAGAGGCCGTCTTCCGCAATAGCAACCCACAGGACAGCCGCTCGACAGATGTTTGCCAGTTCGCCTCAAGGCAGAAGGCAATGTCGCTCATAGAGTGGGACAACTCCAGCTATGGGAGGCCCCCGCGACTAAGCCCGTTCCACCTCTGTCGATCGGTTTTAATCGCCGGCCGCGAGGACTGGTTCGACGAAGTATCAGAGGAGGAAAAGCAAGGCGCAGGGCTCGCGCCTACAGCTTTGGGCCCGGCGCCAAAGAAAACCACTCGCCGAGCCGCCGCCGAGGCTACTCAAGCCGCCGCACAGAGCGCCCTATCGAAAGCGGCGACAGTCGCGGCGTCTGAGCTTGCCACACAGGCGAAGGCCGCTCAGGCCGCCATACAGGCCGCCGCAAAGGCGAAGAAGGCTCAGGAGTTCGCGGTTCTCGGGGCGAATATAGCCGACGACATACCGAAGGCCGCCGCCGCTCACTTCGACGAGATCGTAGCCCAGAAGAAGCCTATCCCGTTCAACCCCGACGTGCCGACGACCCCGGCCCAGACCGACTACCTTAAGATCGCCGACGAGCTCGAGCTCGGTTCCGACTTCACCGATACCGCGAAGAAGACGTGGTTCCAGTCTTACGAAGACGCTTATACGGCCCATTTGGTGAAGAAACAGAAGCCGCTCACCGAGAAGTGGGACGAAGCCGGCGCCGGCCTCGACGCCAAAGGCCAGTATCTCGCGAAGAAGGCCGCATTTAAGGAGCTTCACGACAGCGGAGTCTACACTGAGCCGCAACTACAAGCCCGAGTCAAAGCCCTTTCAGACCTTCAGGACCAATACGCCGAGAGTCTCGGGGACAAATCGGTACAAGCGGTCCTCGACCAAGACGAGAAGGCTCTCGCGGCCATTGTCGACGAGCTACAGGAGATCCCGAGCGCGAAGGCCGCCACATACGAGGCGAACGCCAAGGTTCTACAGAAGAAGCTCGCCGACGAGCTCTCGATCGGAAACAAGGTCGGCGAATACGAGGAGCTCCTCGACGGGCTCTCGTTTGGAGCTTACGGCCCAAAAAAGACGATCAGCAATACGAAGAAGGTTCAGAAGCTCGCCGACGAGATCAATGCGGCCGGAGGCAAGCCAAACCCCGACGCCTTCGGCAACCTCAATCTCAGCGCCGTCGACGACCTCGCTGCCGCCGAGGCCAAGCTCGCGACAGCCTACCCGACCGAGGTAGTCGCCTTCGCCGACGAATACCAGAAGGTCGTAACGTCGAAGAAAATACCGCTCGCCGACGCCGCCCTCATTTTCGACAAATACAAAGCCGGAACTCTCAAGGGAAAGGCCAGCGCTAAGGCAAAACAGGCCGCGGACGCCGTCAAAACGAAGCTCAGTGTCACCGCTCCAGACGCGGACGTTCCAAAGGCGCCTCCTCCGGCCGCTACGGCCGAGCTCGACCAGTGGACCGCGGTCGACAAGGCATGGGATGAAATCGACACAGAGGCCGAGTTTTCCTTCGACAGCAATGCGAACGTCGGGGGGGCGCACTCAAAGGAGTTTTGGAGGGACAGCAACGGCGACAAGTGGCTCTTTAAGCCGTTCACTTCCGACAGCCAGCAAGTCGCGACGTTCCGCGGCATGATCGACGAGTTTGCCTACAAAATGCAACGCATGGTTGACCCGAACGCTGCCGAGGCTCGCTTCGCCATACTGAGCGACGGGCGCCGGGGGTCAATACAGCGCTGGCTTGACGGCGCTACGGGCGATATGAAGGGGGTCTCGTTGGCCTCCTACTCTGACGCTCAAGTCGCAATGATACAGAAGGAGCACGTTCTCGACTGGCTCTTGAGCAACCACGACGGGCACGGCGGCCAATTTGTAAAATTCGGCAACGCCGACCGCTTGACCGGGGTCGACAAGGGACAGGCTTACAAGTTTTTCGGCGACGACAAGCTGGATTTCGACTATCACCCAAATGGGATATACAACGAGTCGGAGCCGATATATAACACGCTTATGAAGGCCGTCCGAGGGGACGTTCTCGACATAGACCCGAAGATTACGCTTCAGGCAATCGAGACGTTCGAGAAGATCGGCGACGAGACCCTCCGCTCGATGCTCAACGACTACTCTGTCGCGCGTTGGCCCTCCGACGTTGGACAGCGGACACAGTTCATAGAGAAGGTCGTCGCGCGTAAAAACTCTTTACGGGCCGACTTTGAGGACTACTACAAGCGGGCGCTTAAGGACCCGACCTTCACGTTCGGGCAAGCTCCGGCCGTGGCGCCGCTTGCTCCTCCGCTCCCTGACGGGGCTCCGGCCCCGAAGACGCCTATCCCTCAGACCCTCGTCGACATTGCCGAGGAGAGCGAGTCTCACGCGTGGCAGGGGAAGGTCTTCGACTTCGACGGCAAGGACGTAGAGGACCTTCGCGCCCTTATGTATGCGGACGAAATGGGCGGCAATTCTCGAACTAACCTTGAGCTCAAGATTCGCGAAAGCGGCGACAAAAAGCTCATAAGGTGGCTCGACGAGCAAGTCGTGGAAGAAAACCTTCCGCAACCCTTGACGGGGAACCAAGCGTTGCAGCTCCGCGCCTCTCAGGGAATAGGGACGAGGCTCACCGAGGACGTTTTTCAGGAGAAGATCGAGAAGGCGCTAATCACCCTAAACTCCCACAACAAAGTCGGGGGAGACGGGGAGCCGAACCTGTTATCTATCAGTTCAATGAACGATATGAAGCCGATGCTCAAGGAGGCGGCCGACTCCTTCGACCCTGACGTTATCGCAATGGGAGAGCACTATACGAAGGTTCTCGACGACATAAACGAAGCGGTTGCGAACAAGACCCAACTGTCGACGTTCGCGGACGACATTTCGGGGCCGATTACAGGAGGGAAGGTCGGGTTTACCGGGTACAGAAGGAAGAAGGTCTTCGACCCAGACGGCAACGCGACGCCGACGGCAACACCAAAGACCGCCCAAAACGTCGGCTATAAGGTCGTCAAGGAGGACTTCATTGTAACCCACAGAGAGCCAAGCTCGACGATCTCCGGGGGGCTTAAAGTCGTCGACGACAACTTTAAAGCTCGTAATCTCTCAGGGAACGGGACGTGGGCCAATAAAAACGGCGTACAGTATTCGATAACGTGGTCGGACGGGACCCGGATCCGGTACAGGCCATACGGAAAAAACAACGACGACTGGGCTTCTAAAAAAGGCTCAATGGAGGTTATGTTACCCGAGAGACCTTCGGCCGCGTCTCTGTCTAAGGCGCTCTCGCACCTCGAGGAGATCGGCCTCGAGGCCCGCATGTCCGACTCGCTGGACCTTGAGCTAATGTACCTTACCAAACAGGCTTATAGCTCAAAGGAGACCCTGAAGGCGAACTACATCACTTTAATAGGGAGTCTTTCCGCCGCCAGTAAAGCCGAAAAGGTAGCCGCTCTCCGAAAGCATTGGTCAAAGAAGAAAGCGATCAAAGACAGAATGAAGGCTCAGGGGGTTAAAGAAATTCAAGACCTCGAGGAATACGACCCGGCGGGCTACTCTCAAACCGCGTTCCAAGGAGGCGGCACGGCGGGGTACAGGTCTTGGAGCCGGTTCGATGTATTCGACGATCAGCTTGAAAACCTTACTTTGGAACACAACCTCTCAGCGTCGCCGGGGGGGGTTGGCGGATTTATAGAATTGGCGCTCGCGAAGAATGGCGTCATGGCCTCGCAGGTCGAAAAAATGAGAATTGGAATTCCGATTGGCGGCATGTCGCCGGCGGAAGATATGACCGCCGGAGCCGGCTCATATTTCTTTACCCGGCTTCGCAACAAAACCGCGCAAACGGCGGGGTCGATTTACTTTAAATCCTCCCGACTGCGGCGAATGGACGCGGTCCCTTTTCAAAAAGAGCTTTGGTGGAAACGAACGGGTAGGACGTCCGACACTGTAGGCGAATTCGTAACACTCAACCGCAATGAGACGGTAAGGAAGTGGGAGTTTATAGCCACCAAACAGTCACAAGACGAGACGGTATTTAAGACCAGCTTGTCGCTGATCGACGACATTGATATAATAAAGGTTCCAACTATGGCCCAGCGTCGGCAAATTATTAAGGCTTATAAGGACGCGGGCCACGCGATACTGCCGGACGGCCGAGCGATAGAGGAAGTGGTGACCATGTGAATGACGCGCAGAAAATGAAAGCCGAAGTTTTCGACCCGACGCTTGAGAAGCTCAGGAAGGGCGCAGTCTTACAGATTGACGACCAACCTCTTGCCAGCGGGATAATTTTCGCCGAGCTAAAGATTGTGCGAGTACAGCCGGAATACGACGCCGAGGGCGCTATGACCGGCGGGGCCGCGTGGCTGATGTGCAAGGCGGTCGGCTACGACATTGATTTCAATTCAGTAAGGACGATAAGAGCGGAGTCGTGGGCCTCGACCTCCGTCGAAAGCCTGTTAATTAAGGATTCAGAGGGCCTCTCTTTTCTCTTCACCGCTCCCGCGGGCGAACAGGCAACGGCTCTCGCTTATTGGCTGGCTCTTAAAGAAGACACCCGCGAGCTCGACGAGAAGCTCCTCGCGTACCATAAAGCCGATTCGATGAAGTGGACAGGCCCCGAGGAGCCCGGGGAGTACGAGGTCGAGTATCAAGAGGAATTGGCCGACCCTTGAGGTTTATGCTCGAGTGGACAGGGCCGAGCCCGCACTATCGACCCGTCGGGGTCTGGTGCGAAGACGGCGCACAGGTCGTCGTAGCCTTTGCAGAGCCGGTCAAGAGCGGCGACCACGCTCGGGCGGTCGCCGCCGCGTCGCAACACGACGACGTTCTCGTTCCCGACTTCCTCGAGCACCACGAAGGGAGCCTCGCGCCTCAGTTCGGCGACAGGGGCCCTATCTACGAGACGACGCGGTATAAGACCCCTGCCGAGTGTGCGGCCGGGGTGGTCGAGTTTATTCGACAGCACTGGGACAATAAGGCTCGCCGGTGGACCAAGGACATTGAGGCGCTGGAATAGAAAAGGGCCCGCGACCCAAATCGGCCGCGGGCCCTTTCTAATTTTTAATTTGTATCAAAGTCGGAGAAACCCTCTCCGTCTGAAGGCTTAGATTGCTTAATTATCCCGTCTGGGATAAATCCCGGCTCGCTCTCCGGGTTCGCGAAGAAGTCGGCGGCCTCGGGGTCAATCCCTGAGTCGGCCTCGTTGCGGGACGCCTTCTCGGAATAAACGGCGTCAACAATATCGGCGGCCTTTTTCGCGATCTCAGTAGGGGTCATTTCAGCCCCGGCCTTCGATCCAGTTATCGCAATGGCAACCTGTGTTGTCATTACGAAATAAGTTTTTCCACGCATGATATGTCTCCTGTTGTTTGTCGGGGCGTTATTGCCTCCTGACAACCACTAACGTATGCTATCGCATACAAGGTGTCAAGCACTTTCTTGCATAAAGGGCAAAAAAAAAGAGGGAAGCCGTTTTTGGCCTCCCTCTTCGATGCCCTTGCGGGGCCCTTCGGCTTAGTCAACCTCGATCCCCATTTCCTTTTCCATTTCAGTGATCTCGTAGACGAGGACGTTGAACAGGAACCGCGCTTCATGGTTGAGCTTGCTGACCGCTTCCCAGTTCGAGGCGCAATGTCCGTCCATGTAAAGGTTGAACAACCTGACGAACTCGGGAATGAGGTAACCGAAACCTAAGTCAATATCGTAAACGACCTCTTCGATCTCGTCGAGGCGAATGTTCAGGTCCGTGTTGCTCAGTTCGTAGGCGGTAGGCATGATGTTTCTCCGTTTTGTCGGGGCGTTATCGCCTCCTGACAAACACTAAAGTATGACATTACATACAGCAAGTCAAGTAATATCTGCATAAAGGGCAAAAAAAAGCGGGGAGATCTACAGCGCTAACTCGTCCCGGTGTATTCCCAATGCGCTGGCCAATTGGCGCAGTTCATGCTCCCGTGGCTCAGTCCTCCCGTTCACGATCCTCGACAAGCGGGTCTCGCTGATCTTCGCTATCTGCGCGACGTCAGCCTGTAGAAGCCCCCGTCTGACGATCTCAAGTTTGAGTGTCGATACCTTACGCATCCTTTTCTCCTACCAACCAGTTATTCTGAGATAACAACAAAAAAAGGCAGGAACCGGACGGTTCCTGCCTTTAATACGGATTTTGGTTGGCTAAATCGTAAACTAAAACCGTCAGTTTTTCCGAGCATTACATACAAGGAGTCAAGGGTTATTTACCTCTGATTTGTTTTTTTCTCGCCTTGATTCAAACAGATAGGTATATTCCAAACAATTAGACAAGTCGGGCGGCCGGGGGTTGTCCGACGCTTACCGGGGGTAAGGGCTCAAATGGCGCTAACAATCGAAGAGGCGACCGGGAAAATCTCGGAGCTCACGAGCAAGCTCGACGAGTTTCGAGGAAACAATGTTCGGCTCACGGAGCTCCTCGAGAAATTTGGGGATGTTACGCCCGAACAGGTCGCGGAGGCGCAGGAGGTACAGGCGGCAAAAGAGCGCAAGGAGCTCGTCGACTCGAAAGACATCGGCGCGGCGCTGGACGCTCAGGCCGAAAAACTGAAGGCTGATTTTGAAGCTCGCCTCGAGGCGGTTACGGCCGAACTCGGAACGACCCGCGACAGCCTCAGAGAAGTGTCAGTCACGTCGGTCCTTAAGACCGAGGCCATAGCGGCAGGGGTTCGCCCCGAGGCCGTGGGCGACGTAGTAGAGGGAATACAGCACGGGTTCGAGAGTGAAAACGGGGCCCTCGTCCGAATGCAGGACGGGAAGCCGGTTCTCTCGGCCGACCCGGCTCGAGTCGGAGAGAATCAAACAAGCGGCGAGTTTTTCGCCGCATACGCGCTTGCGAAACCGTTCTTCTTTAGCTCGTCGGGAGGCGGCGGAAAAACAAGCGCCGAAGGAAATCCGGGGTCGGTTCGGACGATAACCCGCGCAGAGTTTCAAAGCGGACAGTTCAACGAACAGATCCAGAAGAATGAAGTCGTCGTCGAAGGCTACGGCGACCAGTAGGCTCACAACTGTAGTTTCTACCGCGAGGCCGGCCGGGGGTCGGCCTCAGGAGCCCGGGGGGCTTTGAGGTGGCGTCGTGTCATTTAACAACACGCCATTTAAAGGAGCTTCCTCATGGCGAACAGTTATACAAATTTAATCCCGACGATCCTCACGGAAGCGCTCGCAGTTCTCCGCGAGACCGCCGCGTCCGTCTCGACCGTCAATTCGACATACGAGTCGGACGCGAAGGCACCGGGGTCCAGTATTACAATCCCTGTCCCTGTTGCACAGTCCGTTGCCGCGGTAACGCCGGCGAACACTCCGCCCGCGAACACCGACCAAACGCCGACCACTGTGTCGATCGCTCTCAACCACTGGCACAAGACCGATTTCCAGATGAGCGACAAGGACGCTCGTGAGATCGCCAGCGGCAACTACAAAAACACGCAATCAGCCGAATCGGTTCGCGCTCTCGCCAATCAAATCGACGCAGATCTATTTGCCTCGGCATACGATATGGTCGACAACTCGCAGGGCGTCGCGAATCACGTCGGAACGGCCGGAACGACTCCGTTCGCCGACACTGCGGCCCTGAAGGCCGGCTGGACCGCTGGGGCTCGCAAGCTCCTGAACCGCGGCCTTAGCCCCAGCGCAGACCGTTTTGTCGTCCTCGACGAGGACGCCGAGGCCGAGGCTCTGAGCCTGTCGCAGTTCACCAATGCAAACGAGCGCGGCGACCAAGGCGGTATGGTCGAAGGGGCGATTGGACAGAAGCTGGGCGCGACGTGGCTGATGAACCAAAACGTCCCGTCGTTTACCGGCGGAACTCTGACAAATGGCTCGGGTAAATTGGCAAAGAGCAACGGCGTCGTCGCCGCGGGCGACACGACTGTCGCCATCGACGACTCTTCCCTCTCGGGAACTCTCGTCAAAGGCGACGTCTTCACCGTGGCCGGCGACACAGGCCATTATGTATGCACAGGCGACGACACCGCCTCGGGCAACGCAATCGCGGCGGTCGGATTTTATCCGGCGGCCCGCGACGGGTGGGCGGACAATGCGGTTATCACGTTCGCGGCAGATCACGTTCTTAACCTCGCTTATCACAGGAACGCGTTCGGTCTCGTTATGGCTCCAGCCGAGGCCCCGGACGGCGTTGGCGGCAGTATCGTCGAACGCCTAACGGACCCACAGACGGGTGTTACTCTTCAGTTGGAAATCAGCCGAGAGTACTTCCAGACGACGTGGCGCTTTTCTATGCTCTACGGCGTTGCGTGTATTCGTCCCGGGTTGGCATGTCGCATCCTCGGGTAGTGATTCTCCTCGTGTAAGCGGGGGGTTCCCGGCGGCGCGGGAGAAAGGCGGTCTTGGCCTTCCGAGTATCTCGCGTCGCCCTTTTTTAGCAATAAAAACCGAAAAGAAAACCGTTATGACCTTCCCCACTAAGACGCTTATGGTCACACGCGCAACGGACGCGGACGGCGACTTTTCCGTCATTAACGCGAGCGACTTCGATGCGGAGACTATGACAGTCGCCGACCCAGCGCCGCCCGCCGCTACAGCCAAGCCGAAGAGCAAGGCCGTCGCGGCAAAGCGCGGCCGCCCTCCCGGCAAAGCAAATAAGCCGAAGGAGTAAACCGTGGCCGCCCTTTTCTATTGTTCAGACACAGATCTAACGGACCAACTCCCCGGCGACCTGTCCGATTCGCCGATTGACACCTCGGCCAAGCGGGATGTGAAATGCCGCGGTCCGGCTCGAGATTGGGTCGACTCTATGTATCCGAACGTCGCGCCGTTCGCTCAGGTGGGAGGCCAGTCGGTCGATTGGCTCGTGAACCAGACAGACCACGCCGCGGGCGACACGACTGTCATTATCGACAGCGGCACAGGAGACCCAGTCGTTGGCGACGAGTTTCGTATTGAGGGACAGAATACTTTTTACAAGATTCAGGGATTTGCTGCGAACGTGGTAACGTACAACTCAAGACATCGGGACTTCGACGCTTGGGACGGGGCCGCATTTGCCAATTTCCCAGATAATGCTCGCTTTTACCTCGGGACGCCCGGACTCATCCGAACAGCGGCGACCCACTACGCGACGGCCCTCGGAATTCTCCTTCTGAAGCGCAACCCCGAGGACAAAATGGCCGCGGCTATGTTCGAGATTGCCGACAAGGCCCTCGGAGCCTCGAGGGGCGGGGTCGCAACTCGGGCCCCGTGGCCGTATCACGAATGGGCCGAGGACGCCCAGCTAACGCCGCCGAGCTTTACGGCCGGCGAATCCCATCTCTCGAGGTAGGGAACTTTGGTCGCAAAACTGTCTATCGAAGACAAGGAGCTCCAAAAGCTCTTAGACAAGGTCGAGGGGACGCTCGGGGGAGACGTTCGTCCTATCTGGCGGGAGTTCGCGGCGTACATGCGAGTCGTCACCGACAACACGTTTAAAGCGCTGCGGCATGGCGGCAACTATCGCGGGGTCCGTTGGGACTATTTCGCTCCACAGTATACCCGCAAAACTGACGGCGTTACCGTCCCGGCATGGGGCGGGGTTCCGAAGCTCGTAGGAACAGGCACCGTCAAGGGGCGCCTAAGGCCCTCCGGCGCCCGAGTATCCGCTGGCGACTCTGTGGTCCAAGACTCAGGCGTTCTCCGCTCTCGGGCGGCTCTCGTCGTCCACGAAGGCAAGCAACTCCTCCGGCTAATGCCTCAAGGCGTGAGCTATGCCTTTTACCAAGAGAGGCGCCGGCCGTTTCTGTTTTTTACACCGAAGGACGCGCAGTCGCTTATCAAAATCGCCGTCCGGCAACTGAGTAAATTATGAGCGCCTTCCAGAGTGACGACTATTACAACGTAATCGCAGAGCACGTCCTCGAGACTCTTCAGGCAGATTCAAAGCTCGCCGACGCTGGAGCCCTCGACGTTAAGACGTGGGAACAGGAGCTCCGCGAGGATGCCGGGGATTTTAACTCGAACGAACTCCCGGCCGTTTCCGTTACCTGCGACCTGTCCTCCGTAGAGGACACCGGGACACAGCAATTCCGAAGGCATTTCGCGGTTACTGTTTGGATCGTAACCGACGGCGCCCGGATGCAAAACGCGGCCCAGACGGTCAAAAGTTTCGCGGCTCGGGTCGAGCGGAGTATGAACCAGCAAGAAGCGGAAACCAAACAGCTTAGCGACGTAACAGCGGACCTACTCGAATCTATCTCGGGCTCGGTTCAGGTTACGCCGGTGGGAACCGTCATAGGAGGCGGGCCAGTCGAAGGGAATAACCTTCGAGGCGTAGCCGTACTGTCGTTCGCGGTCGCGGTCGACTTCACCGTAGTAATTGACTAAAAGGATGGAGCTCTCATGGCATTAACACGGAATTTCGTACTTCAGGTCGCGAGCGCGGCCAAGGAAGCGGCTTACGACACGGCCGCCGCTATTGACCAGCGAATTAATGTCAATATCGGAAATATCCCACAGGAGTCAGTACAGGTCATTGACGACTCCGACAAGGTCGGCGGATCAGAGGAGGCGACCGACGCGGTCGTCTTTGCTCAATCGGCGTCGCTTGACCTCGGAATCAACAGGGTTAAACCCTTCGCCCTCGGCTTCGTCGGCGCCTATGGACTCGGGGCGGTTAGCTCTGCCCTCGCGGACAGTGGTTCGGCCGCGAGTAGCGTCAAGCAACACACATGCACTCCGGTTGACAACGACGGGAGTATGAATTCGTTCAGCTTCGAGGCGTGGAAGACGGCTTCCACAAAAGTGAAATACTCCGGCGGCCTCTTGTCGAGCCTTTCTCTCTCTGTAAACCGAGGCGCGAATCGCATGGTCAACCTCACTGCCGCGGTCGTAGCGTCGGGCACAACCGCGTCCGGGGGAGGAGCGCAGACCGAACCGGCAGAGACCCAGCTAAACGCCGCAACGGCGGGGATATGGCTCGACGACACGGCATTGGCGGCGGGCAAGGCTGTAGCCTCGGCGAGGTCCCAAACCCTCGACCCGAGCACGTCTGACCTCGCGAGCCCCACAGACATAGCGGCGAGCGTTCGCTCTGTGACGTGGGATTTCAGTAACAACGTCAACATTGACGATCTTTATCGGGTTGGCGGCGGGAATACGCTGGCCGTGGGACAGCGGTCCGGCCGCTCGCAGTCGCTGACTTTGGACTTTGACTATGCCGACGACACGTATATCACGGCTTTGAAAAGCCAGACGGAATATGCCTTTCAAATGATCGTTCGAGGGGCCGCTGCCGCCGCGGTTGGCGACGCTGGGTACTATCACGGGTTTAATCTAATTTTCCCGGTTATGCAACTGCAAAACGTGGAGGTAGCCGACGACAGTGGAACGCTGGTTAATCGAATGACCTTCACTGTCATGGACGACGACGGAGGGACGCATAAAAGCGTGTATTTCGACGTCTTCAACGAGCAAGCCGCTTATATGGCATAAGGGGAAGCCGCGAGGCCCTCTTTTCTTTTTCTCCAAAAGAAGGAAGACGCACAGTGTCGAACACAAAAACCAAAGCGGGCGGCGAGTGGGTGGCCGTTCATAGATACGGGGACGTCTACGAATGCGCCAAGGGAGATCAACAGTTGTCGCACTCGGTCGCCGGCCTCAGAAAAGCGGCCGAGGCCCTTAAGGCCGACGGCGGAGACTTCGCTATAAAACAGCTTGAGATTGTGAGCGCGAAACTCGGGGCGATTGAAGAAGCGGCGCCGCCGAGCCAGCCAGAAGAAGAAGGCTAAACACCGAAGAAAATGGGGAGGAGGTTTCTTCGTAATGGATGAGCCCTTCTCGACGATTAAATCGGATTATATGTAGCCGGACCACGCGGCAACGGAGGCTGGAGCGGTGGAGGTCTATTCGCCGCCCGCCTCCAGACCGCGATTGTTTTAGCGCTGGAGGATGGGACACCGGAGATCACGCTTCGAGAGAGGCGTATGAGAAATCGCGGGAATAGTCGTTTTTTGGGGACCCCCTTATAAACTGAAACTTTCACGAAAGAGGCAGAAAAATGGCGGTTAGATTGGGCTCAGAGGCAGAGGTCGAGGTTGCGATTCTGGTCGGCGACGATGAGGTAACGGCGGTTTTTCCTCCTCACGGAGACAGCGAGCTAAACGAGGCTATTAAAAAGCTCGCAACGACGCGGCAATCCTCCTCTCGTGGCGTGGTCAAAGACAATTCATTCGAGGCCCGGACGAGGTTCTTTAACACGCAATGTCGCCGCGTTCTCAACGTGGAAGGGCCGGACGGCTTGCCTTTGACCGCCGACACTCCCGAGTGGAGAAAATTGATCCCGGCGAATTGGAAGGTCAGTTTTTCTTTGTTTTTTGAAGAAAAAATGACCCTGAGCTCCGACGATGTGGGAAACTAAAAAGGGCCGTCCGAAATCATCGGGAGCGAACTCAGGGCGATTGGCCTGACTGCTACGGAGGCGAATGCGGACAGGAGCCCGAACGAGACGGCCCTTGCGACGAGTGTCCATTACAGAGCGAAGCGTATCAGCGGCTTCAAAACATCGAGCCCTTGTTTGACGTCGCTATAAATTGGCTTGTCGACAAAGAGCTCAACCTTTGCCCGCCGGCCTCGTCTCTCAGTTACAAGGAGCGCGAAGCCATTCGCTTCGTTCACTCATACACGCGGATATGGGACGACAAATGCCGGGACGAACTGAAAGCCTTAACCGGAAAAATGTCGGCAAAATAAAATGGTAGCGACGACGGCGAACATTACAGTTAGGGCGAAGTGGGAAGGCCAGTCGGTCTCGAAAGGCGTTAAGACGGTCGAGACCGATATGACGCGACTCAAGTCGACCATGCAACGCATGGCGCCGATCCTCCGCGGGATTGGCGCCATGATGAGCGTGGCGGCGGGAGTGCAGGTCGCGCGGCAAGTAATTGGCATAGCCGACGCTTGGAAGGGGTACGATAACCGAATACGGCTCTTTACCAACTCGGCGAAAGAGCTTAAGGCGACCCAGCTTGAACTGTTTGCAATTTCACAGCGGACCCGGGTCTCTATGGGGTCGACCGTGGATCTATACGCTCGGCTCTCCGTAGCGAATAAGGCCCTCGGGCTCGACTCGGCCGCACTACACGGCGTCCTCGAGACAATCTCGCAAACGCTCATTATCTCCGGCGGCTCGGCCGATTCAGCAAACGCGGCCGTTATCCAGCTTGGACAGGGCCTCGCCTCGGGCGTCCTTCGCGGCGAGGAGCTCAACTCGGTAATGGAGCAAGCGCCGAGGCTCGCGTTCGCCCTCGCGGCCGGAATGAATGTTCCGATAGGCAAGCTCCGCGAGCTCGGGGCGGCGGGGAAAATCACTTCAACGCAGGTGATTCAGGCCCTCCAGTCTCAAAGCGCGGCCGTGGGCTCCGAGTTTGCGAAAATAGTCCCGACCGTCGAAACGGCATGGCAGAAGATGACCGACGCCGTCGGCAAGTACATTTCTGAATTCGATGAGTCTGTGCAAATGACGGAGCGCCTCGCAAAGGCAATGTCTGACATAGCGGACGCCGTCGGCGCGGCGGACGGGAGCGCGTCCTCATTACAAGCATCTCGAGAAGTCTCGAACGAAATGGCCCGCGTCGCTCCGGGAAGCGAAAACATACTTCCCCCCGGAGTTCAGTGGTTGGCCGCCCGTATTACTGGCGACCTCCTTAGTATGCTCAAGCCCTTGTCGGACAGACTCGAAGGAGACCCGGGCGTCGCCATGCTCTCGAGCATGGCCCCCGCCGCCTCGCAGTCGCTTGAGCCTCTTCATGACGCCACGCTGCTTCCTGAGATAGGGCTAAAAGCCTTTCCTCGGGACAAATTCATTGACCGCGCGAGCTTTGGGCGGAGCGAGCTCGAGGAGGCGTGGTCGTTCCAAAGGGGCGGCGACACCAAAGGCTCGGCTTTCAGGCGGGGGCTGAACGAAAACCGCCGCGGAGTAGGAATGGGAGAGGGACTCTCGGGCGGTTCTGGGGTCCAGCTTGGAGGAATGGGCGCGGGGATCGGCATGATGCTCGACACGACCCTCGGAGGCGGCGGAGGTACGCGCCAGCAACTCCAACTACAACAACGGGAGGCGGAGGCACTGGCGACCTCTGAGCGTGAGCTTCTGGAGGTTCGGCAAAAATTCGAGAGTGCGAACGCTCGCCTCGCGGACCAAAGCGACGCAGGGCTAAAAATGCTGGCGAAGGTCCACGTGGCCGAGCTTGTGAGGTTCGACGACAACGCCAAGCTCGACCAACAAAAGAAAGACCAGAAAGAAAACGACCGGCGATGGAAAGAAGTCGACCGCGCTCTCAACAAACAGGCGCGAGAGGATCAAGAGAAGCTCAACGACCTATACAAGGCCACGTCGAGCATGATTCGACAAGTCAACCCGCTTTTGGCCGATCTTGGGACAAGCCTACTAAACATTGCGACGGGCGGTTCTAAAACTGAATTTGCATTGGACGGCCTCAGCCTCGCGGTCGGTGTTTTCGCACAAGAGGCCGCGAAGGCGGCCGCGTCGCTACAAAGGGCCCAGAATGCTATCAAAACGGGAGATGCGAAGAGTCGCCCCGTAGCTTCCAGCATTGTCAAATCCCAGCAACCAGAGGTCTTCGCCGCCTCGCTCGAGCGGGTCAACGAACAGGTAACAGGATGGTTCGATTCCCTGCGAGGGCTTGGGCACACCGTCGCAGAAACGGTGGAAAGGATGTTCGGCAGCGTGGAACTCCTGACTGCCGCGAACAAGGACTTCGCCCATAGACATTTTAGTGAAATTATGGCAGATCTGGGCGCTACTCCCGATCAACTTGAGTCTGATTTAGGAAATCTGGGCATGACTCTGTCTGATGCCATCGGCAGCGTCCTGACAGTCGAAGACGCCTTCCGAGACCTCGGAGCCGCGGCGGCCGATCTCGCCTCGCCGCTCGAGCGGGCCACTGTCGCGACGTTCGACATAAAGGAACAGGCCATAAGGCGACAGGCTCAAGGCGCTTTTAATTTGGCCGGCAGCGACGTATTGGCACAGGCCCAAGCCTACAAAGCGCTGAAGGCTTCGATTGACGCGCTGGCACAGTCCGAGGCCGCCTCGCTTAAGGCCCTTGACGGGGTTAACGTGGCCGGCGTAGCCGCTACTACAGACTCCGGCGGTACAGTGGGGGACCCGGAGCCGGTTGTCCTCGACGCCTCGGCCCTCGTTGACGCCGGCGCCGTTATTCCAATCCAGCTACCGTGGAGCTCGGCCGTCGAAATGGTCGTCGATGTTAACCAACTCCACGAGCCCGAGGCGTGGTGGGCCCTCGTTAACATCCCGACCGACCTTGAACGCTATGAGAGATCATGGTACGAGGTCCTAACAATGCGGCCGTGGGCCGAACACTCTGAGCGCAGGGCGGAGCCCGAGGCGTGGTGGGCCCTCGTTAACATCCCGACCGGCCTTCGGCGCTATGAGCGGTCGTGGCACGAGGTCCTAACAATGCGGCCGTGGGCCGAACACTCTGAGCGCAGGGCGGAGCCCGAGGCGTGGTGGGCCCTCGTTAACATCCCGACCGGCCTTCGGCGCTATGAGCGGTCGTGGCACGAGGTCCTAACAATGCGGCCGTGGGCCGAACACTCTGAGCGCAGGGCGGAGCCCGAGGCGTGGTGGGCCCTCGTTAACATCCCGACCGGCCTTCGGCGCTATGAGCGGTCGTGGCACGAGGTCCTAACAATGCGGCCGTGGGCCGAACACTCTGAGCGCAGGGAGAAGCCCGAGGCGTGGTGGGCCCTCGTGGACATCCCGACCGACGGCCTTCAGCGCTATGAGCGGTCGTGGCACGAGGTCCTAACAATGCGGCCCGGGGGGGAAGAGGGCGCCGAGAATCTGAAAAGCCCGGACCACTGGAGTTGGCTCGTGGACATCCCGGCCGACCTGACGCGCTACGCGCGGTCGTGGTACGAGGTCTTGGAAATGCGCGACCCAGAAGAAGGCACCCAGTATCGCGCGACTCCGGGACACTTTAGCTGGATGGTCGACGTCCCGACCGGGACGCCGAGAATAGATAAGTCGTGGAGCGAAGCGGTCTCCATATCGAAAGGCAACGAAGATGCCTTGTGGGGGATGACGCACTGGAATCAAGCGCTGACGCTCTCCGGGGCTACTCCATACAACAGGACGTTTACGGACGCCGTTTCGATCGGGCCGGCGCAGATGGGCCCCGGCGGCGAAGGGGGGCGGCACCAGCTCGACTCGTGGAGCGACGTCCTCGACGTGTCTCAGGCCGACAGAATAGTCGTCTCCTATTCGGATATTATCACGTTCTCGGATTCTCCGAGGAAAATCTCCATCACCGACATTGTCGACCTGTCCGAGCTCGAGGGGATCGTTTCGAGCGTCGTCGCTCGCGATTCGGCGAATCGGACAGGCGGGGACAATAAACAACTGACGAGGACGTCATAAAAAAATGAGTTGTACCTTCAACGACCTGACGGCTCCGGCGGTAACGATCGCGGACCATTTGTTTCCCGAGGACCCGGGAGAGACCTATCCTATGACCGTCGGCCGGACTATGGGCGGGGCGATCAAGACGGCCGACCTCGGCGCAGGGGTGGACCATATAGATAAAACCCTCGGGTTTAGGCTCTCTAATGCTGATTATGTCGCGCTCCGGGATTTTATTCAAAACACGGTAACGTGGTCCGAGTCTTCTTTTACGTTTACTGACTCGAACGGGACCGCCTTTACCAATATGCACTACCTGAGCGGCCTCGAGTCGTTCCGGCGCACAAACCTTCTGTGGGCGGGACAGATCCGCATAGCCAAGGATATGTCGGCTTGAAAACGCTGACGACGCTCGCCGCCGCGGAAAAGGTCAAGGGCGGGGTGCAGGTCGTGTGGCTCGTTGAGATTGACGCAGATTCTCCCGACGCCGCTCCGGTTACTCTCTATTACGGCTCTCGACAGTATACGCTTACGTCTAAGACCTATCTCGATTTTCTAACTCAGAGAGGGCTCCGCCTGTCGTGGGACAGGATTCGACACGGCGGGGGGCTTGCCTCGGTCGCGACGGCCCAAGTCACTATCCGCAACGAGACGGGCGAATCGAATCTGACGGACTCCTATTTTTTCGAAAATGACGAGGTTCGGATTTATCTGGGATTTGTAACGGGCGCGGAACAAAAAACCGACGCGGTTCAAGTCTCTACCTCGTTTATAGAAGAAACTCCGTTCAACGTAACGGACTGGATTATAAATACAATCGACGGGAGCGATAAGGATTTCTCAGCGATCCCGAGAGACATAGTTAACCTAACCGAACACCCCGACGCCCCATATGATGAATATGGAAAGCCGCTTCCGTGGGTCGTGGGGGCGCTTAACGTAGGCCCCCATGACGACGCCGGGGCCTTCTCCTTCCTCGCCCCATGCCGACAACTGGATGGCTTCCTGCGCGAATTCACGGCCGGCAAGCGGTGTGATATTTACGGGGCGCCGTTTCAGTACTACGAACAGGCCAAGCGCTACGGGGAAATCCCGGCCGCGAGCTATACTCAAACCGGGTCAACCTTCACAGTCGACAAAGCCCGGCGAGTTATGCGGCTTTATCCCGTCCTCCCCTCTGGGACAAATGACGTCACCAATTATCAAAAGGTTTTCGACGGGGACGCCTCGACCTCGGTTACTGTTTTATCTGGCTCAAACCTCGACGTCCAAATAGGCGGGGTGCCGAAGCTCGGAACGCTCATTTCGGCGCTTGTCCAGATCAACGCCGGCGGCGGGGCCTTCGGCTATGACGTTCTCTATAATGGATCTTCGATCTTTGCGAATGCGTCGGCTACTGGTGACACAACAATCAGCCTGACCAACGCGTCGACCGATCACGCCAACGACTGGGACTTCGAGCTCTACGAGGTCAGAATCGACGGCTCTGGCGCGAGCCCAACGCTCGAGCAAGTCTACTTGGAGATCACGTACGACGACCAAATGACCGCCGACCGGCAGGCCCTTTCCGTCCACCAAAAGGTCACGGGGTGGGAAGACGTTAGCGGAAATTACGCGGACGGGGCGATTGTTGCGGGCTCGTCTGGGGCGGCTCTTACAAACCCGGCTCACGTCCTCGCGGCCGCCCTCCGAGGGAAGGCCCTCATGGGGCTGGCTGCGGCAGAGGTTGACG
>TARA_R110000824_G_scaffold209_9_pt1 | contig 31137 bp, 29 predicted proteins | sample TARA_R110000824 | Tara Oceans TARA_R110000824 (sample SAMEA4397747) | marine metagenome | biome: Polar Biome; feature: [MES] marine water layer (ENVO:01000295) within the mesopelagic zone...; material: water (ENVO:00002006), including particulate matter (ENVO:01000060) such as......
TGTCGGGACCTGATCGTCCAGGCCATACCAGTCGGGGCTGATATAGGCATCGGGACCGTTGATCACGCAAAGCGCCTTGTACTCGGCAATATGCCTAGTCAGCGCATTGCCCCGCGACAGATGAAATTGCAGCGCGCCATCGCCGGTTGAAAATACCGGCACATGGGCAACGCGCGGCCCGTCCGGCGTCTCGGCAAAGATCATTCCGAATCCGATTTCCGCAATCATCGCCTCAAGCGCTACCCGCTCGTCGGCATCCTGATGATCATTGGCAGATTTCGGCCATCGGAAGGCTGGATCGGGATGCATTATTTGGGTTTCTTGTGGAGCGCCTGTTTGACCTTGGCCTTGTGCGGCATGTTTTTCTTGTGCGTTGCCTTGCCGGCATTGGGCCGTTCCCGCTTGGTCGGTTTGCCTGCCTTTGTCGGCTTGCCCGTCGTTTCCCCGCGACCGCGACGCTCGCCGCGCTTGTCCTTGCGGATCATCTTGGCGTGGGCCTTGGCTTGCTGTTTGCGCACCAATTTGCCGCCCGGCTTCTTCTCGTCGAGCGGAAGATCACCCAGAAGCAGATCCAGCCCGAGATTGTCGATGGTTTCCGCGAAATGGGTCGGCAAATCTGCGGTCACGTCGAGATTGTGCCCGTCGGGATGCTCGATCCGCAGTCGCCGCGCGTGCAAATGCATCTTGCGGCTGATCGTTCCAGTCAGGAAGGCGTCCTTGCCGCCATATTTGCCGTCGCCGACAATCGGATGGCCAATCGCCGCCATATGGACGCGCAACTGATGCGTGCGCCCGGTATGGGGTTGCAGTTCGACCCAGCAAGCACGGTTGCCGGCTCGCTCGATAATGCGGTAGCGCGACTTGGCCGACTGGCCATTTTCTTCATCGACATGCATTTTCTCGCCGCCGGAACCCGGCTGTTTGGAAAGCGGCAGGTCGATCACGCCATCGGCAATTTCAGGCACGCCCATGACAATCGCCCAATAGACCTTGCGCACGTCGCGACCGGAAAAGCGTTTGGAGAAAAAGGCTGCAGCTCCCGGCGTGCGCGCCAGCAGGATCACGCCGCTGGTGTCCTTGTCAAGCCGGTGGACCAGCTTCGGTCGCGATTTTGCGTCAAAAGTCAGCGCATCAAGCAGGCCGTCGAGATGGGTGGTCGTCTTGCTGCCACCCTGCGTCGCCAGACCGGGAGGCTTGTTGACCACGATCGCGGCCTTGTCCTTGTGGATCACCAGTTCCCTGGCAAAATCGATCTGGTCCTGCGACAAATCGGTCTTGGCTTTCGCAACGCGGCCGGGCCGTTCGATTTCCTGCGGGGGTACGCGCAATATCTGTCCTGCCTGGACGCGATCACCCGGCGAGACTCTTTTGCCATCCAGCCGCAATTGTCCGGTCCGCGCCCAGCGCGAAACGATATTGAACGGCACATCGTCCATATGCCGCTTGAACCAGCGGTCGACCCGGATATCGTCATCATCGGGAGAAACCGTGAATTGCCGGACATCGAGTGTCTTCAGCGCCTGCATCTGCTCCTTGGGTGAGCCCTGGGGCGATTCTTCCTCGGAGCCGCTTTCGGCGGTGGGGTCAAAGCCGCTCATGCCAGTGCCCTCACTGCCATCAGGCCGACAAACACCGCCAGCACGGAACCGACGACGGAGACCAAGGCATATATCAATGCGATGCCCCATTCACTGCGCTCGATCATATTGAGAACTTCCAAACTAAAGGCCGAAAAAGTTGTAAAACCGCCAAGCAGGCCAACGCCAAGCAACAGCCGCCACGGCTCATCGACAAAATTGCTGCGGGCCAGCACACCAGCCAGCACACCCATAAGAAGACCACCGGTCAGATTAGCCACCAATGTTCCAATGGGGTAACCCACGGGAGCAAGGTGAAAGACAAGACGGCCGAGATGATAGCGTCCAGCCGCACCCATCGCACCGCCTGCCATGACAAGAAGGGTAGCGTTCATGGGCGTCCCTTAGTCGGCTTGAGTCATTTTTCCAAGCATATCATTGGTGAGCCACAAGCGGATGGCCGTCGCCAGACCCGGCGGCTGTGCTGCGGCGATCCGCTCGACGTCGATCCGCGCCACCAATGCATTGACCGGCAAACCGCGACTATCCGACGCCGATTTCAGCATATCCCAGAACAAGGGCTCCAGCGAAATAGAGGTTTGATGCCCGGCAATCGTGATGCTGCGTTTGACCGGAGGGTGGAAGATCTCGGGCTTTTCTATATCCACCCGGACAATTCCCGTCGTACCAGTGTCTCCAGCATATCAATGCCGGTCTCGCTATCGTTGAGGCATGGCAGATAGGCGAATTTCTCGCCGCCGCCGGATTCAAATTGCTCCTTGCCCCGTATCGCGAGTTCCTCGCAGGTCTCGAGGCAATCGCTGGAGAAGCCCGGCGCAAAAATCGCGATATTTTTCTTTCCCTGACCTGCCAGAGCTTCCAGCGTCGTGTCGGTCGCCGGTTCGAGCCATTTCGCCCGGCCGAATCGTGACTGGAACGAGACCACCAGTTCCCGGCCCATTTTCTCCGACAACAGCCGCGCGGTTTTCTGGCAATGGCAATGATAGGGATCGCCCAGTTCCAGCGTTCGCTGCGGCATGCCGTGGAAGCTGGCGACAATCGCATCCGGTACAAAATCCAGCGCCGCAATATCGCGTTCCAGGCTGATCGCCAACGCGTCAATATAGGCCGGATCATCATGATAAGCGGGCAGCAGCCGGATCGCCGGTTGCCAGCGCATGGCGGCAATCGCGCCAAATACAGCATCATGGACGCTGGCCGTGGTGGCACCGCTATATTGCGGGTAAAGCGGCGCAATCAATATGCGATCGCAGCCCGCCGCTTTCATCGCCTCCAGCCGGGAAGCAATGCTCGGATTGCCGTAGCGCATCGCCCAGTCGACCATCACGCCGTCAATTTTGGGAGCAAGCTTTTCGGACTGTTTGCGCGTGTAGGACGCCAGTGGCGAACCGTCTTCGGTCCAGACCAGACCATAAGCTTCGGCGGATTTGGCTGGACGGGTGTTGAGAATGATCCCGCGCAATATCGGCTGCCAGATGATCGAGGGTATTTCGACCACTCTCTTGTCCGACAGAAACTGCTTGAGATAGCGTTTGACCGCTTTCTTTTCGGGCGCATCGGGCGTACCGAGATTGACCAGCAAAACGCCGATTTTCTTCGCCGCAACCGGCGGATGGTCTTTTGGCAATGGTCCGGTTTCACGCATGATTTAAGATACTTCCCCGAAAAGTGGTAATTGCCGAAGCCGGACGCCGGTTGCCGAGAATAACGCATTGGCAACAGCGGGCGCAACTGCTGGTACGCCAAGCTCTTCGTAACCGACCGGCTCTTCGTCGCTTCTGATAAATTCGATCTGGATCGGCGGAATTTCAGCCAGTCGAGGCAGCGACAAGTCGCGCAGCCGCTTGGCCGTTGGCAGACCTTTTTCAAAGCGGGTCGCGCTACCCAGCGCCATCGCCAGGCCAAAGACAATGCCGCCCTCGATCTGCTGTCGGGCAATATCGGGGTGGATGATCCGTCCGATATCGACGGTTGCCGAAATGCGGCGCACTTCCAGCCCACTGCCGCCCCTGCTTGCGCTCGCAATAACGGCAATATGGCCACCACGCATGCTGTGACAGGCCAGGCCCTGGCCGCTGCTATCCAGACCGCCATCCCATCCAGCCATGGCGGCGACACTGGTCAGGCATCGGGCAAGCCTCGGTGCATTATTCATCATCTGCATGCGGAAGGACAAGGGTTCGATACCAGCCTTTGCCGCCAGTTCATCGATGAACGATTCGAGGTAGAAGACGTTGCTGCTATGGGCATTGCTGCGCCAATTGCCGGTCGGCACGCCGACAAATGCGCTATGGTGATCGACGGTCAGATTGGGAATATCATAAGGCACCTCCAGACCGGCCACGGCCTTGATATCCGCTTCCCCGATCGAAGAGCGCATCGCTTCGACATTGTCCATCCCGTCAAACAGGCGTTTGACCTGCTCGCGAGCAGATGGCGGCGCGGCAATTTTAATCTGCAATGCTTCCACGCGACCAGCCTTTGCCATGGCAGCGTCAAGCCGTGCCTGACTCGGTGCCCGGTAATGATCATGCATAAAATCTTCGGCACGGGACCAGACCAGTTGCACCGGCCGACCCATTTTCTTGGCGATCAGCGCGACCTGCCCGGCGATATCATTATCGAGATTGTGGTCGAACGAACCGCCGCTTAGCATCGGATAAAGCGTCACCCGGTCCTGACCGATATTCAACATCTTGGCCGCTGCCTGGACTGCCGCCACGGGCGCTTGCGTCCCCATCCAGAGTTCCAGACCGCCATCCTTATATTCTGCCGTCGCCGTCCGGGTCTCAATCGGCGCATGCAGCGCAGCATCGGCACGATAGCGGGCCTGAAGAATATTTTCTTCGGTAAACACACCTTTGGTTTCACCACGCGACCCAAAACGTATTCCCGGCCCGTCGTCCAGTGCCTCTTGCAAGGCCGTGTCGATTTTGTCGCTATCGGCCATGAAACCCTTGGTTTCAAAAACCGGGCTCATTTTGTCCAGTGCCCGATTGGCTGCCCACCAGTTGGTCGCGACCGCCGCAATCCATTCGTCGCCTTTGACCACGTCGATGAAACCGGTGATCTTGCTGGCTCCTGCGCGGTTGAACGATTTCAATTGGGTTTCGCCAATCGGCCCTTGCCTTATTGCCGCAAACACCATGTCCGGTAGCCGCACGTCACCGGCGAAATTGGCAGAGCCATCAAGCTTGCTGGGCAGATCAAGGCGCGGCACATCCTGGCCGATCAAATTGCCGGCACCAGCCGGTCGCAACGGCACCGGATCGGGCAAGCTCTGGGTAGCGGCATCGCGGACCAGTTCACCGAAGCGCAGTGTTTTGCCCCCGTTGGAGATAATGCCATTTTCAACCGTGCAAATTTCCCAGGCAACGTCCCATTGGGCAGCCGCCGCCTTGGTCAGCAATATTCTCGCCGCCGCACCCGCTTCGCGAAAGCTTTCGGCAAAAGCAGGAATTGAGGTGGAATCCGCCGTCACCATGAACTGCTCGCGGATCGCCACATTTTGCGCGACCCATTGACCGACTGTATTTGCGACCAGTTTTTCGGTGCCTGCGGGCATCAGACTTTCGGCCCACTGCTCCGCTAGCAGGCTGTTGCTGTAGAGTGGATTGATCGGTGCGGGCTCGACCGCGACCGTGCGCCAGTCTGCACCCAGTTCGTCAGCAAGAATTTGCGGCAGGACGGTATAAACTCCCTGCCCCATTTCGCTTTGCGGTACGACGACGGTGACTTGCCCGTCCTCGGATATTTTCAGAAAAGCGCCAAAGACCTGCTCATTCTCGGTCGCTGCAACATTGGGTTCATAGCGACGCGGCCAGATTGCCCAGGCGACCACCAGACCGGCTGCGGCTCCACCTCCGATCAGGAATTTGCGACGGTTCAATCCGGTGGATATATGGTCGACCTGCTCTTTGTCTGTTTCAACCGCCATGGGGTTACTTCAGCAGGCCCAACCGGGGTATTTCGATTTTCGGGCAACGGTCCATGACAATCTTGAGACCAGCGTCGGTCGCGCGCTTTGCCGCGGATTTGTTGATCACGCCAAGCTGCATCCAGACCGATTTCGCGCCGATCGCAATGGCTTCGTCGACCACCTCACCAGCAGCCTCGGAATTGCGGAAAATATCGACCATATCAATATCGCCTTCAATATCCTCTAGCGATGCCGCCACCGGCACGCCGTGCAGCGTCTGTCCGGCAAGAGCCGGATTGACCGGCGTCACATCATAGCCCTGATGGAGCAGAAACCTCAGTATCTCGTTGCTCGCCCGCGCTGGCTTGGCCGAAGCGCCAACCAGAGCGATGCGCCGTGTCGACGTCAGCAATGCAGCTATTTCCTGATCGCTTTCCAGCATCATGATGCCCTTCCCTTCGGCTATTGGTTATCCAGCCATGTCGCGAGTTTCTTGGCAATGTCGCTAAACGCCTGTCCGTGCACGTCGTCGTTACATGCTGGCGGTGTGCCGCCATCGCTCGACTTGCGAATTTCGATATCCAATGGAATGCGGCCAAGAAAGGGCATGCCCATTGTCTTCGCAGCTGCTTCCGCGCCGCCTGCGCCGAAAGGATCGCTGACTTCGCCGCAATGCGGACAATGATAGCCCGCCATATTTTCGACCATGCCGATGATCGGAATCTTCGCCTGGTTGAACAGGTCCACCGCGCGGGTTGCGTCCATCAGCGCCAGATCCTGCGGTGTCGAAACGATCACGGCGCCAACCGGCTTGTGATTTTGCATCATCGATAGCTGCACATCGCCGGTACCGGGCGGCATGTCGACGATCAGTTCCTCGACATCACCCCAATGCGCGTCGATCAGCTGCTCGAGCGCTTTGCCCGCCATCGGCCCGCGCCAGGCAATCGCCTGCCCGGGCTTCGCCAGATGGCCCATCGACAGGACCGGCACACCATAATCATTGGGTACCGGGATCAGCTGTTTGCCTTCCGCTTCGGGCCGTTTCCCTTCGCAGTGGAGTAGCCGCGGCTGGGACGGACCATATATATCGGCGTCGACCATCCCGACCTTGCGGCCCATGCGCTGCATGGCAATCGCCAGATTTGCGGAAAGCGTAGACTTGCCGACGCCGCCCTTGCCACTGGCCACGGCGATCAGACGGCGCTCGATCTTTTCGGCCGTCATTGCGACATCGACTTTCTCGACACCATCGAGCTCGAGCAACTTGCCTTTCACGCCGATCTCGATCTGGCCGCGCTCGCGCACGTCCAGACCGCCAACGTTGAGCACCAGAGACACACGGCCTTCGGTAAATTTTACGGCGCTGAAACGGCCTTTGGCAACAGCGTCCAGCGCTGCTTCGATTGTGGAAATATCGGTCATCGGATCGACATAGTTACACTTTTCTCGGATTGACACTGTTTTTCTGGCGACGTGCTACCTATAAAGAAACTATGAATGATAATATTAACGGTGAAGCGCGCCGCAGATCGATTTTTGGCTCAATCCTGAACATGGCCGGCCCTTGGGGCAATAACGGCGACAGCGGTAATGATGGTGGCAATGGCAATGGCGGCGGCCCCCGCAACCCATGGGGCAGCCCCTCCAGCGGGCCTTCCGGTGGCGGACGCAAGGGTTCCAGCTCGCTCGAGGAATTGTTTAAAAAAGGCACTGGCGGCGGATTTAAAGGCGGTATTCCCAAGCGTCCTGGGGGACGTTCATGGTGGCCGCTTATGGCGATTGGCTTCATCATCCTCTGGGTCCTGCTAACCAGCATCCATCGCGTTAGCCCGCAGGAACGTGGCGTTGTGACATTCCTGGGTTCCTATTCCCGGACCATGCAACCTGGCCTGCACTTCTCGCTTCCCACTCCTTTGGAACAGGTCACCAAACTTGACGTCGAGGACATCCGGACGATTGATATCCCCGAAGGAGAGACTGAAAAACTGATCCTGACCGGCGATCAGAATATCGTCGATCTTGCCTATTCGGTGCGTTGGAACATCAAGGCACCGGAACTGTTTCTGTTCCAGATCGCTGAACCGGAAGAAACAATCCGTGAAGTCGCGGAAGCGGCAATGCGCGCGGCGGTAGCGAATTTCACGCTGGATGACACGATCGGTTCAGAACGGACCGAAATCGAACAGCAAGTTGAACGCAATATGCAACAATTGCTCGATGGCTATGGCGCTGGTGTCGTCATTCGCGGTATCGCTATCAAGAAAGCCGATCCCCCAGCTGCGGTCAACGACGCTTTCAAGGAAGTGTCTGCCGCTCAGCAAACCGCACAAACCTATCTCAACGAAGCGCGCGCTTATGCGCAGCAGCTCACCGCGCAAGCGCAAGGTGAGTCCGCCGCATTCGACAAGGTTTACGAAGAATATCGCCTCGCCCCGACTGTAACCAGGCAACGCATGTATTATGAAACAATGGAGCGCGTCCTGTCCAAGGTCGATAAAACCGTGGTCGAGGCCAGAGGCGTAACCCCTTATCTCGCCCTGCCCGAATTGAAGAAACGGTCGCAGCAACCAGCGATTTCAACCGTGGAGGGCAAATAATGGGACAGATATTTAAAAACCCCGTTGCGCTCGGCGTGATCGTTCTCGCTGCGCTGTTCATTCTGCTCAACACTATCGTGATCGTTCCGGAAACCCGGCAAGGCGTTGTTGTTCAGCTCGGCGAACCGAAAAGAATCGTCAACCGCTACCAGGCGGGCGAAGCCTTTGGTGAAACCGGCGCTGGCCTGATTGCCAAGATTCCGTTTTTCGAGCAGATCGTCTGGATCGACAAACGCATTCGTGACGTTGAGATGGAACAGCAGCAAGTGCTATCCACCGACCAGCTTCGTCTGCAGGTTGACGCCTTTGCCCGGTTCCGGATTACCGATCCACTGCGCATGTATATTGCTGCCGGCAGCGAAGAGCGTGTTTCAGAAGAACTACGACCAATTCTTGGCTCCGCTCTGAGAAACGAACTCGGCAAGCGTCCTTTTGCGGCACTGCTGAGCCCGGAACGCGGTCAGGTGATGGATAATATCCAGGCCGGCCTCAACCGGGTTGCGCGCCAATATGGTGCAGAAATTGTCGACGTGCGGATCAAGCGGGCCGATCTGCCTGACGGTACGCCACTCGACAGCGCCTATCAGCGGATGCGGACCGCGCGTGATCAGGAAGCACGGACCATCCGTGCGCAAGGCGCAAAGCAGGCCCAGATCATTCGTGCCGAAGCCGATGCGAGCGCCGCGCGAACCTATGCAGAAAGCTTTGGCAAGGATGCGCAATTCTATGATTTCTACCGCGCCATGAAGAGCTATGAAACGACATTCCAGCGCGGCGGGCCAGATGATCCGCAAAGCTCGTTCATCCTCTCACCAGACAATGAATATCTGCGTCAGTTCCGGGGTAAATAGTCACCGTTGAGAAGCGATCGACTACATTTGTCATTTTTTCTGCGCAGAGTGATTTTTTTCGATCAAAAGCCCTTTCGCAGCTTGCGAAAGGGCTTTGGCGCACCCAAATAGGTTGGGATCGGGAATGTCCTGCAGTTCTGCGTTTAAGATCGGCGGACAAATTTGCTAATATTCAATTTCCGTTCATGACAATTGCACCATTATTTCTGCGATTTTGAACGGATTTGGTGGCAGACATATATTTGCTCCACCAGAATTTTGAGAGGAAGATATATAGTGCGTTACGCTTACGGAATTTCAGCAGCTATGCTTTTGGCCGGTAGTGCAGCAACCCTGACCGGCATTGGCCCGGCCGGAGCACAGACCGCCGCCAACGACAGTTCGGTGATGCGCAATGTCGTACCAAGCGCAGGTGCACCGATGAGCTTTGCAGACCTGACAGAGCAGTTACAACCTGCGGTGGTCAATATCTCGACCACTCAGCGCGTGCGGGTCGCCAACAATAATCCTTTTGCCGGCACACCATTTGACGGCCTGTTTGGCAACCGCCAAGGCGGCAATGGTGGTGGTGGTGAACAAACCCGCGAAGCGCAATCGCTGGGTTCCGGATTCATCATTTCTGCCGATGGTTATATCGTTACCAACAATCATGTGGTTGCGCCAGGCAACCGCAACGCGACCATCGAATCGATCACTGTGATCATGCCGGACCGCACCGAATATGTAGCCGAACTGGTTGGCCGCGATGCGGCATCCGATATCGCGGTACTCAAGATCAAGGCAAGCAAGCCCCTGCCATTCGTAAAATTTGGTGACAGCACCAGTGCCCGCGTAGGCGACTGGGTTATCGCAATTGGTAATCCTTTTGGTCTTGGCGGTACGGTGACCACCGGTATTCTTTCCGCAATCCACAGAAACACCGGACAAGGCGGCGCTTATGATCGCTTTCTGCAGACCGACGCATCGATCAACCGCGGCAATAGCGGCGGACCAATGTTTGACCTCAACGGCAATGTCATCGGCATCAACAACGCGATTATCTCGCCAACCGGCGGCAATGTCGGCATCGGCTTTGCCATTCCTGCCGAAGTTGCTGCTCCGATCGTCGAAACGCTGAAGGCCGGGCAGACAATCGAACGCGGTTATCTTGGCGTACAAATCAGTGCGTTGTCCGAAGATCTGGCCGACTCTCTCGGTTTGGAGAAAAATAGCGGCGAGTTTGTCCAGCGGGTCGAGCCGGATGAAGCAGCACAGAAAGCCGGCATTCAGGCGGGCGACGTGATTACCAAGGTAAATGGCAAGGATATCACACCAGACCAGACCCTGTCCTACCTTGTGACCAATCTGCCAATCGGTACGGAAGTTCCGATCGAACTCATTCGCAATGGCAAGACGATCAAGGTGAAGGCCAAGCTCGGCAAGCGTCCATCGGAAGAAGAACTGGCTGGCAGCACATTTGATCCCGATGCCGAAGATGGTGCCAACGGTCAGAATGATGATGGCGTGAGCGCACAAGCAACCGCCGACGCACTGGGATTGTCAGTGATCGATTTGACACCGGCAATCGCTAAGCAGATCGGCGTCCCGTCGACGCAAAAAGGCGTTGTCGTAACGACGGTCAACCCGAACAGCGATGCTGGGCAGAAGGGAATCCGGCGCGGATTTCTGATCACCAGTGTCAATCGCCAACCGGTGACCAGCGCTACTGAACTGGATCAGGCGATCAATAACGCGAAACGTTCGAACCGCGAAGCAGTGCTGCTGCAGATCCGTCGCGGCGCGCGCGATCCGCAATTTGTCGCGGTTCGCCTGCAGGAAAGCTAAGCGCTTATAAACACATGTAACAGAAAAGGGCCGGTGCTTGACGCCGGCCTTTTTTTTGCGTCAAGCTAGGGTGCAGATTTGCAACATGATTGAGGGGATTCGCCGGTGGCTGATGCAACAGAAATTTTTCTCGGACTGGGCGGCGGCGAACGGCAAAGCCTCAACCTGTCCCGCGCCAACCGCCATGGCCTGATCGCCGGGGCCACTGGCACCGGTAAAACGGTCACCCTGCAAGGGCTCGCCGAGAGCTTTTCCGCCAATGGCGTGCCGGTTTTTGTTGCCGATGTAAAAGGCGATCTCTCCGGCGTTTCGATGGCCGGCTCGTCGCAATTCAAACATGCGGACAAGCTGGAAGGCCGGGCCAAGGAACTGGGGATGGACGACTATGCCTATTCCGACAATCCGGCAATATTCTGGGACCTCTATGGCAAGCAGGGGCATCCGATCCGGACCACGGTCACGGAAATGGGACCCTTGCTACTCGCTCGCCTGATGGACCTGAACGACACGCAGGAAGGCGTGCTCAACATCGCCTTCCGCTTTGCGGATGAAGAGGGGCTGCTGCTGCTGAATCTCGACGACCTGCAGTCAATGCTGGCTTATACCGCAGAAAACGCGAAGGAACTGTCCGCCCAATATGGCAATGTGTCCAAGGCCAGTGTCGGAGCGATCCAGCGCCAATTGCTCCAGCTTGATAGTCAGGGTGCTGGCCAATTCTTCGGCGAACCAGCGCTGGAGATTGATGATTTCATCAAATGCGACGATCAGGGTCGCGGTTATATCAATATACTCGCCGCCGATCAGCTGATGCGCAGCCCGAAACTCTACGCGACCTTTTTGCTCTGGCTGCTCGCAGAGCTATTCGAGACATTGCCGGAAGTCGGCGATCCGACAAAACCGAAGCTGGTTTTCTTCTTTGATGAAGCCCACCTTCTATTCGATGACGCCCCCAAAGCGCTGGAAGACAAGATCGAGCAGGTCGTGCGTCTGATCCGGTCGAAAGGGGTCGGCGTCTTTTTCGTCACCCAGAACCCAGTCGACATACCCCAGGAAATTGCTGGCCAGCTCGGCAATCGCGTTCAGCATGCCCTGCGCGCTTTCACCCCGCGCGACAAAAAAGCGATCAAGGCGGCAGCCGACACATTTCGCATCAACCCGGACCTGGATGTCGAGCAGGCCATTACCGAATTGCGCGTTGGCGAAGCGCTGGTCTCGACCCTGCTGGAAGATGGTGCACCGTCGATTGTCCAGCGGACCCTGATCAAGCCGCCACGCTCTCGTCTGGGGCCGGTTTCGGTCAAGGAGCGCGCGATCATCAATTCCATCTCGCCCTATGATGGCAAATATGATGAAGAGATAGACAGACATAGCGCGGAAGAAATATTGGCGCAAAAGGTGATCGACGCCACCGAGACCGCTCGAGAAGTTGAGGAAAAAGGGGAAGCCGAAGTCGGCAAGCGCTCACGCAAGAGTAAAAGCATCTGGGAAAAGGCCTTCAGCCGCGGCGCGAAAGTCGCCGTGGGTTCTGCAGCGGGCATGGCCGCCTCGACAATGCTAGGCAAAAAATCTCGAGCAGACCCGATGCGGTCTGGCGTGACTTCTGCAGTCGGTTCGGTCGTGACCGATCTCGCTGGGCCGGTTGCCGGACGCTTCGTGCGAAACCTGATCGGTGGACTAATGCGTTGATCGCCGGTTGACTAGCTTGTCATCGCCATGACGACAGACTGAAACGCTTCAATCTTCTATCCGAAAAAACGGGCGACGATATCTTTCGCTAAGCGGGTCGGACGCAAGGTATCAGCGTCGATACAGCACCAGCTCGACTGCACTTCGGCAAGCACTTCTTCACCGCGACGAATGATCGTGCTGTAAAATGCCCGCGCGCCGTGTACTTTTTCGAGCAAAACCTCGGCGATCACATCATCGTCCAGAAAAGCCGGTTTGCGATAGGTAATCTCATGCTTGATCGCCACCCATAGGTGAGCCGCGACGGCTTCGGAAGGCGCGAATTTCTGCCAGTGCGCTACTACAGCATCCTGCACCCACGTCAGATAGTTGGCATTGTTGACATGTCCCATGAAATCAATGTCAGACGCCTCGATGGCAATGCTGTGATGGTGTGAAATACTGTTCATATCAGTAATATATAAGATTAGCGGCAGCCGATTGATAGGGCAAACTGGATATCTGCTCCGAAAAAATGGCGGCAGTTCGTAATATTAGTGCAATATCAACTTGAAGTTTTCGAACGTCAGGGGCCGGTCCATCACAAAATTCTGAAACGCCAATGCGCCGTTTATTGTCGATAAAAATTCATCCGCCGCTGATTTGTCAGCCGATTCCAACTGCCGATAATAGTTCAAGGGTCGCTGCAACATCCACAAGCTGAACGGTGGTGCGATTCTTTGCCCGGTCACACTCTCAACGGTAAAATCCGCCATACCGACAGCGCGCGGAATTTCGGTATCCGGATTGGCCTCGGCCCAGGCAGCAAACATGTCTGCGGTCCTCTGAAGGAAAGGCATTTGCTCTGCCATCATTCTCTCCAGCACCGGCACCAAAGTCTCCGGAACCTCGTCATCGGGCAGAAATTCTCCGGATAAAGGCTGCTGCACATCCACCATCCGCTCGACCCACTCGGCCACTCTAGGTGCCAGCCGCTTCATGATTTCACCCGATGCGGGATCGCGGTATAAATGGGCATAAAGCGGTCCGATCAGGCCATAATCGCCAATCGAGGGCCGCGAACCGAGCAGATAATCATATTGCGAAAAATGCCGGTCGAGGTCAGCCAGAAGCGCTTCATAGCTCGCCTCTATCGCGGGGATGGTTTGCTCGTTAATCCCCAATATCGGGCAAAAACCCTTGAACGTCTGCCCACGCTCGCGACCGATTGCCAGCTGGTCTTCTTTGCTGGCTTCGGGTGCTGCAACGGCGCCGAACTCGCCATAGACCCATTCTTCATTATAATTCCAGCGATAGTGCATGGCCGGGATCACCAGCCATTCATCACCGAACACTTCCATCAGCAACGCCACCAGCCGCTGTTTCGGCGTATCGGGATAAACCGACGGTCCGCCGATTTCCGCTTCGAAATGGTCGATGATCAGCGTTGTGTCCTGAAGGGTTTCCCCATCATCGGTCACCATTACCGGGATAACGGGACGGCCGACTTTGGGAACGATAATCGTTTTATAGACTTCGGTGGTGCTGAGGATTTCCTCGTAATCCACGCCTTTCCAGTCGAGATAGGCCCGCGCCTTCCCCGAATAGAGCGACAGCGGCCCGCCGTAAAATTTATGCGTCATCAGCCGCGGCCCCGGTAGGGGGCAACGCCCTGATCCGGTATCCAAAGACCTTTGGGCGGCTCACCCGATTGCCAGAATATGTCGATCGGTATGCCACCGCGCGGATACCAGTAGCCACCAATCCGCAGCCATTTTGGCTGCATTTCGTCGAACAGCCGCTTGCCGATACCGACCGTGCAATCTTCGTGAAAGGCAGCATGGTCGCGGAACGATCCCAGAAACAGCTTGAGCGATTTCGATTCGACGATCGTTTGGTCCGGCGCATAATCGATGACCAGATGGGCAAAATCCGGCTGGCCCGTCACCGGGCACAGCGACGTAAATTCCGGCACCGCGAAGCGTGTTAGATAGAGCTCGCCAGCGCGGGGATTGGGGACGTAATCGAGTATCGCCTCTTCGGGAGAAGCGGGCATCGGGCTCGTCTTGCCCAAGAATTTCGGTGCTGGCGAAGCAGATGGTTTGTCGGTCATGCAGATTATCTAGTGCACGGGGCGCTTCATGTCATCACCTCTGCTGCATTCATCGACCGTTCAGCACTTTGGGCGGCATTTCGATCTGGAAATATACAGGGACGATGCCGTTTTCCAGACAATCACATATATTCGGTTCAGCACCGCTTTGACCGGCGCAGTCGCCGGACTGTTCCTGAGCGGCATCGCCATGGCGCAAACGGCTAGCGACGATCCGTTGCCCAATCCCCAAAACCGACCCTCGGTGGAGAGCTATTCGCTGCCGCCCGGACCAGGCAGCGTGCCAGAGAAGAATGTCTTGCAGGGGCCGGTCGACGCCGAAATTCCGCTTGCCGAGCCGACTATTGTCACGCCGCGCCCAACTCCTGCAAAACAGCCTCCACCGTTGCGCACTCCCGGATCCGACACTCCGGCGACCAGGTTTGCCGTTATCGACAAGAGAGCAGATCCGCTGCAACCGACAGTCAGGCAGACACCGCTCAAACCGGAAGCCACTGCGGAAAAATCTGCAACGGAAACCGATTCTGCCCCAATAGAAGCGGCAGTCACGACAGATGAACGCCAAGATTCAACGGCCGCGCCAGCTGATACAAATTTACCCCCGACGGCAATACTCGCAGAGCCAGCTCCAAGGACCGCGACCGACGATTGGATAATTTTATCCTTTGCGATCCTGCTTTTCGTCTTGCTTGGCGCGTTTTTTCTTTGGCGTGCTCGTAGTGCTGCCTCGAAGCAATCCGCTGCTACGGGGCCTGATCACGCAAAATCCACTGCACTCGGCGACATCACCGATCTTGCCGAACCGCTTGAACCTTTGTCCGCCATTGGCATTGGTTTTCAGCCACATTCCGCCAATGCGACGCTGATCAACGCGGTGCTGGGCTTCGAACTCACGCTCTCCAACCATGGCGGCGGAGATCTGACCGACATCAGGGTCAATGGAACCATGGTACAGGCCGAGGGCCACGGCGCCGGTGATCCGGCTTTGGCCGATCTTTCGCCATTGCGAGAGGTACCCAATCTCCCGACTGGTGAAACCGAGAAGATTGTCGCAGAATTTCGCATCCCTTTGGCCGGCATCCGCCCGATTCAATTCGGGTCACAAGCCCTGTTTGTGCCGCTCGTGCAAATATCGATTGAATTTACCGATGGTTCTGGCTTCCAGCATCTTCAGACCGCCGCCTATCTCGTCGGCAGGGAACACCAGCCACCGCGCGCCAAAATGGCGCCATTCCGGTTGGATCTGGGACCCCGCAGCTTCGCGCCGCTCGGCCACCGTCCGCTCGCGGTCAGTTGATTTCTTCTAGGCCAGGCCGGTTGCCAATGTTGATCGCAGTGCGACCGGTGGCTGCCCGCTCCGACATGCCATGCACAAAAACAACATAAGCGGTGGATTCGCGAAGCAATGCGTTATAGCCTCGACGGCTTGAAATCGAGTCGCTAAACGGCGGTTAGAGTAGCGCAAATAATTGCGGGCATGAGGAGTTTAATATGGAATTGCTGGTAACGACCGAATGGTTGGCCAACGAACTGGGCGCATCTGATCTGCGGATTGTAGACGCGACAAAATTCATGGCGGATGCCGGACGCAATCCTGCAGCCGAATATGAGGCTGGCCATATCCCTGGCGCGGTTTTCATGGACCTCAGTGAATTGACCGATGGCAGCAATCCGATTGACAATATGCTCCCGCCGGCTGAAAAATTTGCCAGCCGGATGCAATCGCTTGGCTTGGGCGATGGCAGCCGCGTAGTACTTTATGATGACAGCCCAATGAAGACCGCAGCACGCGCCTGGTGGATGCTGACCATTTTTGGTGCGCATGAAGTCGCCATTCTCGATGGTGGCATTGCCAAATGGAAGGCAGAAGGCCGGCCACTGGAAAGTGGCAAGGAAACGTTGCGCCACCGCCATTTCACTGTCTGGAAAGATGACAAGGACGTCCGAACCAAAGCCGATATGCTTGCCAATCTGCACAGCAAGGATGAGCAGGTTGTCGATGCGCGCCCTGCCGATCGGTTCAGTGGCGAAACACCCGACCCTCGCGGCAATGCAGCTTCCGGACATATCCCCGGCTCGACCAATATTCCGCACAGCGAATTCTTTAATGCAGACGGAACCTGGAAAAGCAGCGACGAGATCAAGACGATCTTCAGTGATGCTGGCGTCGATCTCTCCAAACCGCTCGTAACAACCTGTGGCTCTGGCATGACTGCAGCGGTAGTGTCTTTTGCAGCCGCAGTGGCAGGCGCAGAAAAAACGGCCCTTTATGATGGCAGCTGGACCGAATGGGGCGCCGATGCGGACACGCCGAAAGAAACCGCCTGAATATGCCAGCGCTGCTGGAACTTTAATTGGCCGATAACGGCTCTGGTTCAAAAAAGCCCGCGACACAGGTCGTTACCGGTGGTCGCCGGAAAATATGGACCGGAGCCGTGGTTAATCCGCCGGTCTGGCGTGGGAGTACGCATCTTTACGAGGATGTGGCCCATCTCAGGGATGGCTTGAAGTCGAATGACGACGGTCATTTCTTCTACGGTCGCCGCGGGTCTCCAACCCAATGGTCGCTGGCCGAAGCGCTGACCGAAATGGAGCCCGGCGCGGCCGGGACCATGCTCTATCCTTCCGGTGTCGCCGCCATTTCCTGCGCGCTGCTCGCCGTTCTGCAACCGGGCGACGAAATCTTGCTCACGGACAGCAGCTACGACCCCAGCCGCAGCTTCGCCGACGCCTTTCTCAAGCGCATGGGAATCACAGCGCGCTATTATGATCCGTTGATCGGATCGGATATTGCCGGACTAATCGGTCCCGACACAAAAGCGATTTTGATGGAAAGCCCCGGCAGCCTGACTTTCGAGGTTCAGGACGTGCCAGCCATCTGTAAGGCAGCTCGGGCAGCAGACATAATCACCCTGCTCGACAATACATGGGCGACATCACGCTTTTTCCCGGCGCTGGAACATGGTGTCGATATCGCCATAACCGCCGCCACCAAATATATTGTCGGTCATAGCGATGTGATGATGGGCGCGGTCACCACCCACAGCAAATATTGGCCCCGCCTCCGCCGCACCGCCCAGCAACTGGGTCAAGTGGTCTCCCCCGATGACGCCTATCTGGCCGCGCGCGGATTAAGAACACTGGAGGTTCGTCTCCGCCAGCATGAAGCCAGCGCCTTGAAAATTGCCCATTGGCTGAAGGATCGGCCGGAGGTCGGCCTCGTCCTCCACCCGGCTTTGCCCGATTGCCCTGGCCATGAGATTTGGAAACGTGATTTCACAGGCGCCTCGGGTCTGTTTTCCTTCGAACTTAAGGATGGTGAGGACCAGTCCCGCTCCGCTTTCATCGACGCGCTGACCTTATTCGGCATCGGTTACAGCTGGGGCGGTTTTGAAAGCCTCGCGCTGCCGGTCGATCCGGGCAAACATCGCACCGCTACCAAATGGTCCGGAAAAGGCCCGCTGGTGCGGCTGAATATCGGTCTGGAAGACCCGGACGATCTGATAGCGGACCTTGCCAAAGCTTTTGAACATTACCACAGTGAGAAGCCATGATCGACAATATGTTCTCATATCTCGAGGCTCTGACTCCTGACACCCCTCGCAACGTCCAATATATCGAAGGCGCCGTTGCGGCCGGACTGGTCATGCTGGCTTTAACCGCCGGCTGGTATCTCAGCAAATATATCGGTCCCAAGCTTCGTCACCTTTGGGAAGCCAGGGCAGGCTATGAGAGCGAACTCGCCGGTCGGCGTATCCGCGACATGACCCGGCGCGCAACCACATTCATCCTGTGCGGCATTTTCCTGGCTTTCTATCCCTGGCACCTGATCGCTCAGGTCGTCTTTTCCCTCACCATCGCGATTACCGTCGGCCTTTTTGCCAATGACCTGATCCGCGGTGTGCGGATGCCAGACTGGCTCGGGACAATCATCGGTCTGGCCCTGTTCGTGAGTATCGGATCGGGATTGGTCGGCGGAATCGAACCGATCACGCTGGCTATGGACAAAGTCGGATTCGGCATCGGATCGAGAAGGATTTCGCTTCTCTGGATTGTGACCCTGGCAATGACTGCGGTCATCCTGCTCGCCGTTGCCCGCGTGCTCATGAAGCTGGTGGCTTATATTATCAGCAACAGCGAGCTCGACGGCGCGCAGAAGGTATTGGGTCAAAAGCTGGCCACCGTCGCCATATTGGCCGGTGCCTTTGTTCTCGGCCTCGACGTGGTCGGAATCGATCTTACCGCTCTGGCAGTCTTCTCCGGTGCCTTTGGCCTCGCCATCGGCTTCGGCATGCAGAAAACAATCGGTAATCTGATCGCGGGAATCATCCTGCTGATGGACCGTTCGATCAAGCCGGGTGACGTGATCGCGGTCGGCAATACCTATGGCTGGGTCAACAAGATCGGCGTGCGCGCGGTCTCGGTTCTCACGCGCGAAGGCAAAGAACATCTGATCCCGAACGAGGATCTGATGACGCGCGAAGTGGAAAACTGGTCCTATTCAAGCCCCAACGTCCGGATCAGTATCCCGGTCGGAGTGTCCTATAATACCGACATGGATCAGGCGATTGATCTGATGAAACAGGCCTGCGTCGACGTGCCGCGCGTACTCAACCATCCCAAGCCTGTCGTCTGGATGCTCGAATTTGGCGACAATAGTGTCAATTTTGAAATCCGCTGCTGGATCAAGGACCCGCAATCGGGCGTCGGCAATTTCAAGGCAGCGATCCTGAAGCGGGTCTGGGACCTGTTCAAGGAACATGGCGTGGAAATCCCCTTCCCGCAGCGCGACATTCATATCAAATCATTGCCAGAGGGTGGAACGATCAAGTTCGAAACCGGTTCGACACAGTCCGTGGGCGCACCAGAATCGACCACCAAGAAATAGAATGATATTGCAGAGACGGACTCCGCCACGAGGGGTCGGAAGAGAGCATTGACGCTTTATTAGTCACGCATTGTCGAAACCGCCTAAATTTTAAGCGCCCAAAAACCCGTTTGTGGCGCAAGTGCAACATTTCAAAATTATGTCACCCTTCCTGACGTGTTCCTTCTTGTGCAGCGCAATAATATGGAGCAGCTTTCTTGGGCATGTTTAGAGACTGTTCGCGTTCGGGGCATCTGGCGCAATAAAATAACAGCGGAAACAATACCAGGAGGGGCGATACGCATTAACGAGAAAGGGATTTCCATGCGCACGTCCAATAAAATTACCCTTGGCGGAAAAGCCAAGTCAACTATCCTAGGCCTCTCGGCCATTTTGCTGGCTAGTACAGCTGCACCAGCCTTCGCGCAGGACGCAGAAGAATCTGCCAGCGCTTTCACGATTTCCGGAAACGCGGCGGTTACAACCGACTATCGCTTCCGCGGCGTCGCTCAATCGGGCGGTGATGTAGCCATTCAAGGTGGTATCGATATCGGCCATGAGAGCGGCTTTTATGTCGGAACTTGGGGATCATCGATCAACTTTGCCGGTGGCACCGAACTTGACATTTACGGCGGCTGGTCTGGTGAATTGGCGTCCGGCATTTCAGCGGACGTTGGCTTGCTATATTATTTCTACCCTGATGCCGGCGGTGTTGGCGGTGGTGCAACCGACTTTTTTGAACCTTATGCCTCGCTTTCAGCGACCCTGGGTCCGGTTGAAGCCACTGTTGGAGCCGCCTATTCGTGGAGCGGGCAAAGCGCACTGGCCGACCAAGATAATATCTATCTTTATACGGACCTGAGCGCAGGCATCCCCGACACTCCGGTGACTATAAATGCACATGTAGGCTATTCGGACGGCCAAAGCTTCCTCAGTAGCCTGCAAGGAACCGACAGCAATTACGTCGATTGGTCCCTGGGTGTTGATTATGCAATTACCGAAAATCTGACGTTGGGAGTGGCCTATACGGACACCGATGATTCCCCGGCACAGAAAGATTTCACCGATTCTGCCTTTATCTTCACTCTCGGCGTATCGTTCTAAATTCACAAAAGCCACGCTGAAAAGGGGGCCGCTCGGACAACCGGGTGGTCCCTTTTTTAACTGGCCATGACAAGTTTTTGCGTCGCACCATGCCGGGGGTTGTCGATGACCGCCTGCATATCACCCGTTTCAACAATATGCCCCTCTTCCATCACGGCAATCCGGTGGCACAAGCGGCGCGCAGCGGCGATGTCATGGGTGATGAACAACAAGCTCAATCCGTTCTCGACCTGCAACCGAAGCAGTAACTCGAGAATTTCCGCTCCGACCAACGGATCAAGCGCCGAAGTTGCTTCGTCCAGCACCAATAGTAGCGGAGCCGCGATAATGGCCCGCGCAATCGCAATTCTTTGCGCCTGGCCGCCAGACAGACTGGCCGGTACACGGCTCAGGAAACTCTCTGCCAGGTCGACATCGGACAAGGCCTGCCGTGCCATCTCCTCGCTCTCGGCCTTTGTCAGGTCGGGACGCAGATTGCCCAGCGGTTCGGTCACAATATCTTGGACCCGCCATTGCGGATCGAGACTGGCAACCGGATCCTGAAACACCGGCTGGATGAGCCGGCGCATTTCCAGACTGCGCTTCCGGCGTTCCGGAAGCGGCGCACCTTGCCACAAGACTTCACCCTCTGTCACCGGCCCAATACCGGCGATGGCGCGCCCAAGCGTCGACTTTCCGGAACCGGAACCACCGACCAAGGCGAGGGATTCGCTTTCTCGAACCTTGATACTAGCATTCGCGACAGCGCGGATATTTCCCCGACGCCAGCCGGGCCGATGAAATTCGACGCCAACATCCACGGTTTCGAGCAACGGGTCGCCAGGCCGGCTGAGCTCCGGTGATGGCTCGTCCAGACGGGGAGTAGCAGCAATCAGGCGTCTCGTGTAATCTTCCGCTGGATCGGAAATGACCGAAACAACCGGACCGATTTCCACCACCCGGCCTTTCTCCATCACCACCAGTTGATCGGCATGCCCCTCGACCGAAGCAAGATCATGGCTGACCAGCAGCATCCCCAGCCCCTGCTCTGCGCGCAATTGATCGAGCAGGTCCATGATCTCGGCGCGCAGGGATGCATCCAGAGCACTGGTCGGTTCGTCGGCGATCAGCAATTTGGGACTATGGGCAATGGCAGCGGCAATCATCACCCGCTGGCGTTCGCCACCGGACAAGCGATGCGGGAACTGGTCGAGCCGCTCATCAGCACGGGAAAGGCCAACGCGATCCAGCTTTTGTGCTAGATCCCGGCGGGATGGCCGCGCGGAACCGGCCTGCATCGTCGCTTCCTGTAATTGCACACCGACAGTCAGGTGCGGCGTCAGCGCAGTCAATGGCTGCTGGAATATAAATCCGGTCAGCCGGCGGCGTATATCGCGCAAGTGACGGGCATCCGCGTTGCCAAGATCCCTGCCATCCAGCAGAATCGATCCGGAAGTCAGGCCCGGCGTAAGTCCGAACGGCGTCAGGCAGGTCAGGCTTTTTCCGGAACCGGACGCGCCAATAATCGCTGTGCATTGCCCTGCTTCTACAGTCAGGCTGACATTTTCGACCAGCCGATTGCCCGCGATATCCACCGCCAGATTCCGTATTTCATACAGGCTCATGAAAAGCGGTCCCGCAAGCGTTCGCCTTCGATCGTCAGGCAGACCAAGACCACCACCAACAATCCTCCAGGTAGCAGCAAACCGAGCGGTGCCATATCCATGTCGTCGGCGCCTTCCTTGACCAATATGCCGAGCGAAGTCAGCGGTTCCTGTACACCCAGTCCGAGGAAGGAGAGGAAGCTCTCGACCATAACCACCTGCGGCACGGTCAGCATGAGATAGGCCAGCGCGACGCCGGCGATATTCGGCAATATGTGGCGCAATATGATCGTTATGGACGGCGTCCCGGCCGCTTCGGCCGCCAGAATGAACGGTCGCCCTTTGAGTGCCATCACCTGCCCGCGAACGACCCGTGCCATGGTCAGCCATTCGACCAACCCGATCCCCACAAAGACCAGCAGGATCGAGCGCCCGAAGACCACCATCAGCAAGATGACGATGAACATGAATGGCAGTGCATATAGGCCGTCGACAATCCGCATCATCGCTTCGTCGACCCGACCGCCGATCCAGCCCGCGGTCGCGCCCCAGGCGATACCGACAATTAGGGACACCAGCGCCGCAGCTATCGCGACCATCAGCGTGATCCGGGTTCCGGCGGCCAGCCGCGCCAGGCGATCTCGACCAATTTCGTCCGTACCGAATATATGCAATCCGCTGAACGCCGGCGCGCGGACGGCATGCCAGTCGATCTGGTCATAGCTCCACGGGAGAAGGAACGGCAGCAACAGCGCCAGCGTTACGATCACCAGAACAAGGACAAGCGGGACATGACGTTTCAGCAAAGCCTCACCCTTCCCGCATTCTAGGATCGAGCCAGCCATAGACCAGGTCGGCAAACAGGTTGAAAAGGATGATCAGCGCGGCGTAGAGCGTGACCACGCCGAGCACGAGCGGATAGTCGCGGTTGAGCGCGCCCTGGACAAAATAGCGCCCTAGGCCCGGTAGACCAAACACGGTCTCAACCACAACCGCCCCGGTCAAAAGGCCCGCCGCTGCTGGCCCTAAATAACTCGCCACCGGAACCAGCGCTGGGCGCAGTCCATGTTTGAACAGGATTTTCGTTTCGGAAAGTCCCCGCGCCCGCGCAGTGCGGATATGATCCTGCTTGAGCACACTGGCCAGTCCGGCACGAGTGAGCTTGGCAATCGCTCCCGCCACCGGCAACGCCAGCGCGACGACCGGCATGATCAACCATGCACCACCTTCACCCGTGCCTGATACCGGCAGCAATCCGAGCCACAGCCCGAAGAGCAGCGCCAACGCGGGTCCGGTAACAAAAGTCGGCAGCGCGGTTGCAACCGTCGCCAGCATCATGATCGCCTTGTCCGCCCCCTGTCCCGCTCGCACGGCAGCAAAAAGACCAGCCGTCACCCCGATCATCATCGCCAGCACTATAGCCAGACCTCCCAGAGTCAGGGAAATGGGCAGGCCCTGTGCGATCAACTCCGATACGGTAAAATCACGGTAGACCAATGACGGTCCGAAATCGCCCTGCACCAGTCGCGAAATATAGAGCCACGCCTGCTCCCACAATGGCCGGTCCAGACCATAAGCCTGTTGCAATGCTGCCTGCGTCGCCCGGTCAAGCGGCCGTTCTCCGTCAAACGGCCCGCCGGGAGCGAGCCGCATCAAAAAGAAAGACGCCAATATGATCACCAGCAACGTCGGGATGGCCGTCATCAGCCGCCGGGTGATCAGGGAAAGCACGTGCCGCTAGAGCTCCATCCCGGCAAAACAGGCGCGTACTTCTTGCACAAACAGTTCCGGCACTTCCATTGCGGCGAAATGGCCGCCTGTCTCTAGCTCGCCCCAGTGGCGCAGATCCTTGAACCGTTGCTCTGCCCAGCGGCGCGACGGGGTAATAATCTCGTTGGGGAAGATGCTGCAACCCGAGGGTATTTCTACCGGATCGACATTGGGCGCACCAAAGCTTTCGCGGTACAGACGGGCCGAGGAAGCGCCAGCGTTATTCAGCCAATAGATCATCACATTGTCGAGCAAATGGTCGCAATCGAAATTTTCATCCGGGGCTTTGGCACCTTCAGACCAGCCCTGAAATTTCTCCATGATCCAGGCCATTTGCCCGACCGGAGAATCGGCCAGACCATAGCCCAGCGTCTGCGGTCGGGTCCGTTGGATTTCTGCATAGCCTGCACCCTGTTCCTGATAGACCGCAAAATGGGCTAGCGCCGCCTGCTCTTCCGGCGTCGGGTTGCTCATAATCTCTTCGGAAGGCTGGCCAACCACGACCAGATTGACATGGACGCCAGCACAATGCCCGAGATTTTGCGCGCCGATAACGGAGGTTACCATACCGCCCCAGTCGCCGCCCTGGGCAAAATAACGGTCATAGCCGAGCCGGGTCATCAGCGTGTCCCACGCTTTTGCGATTTTTTCCAGGCCCCATCCGGTCGTGGTCGGCTTGCCGGAAAATCCATATCCAGGCAGCGACGGCACCACCAGATGATAAGCATCTTTCGCCTCGCCGCCATAAGCCACCGGATCGGTCAACGGGCCGATCACATCCATGAACTCGACGATTGATCCGGGCCAGCCGTGGGTCATCAGCAAGGGCCGTGCATCAGCTTCCGGCGAACGGATATGCATGAAATGGATATCGACGCCGTCAATCTCGGTCAGATGATGAGAATATTCGTTGAGCGCATCCTGACAGCGCCGCCAGTCATAGCTAGTCCGCCAATGTTCGACGACGGTTTTAACATAGTCGAGCGGGATTCCCTGCGACCAGTCATCCACCGGTTCCGGATCGGGCCAGCGGACATGGCGTAACCTTATGTCCAGGTCGTCCAATGCAGTCTTCGGGATGTCGATATTAAAGTCTCTGATTTCATCACTCACAATATGTCATCCTATATCCGTTTGCCCCGATCCTGTCGCAGGACGGTTGCTTTGTTCTGCTCTTCATCCCTCGAAAATCTCTGGGTGAATAGGCTTGCGCCTACATCGTAGGGACCGGCGTTTCACCGGAATAATCATAAAATCCCTTACCCGTCTTGCGGCCGAGCCAGCCGGCCTCGACATATTTCATCAGGATCGGTGCGGGGCGATATTTCGGGTCGCCGAAGTCGTTCTGCAGCACGCGCAGAATTTCCAGCAATGTATCGAGCCCGATCAGATCGGCCAGCGTGATCGGTCCCATGGGATGTCCGAGGCCCAGTTGAATACCCCGGTCAATATCCTCCATCGATGCCGTGCCTTCACCGAGCGCAAAGAAAGCCTCGTTGAGCATCGGCAACAAGATCCGGTTGACGACGAAACAGGGTGAATCTTTCGCCATTACTGGCGTTTTGCCAACGGCTTTGGCAAAATCACTCGCCATGGCAGCCGTCTGGTCGCTGGTTGCTAGCCCGCGGATGACCTCCACCAGCCCCATCAGCGGTACAGGGTTGAAAAAATGCACACCAACAAAGCGCGACGGATCTTTTACCGACTGCGCCAGCCGGGTGATCGATATCGATGATGTGTTGCTGGCAAGGATCGCCTGATGGCCAAGAACCTCGGAAGCCGCCGCGAAAATCTGGCGCTTGACCTCTTCGCGTTCAGTGGCTGCCTCGATGATGATGTCGGCATTGGCCATCGGGTCGAGTTGGACGATCGGTTCAATGCGTCCCAGCGCAGTTTCAGCTGCCTGCTGATCGATTTTGTCTTTCTCCACCAGCCGTGACAACTGCTTGGCAATGCCAGCCTTGCTGCGTTCGGCGATTTCCATGCTGATATCCGACAGATAGACATGATAGCCTGCCTGAGCCGAAACTTGTGCGATACCAGCACCCATTTGCCCCGAACCGATAATGCCAATTGCTTTCATTTCATGCCTTTCCAGCTGTTCTTTACGTTTCAACAAGCCACTAGCGATTGTCAGTCAAACTGGCTAGATTGCAATTATGTCCCCTATCAGTTTCATCGCAGGAATATTTGCGACAATCGCCGCTGCCACCGCTTTGCCGGTTCCGCAGCCCGGAGAAATTCGAACCTTCAAGGATTGGGCCGCAGGCTGCGACAATGCAGGCAATTGCGAGGCCGTCTCGCTAATATCGGATGAGGACGGTGCCGGATTTGATGACTGGGGTGGGCCTATCTCTATAGTCCGGACCGCGGGCAGCGATGATATTTTCCAGATTCGTGTCCAGTTCGAGCCCAAGGATATGGACCGTTACCGGATGACCATCGATGAAAAGCTGGTCGATACCGGCCCGATTGTTCAGGGCGACTATCCGATCGAGATTGTCGGCGAGGATGCCAAGAAAGTGGCGAAAGCGATCATTAACGGAAACCAGTTGGTGGTATGGGGACCAGCGGGAGAAAATATCACCCGGGCTTCGCTGGCGGGATCATCAGCCGCGTTGCGCTACATCGACCAAAAACAGGAGCGCGCAGGCACCAGCAGCGCTCTGGTCGCTCAAGGCTCAAGGACGTTCAAACCCGCGAACACCGATGTACCGACGATCATTGTCGATCAGTGGGAAGCCGCCAAGCTGATCCCCGAAGCCGGTGCTCTCGTCGCTCTGGCCGAAGATTCAAAGTGCAAGGACGACCGCTATGGGCTGGTCGAAGATCAAGCTTATCCGCTTGGCAAGCGCGGCAATATATTTCGGGCGCTGGTGCTGATTTCCTGCGGCTCGGGAGCGTATAATTTTTCCAGCGCACCTTATATCGGGGAATATGTCGAGAATGGACGCGCCACCAGCGGCTGGACTTTCACCCCCGCCCAATTTGACCGTCAGCCCGGCTGGGGCGGCGAAGGCAGCCAGCCGCTGCTGGTCAATGCCAGCTGGGACGACCAGGACCAGACGCTCAGCAGCTATGGCAAGGGCCGCGGGCTTGGTGATTGCGGCAGCGCTGAAAATTATATCTGGGATGGCGAGGCATTTCGCATGATCGAATCCAGTGCCATGGATGAATGTCGCGGTGCCTATGAATGGATCACCATCTGGCGGGCACAATATCGCAAACGGGAACAGACTGCGGCGCCAGCCAAATAGCCGCTAGGGCGCATATTTGAGCGGGTGCGCCTCTACCAGCATGAGCGTGAAATATTCCTGCTCATCGCTCCATTCGTGCAACGGCGTCCAGCCGCCCGCCCGCAGCATCAGACGGGCATCGCGCAAACCATATTTATGGCTGTTTTCGATGTGGATTTTCTGACCCTTGACCACTTCAAGGGCATGCCGGTCGATTGAAAATTGCACATCATTCTGAGCTTCGAGATAGATTTCCACCCTTGCATAAAGGTCGTTCCAGACAGCCACATGGCGGAATTGCTCGCAGGGGATATCGCCGTCCAGTTCGCGATTGATCCGGTGAAGCAGGTTCAGCGAGAATTGCGCGGTCACGCCGGCAGCGTCATCATAAGCGTCAACCAGTGTCTTGATATCCTTGATCCGGTCAAAGCCGATCAAAAGCTGCGCACCTTCCCCCAAGGTTTCCCGCATGAAGCGGAGCAGATCGACTGATGTCCGAGCGATCATATTGCCAATTGTCGAGCCAGGGAAAAAACCAAGCTTCGGCATGTCCGCGACAGCTTCGGGCAGTTCAACCCGCTTCATGAAATCTGCCTCGACCGGATGGATCGGCAGACCTGGAAATTCCTCTTGAAGCAGCGATGCGCTATGCTCGAGAAACTCCCCCGAAATATCGATCGGCACATAAGCGGCCGGATCGATCGCCTTTAGCAGATGGGGGGTCTTGGTCGAACTGCCGGAGCCAAATTCGATCACCGCCCGGGTCGGTCCCACGGATGCGGCAAAGGCGGGTCCGTTCGCCTTGAGCAGCTGCGTCTCGGTACGGGTCGGATAATATTCCGGAAGCTCGGTAATTTCCTCGAACAGTTCCGAACCGCGGCGATCATAAAGCCATCGCGCCGGAATGGCATAGGTCTGATTTTCAAAACAGCGCCTCACGTCCTTGCGAAACGTATGATCAACGAGCGAAGTGGTCATATCCATGGGGGTAATCCTTTACGTCAAAGGTCTTTTGCGAGCCGCAGTCCGCAGAATTGCCAGCGCTGATGAGGGTAAAAGAAATTCCGGTAACTGGGCCGGATATGATCAGGAGGAGTGGCAATGCTGCCGCCCTTCAGAACAGACTGTCCCGACATGAACTTGCCATTATATTCGCCCACCGCACCATCGGCAGGCTTGAAGCCAGGATAAGGTAGATAGGCACTACCGGTCCATTCCCACACCGCGCCACTGTTGGGGAGGCCTTGATTGGCAGCGACTTCCCATTCCGCTTCGGTGGGCAATCGCGCACCTGCCCATGTCGCATAGGCATCGGCTTCGTACATGCTGATATGTTTGACCGGTGCCGACGGATCGAGAGAGCGATTGCCAGCCAGTCCGAACTCGGCCCATTCCAGATCAGATGTTCGGTTCCAATATAGAGGCGCTTCGATCGCTTGCTCCTGCACCCAGGCCCAGCCGTTGGACAGCCAGTGGCTAGCCTCTCGATAACCGCCATCCTTGATGAACGCGAGCCATTCGCCGTTGGTTACCGGACGACTGGCGATCGCATGCGGATGCAGCAGCACATCGTGACGCGGGCCTTCGCAATCAAAGGCAAAGCCCGGCCCTTCATGCCCGATCTGGTGGATGCCAGTCCCGCCTTCGATCCATTGCAATGGTCCGGACTCAGCGGCGCCATCTGGCACCGTGCTGGAATAAGCCGGCTTCAGCGGATTACGGGAGAAGAGATGGAGAATATCGGTAAGCAGCAATTCCTGATGCTGCTGTTCATGGTGGAGACCGAGTTCGACCAGATCGAGCAATTCTTCGGAGAAGCCTTCCATCGCATCGGTCATCGCCTTGTCTACATGGGTGCGATAGTCGATCACTTCTGCCAGCGACGGGCGAGTCAACAAGCCGCGCTCAGGCCGCGCATGTCTCGCACCCTCGGCTTCGTAATAGCTGTTGAACAGATAGGGATAGCGATCATCAAACAGCCGGTATCCGGCAACATGATCTCGCAGCAGAAAAGTTTCAAAAAACCAGCTTATGTGAGCAAGATGCCATTTAGTCGGGGATGCATCATCCATCGATTGCGCGGTTGTATCGGCATCACTCAAGCCGTCGGCGAGTCGTAAGGAATGGCCCCGGACTTCGCGGAAACGGTCCAGTAGAATATTCGATCGAGAAAGATTACCTGCATCGGGCGAAGGCGAAAACGGGCGTTGCGGTTGGCTTGCGATCAATCCTACTCCGGTAGCGGCTCTTATTCCTTTCAGAACATAGAGCGAACAATGATTAGGTCAACAACGCATATTTGCGCCAGTCAGTTGCATGGATTCACAACTCGTTGCGTTACAGTTGCCTAGCGCGAAGCTCCTGGCACCCAGAGAATATCGTCTTTCCCGCCATTGTTGAGCGCCCGTCCGAGCACGAATAAATAGTCTGAAAGCCGATTGACATAAGCCAGTGCCTGCGGGTTAATGCTCATTGCCCGGGCTGCTGCAACACAGGTTCGCTCGGTTCGCCGGGCAATTGCGCGGGCACAATGAATGGCCGCCGCTGCTTTCGATCCGCCGGGCAGGATGAAACTGGTCAGCGGATTCAGATCCGCATTGACCGCATCGATTTCCTTTTCCAGCCGTTCCACCTGCGATGGGACCACACGAAGAACCATTTCCGACGGAGCAAAATCGTCGCCGTCTGCTGCCGGTGTTGCTAGATCCGCACCCAGATCGAAAAGATCATTCTGGACAAGCCGCAATGTCTTGATCAGCGCACCGTCGGTGATTTCACATATCGCATAACCAAGCGCGCTGTTCAGTTCATCGACATCACCAATCGCCGCCATGCGCGGATCATTCTTGGGAAGCCGAGAACCGTCTACCAGACCGGTAGTCCCGTCATCACCGGTTTTCGTATAGATCTTGTTGAGTTTTACCATCGATGGAGCCGACTAGCTCTGGCCGCCTGCCAGAACCAGCAGGATGACCACCAGCACGATGGCAATCGCCTGATATTTGACGCGGGCGAACATCATTTCATTCTGCTTCTTGTGGGATGCGGTGATGCCGTCTGCATCAACGTCGCCCGGTTCCATATTGGCGAAGGCGATCAGGCCGCGAACGAGTGCATAAACGACAGCGCCTGCTGCCGCGATGATCATCAATATCAAAATATAGCTCATAGATTCACCTTAAGCTGCCGAAAGCGAGATTCCAACCGGGAAGTTTCCATGCCGGAGATCTTGCACCAGTTGATACCCGCTATCGCCCGCCGCCCGCAATACGGACAAAGAGGCAGAATCCCGACTTTTCGATAGCTTGGCGCCGCTTTCATCGAGCAACAAAGGATGATGAAAGTAAATCGGGGTGGGCAGACCCAGCAGCGCCTGCAATAACCGGTGAATATCGGTGGAGGCGAACAGGTCTTCACCGCGAACCACATGAGTGATCCGATCCCTTGCATCGTCCAGCGTCACCGCCAGATGATAAGCAACCGGTGTGTCTTTCGGTACCAAGACGACATCGCCCAGCTTTTCCGCGCGGATCACTTGCCTACCATGCCTTTCGTCCAGCCATTCGAGCGCTCCGGTCAGGGCGATTGCCTTGGCAACATCGAGACGCCAGCTATGTGGTTCGGCTAGCGCCCGTTCCGCAGCGAGATCACAGTCCAATTGGCGGCAGGTGCCTGCATAAATCGGGCCGTCAGGCCCCTCAGGTTGCGGACCGTCTACCTGCAATTGCCGCATACTGGTTCTCGTACAAAAGCAGGGGTAGAGCAGACCCATATCCTTCAGCCGCTCCACCGCCCCGGCATAGCTTTCCAGCCGGTCGGACTGGAAGATCACATCCCCGTCCCATGCCAGCCCGAGCCACCGCAAGTCGGCCAAAATCGACTCGACAAAATGCGGTCGGCTACGCCCGATGTCGATATCTTCAATGCGGAGCAGGAAGCGGCCACCTCGCTCACGAGCATAGTCATGCGCCACCATCGCGGCATAGGCGTGACCCAAATGCAACAAT
>TARA_R110000824_G_scaffold11746_12_pt1 | contig 31067 bp, 22 predicted proteins | sample TARA_R110000824 | Tara Oceans TARA_R110000824 (sample SAMEA4397747) | marine metagenome | biome: Polar Biome; feature: [MES] marine water layer (ENVO:01000295) within the mesopelagic zone...; material: water (ENVO:00002006), including particulate matter (ENVO:01000060) such...
AAAAATTCCCGATGCCCGGATTTCGTTTCAGTCGCAAAGCGGTGGCGGTGGGACCGGACGAGACATTTCCATCATGCTGACCGGGTCTGATCCAAACCTGCTCGACACGACCGCAGCCGAGTTGGTTGAGCAGATGAAAGAAATTAACTTGGTGCGTGCGCCACGTGTTGCAGCAGACCTCAGTCGACCAGAGATAATCATTACGCCTTATATGGATCTGGCATCCCAGTTGGGCGTTACCACAGCGTCGCTCAGCCAGACGATCCGGATCGCGACATTGGGCGAAATCGACCAAAACGCGGCAAAATTTTCCCTGTCGGATCGGCAAATTCCGATTCGCGTCATGCTGCCGCTCGAATCGCGAACTGATCTGAACACTATCCAAAACCTGCCAATCCCGATTGCCAGTGGTGGCACCGTGCCGCTCAGCCGTGTGGCTTCAGTTAGTTTCGGCTCGGGGCCCACATCAATCCAGCGCTATAACCAGAATCGCCGCACATTTGTCGGTGCAGATCTGGCCCCAGACGTGATCAAGGGCGAGGCGATGGGCAAAATATTCGAACTGCCGATCATGAAAAACCTGCCAACCGGCGTGTCTAATGAAGCCTTTGGCGAAGACGAGTGGCAAGCAGAATTGGCGGTCAATTTTATCATTGCTCTGATTGCCGGCATTCTGCTGGTGTTTGCGACGCTCGTCTTGCTCTACAAGCGGTTGATGTCGCCGCTGGTTAACATGGGGTCGCTCGCGCTGGCACCGCTTGGCGGAATGTTACTGGTCTGGGCAACGGGCACATCGGTATCCATGCCAGTGCTGATTGGTGTGCTCATGCTGCTCGGAATTGTCAGTAAGAATTCCATTCTGTTGATCGATTTCGCGATTGAGGAAATGCAAAAAGGCGTGCCTAAGTTCGAGGCGATCATGGATGCCGGACACAAACGTGCCCAGCCTATTGTCATGACCACAGTGGCCATGACCGCGGGCATGGTGCCGACCGCTCTATCCTTGTCCGGCGATGGTGCCTGGCGCGCGCCGATGGGCATCGTCGTGATAGGCGGCTTGATTGTTTCGACCGTGCTGACGCTGATCATTGTTCCTGCAGGATTTAGTCTGGCAGACGGTTTCGAACGCCGTGCCGGACCATGGTTGCGCAAGAAAATGCTGACTTACGAGCCCGGTGATGACCGCCACGATGGCCCCGGTGCAGAGGTTCAGCCTGCCGAGTGAAGCCAATTTCTTCTCAGACAGGTAGTGGCGACAGCACCAATTCTGCCACGAAAACCAAAAATGCTGGCCGGGATATGAAAATCATCGCCACCGGCATGCTTGTGGTCATGGCCATCATATATTTCGCTTCAAAAAGCTATGAAGCGGTGCATCCGGCGCTCGGATTTGTTCGTGCCTTCGCCGAGGCTGCAATGGTGGGGGGGCTCGCAGACTGGTTCGCCGTAACCGCCCTGTTCCGCCATCCGATGGGCATTCCGATTCCCCATACCGCAATTATTCCGCGTAACAAGGACCGGATCGGGGACACGCTGGCCAATTTTCTGAAGGATAATTTCCTTATTTCGCGTCTGGTTGCCCAGCGCATGAGGAATGTCGATCTAGCCAGCGGCATTGGACGTTTCCTGAAATCACCCAGCGGCGGAGAAGGAAGGCTCAAGTTTGGGGCCTCGCGGCTGTTGGGCGACGCCATAGCCTCGCTCGACAAGGATCGTCTCGGCACCATGTTCAAGGGGGCCGTCAAAAAACAGGCCGTCGGCCTCGACTTCGCGACGCCCATGGGGCAGATATTGGAAGCGGTTATGGCCGAAAATCGGCATGGCCCGCTGATCGATTCCACCATCCGTTGGGCCTATCGCACGCTCGACACCAACGAGATGGTGATTCGCAATATCGTGACCGACCGCGCCAATGCGGTGATGCGCTGGACCGGCCTGGATGACCGGGTTGCCAACGAGGTGCTCGACGGCCTCTACAAGCTTCTCGCTGACATGGCCGCCGACCCTCATCATCCGGTCCGCGCCAAAACAGAAGAGAGCCTCCAGCATCTGGCCGCAGAACTGCAACATGATCCCGATCTGCGCCAAAAAGTGAATGAGTGGAAACTCGAAATGATCGAGAATCCGGCGATCGCGTCCTGGCTCGACGGAATCTGGGAACAAGGCCGGGAAGCGCTGCTCCGGGCGGCCCGTGATCCAGATGCCGCAATGGCTGGCCAATTTGGCGATGCCCTAATTCAACTGGGCAACAGCCTGCAGCAGGACAAGTTGCTCAATCGCCAGATCAACCGGTTCGGCCGTCGCGCGGTCATCGGAGTGGTCGCGAGCTATGGCGACAATATCGTCAAACTGGTTTCAGAAACAATCCGCAGCTGGGACACCCAGACGATCACCGATCGGGTTGAAAATGCCGTAGGACAAGACCTGCAATTCATCCGGGTAAACGGCACCTTGGTGGGTGGACTGGTTGGCCTGTGCCTTCATACATTGGGCTTCTGGATTTAGCGCGAGAGCAGCAGTCGCGCCTGTCCTGCAATTTGCGCCAGCATCGCAATGGACGGTTTTGGCGTTTGCTGCGCCCGGTCCATGATTTTTCTGAACTGAGCCACGCGGTTGATATTGCGTTCGCTCCAGCTTTCAACAAATTGCTGCATATCCTTGCCCCGCGTCCGGCGCAGGAAATCCAGACGCATCTGCTGAAAGTCGCGTGCCAGACCAGCAACCAGCAGGCGGTCCCAGGGATCGGATGGATCAATCCGCGTCGCCGTCATTTGCGCCCAGTCCAGGCCAAGCTGGCTTCCCAGCTTGGTAAAGGCGACCGCCACATCCAGAGCATCAATTTCCCGGCTATGGGCCAGATATGCTATGCCCGCAGCTCCATCATTTTTATAAATATTGGCAATCTTATTAGCGATTTCCGGCGTTGCCCCTGCTTCGACAAGAGATTTTATCTGCTTTGCCGCTTGCAAGCGACCTTCCGCGGTTGTCAAATTGTCGACATTCTCGTCAAGCGCAGTCACGCCCGGTGCCAGTAAATTAACAGCGTCGTCAATGCGGTCGTCCGACACTCCAATGCGCATCAGATCTGCCATGTGTGAGCGCAGGACATACGCCAGTCGGTCAAATAGAATGATCCTGATATCTTCTGCGATTTCCGCAACTTCCAGCGCATGCCAAATTCGGTCGGCATGGAACAGTCGCTCAGCCATGACAAAGGCGCGCGCGACTTCGCCCAATGCGCATCCTTCTTCCTCGGCCAATTCAAACGGATCAATCAGGCCCAGCCGGTTGATCATCCGGTTTGCCAGCTTGGTGGCGATAATTTCGTGGCGCAATTGATGGTTGAGGATCGCCTCTTCATGGCCTTGCTGCATTGCGGATGGAAAAGCCTGAAGCAACTCACTGTTCAATCCCGGATCGTCGCCCAGGTCGCTGTTTTCAATGGCATCCTGCAGCGCCAACTTGGCTGTAGAGATCAGCACAGCCAGTTCCGGTCGGTAAAGGCCTCGATTTTCTAAGCCACGGCGGATCAGGTCTTCATTGCTGGCAAGCCCTTCAACCACCCGGTTCAACTGGCCCTGTTCTTCAAACTGGTCGATCAGGCGGACGTATGAAGGGAGGGATTTCGGGCCTCCCATTTCGGCGATCGATAGCCCCAGAGCCTGCAGCCGGTTATCCTCGAGAACCAGCTTGCCGACGTCATCGGTCATCGATTCAAGCAAAATATTGCGAGCATCCGGCTCGAGCTTTCCGCTCGCCAATTCCGTATTGAGCGCGATCTTTATATTGACTTCATGATCCGAGCAATCGACCCCGGCACTATTGTCAATGAAATCGGTATTTATCCGTCCGCCCTTGGCGGCGAAAGCGATCCGGGCAGCCTGGGTGATTCCGAGATTGGCCCCCTCGCCAATGACTTTGACATGCAATTGCTCGGCATTGACGCGGATCTTGTCATTGGCCGGATCACCAACTTCGATGTGGTTCTCCGAAGCGGCCTTCACATAGGTGCCAATACCGCCAAACCAGAGCAAATCGGCATTGCACGACAAGATAGCAGTCATCAATTTGGACGGCGTTGTCTCGGCCTGCTCGGACAGGCCGAGCAGCTTGGCAATCTGCTTTGAAATTTTGATCGTCTTCGAGCTGCGCGAGAAAACGGCACCGCCTTTCGATATCAATTTCTTGTCATAATCATCCCAGCTGGAGCGAGGCAGGTCGAACAGTCTTTTACGCTCGGCCCAGCTTTTCGCCGGGTCGGGAGACGGGTCAATAAAAATATGTCGATGATCAAAGGCAGCCAGGATCTTCAGGCTCTTCGATAGCAGCATGCCATTGCCAAACACGTCACCCGACATGTCACCGACGCCAACAACTGTGATCGGTGCGGTCTGCACATCAACGCCGGTTTCCGCGAAATGGCGTTGCACCGAGACCCAGGCGCCGCGTGCAGTAATCCCCATCGCCTTGTGATCATAGCCATTGCTGCCGCCACTGGCGAAAGCGTCGCCCAACCAGAAGCCGCGATCGATTGCGATCTGGTTGGCGATATCGGAAAAACTTGCGGTACCCTTGTCGGCCGCCACCACAAAATAGGGATCATCTTCGTCCAGCCGCTCGACCTTTGCAGGGGGGACGACTTTGCCTTTGACGATATTGTCGGTGACGGACAGCAAGGCAGTGATGAAGATTTTATAGGCTTCGATACCTTCTGCGATAAACGCATCGCGGTCGTCACCCGAGGGCAATTGCTTGGCAAAAAAGCCACCTTTCGCTCCGGTCGGGACAATCACGGCATTTTTAACTCGTTGCGCTTTCATTAAGCCCAGGATCTCCGTGCGAAAATCATCTCTCCGGTCTGACCAGCGCAGACCACCACGAGCCACCGGACCAGCACGCAGATGGATGCCTTCCACCCGCGGGCTGTAAACGAATATTTCCCGCCAAGGCACTGGTGCAGGCAATTCCGGAATTTTAGCGCTCTCAATCTTGAAGGCCAGCGCCTCTCCGGCCTGATAGGCGAAAGCATTGGTGCGCAGGATGGACTCGATCACTGCCCGGAACAAACGCAAGATGCGATCGTCATCAATCGCATGAACGCTGACCAGAGCACCATCCATGTCATGTATCGCTTGGCTAACTGTCTTCGCGCGATCACCCTCGAAATTCGGATCGTGCAAGGCGCGGAAAAGGACGATCATTGCCGCAGTGACGTCCGATGCTTCGGCCAGAGCCTCAACGACGGTCACTAGGCCATAGCTTAGACCGGTCTGACGCAAATAGCGAAACCAGGCCCGCATCCACACGGTTGAACGGGCGTCGATCCCGGCGGTCGTGATCAGCTGGTTGAAGGCGTCATTTTCAGCCTCTCCATCCAATACGCTGGTGATTGCCGCCTCTATTTCATCAGCACGGGCAATCAGGCGATCACACCGCTCTTCGGATCGCAATTCAAGCAGAAAATCGTGAATGAAGCCCAACCGGCCGTCGTCGAGCGGAGTCGGCACGGATTCGAGCACCGTAAATCCAAAATTCTCCAGCGTCGGGACAGCATCCGACAGCGGCAGTGCACCGCCCAGATGATAGATTTTCAGCCGCAACAGATAGTCGGCATCACTCGCAAGGCGGTAAAGCCGGGTCGAACGCTGACCGCCACGTTCGAGTTTGAACAGCCGCATGATGTCCTTGGCCGCCTCCATTGCACCATAGGTCGACTGATAAGTGCCCGGAAAGCAATTGGCATAGCGCTGTGCCAGAACCGCTGCTCGGTTTTCCTGGCCGGCTTCCCGCAAATTGCGTTCAACTTCCGGCTTCCAGCCGCGAACCATGTTTTCCAGTTCCTGGTCGAGCAGGTCAGGGTCGGGAATTCTGCCATCGGCCCCCATATCGAGCGTATAGCGCAGAGAGGATACGCCGCCTTCTTCAAGCGTATTGGACCAGCTCAATATTTTTGCTCCGGTCGCGTCCATCAACATTTTTTCAACATTCAGCCGGCGCGCGGTAGAGAGCTGCTCGCGCGGAAGCCATACGAAGGCAAATAAATGACGAGCCAGTGGCGAAATCACGCTGTGCAATTTGGGTCGCGGCCGATCAATGAGCGACATCGAGATCAGAGCGAGTTTTTCCAGATCATCCTGAGCGAATGTGATCAGAAGGTCATGCGGCAGAGAAGTGAGCGCGTGGGTCAGGCTTTTTCCGGCATGGCCCGATAAGGAAAATTCGAACTTGTCGAACAGCCGGGTCAGCTGAGTGCGCAATACGGGGACATTTTCCGGTGGCGCTGCCAGCGCGGCACTGGTCCACATACCGGAAATGATCGACAGCGCCATGACCCTGTCCTTGTCTCTTACCGGCACTATGATCAGATCCATCAAGACATGGCGGTGGACTGTGGATAGCTGATTCGATTTGATGATGAGTGGTGCTTGGCCGCCATTTTCAAACCATTCGAAAGCGCGTCTGCGGCTTTCTTCGGAAAGAATCGGCTGCGGGCGCATCCGTGCCAAGCCGAGCCGCTGCGTACGATCACCAGCGCTATTGACGATTTCATGGCCGAGCAATGTAAGGTTCCGATCGAGGAACCAGCGCAACAGCGTGGCCCCTTCTCCCTCCGGCAACGAATCGGCATTTTCGCCCAATATGATTTGTAATTTCAGCCAGTCGGCTACGGCTGCGGCCACATCCTTGAGATTCGCTCGCAAGGCCTTGATCAATTCCCTGCGGACCCGCGCATCGGTCCTTTCGAGCTCGACATAGATTACAGATTCGCGCTTGTCGCCGCTGGTTGCCTGCTCCAGAATCTTTATCAACCGGCCTTTGACATCCCGCCGGACAGCGACCACCGGGTGGATCAGCCGTTCTACGGTCAACCCGAAACCGGCAATAGTGGCACATACCGAATCCACCAGAAACGGCATGTCGTCATTGATGATCGCGAGCCGCAAATGTCTGTGATTCTGGTGTCCGCTCACGCTTTCCATTAACAGCGTAGCGTCGCCGCCATCTCGCTCTTGGGCACATCGCAAGGTGAACCGCGCCGCCTCCTCACAGGCTTTTTTGTCAAAACCGATATTTTCGCCTGGTAACGCGCTCTCTCGAAATGCAGATACCAACAGTTTTTCGAGGCCGTCGGCTTTCGTAGTTTTTGGTTCGCGCTTGGCTGCCATTTTTTCCCCACGTGGATCAAGACGGGTCAATATCCCGTCGGCATCGCAATGCTATGCGCTCAATGTGGCGCATGCTCAAGAGGTTAGCCGGTCCTTTTCGGATCCGGTTGGGTGAATATGCTGGATAGTGATATTTTGGTTACATATGCAACTATTGCTTATGCGACAGCAGACTTGATTCAACCGAACAGGCAATCAGCATTCGGTATGCTTGAGCGCCTGACTGGTTAGCTTGTCATTGCCGCGAACCGGTCCGACAATAGACAAGTCTCCGTTCAAATCCTTGCGGGCTACCAAGACTACAAATTCGGATTCGCCAGCATCAATATCCTCCAAATGCAGCGACGGCGCAGAACGCAGTTTGGTCAGCAGATCCTCACCCACTGCGCGCACTTTGGACAATAGTCCGGAAGAGCGCTTTATCTGGCGTTCGGCGTAGACAATTGCTTTCAAGCCACCGGCATGCTGGCTGAGGAAATCACCAAAATCTCCTTTTGCGATAGCATTGCGCTTGGCATATTTGAGCGCTGCAGCATATTCGGTCAGTCTGGTCTTGTCATATCGGCTACCAAATACCAGCTTCACAATCGGCGTCATTGGTGCCCGACTCTGAACCGCCAGGCCCGAATCGGCGAGCAAGATCCGGTAATCGTCCGGATATTGTTCGGTCATCAAATAGAAATCATAGGCTTGACCGATGGCAGAATAGAGCGCCCCGCGGCTACGCTGTTCGCTATGCTCGGCATTGTCTGCGCTAATCCGGGCGACGGACAACCAGTCGGCCAGACTTGCATCTTCACTTGGGCGATCGGGAAATGCCACTTCGGCGTCATCCGACATAATTTTCGGCTCTGGTGTAAGTTCGAGCTGTGGAGTGAGTTCGAGTTGGGGAGTGAGTTCCAGTTCGTCCAGATTGGCCGAATGCGGTCCGTCTTCCCAGACCGGTCCTGCCAATATCCGCGCCGGAGCGGACAGCATGGCTTCAGAAACCTCATCTTCTATTTCCTGCCGCATGGCGTCAGCTGCGACTTCTTTCCAATTGATCACACCGTAGATGAAATCAATCGTATCATCATCGGTGGAGAATGGCAGAAGGATGCCGCGATACATGATCGTGATTCCCCTATGATTGACAAATTCGGCTTCAAAACCGATCGGCGCCTGATTGGCGATAATTTGGAGATAATGGTCAGTAATCCGCGACAGCAGCGAGCGCGCTGGTACGTCATCGATCGCGGTTATCGACGAATCGATCCCGCATTCCTCGCGCAAAGACCGGCCAAGAAACTGGATGGTCGGATTCTCCACACCATTGGTAAAGTCGAGCAATACGCTATTCGGGCCGAAATCTTCATCGGATTCGGGTGACAGGTCTTCAACGTTGGGAAAGTGCAAGTCTCCCAGCAGTCCTGCCCAGAAATTATAGGCACGCACATGCATGCGGCGCTCATCCTGATCGATCACCGGCGGCGCTTCCAATGCGGCGTCGTCATCTTCATAGACCGTATAGTCAGGGACCGAAGCCATATCCTGATCGCTAAGTTCACCGTGAATTCTCAGATTTTCCATGCTGCCCCATTGCGATTGCATCAATTCCACACTGGTCTGCACCGCACATGGTAAATATATCGTAAATTTCCCGATATTGACTGTCTGGTCCGATTGGCATTCAGGTCAGGCTCGACGCGTCAGACCAATCGAAATAACGATCACGCGGACTTGTCACGGCAAGGCTCTGCTGGTAATGGCCCGCGATCAATGAGAATCCATGGGACCAATACCCATCCTTTTCATCGAAGCCGCTTTAGCTCAGTTGGTAGAGCATCGCATTCGTAATGCGGGGGCCAGAGGTTCGAATCCTCTAAGCGGCACCATTTTTTTAAACCATTGATAATAAAGGATTTTTAGAATTGCCTCTGTAGTAACCTCTGTAGCAAACAGTGATGCACTCGTAAATAAATGAGCTAACTTTAGCAGCGCTATTAACTTAGCATGATTGTTTCTGACATTACCGACATCGCTCGAAGCCCGTTTTACGTCCAATTCACAGACGCAGGGTTGCACCGCCGCATAAAAGCAGCATACTTTCAACGGACTATATTGTTGAGAATACCGGTCTGACGCAGGTTGGTCAGCGAGAGGAATGTCAGTCATGCCGATTACACAGGGTGCAGGAAATCCAGTATGGAGTTGGGATGAGACTTTACTCGCGCTCGACATACTCTACCGACACGACCGACCGATCGACAAAGGGCACGACGAAGTTCAACAGCTGTCAGAGGTTCTTCGCTCAGCACTGATAGAAGGCGGTGGGAGCGGGCCGTTCTTCGACCTCTTTCATTCAAAGTGATTTCACATAGATTGAGATGTTCGTCTCCGAACTGAGTTCTCTCTTTGGATGTTGACTTCAAGCGAAGTGCTCTGCCACGCTCCTTAGTAAGGTATACTCCTCCAAGGCGTCTCGCCGTTTCCACATCCTGTCTCGAAAGACTTCGCTTCCAATTATGAGGCGGTAATTTCACCTGACTCTAGAATTAAATGAGACAGGACATAGGTAGGGCAAGTGTTTACCGTCTCTTGGCATGAACTTTGATCAGATATTCCTCGCCAAAGAACCCAAAATCATTGGCGGTTCACCATTTCAAAATACACAACTTGCTCGAACAAGAACTCTGAAGCATAGAAGAGCGATTGAATAACAGGGGGGGGGCATGATTAAATTTTTGGTTTTATCTTCAATTCTCACATCAGCACTACTTATGCCGAGCGTTGCTGTTGCTGGACCTGACGAAGATACCCGACGGTACTGCCGCTTCGAGATCGTGCTGCTCTTCTGAACAATTGGCTGCAAGAGCTTCCCGACACGATCGTACCCATGATAATGCCTGAACAGGGTGTTGTTATGTGGATCCTCGTGGCGCGCGAGAATTTCGAGGAGCCGGTGGTCGCGTCGAGGCTCGATGCCGAGAGCTTTTCGGCACGACGTCGCACGATTCTGGTGTTCTTCGATCCCGGCGTTGGCAGCCGGTCGATCGGTTCACCGTCAGCCGCTACGGCTTGGGTGATATGTTCAAGGCGGCCTGGACGCCTGAAGCGCAGCCTGAACAATGGCGCCGGCTCGCTAAAATCATCACTGAACGCAATCCGCACAAGATTCAGATCAAGTCACCGAAACTCACCGCATATGCTGTTGGCATGACGCTGAGTACCTATAATGAGATGATGGCGGCATTGATATCCGCATCCCAGACAAGCTCCAGACTTTCCATCGCCATCACTGGTCCACCGCGCACCGCCGGGACAAAGCCGTCCCGCACGCGGAATGCGGGAATGGAGGAGAGCCACTCTTCCAGGAATATCTTCAGTTCCAGCCGGGCCAGATTGGCACCGGCGCAATTGTGCGGACCGGTGTTGAACGCCAGATGCGGCGATTTTCGGCGATCCAGATCGACTTGCAAGGGGTTGCTGACATTTTCGTCGTCGTTGCTGGCCGCGGCAAAGCTGGACCAGATAATGTCGCCTTGCTTCAGCTGCACGCCGTGAAAATCGGTGTCGGCGGTGACGCGCCGCGGCGTGTTTACAAATGCATAGCGCCGCATGAATTCTTCAACCGCCTCGGGAATTCGCTCGGGATGTTCGCGCAGAAGATTCTGATCTTCCGGATTTTCCGCAAGATGGCGGACGATGAAGGTCATCGCGTTGGTAACCGTGTCGAGACCAGCGAGGAACAGCAGGTTGCACATTTGCAGCACCCGCTTGTCGCTGAGCTTTTCGCCGTTGATTTCGGCCGCCAGCAGCATCGATATGGGGTCATCCGAAGGATTGCGTTTGCGTTCGCGGATCAGTGACTTGAGATAATTGGTCATACGGACAAAATGCGGCACTCGCTGCAGATTGTTAGTCGCGCCCAAAATCCCGTTTGCCCACCGCACAAATTCGACATAGCGGACCAAGTCCATATGCATCATGCTCATGAACGTCTTGACCGGAAAGGGAACGGATATGTCGCGCATGAACTCGCAATGGCCGCGGTCGCGGACTTCGCTGACATGCGCCGCCATCAAGCTTCTGATCTGCGGCTCCAGCTTCCTGATTTCCTTCGGCGCGAGAAATTTCATCAGCAACAGCCGGTGCCGCATATGGTCCGGCGCATCCATATCCTGTGGCGGCAGCCGTATATCCATGAAAGGGATTTTCGGTTTGGGAATGCTGCCGGCGCTTGCGAAAATATCGGGGTTCGTCATGATTTCGGTAACATGCTGAAAGCGCGTTGCCATCCAGTGGCCGCCATTGCGCGGTGTGTAAAATATATCCGGTGCCTTGTCGTGCAGAGCCTCGTGAGCGCGCTGAACATCGCCGCCTTTGATACTGTCAGCATGAATATCAAAATCGTAAATGCAGTCCTTTGGTATATGGGCGGCTATCGGCATCTAACAGGTCCTTGGTTCATTCAAGCGGACATTAGATTGGCCATTGCTGTATGTAAACGGCTGATTACATATGGTAGGTGCATCCCATTCGATCGGTTTAGAGTCTGTCCCGCCTTGCCTGAATCGATTAGGGATTCCCAATTGCGTTGATTTGTGATTCTAGCTGTTGGCTGGTGAAGGAGGCCAGCAGCTATGGCCAAGCCTTATTCTGATGATTTGCGGGACCGTGTTGCGCGGTCGGTTTTGGGAGGGCGCTCGAGCCGCGAGACGGCGAGGTTGTTTGGTGTGAGCGTTGCCAGCGCCGTGGAGTGGTCCCAGCGGCTTCGGGCGACCGGGAGTGCAGCCGCCAAGCCGATGGGCGGACACCGTCGCCGGATACTCGCGGCGGAACTGCCATGGATACTGGGACGGCTGAAGGAGCAGCCTGATCTGACGGTGCGGGCTTTGGCCATCGAACTGCGTGAACGGGGCTTCAGCAGTGTCAGCTACAACACGGTCTGGTCCTTGCTGCGCAGCGCAGGCTTCAGCTTTAAAAAAAGCCTGTTCGCGAGGAGCAAGCCCGACCAGCGATCGCGCGAAGACGCCAGCAGTGGAAGAAATATCAGGGACGGTTTGATCCAAAACGTCTCGTCTTCATTGATGAAAGCCGAACGTGATCGCATGATCCGGGGGATCATTCGATAGAGAGGTGGCGAAAACGAATATGACGCCGATCCGGGGCTGGTCGCCGCGCGGGCAGAAGCTGGTTGCCCGTGCCCCGTTTGGAAAATGGCGCACGCTTACCTTCCTTGCCGCGTTGCGCCATGACCGCATCGATGCCCCTTGCATGCTGGACGGTCCGATGGGCGGCGTGAGCTTTACCGCCTATATCGAGCAGTTCCTGGTACCGACGCTCTCTCCCGGCGACATCGTCATCATGGACAATCTGGGTAGCCATAAAGGCCATGCTGTCCGTAAGGCAATCCGCGCTGCCGGCGCAAAACTACTGTTCCTGCCGCCTTACTCGCCTGACCTGAACCCGATCGAGCAGGTCTTTGCCAAACTCAAGCTGCTCCTCCGCGAAGCTGCCGAACGAACCGTCGAGGCAACATGGCAGCGCATCGGCTCGCTCCTCGATGCCTTCCCACCACACGAATGCGCCAATTATCTCAGAAACTCAGGATATGCTTCAGCTTAAACAGGATAGAATCTAGCGTCCCCAAACTTGCGTTCGCGGTATCTTGGATCGCTCAACATGGCCACCTTGACATCACAAATCCAGTTCAGTCTCGGCGCTCCGGTTTTCGGGTCATTGCCGATTGGGTAAGCGACGAATTTCTGACCGGACCAACCCGTCCAAAGCATCGCATTGCCAAGCGGCCCTTCGACCGGCGAGGTTGCTCTCCAGAGCGTGATGCCATTCCATTTCGGTTCGCCTTCATCCGGATAGAAATGACGCCGGACCGCCGAGTGAATGCCGTCGGCGCCGAGGATAAGGTCGGCTTCGATTTGGTGTTCCTGTCCTGACCGCCGGTCGCGAAGGAGTGCGCGAGCTGGTCCGCTTTCTTGCTTCAGAGCAACAAACTCCTGCCCCATATGGACAGCATCGTCGCCGAGCCGTTGCCGAACCTTCTCCAGCAGGAACATCTGAAAGTCACCCCGATGGATTGAAATTTGTGGCCAGCGATAGCCGGCAGAAAGTCCGCGCGGCTCATGCCAGACCGGCTGGCCATCGGAAGTGAGATAATGCAGGTCATCGATAGCGACACCGATTTCGAGCAATTCATCGAGCAAGCCCAATTCAGCCAGTTCGCGGACCGCGTGGGGCAACAGATTGATCCCGACGCCAAGCGGCGCGGGTTCGGTAACAGCCTCATAAACCGTGGATTGTATGCCTACGGCATCAAGGCTGAGTGCTGAAACCAGTCCAACAATTCCGCCACCAATGATCGCTACCTGCATGGTCATTCTACCTCGTGAATGTTTAGACATACTCGGGATCCGATTCGCTCACCTTCAGAAATCGCCAGTCGATTGTTGAGATGACCGAGCGTTTTTGCGGCCGTACGAAAACGGATTGCCGTGCGGAAATAATATTCGCTCCGCTCCACTGTCTCTCCCTGGGCCAGCTTTTGCAAAACATCTGGCGAACCGTGACGAATGCCGTTGGAACGAACTTCGATGCTACCTTCAGCGAGTTCGAGAATATAATGTGCTGAAATTTCCAATGTGCCGTCGGGAGCGATTTCCTGCCAGTCGGCGCCGCCGGGAAGGATCGTGCCCTGATATCGACCCGATACTGTCCCTCCGATGATCGGTATGCACCGCCGGGCTATCCCGTGAACAACACTGGCATCAACCGGTTGCGCGACTTCAATCTCCAGGCGCATGAATGGTTCAACCGAAAGTCCGAAGCCATGTTGTGCCACTATTTTCGCTCCAACGGGATAACCGCCATGGTTAACCGGGACAGGCACACCAGTTTGCCATTTTCATCCTCAACCCGGATGCCCCATATCTGGGTTGTCCGCCCTAATGATTCCGCTTGAGCTTTCGCCTCAACGAAGCCGGATTTTACCGGACGCACATGATTGGCGTTAATTTCCAGCCCGACCGCGATCGATTGCGAAGGATCGAGCGTGAGATTTGCCGCAAGCGATCCTGCCGTCTCGCACAGCGCGACCGAAGCTCCTCCGTGGAGGCGTCCGTGAATCTGGCGCGTCCGGTTGTCGACTGGCATCCGTGCTCGCACCCAGTCCGGACCGATGGCGACCACTTCGATGCCAAGGTGGCTGGAGAGTGAATCCTGCTCGCGCTTATTCAACCTCGCGACATCAACTTCTCCATCGAACCAGATTGTTGTTTCCCCCATCAGGAGGCTTTCGACTGTTCGGGCGTGAATTGAACAGGCATGGAAATGATCGCATTAAACCAGACCGAACGCAGCCATTCGGGTTCACGGGAAGGGTGGAGGTCGGGCAAGCGGGTGACGATTTCCCTGATCAGAGCGCGTAACTGCATCCGGGCGAGGCGTGCACCGACGCAAACATGCGGACCAACCCCAAATGCCAGATGCCGTTTTGCATTGCTTCTGGTGATATCGAACCTGTTGGGCTCTTCGAATTGGTCTGGATCACGATTGGCGGCGGCGTATGACAGATATATCTTGTCACCTTTTTTGACGGGCTGCCCGCCAATTTCGGTATCGACCATCGCGGTTCGGCAAAAGTTGGTGGTGGTCGAAGTGTAGCGCAGCACTTCGTCGATGGCGTTGTCGAGATGCGCATCAAGGTCGTCTCGCAAGAGGTCATATTGGTCCGGGTTCCGCGCCATCAAATTGATGAAATGGGCTGCTGTAGAGCGCGTGGTCTCGTGGCCAGCCATCGCAAAGACCAGAAAGAACTGGTTGATCTGCATCGGGTCCAGGTTGAGCGTGGTGTCGTTGACCATGGCGCTCATCAGTCGGTCATCCGGATTGCGCCGTTTTTCCTCGGCAAGTTCCTGAGCGATCGCGAAAAGGCCGATCGCCGGATCGAGCGAGTGACTGGCACGCGTTTCCGCATCCGCCAATGCATTGCCATAATCGGCGACCTTATCCCGATAATGCTCGGGAATGCCCATTAATTCGCAGAAAGTATAAACCGGCAGGCGTGATGCGACATCAAACACAAATTCGCATTCTCCGCGCTGGGCAACCGAATCCACGATTTCGGTGGCAAGTCGATCAATCTGTGGTGCCATATTATTCAGCGCCTTGGGCATGAAGGGCGGCATGATGACGCGTTTGACGGCTTTATGGTCATCAGGCTTCATCGCCATGAAGTTGCTGCGCTGTCGTGTCAGCTCTTCCGCGTCGAAATTCCACACCACGATGCCCGCTTCGTATGAACTGAACCGTTCCTGATCCATCGAAACATCGGAAACATCCTTATACCGGGTTAGCACCCAGAAACCCGTGGTTTCCGTTGTACCGGGCATTGTGGTTTCGTAATCCGGGTTAGATGAATTCCAGTGTACCGGATCGGTCTCACGCCAATGGGCAAATAATTTATGCGGCGGTCCCTGTTCGGCGGGGAACAGTTCCGGGTTTAGCAGATTGTCACCGCTCTTTGCTTCGAACATTATTTGCTTTCCTTTTCCTGTGCCTTCCACCAGTCACCGCCAAGCGCGACCCGGGTGACCGCATCGGTATTGGTTGGGCCATGCCCGACATCATGAGCCGGCGCCGGGATTTCCTGAACCCTATTGGTCAGGCGCCCTACCCCGGTGACCTCCACTTCAACAATGTCGCCAATATCCATGGGGCGGCTGTTGGCCGGAGTGCCTGAGAGGATAAGATCGCCTGGCAGCAAGGTAATATGCCGGCAAAGATCGGCGAGAATATAGGGGATATCGAAGGTCATTTCTTCAATGGCACCTTCCTGTACCACTTCGCCGTTGATGTATGTGCGCAAGGTTTCGTTGCGGATATCAACGCCGCTCACAATGCCGGGCCCAATCGGACAGAAGCCGTCCTGACCCTTCACCCGCAGCATCGAACCGGCATCGGTATCGCGGAAATCCTGCGCGCCGACATCATTGACCGGTGCAAAGCCGGCGATGTGATCCCATATGTCGTCACGCCCGACATTGCGCATCGGCTTCCCGACAATCACGCCGACTTCGCCTTCGTAATTGAGATACTGGCAGTCGGCACCGCGTGACAGCATTCCCCGGTGCCCGTTGAGCGTCGTGAGCGGTTTCTGGAAATAGGTCGGCGTAACAAGATCCGGGGCGCGAAATTCGACGCGGCGGGAATCATAGTTCAGATGGATGCAGATTATCTTTGTCGGATCGCATGGCGGCAGATAGACCGCTTCACTCTCCGGGCATGTCCGGCCATCTCCCAGCTTCAGGATATCGCCGTCGGGCCTGACCCATTGCGATGTGCCCTCAAACAATATCCGGCGCCATTCCTGGCGTGGTCCTTCAAGTACTGACATAATTTTTCTCCCTCGGTTCCCGATCCCCCCGGCCTCAGGCCGGGACCATGAAACCCTTCATCGTTTCTATTCTGGGGGCGTGGCCAAAGGAATCGCCGTGATAATATTCGGATTGTCCGGTCGGCTGACGTGCGCCCCATCCGATCTCGCTCATGAAACCCGACGGGTTCCGGAAATAGAATGAGTACATCTGGTCATTGGCGTGGCTGCCCGGTTCGATGATGACCGGAATACCGGCCTGTTTCACCAGATCATAGGCAAGCCCGACATCCTCCATCCGTTCGACTTCAAAAAGAATGTGGTTTCCACGCTTTTCGGAAGGCGGACCAAAGGCGACGCTGTGCTGGCGCTCGTTGCAGTGGAAAAACATGAGTTCGACCGGAGCAGGTGCCATCGGAAGCGGCATCTTATATTCCACCGACCCGCGAAACCCGAGCAACGTATAAAAAACATGCGTTTCTTCGTAACCCGACCGGATATTCTGGAACAGATGACCCATTCCGCCGGTGCCGGTCTTGAACCGGCCATGCATCATCCGGCCAGGATGGAAGGGCTGGTCATATAGCACCAGAGGCCCATGGAAAATTTCAATATCGTAGCCATTCGGATCCTGCAGGAACATGACTTCCAGCACGTGGCGGGCCGTTGCCTCTTCCGGGCTGCCAACACGGATTTCAACGCCAGCGTCCTTCAGTTTCTGCGCCATCTCACGAAATTCGACCACGCCAGCAACGCGAAATCCGGTGACCAGCACATCATCCGATGCATCCTGCACGAATTTGATCCGGTGGTGCCAATAGTCCAGCCGCAGATAACGTGAATTTTCGTCTTCGCCCGGCCGGATCTCGGCGCCAAGAATTTGCGTGGCAAACCGTTCCCATGCCTCCAGATCACTGACGCCAATCGTCAGATATCCCAGTTCGGTGATTTTGGTCATTTTAATTCCCCCTCGGCGCGAATGAGCCCTTGCGGACTGCAATATTCTTGATGTCACAATAGAAATCGAAACTGTGCGTACCGCCTTCCCGGCCGATGCCGGATATTCGGCTTCCGCCGAATGGAGCCGCCAGATCGCGCACGAAGAAACAGTTGACCCACAAGGTGCCTGCGACCACCTGCGACGCAATCCGCATCGCGCGGTCCTCGTTCCCGCTGAAGAGCGTGCCTGCGAGCCCGTATTGTGTAGCATTGGCAAACGCGATGGCTTCCTCATCCGTTTCGAAAGTCTGCCATGTCAGAACCGGGCCAAAGACCTCGCTCTGCGAAATTTCGGCATCGACACCGGGATTGGCAAACATTGTGGGCTGGAAGTACATATCTCCAGCGTCCGATTGCCCGCCGCCCCAAAGGACTTCGGCACCGGCGGCCTTGGCGCGTTCGACGAAGCCGGAAACCCGGGCGAAATGTTCCGGGTGAATCAGCGGACCGACCCGAGTTGTTGCTTCCCGCGGATCACCGACAGTCATATGACCGACGGCCGCCCGCACCTTTTCAAGAAAGGCTTCCTCAATCGAGGCCTCGACCAGAATCCGGGTCCCGGCAAGGCAGACTTGTCCGGCGTTGATATATTGCATCGCCACCGTTTGTGCCGCCGAATCCAGATCGGCATCGGCGCAGACAATGAAGGGAGACTTGCCGCCAAGTTCGGAACTCATCGGGATAATCGAACGGGCTGCTGCCTGGCCGATAATCTTGGCGGTATCCGTCGATCCGGTGAAACTGATGCGCGCAAGATCGGGATGGTTTACCAGCGCGTCGCCTGCCTCTTCGCCGATTCCCTGCACGACATTAAGAACTCCGGCAGGAACGCCTGCCTCATGCGCGATATCGGCCAGCAGCGAGCAGGTCAGCGGCGCCCATTCGGGTGGTTTGACGACGATCGTATTGCCTGCCGCCAGTGCCGGACCAATCTTCCAGGTGGTCAGCATCAATGGAGCGTTCCACGGGGTGATCAGGGCAGCCACGCCCGAGGGGTCGTAGCGGATGTTGTTTGTGACTTCCTCGTGATCGATAACATGATCCTGCAAGGTCATCGCCCAGTCTGCGAAGAAGGAAATATTCTGCGCTGCGCGGGGGACTACGCGGTGCAGGTTTCCCATGAGGAGGGAGCCGTTGTCGACGGTTTCAACCGCCGCGAGATCTTCTGCCCGGGCAAGAATCCCCTTGGCAAATTCGTCGAGTATCGGCTTGCGCCCTTCGGCTCCCAGTGCGGCCCAGCCGGTGAAAGCGGATCGCGCGGCATCGACAGCCATATCAACTTCAGCCTGTCCGCCTGCGGACAGCTCGCCCTGTTCCGATCCGTCGATCGGTGATGCGTTGGCGAAGCGATCAGATGATGCAACGCGGCGACCTCCGATCCAGTGATCCATCGACACGTCTACGCCGGCAACTGCCGCACTTGATCCATTCATCATACTCTCCTTGCCGGCTCCGTTCGCTACTCGAATCAAAACCGACTATTCTCATAATTGACTGCGCTCAGTTTATTGCCTAGACCGATGACGTCAAGTGATTCTTTCGAACTGGATCGCGTGCCGCAATTTCGGCTACGCAGAGATGGTCGGAGAATTTTATGGAAGGGAATTTGCTTTTGACGACCGCTGCTGCACGTAAAACCATTTCGAAAAGTCCGGAGGATCCGGGCCGGCGCGAGCGCAACAAGCGGGAGAAAAAGGCCCGGATAGTTCGGGCCGCGCGCGAATTGTTCCACAGCCAGGGTTTTACCGAGACGACAACCTCGCAAATAGCAGAGGCTGCCGACATCGGTGCTGGTACGCTATTCCTTTACGCGCGATCCAAGGAAGATCTGCTGATCATGGTCTTCAAGGATGAAATGATTGCTTCCAGTCAAAAATATTTCGCACGCCTGACGGCCAACGCATCGGCAATCGATCAGATGATGACCGTGTTCGAGAACATGTTTGATTATCATGCCCGTGATATGGAATTGTCGCGGGTTCTGCTGAAGGAACTCGTCATGCCTTCCTCGCCTGAGCGGACGCACGATATTGACGAACTGATGGACGTGATCTTCGGCGGACTGGGCAATATCGCCCAGCGCGCTGGGCTGGTTGCAAAAGCCGATCCGGAAATCGCGGCCCGTTCTGCCTTTGCCATCTATTATTATGCTTTGATCAGCTGGGTTGGCGGAGCGGCGGAAAGAGCTGATTGCCTCGCGCTTTTGCGCCGGCAGCTTTCTGCCCTGCTCGATACTGGAGAATGAATGTGATTGAACCCCTGAAGCTGCGCTGGCAGCGTGACGAAGTTACCTTGGGCGCCTGGTGCATGTTGCCTGGCAGCCTGTCCGCCGAAATTCTTGCGCATAGCGGTTTTGACTGGGCCCTTGTCGATATGCAGCACGGATGCATGGGCTATGAGACCGCTGTCGAAATGATCCGCGCGATTGATCTGGCTGGAATCTCTCCGGTCGTGCGCGTTCCATGGAACGAACCCGGCATTATCGGGCGGATGCTCGACGCCGGCGCGATGGCCATTGTCGCGCCGATGATCCAGAATGCCGAAGAATGCCGCCAACTGGTCAATGCCTGCCGTTATCCGCCGCTGGGCGGGCGCAGCCTGGGACCGATCCGTGTCGGCGCGCATCAGGGCTTGGGATATGTTCCCACCGCCAATGAAAAGGTCAGCGTAATTCCCATGATCGAGACCGTCGAAGCACTGGAAGCGGTTGAAGAAATTGCAGCGGTACCCGGCGTCGATGCTCTGTTCGTGGGACCTTTTGACATGTCGATGGCTCTCGGCCTGCCGCCAGGCGACAATGACGGTAAACCAGCATTCGATGCAGCAATCAAACGCGTGAACGATGCAGCGAGGGCCAATGGCTTGGCAACCGCGGTTCTGTCGACCAGCGAACTGGCACCGCTTCGCGCCAGCCAGGGCTTTCGGATGATATCTGTTATCACCGACAGTAGCGCCCTCGCAATCGCGGCAAGGACCAGCCTCGCATCGGCACGTGAAGCCATATCGAGGGAGAATGAAAATGCTTGATCAGACGGTCCGCGACCAGATTCTGGCCGACCTGAACCAGACCTATGTCAGTCGCAAGGCGCTACCGTTGCTGACCCAGAGCTACCCGGATATCGAAATAGAGGATGCCTACCGGATTCAGGAAGAATTTGTCCGGCAGAGGGTTGCATCGGGGCGCACAATCCGCGGCTACAAGGTCGGGCTGACATCCAAGGCCATGCAGGAAATGTCCGGCGCCACGGAACCCGATTTCAGCGCCATGACCGACGACATGTTCCTGCCGGAAAATACGCCGCTTGATAGCACCCGATTCTTCCGCCCGATGATCGAAATCGAGATCGCTTTTGTGATGAAAGAAGCGCTGAAGGGACCAGCCATTTTGCCGGTGGATGTCTTGCGGGCAACCGATTTTATCCTGCCGTCCATCGAGATTGTCGATTTCCGCGTTGGCCCGGCGCCGGGCATGACCATCATCGATACCATCGCTGACCTTGCCGCCTGCGGCGCGGCTGTGCTTGGCGGCAATCCTTGCCGGCTGGAAGATATCGATATTCGCAATATCCATGGCCAGATGCTGATCAACGGCAAGGTCGAGCAAGAAGGTCTCGCTTCCGCTGTCCTTGGCAATCCGGTGACCTCGGTCGCCTGGCTGGCGAACAAGCTGGGCGAATTCGGCGTCACCTTCGAGCCTGGCCACGTGATCCTGACCGGGTCATTCGTGAGGGCAATGCCGGTCGAAAAAGGCGACGAAATCATTGCCCGCTTTGATAGCGGACTGGGAGATGTGATCACCTCGCTGATATGAATTCTTCTGACCGCTGCGACCGTCACGACTATATTGGGAAAAAGGACAAGGGCTGGAACAGAAGAGCTTGGCCAGAAACTTTCGCACCATGGCTAGCCGATGCGAGTATCGCGAAGCACCACGTTCCACTGAATTTCACCGGAGACACACTAGAGTCCCAATTGGCTCTAATCCCGGAAATGGCAGAAAATATTGGTGCGCCCGACAGGATTCGAACCTGTCGTTTCTACACTCGGATCGCAGGGATAAACGGCAGAGCTGAAGAAAAAAATCCGCAGCCTGAATGACCGAGATGGAAAGTGGAAGCGAACATAATTTTTGTAGGCCTTGAATGGCTGCTCACTTGAAGTTTTTTGCTTAAACCGGATAGTCTGCAAACGTCCCGGTTCTTGACCTTTCGGGCCTTTTCGAGAAGATTGATAATTATCCAGTATTTAAAATTTACGGCATTTTGCACGTCCATAGGGGGTAAAGACGCAGCGAGGCATAGATGCTCAACGTCTTGGATCAATGAAAGCCGATGTCCGAGCGCACCTTCCCGCGAAACACTCAATAAGACCAAGCAGTATACATTGCGATTACCGGGAGCAGGAATAACGTGCCAACCAACAGAAGCACCTGTGTGCTAGGCGATGAAGCGGCCTCGACAAGCGTGACCGACGGGGAAACGATCAGCGGCCAGAGGCTTAGCGCAATGCCTCCGAAAGACAGAAGGAACAATAGAATTGTATCGAAGAATCGTGCTGATTAGGAGCGGTTGTGGAACGACCGCCGAGTCCAATAGGCAATCAACACTGCGGCGATGGGCAGCGACGCATGATAGGCCTTGCTAGGCCAGCCGAACCACCACGCCGCGATGTTGGTATTGGTAAGCGGGGTCCAAATACTTACTATCGCAATCGCAACCAAGACCGCGATCAGACAGCGCTGCCCGTGAACCTTGCATACAGCCAAACCGCATGGACAATTATTTCAGATGGAAAGCGATGGCGGTCGAATGAGATTTTCTGCATCTAGCGATGCTATCTCACGTCGGCATCTATCGCTAGCCCAGTTAATGTGACAATGCCGTTCAAACAACTGTTCCTGCCCAGTAACCAATATTGCCGAATGTGCTTAATACCCTGCCCATTCCGCTGATTTAACCATTAATTAACCACATTTTGCCATTGCTCCCATAGACCAAGGAGTGAGTATGACCGTCCAACACAGCGAATTCATCGTGATCCCTGAGAGTGACGAGAAGATCGACGTCACCATCGTGATGCCTTGTTTGAATGAAGTGGAAACCTTGCCGCACTGTATCGGCAACGCGCTTGAGGCGCTGGCACGCCTACGGTCGGAGTACAATATGAGCGGGGAAATCGTGATTGCTGATAATGGCTCCACCGACCGCAGCCGTGACTTGGCAACTGAACTGGGAGCCCGAGTGGCTTCGGTCGATCGCCGTGGTTATGGCGCAGCGCTTATTGGGGGATGTGAAGTTGCTTTTGGGCGCTACATTGTCATGGGTGATTGCGACGGCAGCTACGATTTCACTGAAGGCGTGGCAATGATTGAGAAACTCGAAGAAGGCTATGATTTATGCATGGGCTCACGCTTCAAGGGTGGTATTGCGCGGGGCGCAATGCCTTGGAAGAACCGCCATATCGGTAACCCCGCGCTAACTGGAATCCTCAATCTGTTTTACAACTCTGGCATAAGTGACGCACATTGCGGACTACGTGCCATTCGCAAGGATGCTTTTAACCGCTTGAGCCTAACTGGCAGTGGTATGGAATTCGCCAGTGAAATGGTCATCAAGTCTGCATTGCTCAAACTGAACGTCGCTGAAGTACCGGCAACGCTTTCCGCAGATTTACGAAACCGCAAACCACATTTGCGGCCATGGCGCGATGGTTGGCGCCACCTTCGCTATATTCTCATGCTATCGCCTACATGGCTCTTCGGGGTGCCCGCGATCTTGGCTATGGGAGCGGGTATTCTCATACTCGCAACCGCTGTGATCCACGCCCTCAATCTGGCTGGCCCGATTCCCTTTGGCGAAAGCTGGATTGTCGTTGGCGCCCTGTTGACGGCTATTGGTCACCTCTCCGGCGTGATGGCTCTCGCATCCCACCTCCACGGAGTACGAGTAGGGTATCGTCTGCCGAAACCATGGCTTGGCCGGTTGCGACGTCTATTGTCGCTGGAGACATGCGTTCTTAGCGGACTTGCGTTGGCCGGTCTCTCGGTCGCTGGATTAGCCTATGCCGGCATACTTTGGCGCGCCGAGAGCTATACTGCCTTACCGACCATCCTTCCAGTAACTTTAGCCGGGCTTGCTGGCTCAATTGGTTTGCAAAATATCCTTGGCGGCTTTCTACTCGCGGTCATTGGAGGGAATGAGGCCGATTTCCTGCCTGCGGAAAGTGCATTGCCGGAATTTTGAACTGATTAGGCACTACCTTCGTCATTCCGTTCCGCTTCGTAGACATTGGTCTCAGCGTGGGCTGCGGTCAAGCAACTGTGGTACACAAGACAGACCGACGATGAGCCAAGATGCGATCAGGCCACTTATGCGCAAAGCAATCGCAAAGGCTGCAAAATCGCCGATGGCGGCTTCACTGGTGAAGGCCACCAGGGTGCTCCAGCCCAATTCGGTAATACCGAAATTGCCTGGAGTCAGGGAAATGAGTGCAGAAAGCTGCACTGCGGAAAAGCCTAGGGCTATGGTGTTCCACGGAACAGACGGAAGCAATATTAGCCCAAGAAGGACCGTGCGAACGGCCAGCACAACATAGCGTAGAACCGAAAGCCACAGCAGGTTGGAGATGAAGCCCGGTTCATCCAGGCCTGCGTTGCTGCCAGCAAACAGGCTTTCCTTTATGCGCCGTGTCACACTCCACTTTTCCGGGACCCATTTTGCAAACTGAACTGTCATGGCACGGCGCGGCAGCACCACTGGCAAGAGGCAGCAAGCCGCCAGTAATGCCAAAAGCCCTGCCAAGGCAAAGGGTCCGGATTCCCCAGGAAGCAGCATCAACAGCGCGTAAATACCTGCTGCAACAAGTATCATGACGTCGAAGAGTTGCTCATATCCCGAGACCAAGGCGTTTTTACCGAAATCTCCGGCATGGCGGGTCTTCATGATCCATCCCCGCACAGCAGGACCCGCGATGTAGGCTGGCAGTATCTGGCTGAACGCCTGACCAGCAGCGGTATAGGCAAACAATCGCCTAAAGCCGACCTGTTGCGTAAGCTGGGCAGATAGACGCTTCAGGACATATTGCCATTTGAGCGCGCTAATGAAGGTCTGAGCGGTTGCAGCAGCAATCGCGATGCTGGCGATGATAGGTGCCTCTCGCGCCAGAGCAGACCAGACCGGCGTGTCTCTGAAGGAATCCATAGACAGCAACCATAATGGGACTGCGACCATGACAAGTGTAACAAGCAGGATTTGTAAGCGTGAATATTTGCGTCGGGGGAGATCTATCGCAATTGGCTCTCCTGGGTCTTGGGTAGTTTCCCCCATTTCAATTCATGCCTCCTGTGCTAAGGGTGAGACCATGCCACGAATTCTCTGCATTGCTAACTTTTTTCGCGAAAATGGCGGCGGGGTTGAGCAGATGGCACATGATCTTGCCATGGAGCTTGGCAAGATGCCGGGATGCGAAGTTACATTGGCGGCTCATGAAAGCGATGCGCTTTCCAGCGGTGAACATGAACAGTATACTCGTCTAAAGATCAGGGCGAATAATATCCTCGGGAAGCGCGCTGGCTTACCATTGATTTTACCACATCCGGCCGACCTCGTCAGGCTACGGGACGCTGTGAAAAAATCAGACGTCATCCTGGTCCACGATTGCGTGTACCTCACACATCTGCTTGCTCTCTATATTGCGCAGACCGGCATCCCTGCAATTGTCATCAAGCATACGGGTGAAGTGCGATTTTCCAGCCTTGCTGGTCGCACGATATTTGATTTCCTCAATCGCAGGTTCTTCCCGTATTTTTTGCGGAAGGCCGCTGCAGTGGTTTTTGTCACACAGGAGAAACGGGATAATTTTCCGGTGATTGGTGGCCCAAAAACACTTGTGATACCTAACGGCATAGACACAGCATATTTCGAAGCACCATCGGCGGATCGGAGTACGGAATTGCTGTTTGTCGGCCGCTTCGTCCACAAGAAGGGGATCGGCGTCATTCACGAAATGGCCCGGCTCATGCCTGAACGCCGTTTTGTCCTTGTAGGGTTTGGTCCGGTCGATCCGCGCGAATGGAACTTGCCCAATATTACTTGTCACTGGCGGCCTGGGCGGGCCGAAATCGCAGCCCATTACAAACGCGCCCACGCGCTTGTTCTTCCGGGAGAAACCGAAGGAACACCCCTTGTCGCACTGGAAGCGCTTAGCTGTGATACGCCGGTGATCATCGGTGATACGGGAAAGTCCCCTGACGCTGCACTATCGAGTCAAATGGCCCTTCTGCCAGTGGATGTTGATCGGCCCATCCATACAGCGAGGGCTTGGGTTGAACTGCTAGATGACGCAATCGCGCGGTCGCATCCCGACCGAAATGCCATTGTCAGTACTTATGGCGCCGAACGCATGGCCCGGGACTACATGAACTTGATCAGGCAATCCGGGGTCTGAGATAGGCCCGTGGCCAAGCCGCTAATCAGGAGAAGGCAACAGGCATGGCCTGCCCTTGATCGTAAGAAGCTGTTTCTCGAAATAGGGACTTGTTACAGGCACATCCTCAGATAGTCCAACCGCGTGAAATGATCTGCGCGAAATGGGAGTTATGGTCCCGCGTTCGCACAGTTCGATCAGCTGGCCGGGTTGCAGATTTTTGCTGGATATAACAATCGGCCTGTTGGAAAGATCGGCCCGGTTGCGTACTTCATCAATAGCATCTGACGGGGGCATGGTATCCAGCAGAACAAAGTCGCTGTCTTGCTGTGAAACAAGCTGCGTAAGCATTGCGTGCGGCTTGACGAACTGATGCGCCATTAAAATCTGCGCAGGTAGAATTAGCAGTGTCGTCACCCCTGCCAGAAGTATTACGATACTATCGGCTTTGCTGTCCTGAGATAGCCAATGCCGAAAACCCAATCCAGCAAGGAGGGCTATGTTTCCCATGACCGGATGCAAATAGCGATAGCCCCAGCCGTGGCCTTGATGCGGTAGGAGTATGATCATGGCGATTGACGTAAGGGCGATACCGCCGAACAGCGGTAAGGCGATGTCTTGGTTTCGGCAAATTGGCTCTCGTGCAAACAGACATGCCACAATCGCAAATGCCGGTGCCCACATGATCAGGCGCAGCAAATTGCACATGGTATAAACAAGCGCATTCCTGTCGATCCGCAGCAAGGGCACAATCCGATTTTCGACGAACCCGTTCGACTGTGCTGCGCTGCCCCATCCCGCCTGGATGCCCGCCAGGTCGAGGACCAATCCCTGAAAGCTGATCCAGAGCAGCAGCGCACCTGCATAGACCGCGGCATAGACCGCAAAGAGAGTGAACCGGCGCTGCGCCAACAAGGTTAGGATAAAAGGACCGGCAAACAGGGGGTGAAATATGATCTGATGAAGGCCGATGGACCATAAGCCGACCAGTATTGCCAGCAAGTGCGACCACGGCCTGTCTTTTAGGAATAGGCCAAGCCAGATTATGTTGAGCACCAAATGTGCCGTCATCGCATAGGTGGTCATCGCGTTTACAAGCACCTGAGCAGAAAGGACATAAGCGCCAAGCGTCAGCCATATTGCCGCCGGACTGTCGCTAAAAAGCCGCAAGGCGATGCGATACAGCGCAAGCATTCCTACCCCGACAAGTAGTGGATTAAGTAATTCGGCAAGCTCAATTTTGCTAAATGCCGCTCGCATCATTGCGCTTCCGGGCATGTAATTGGAAACCAAAGCGAGATTATCGGGCACGGCCAGCAAGAATGCTGGCGTTAATGCGGTCGAAAAGGCGCGCCACTGCAACGCCAGAGGTTCCGAGAGCTTAAGCGTACCGTAGATTTGTGAATCAAACACAGCCATGTGCTCATCACGTGTTAGCGGATAGTTCCACATCACCCAAAAAGTACCTGCCCAGGTCAGCAAAGTTAGGGCGATCGCTACCAACAAAACAAACCGAAATGAAGGGGGGTATGCAGGCAGATGCCATTTAGGCTGCCAATATGCCGCCAATAACAAAATCAGTATCAGAATTATTCCGAGTGGAGCGTCCTGCTGCGTAAAGTACACCCGTGTGACATTGTTTCCGTGCATGAAACCAAGAACGATAATCAGGTATGCGATAAAGGCTGCAAAAAAGATGAGACTTTTTTTTGCATAGGTCTCGCCTGCTTCCATAATAAAATCTAGCATCTCGCTCCCTGCCCAGTCAGCTTAAATTGACTATGGTAAAGCGTAATAGAGATATTCGGTTACAGAAATGACAAAATCCTTTGTAGTGCCCCAATGTTAAATTTTCGCTTTGTAACCTATGTAGAGGAACGGTAGCGATGTTCAGAGCTCACGTCGCATCAGATATAAATTCTGGAAGCAAGGGGCAAACTGAATTGTTCGCCGACCTTGAGAAGACACGAGCCTTGGTCGTATCTTACAAGGAACGAGGATTTGATTGCAGGTTCTAAGAACGAGACCTGTTCGCTACGGATTGCGTCGCGGACCACCCAGTTTCCTATTTTCGACCGTCTCTGCCCCCACTTTGATTTGGCATAATTAATACCTATTTATCCGTAACTTACGTGAGGGTCGCCCATCGCCTCCGCGACCAGAGACCCTTTGTCGGTGGTAGAACGATGCCAATATGGCCCATCGTCTCGAAGGGCCATTTGGTGGCTATCAGATGCACATTGAAATTTTGGGCTGAGCGTTCAGGCGAACCCGAACATTTTCCGCTGACTCGGCCGACCAAGCGGAATAGCATTGGCGCGGGTGAGCTTGCGACCGGTCAGATCGACGGGCTGTGTTCCATCCATGATGGTTGCGATGATATCCGGTTCGAGCCAAGAGATACGAACCAGTTGTCCCAGATACCGGCGGCTGTAATCTGAAAGTGCTGGATTGGGTTTGCCCGTAAGCAGGAGGTCTTGTGCCGCAAAGGCTTGAGCGACCAGCTTTTGCAATATTGGGCGAGTCAACGCCTTGAGCGTGACTTGCTCAACATTACTTAACGTAATCAAAAACACAGGAAGGACAGAGGGGCTTCAGTCGGAGTTGCATTCATCACGGTAGACGGCGACCTCATAAACGCTGACATAGGAAATTCAGGCGGGTTCCTGACCTTCATTGTCTTAGCAACTTCCGCGAATAGATGCTTAAAAATTGGCAGGCCTTGGCAGACTTGTCGAAACATCGATCAAACAAACTCTATTTTTCTCTTTTATCTCTTGTTGTTACGAGCCTGATGTCAAACTGCTCCCGTTTGTGATATTCCGAAATCGAGCTTGATTTAATCGCGCAATTGACATGCCTCATCGCATCTGTTCTGCATCTAGGCATGATCTTGTAGGAGAGAAAAATGTCGGTCGTTACTACTGAAAAGCAACAAAATGTCTTAATCATCATCGCAAACAACCCTCCGGTAAATGCGCTTGGCGCCGCCGTTCGCCAAGGTCTGGTCGATGGCATTGAGGAAGCTTTATCAGATGATGAAGTCGAGGCTGTCGTCATCCGCTGCGATGGACGGACGTTTTTTGCCGGAGCCGATATTACCGAATTTGGCAAGCCGATCAAGGGACCCGATCTCGGTGAAGCTCTGGACCGGCTGGAGGCCAGCAGCAAGCCGGTTGTTGCAGCCATCCATGGCACCGCTCTAGGCGGCGGCTGCGAGGTTGCCTTGGCTTGTCACTATCGGATTGCAGTTCCGTCTGCGAAAATGGGCTTGCCGGAAGTCAAGCTGGGCCTGATCCCCGGCGCCGCCGGAACCCAGCGCCTGCCGCGGGTGGTTGGTGCGGAAGCCGCGCTGACAATGATCGTGATCGGCAACCCGGTTTCGGCCGCAAAAGCGCATGCCATCGGACTGGTCGACAAGATCGTCGGTGAAGACAGCCTAGCCGACGATGCCATTGCCTTTGCCCGAGAACAGATCGGCAAGGTGCCACCGCGCTCTTCCGAAGGCACAGCCAATGAAGATGGTGTAAGAAACCCAGCAATATTCGACGAATTTCGGCAGAAAAATGGTCGCAAGCTTCGCGGATTCGAGGCTCCGGAAGCCGGCATTCAGGCGGTGAAGGCAGCAGGCGAGCTATCTTATGCCGATGGCGTGAAAAAAGAGCGCGAGCTGTTCACGAAACTCATGGCCGGCACCCAGGCGGCTGCCATGCAGCATTATTTCTTAGCCGAGCGCGCGGCCAACAAGATCGATGGCATTGATCCGAAAATCGATCTCATCCCGATCAGGAAGATCGGCATTTTGGGCGCCGGCACCATGGGCGGCGGCATCGGCATGAACTTTCTCTCCGCCGGCATTCCCGTGACCATCGTCGAACTGAAAGAGGAAGCGCTCGATCGTGGCGTCGGGGTGATCCGCAAAAATTACCAGAACACGGCAAAGCGCGGCCGTATGACCGAGCAGCAAGTCGAAGATGCGATGAGCATATTGACGCCCAGCCTTTCATATGACGATCTCGCCGATTGCGATCTGGTGATCGAAGCCGTGTTCGAGAATATGGATGTCAAAAAACAAGTGTTCACCAAGCTTGATGGAATAGTGAAACAGGGAGCGATCCTCGCCAGCAACACCAGCTACCTGAATATCGACGAGATTGCAGCGGTGACCAAACGCCCCGAATATGTCCTGGGCCTGCACTTTTTCTCGCCAGCCAATGTGATGAAATTGCTCGAAATTGTGCGCGGCGAAAAAACCGCTGATGATGTTCTGATGACGGCGATGAAATTGTCGAAAAAAATCGGCAAGGTTGCTGCGGTCTCCGGAGTCTGCCCCGGCTTTATCGGCAACCGGATGCTCAGCCCGCGCCAGGAACAGGCCAATCAGATGATCATGGAAGGCGCAAATTACTGGGAAGTCGACGATGTATTGCTCGAATTTGGCTTTCCGATGGGGCCATTTCAAATGTCCGATCTCGCCGGTGTCGATATCGGATGGCATCGTGATCCCGAGCGCGTCGAAACATTGCGCGACGCTCTATGTGCCGTTGGTCGCTGGGGCCAGAAAGTCGGCAAGGGATTTTATGACTATGATCAGGCGCGTCAACGGACGCCCTCCGATGAAGTCAAAAAGATCATTGCCGAATTTGCTGCCAAAGCTGGCAAGGAACAACGCGAAATTTCGAAAGACGAAATTCGCGAGCGCCTGCTTTACCCGATGGTCAACGAAGGCGCCAAAATCCTCGAAGAAGGCATGGCCCAGCGCGCAAGCGATATCGATGTCGTCTGGATCAACGGCTATGGCTGGCCGCTTTATACCGGCGGTCCGATGTTCTGGGCCGATACGGTTGGGCTCGACACAGTCGTTGCCGGTCTGAAAAGCCATGATCTGGCGGTGGCAAAACTGCTTCAGGAGAAAGCCGATGCGGGAGGCAGGTTTAACGGATAGTCTCACGCTTATCGATTAGGAGAGAATGATTTGTCAGTTGAAGCAGCAGTTCCACTGGAAAAGTGGACATCGCCCGCTGGATGGCCCGTGCGCTCACGCGAGGACGTGGAAGCGTTGCTTTGCGCGCCGGGGCAACCGTTTGAGATGGAGACGGTCGACATCG
>TARA_R110000824_G_scaffold174338_1_pt1 | contig 30976 bp, 38 predicted proteins | sample TARA_R110000824 | Tara Oceans TARA_R110000824 (sample SAMEA4397747) | marine metagenome | biome: Polar Biome; feature: [MES] marine water layer (ENVO:01000295) within the mesopelagic zone...; material: water (ENVO:00002006), including particulate matter (ENVO:01000060) such...
CCGTTTGGAAAGAATAAGGCAACATTAAATGAATGTTTTATTGGTTAATAATTGGAAGCAGTTACTTCTTACAAGATAGTGTTTCATTTCCGTTTCCATTTTATTTAATTTCCAATTCATAGCCTGAAATACTTCGATTTGTTCTTTTCGGTTTTGACCGTTTATTATTGTCCATTCTAGTAAATTACCGTTGGAGCCTTCCCGTATATCTGAAATAGTGAATCCGCTTTTTGCTATTTTGTTGGTTAGGATTTTAAGGGCTAGTGACAAGGCTTCTTTGTTTTCTATTTGAAAAGGTCTCATTTTTTTTTCCTTTGTTTGTTTGTTTGTAATAGTAAAGAGGTTTTTAATTGCTTATCTCGGTATATTCGTTATTTTCGATTTTAAAATCTCTAATCCGTATTTCACCTGATTTTCTTACTTTTATTATTTTAATAAAAAAGCTATCTTTTGAAATGATCGCCTTTTTTCCACAGTAAGATCTTGAGTATATTGTTCTTGATTTGGTTACTTTTTTGGCTTCTTTAATTTGCCATCTGTTATTTAAGAACCTCCATAAAATGCCTTCTATATTTGTGATTTCTAATGGTGTCATGTCGTTTTCTTTTGTCATTTGTTTCCTTTGTTTGTTTGTTTCTATGACTAATTATAACCGATTGGAAACAATAAAGATACTACTTTCTTTCTATTTGTTAATATAGTTACATTTGGTTACATTTAAATGAAGGGGGCGTAAGTGCGGGCGATATGTTACAATTTGAAACAAGGGGTGATTTTATGAAAGAATTCGGTTTAAAAACTCAACATGTAGCGTCATTAATAGGGCAAGGACACGGCTATAGTGAGGCTTCTAAGCTTGCGAGTATGTCACGTACTACCCTTTATAGACTGCTCGAAAAGCCTGAATTCTTGGCTCTTATAGAGAAGTGCAAAAAAGAGCGGTTGGCAAAAATGAAAGAGGCTGATGATCGGGTAACTTTTGATATTGTTAGTGCTGTTTATGAAGCTAAGAAAACCGTTATAGATCTTGCTTTGAATGCTTCATCTGAGGGTACAAGGCTTTCAGCGGCAAAGTTCATCATCGATAGATTTGAGCCTCAAACTTCTGTTGTTGTGTCAACGGATGGTCAAACAAGTGTTGTTTCTTATCTCAAGAATCGTGGTTAATGCACGTGCATTAAAGTCTATATTTCTAGGTCAATAAATGTCCGAATCGTCTTAAAAGAGTTCTTAGTATCAATACAAGGCTAGGCTTTAAGGGATCGCTTAAAGGGTGCTTTTGAGCGTTTGAGAGCCTCTTTTTTTGGCTTGATTTATGGCTTTGTTTTTACTGAACACCCCTGTTTATGGTGCGTGTGCGTTATGTGCGTGTGCAATATAGTTGTGTGCAAGTGCGTTATAGGTGGGTGCAATATAAGCAGGTGCAATATATGCGATAGCGTTAGGTGCAGGTGCAATATATGCAGGTGCAACATATCGGAACGGCTGGATTAGAATGGGGTTTCCAAGACAAGTACCTCTAAAAACGTTTGGTGTTGGATTTGTTGAAAGAAGCATCGTGACGGAGGAAAAGAACGGGGGTTTCAAGCGTAGTACGCCCCCGCTTCTTTTGTGGAGACTAAGAATGGTTCGAGAGACTTGACCCATTTAGGTGCAGACCCTTTAAATGTATGCAAGGTAAAAACATTATCCCTGAATGGGTAATGTCTTTTTCCACTAGGGGTGTACGATACACGGGGTAGTATGGTGTTATCACGGACAAGTGCCTTACATTACTGTAGACTTTAGATCCCTAGGTTTATGCAAGTCTGCAAGGTTGCCGAGCCCCCAATTATTTTGGATAAAACCGCTAGGTTTATGGGGCTAGATATACTGGGAGGTTTAGTGTTATCATATATATGTGCCTACTCGATACAAGGAAAAGGATGGTAAAAGATGAAGAAGATCGATAATACAGATTTGGTTGCTATACTCGAAGATCCTATAAAGTTTTGCTCACGGTTAAAGATTGTGTCTAAGGGTGAGGGTGGTGATGCTAAGGTTATGACACTGGATTTAACTTCCGAGCAGATAAAGATCATTAATACATTGATGGCTAAGGTTAGTACCTTCATACTGAAACCACGACAGATAGGGGCTACTACGGTGATCATTGCTTTCCTTTTCTGGCTTGCTTATATGGCAACTAGCCCGATAGTAATTGTCTTACTAGCTCACAAGCTAACACCTGCAAAGAAGCTCTTGAAACGTATTAAGTTTATGTATGACAATATGCCTAAGTGGTTAAAGCCTCCACTTTCTACTAGCTCAACAACTGAACTTATCTTCGAACATAATGGTGCAGGTATCTATGCCGCTACTGGTCAAGGTGATGGTGGAGTGAGATCCGAGACGATCCACTATATGCACATTACAGAGATAAACTTTACACCCAATGCAGAAGAACTGCTAACAACAGCAAAGTCAGCTGTGAACAAGAACCCTTTGATCTTGGAATCAACAGCTAACCATCAAGGAGATCCTCTATACCAAGAGATCCAGAAGTACAGAACAGGAAAGTACAAGAAGGACAAGTACAAGTACCTCTTCTTTTCGTGGTTAGAGCATATTGAGTACGAGACAGATCCAACAGACTATAAGTTTGATCCTGATGAAAGAGAGTTCCAAGCTAGTTCTGGTTGTTCTTTGTCACAGCTTGCTTGGCGGCAAGACAGGATAATAGAGTTTGGATATGATAAGTTCAGGAGAGAGTATCCTACCTCATTTGAAGAAGCATATAGGACAACAGGTAACACATATTTCAATTACCTAGATTTCGTTGAAATGGCTGAATACCCTGTAGATGGAACAGAATGGACTAAGATATGTCCTGTAGATGATGAAGATACGTATGCAGTTGGTGTTGATGTTGGTGGTGGTGTAGGTAAGAACTATACGGTTGTTTATGTTGTTAGCAAGAGAACAAACAATCCTTGCCTTATATGGAGATCTAACGAGTATGATCCAATAGCCGCAGTTGAATATGTGATAATGATATGTATAATGTTTAACAACGCATTGTTGCTGATAGAGTCTAACAATCACGGACTAGCAATGATCAATGAAGTAATGCACAATGGGTATATGAACCTATGGAAAGACGAAAAGGATAAGCACTTCCTAACTACATTTAAATCAAAGAATGCAGTATTTTCTACTTTCCGAAAAGACATAAGATCAAAACGAGTAACTGTAATGGACGAAACAACAAGGGAAGAATGTTTAACTATTATCGATGATCACGGTGTCATTAAGTTTGGTCAGAATGGTACAGCTCATTGTGATAATGCAATGGCGGCAGGACTTGCTCATTATTGCTTACAGGCGGTAAGGTTAAAACCAATTCAGTATTTACCAGATTGGATAAACAAGAAGAAAGCTGATAAGATAAGAAGTAGCAGTGGAATTGCTACTGGCGATTATAGGAGATACTGATGGCTAGACAATCAGAAGAAGACATTGTAGATTTAATTAGGATTGTGCTATCTGAACATGAGACATATTATAACCAAAAAAGGATGGAGTTTCGTAGGTATTCAGATGCTTATGATACTGAGTTTTGGCGCAATTCAAAAAACAGAATTGACAATGATATGATTCGTGTTGAAACGAGTGATTGTTTTGCTTATGTAGAAGGGTTTATTGCTTCATTGTTTTCCAAGCACCCTGCGGTTGTTCTTGCGAAAGATCCTGCAATGACTACTGGAAATCCTGAACTAGCACAAGTTGTAGCTAACCGTTTCTTATTTGACAAAAGAGAGCATATAGAAAACTCGTCACGTTTAAGTTTGATCTATCCATCTTCGTTTCTAAAGCTATCTGCAAATGATAGTGATGATATGTTAGAAAAGGTAGCTGTTAGAGCCGTACCTCCGTGGGAAGTAATAGTTGATGCTGATGCTACTAGTTGGGATGAACAAAGGTTTCTAGCGCATATTTATTATTTGACGCTTCCAGAAGCTAAAGCCAAGTTTGGTAATAATAAAAGTTGGTCACCAATTCCAAAAGAAGATTACTTTGCTACAGTTGAAGAGAATATGACAGTATTGGGTGCAAGGCAATCTGTACTACCTGAAGACTATCTGTATATTAAGATAATAGAGTTCTATGATATGAACTATGATCAGCTTTATTTTTGGAGTCCAAATCTTGAAGATGCAACACAATTGCTTCAAGCAGGAGTTGAGATACCAATTAGAACGTATGATGATTCGCCATTGTCTCCAATAGTACCAATGTATTATTCTAAAAAACCACAAAAGCCTTTGGTTGGTTTATCTGCTGTTGCAAGATTGTATGATCAGTTCTACGAAAAAAACATAATGCGTACCTATTGGGCAAATTCTGTTCGACGTAATTCAAGACAAGCGATCTACAAAAAAGGAGTATTTGATGATGAAGCATTGGCAAAAATCACAAGTGGTGTAGATGGAGCAATGATTGGTGTAGACTCTCAATCGCTAGAAGGTTTATTTAAATGGGTAGAACAACAACCAATTAGTTTTGATTTTGATCGTTATCTTGGTTCAATTGAAAGAGATATAAACAGGGGTTCTATTAGTGCGCCTTTTACTGACGGTGTAGTTTCAGGAGCTACAGCCACCGAAATTATGGCTATTTCTCAATACTCGGCTTCTGAGATTGGAAAAATGGCTCGTGAGCGTGATGCGGCAATTGAAAGAATAGCTTTAGTTTATTTGCGTATCATTTCAGATTTGGTTGGTGGTGGTGAAGGTCAAGATGGAGATGAAGATTTTCAAGAACAAACAGTAACTCTTGAAGTTGATGGTAACAGAAGAATTATTTCACCAAAAGATTTAGATGCAAAGTTTAAAATTGTAGCTTTAGATCAAGCTTCGACACCATTATCAGAAACGATAAAGAAGCAAAATCTTGTTGAATTATTACCAATACTTCAAAATCTTGGTGTTCCAATGAATAAAGTAAAGGAGGAAATCATCAGGCTATATGATTTACCAAAATCTTTTTTAGAAGACCCACCTCCACCCCCACCACAAGAAATGCCACCACAAGGTTTGCCACAGGGAATGGCAGAAGGAATGCCACCACAGGGAATGCCACCACAGGGAATGCCACAAGGCTTACCGCCTAACTTAGGATTGTAGTATGCCAATTTATAAATTTAAACATAAATGCGGTCATTCACAAGAAGAGATATTTTTTGATTTTCTTGGTTGGGAAGAAAGAGAAAGTAAAATGAACACAATGAATGTTCGTTGTGAAAGTTGTGGTGAAATAAATAGTTGGAATGCTAAATTGTGTATTCCTTCAAAAGATGAAACTTGGGTAACTCATAGACACGGTGTTGATGGTTACTTTTCCCACGCTCTTGGTCGCAATCTTAGTGGTGGTAGAAGAGAAGAGCAAAAGATTATGGCGGCAAAAGGTTTCGTTTGTGAAGCAGATTTACGTCCTCATTTGCTTGAAGATATAACAGAAGCAAAAAAAGATAAAAGAAATCAACAAGATAAGTATATTGATAAATACACTGGTGCTATTGCAGAAGGAAAAAGCAAAGAAGATGCTATTGCAGAACTTGCACCAATGGAAGATATAGATTCAGGTAAAATTGATAAAGTTTGGTCAGAAACAATTGATGTTAAATAAGGATAACAAAATGTATGATAGAAAAAAAGAATTAGGTATGCTTGGAATGACTGAGAATGATTTAACAGATGATTCTATTGGTCTTGATGCAGAATTAAACGAAGCAGAAGAAGTAGATGAAGCAAGCTTTGCGGCTATTGCGCCACAAGGTAGGTTTGGAACAGCAGATTTAAACTTGCTTGTTGATGCCGTAAATTTAATTCTACCTGCATTTGAACAAAGTCCTGACTATCCTAAATTTAGTGAAGACGTAACAGTTTTACCAACCGATTTTGTTCGTGTTCTTTCTATGGTTCAAGGTGCAGTAAATGAAGCCGTAGGGCAAGATAAAATCGACGCTGAGATAGACTTTACTTTAGAAGAAATAACTGATGGCAATGCTTTAAATCTCTTAGCAGGAAAAATTTCACAACTTGCAAAAGACAGAGACTTTAAGCGTTTCTTATCTGAGCCACCTGCAATAGAAGAAATGGAAGAAGAAATGCCAGAACAAGAACAAATGCAATCACCTGAAGAACTAGATGCACTGTTTGCGTCAAGAATTTAACCAAAGAGGAAATTATGAATGAAGATGAAGAGAACATTGAAGAAGAAATAATTGAAGAAGAAGTAGAAGACGAAAGAGTAGAGCCAGACGCAATGTCTATTGATGATTTACTTGGATTAACTGAAGAAGATTTTGCAGAGTTTGTAGAAGATGCAAATCACACAGGTATGACACCTTTGCACGAGTTGCTTCAGCATTTGCCCGAAGAGTCAAGAATGCACATGGCAAATCTCAGGAGTTCTTATACAAAAAAAACACAAGAACTAGCACAATCAAGAAAAGATTTAGCCAATGAAAAAGAGGCTTTCAGGCAACAACAAGAGTTAGCTATTTCAAATCCAGTATTAAAACAAATTAGCAATTCAATAACTGATGATGAATATGATCTTGATACTCCGCAAGGACAACAAAAAGAGATTGAACGACAGGTAGCAATTAAATTAAAAGCAATTCTTGAGCCTGCAAAGATAGAAGTTGAAAATAGACGAAGAGAGTTTGAACAAGAACAAAAAATGGTTAGACTTCAATCGTTTGTTGACTCAAATCCTGATGCAAAGACCGATACTTTTCGATTGCCTATTGCAAAATTGTTAATGGAGCGTCCAAATTTAGACCTTCAAGACGCTTATTTTATTGTAAAAGGCAAAATTGAGTCTGAAACAAAACATAAACAAGCTACTGAAAAGAAAGCTAGACGAAGCCAAAGAAGAGAAAGTTTTAACAGAACATCTTCTGGAACTCCATCAAGACCAAAAGGAACACCTGTTTTTTCATCTGACTGGGAGGCATTTAAATTTGCCAAAGCAAACCAAGGTAAAAAGTAATGGGAAACAGAAAGATTGATAAAATAATTGTACATCATTCAAAGAGTGGTTCTGAAACAACTATAGATCAAATTGATTCTCGTCAAAGATATAAAGGTAGAGATGGGATTGGTTATCATTATGTTATTTTAAGTGATGGAAAAGTAAAAAGAACACGTCACCCAAACAAAACAGGTGAGCATTGTAAAGATAATGATGTTGGCTCAATTGGTGTTTGTGTTGTTGGAAACTTTGAACTTGAAAATATGAGTGATAAACAAGAAGTTTCTTTATTTGATTTACTCAATAAATTGGTAACAAATCATAAACTTGAATGGTTTGATGTTTATACACATAAAGAATTGGCTAGTAATACAATGTGTTGTGGTGAGTCTTTGCATAAAGCAGTTATGCGCAAACGAATTAAAGAATCATCTTGACTCTTAAAAGGTTTTATAGTATTCTATAGTAAATACATTGATGGATCTCTTGTAAAGAACACTCCAAGCAATGTTGTAGTCACTCTCAAAAAGAGAACACGGCAAACCAAAATCGTATAATAACTACAACATTATAGAGGCTATCAATGGCTATTTCCAATGACTTGCTGTCGTCGACTCTCTTTTCAATTCTGAAAAAAGAAGTTGACCAGTTATATCAAACTACCCCTTTTCTTGATTTTGCTAAAGAAATGAACGGGATTGAATATGAAGATGGTGGTATTAAAATCCAACGTCCTTTATCACTTGAAGAACACTCAACAATTACTCAGTTTGCTACTGGATACGAAGGATTGAACCTTGCGGTTAAAGATCCAATGCGTCCTGCTATTTACGATTGGGTTGATTTTGCGGCTCCAATTGTGATTACTAAGAAAGAAAGTACTGAAAATCGTGGTGAAAAAGGGATTGTTAAAATTCTTGGCGCACGTACTCGTTCAGTTACTGGAATGCTTCGACGTGAAATTAACAAGCAGATCATTCGTGGTAATTCTTCTGTATTAACTCAGTTGAACACTTTGAACGGTGCTGTTGGTGGTTTTTTAGAAGTTGAAAATGCTAACGGAGTAAATCAAACTAATGTTATTGGTGGGATTTCCAAAGCAACGTATAACCAAACTACAGGTTGGCAAAATCAATTTGTTGATATACTTGGAGTATTTGGTACTAACGGTATTCGATTAATGAAAGCCGCTCGTAACCGTGCTAACAAACGTGCGCCAATTAGTGAAGTAAATCTTCTTCTTATGTCTGAAGATGCAGGTGCTAACTATGAACGTGCATTGTTTGCTCAAGAACGATTTATTAAAGAGTCTGAACTAAACGGTGGACGTAAAGTTCGTATGTTTGGTAATGCTGTTTTTGAAGAAGAACTTGAACTTGGTTTTACTGCAACTTCAGTAGATTCAGGTGGTGGTGCAAAACCTGTCTCTGGTTATGGTATTAACTTTGGTGGTATTCGTACAGTTTTTCACGAAGAGGGCGAATTTGCAGCTGCTCCGTTTGAAACTATTTCTGGAACAATGGCGCAAGTATCGACTATCTATTTGAAAATGCAAGTAGTAGCTGATCATCTTGGGTCTCAATTTGTATTATTTGATGGCGATGGCTACTAGGAGATTGTAATGAGTACTTCAACACTACTTAATTATTTAGAGGAAAATGTTTCGGCTGAAACATCGAATCGATCAAAAACTGAAACTTTAATTGCAAATGGAACAATTGCGGAAGGTCAAGCGGTTGCTCTTGATCTTACAAAAACAGGTACAAATCGTGCTTTATATTGTGTGGCTGCTGATACAGGTTCGCCAAATACAATATTATGTGTAGGGATTGCTACACACGCGGCAGTTGCAGGCGAAAATGTCAATGTTGTTGTTGGTGGGTATTATGCTAAAGCAAATGTACATGCTAGTACAGTTGCAGGCGATATGTTGCTGATTAGTGGGGTAGCAGGTCAATTGCTTAAACGTGCCACTCAGGTTGTTGAATCAGGATCTGCGACAGTTCTGCTTTATCCAGTTGTAGCAATAGCACTTGAAGATGATAGTGCAGTTACAAATGTAGCCGCAGTTTTTGTTATGAATAACGCTTTTATGTAATATTTCTCTTCATCGCATAAAAGACGGGGGTGGGTGGTAACACTCATCCCTTTTTTTTTGGAGTAATAAATGAATTTGACTGCATTGAGACAAAAAGTAAAAAACATTACTGATTATTCACCTGAATTACAACAATTTAACGACCAAATAGATGAATTGCTTAATGATGCTTTTAATTCAATTTGGGTGATGCGTAATTGGAACTTTGCAACTAAGACTTCAATTATTGATTTTCATATTGATATAACCAAGTCAACAGATACTGAGTTTTCTTCTGGAGCAGACGTTACAGTTGCAGTTGTTAATGGTGATCGACGTATTACATTTAGTGACAATATAGGGCGATTTAACGATACTGATGTTTGGGAAGGATCACCAATTTCATTGAATGGTAATGAATATACTATATCTAAGATAATAGCCTTAAATCAGATTCTTTTAACAGAAGCCTTTTATGGTGACTCCAATGCAGGATTAACAAATTGGACTATTAAAAAAAGGTACTATACTTTGCCTGAAGATTGTGCTGAACTATTATATTTTGGTCATAGAGATTATCCTTATAATACTGTAACAGGTGCTACTTCTCCTTATGGTAAAGCAACAGCAATCTTGCCAAGAAGAGATGAAGTTTTTGGTCTTCGTGCTGATTGGACTGCAAATTTTGCAGAAGCTTATATTCCTTCACCAACAATTCCTATAAAAGCGGCTGAAACTATGCTTTTAACTTCAGGTGATGGTGCTGTAAATGTAGGTACTTATGAATTATGTTGGGCTTTTGTTAAAGACGGTAAAACTGGATCATTATCTGAACCAAAAACCATAACAGTAACTAGCACTTCAAGTATAAATGTATTTTTTACAGGTTGGGATGGTCAGTCATTATATGCTGATACTTATCAATCTAATGATCAAGTTTCGACTCAATGGGAAGGATGGAGAAAAATTGTTTTTTGGAATAAAAACTTTGATCGAACATCGGGTGAGCGTTTAGGTCTTCCTTGTTGGATTGCAGTCACAAAAGGCGGTTCTACTCGTAATGTTTCGACATACCTTGAACCTCTTCTTGGTGAAGACACTTCGCTTTCAGTTGCAATAACTTCTTATACACAATTTGATAATGGTTCTAAGCGATATATTGAAATAGATGGACAACATCAAAGAATAAGACCCTATCCAAGAGTAATTGGATATGATGAAAAAGTTGTTAAAACTGGTGAATTTACACGTTACACAAAACAAGCTGTTTTAAGATACAAAAGAAAGCCAACATCAATGTTATTGGTTACTGATTCCCCTGAATTACCTGCTCAATTTCATCAACTAATTGTATATAAAGCATTGGAAGATATATATTTAAAGTTTGGCAATCAAGGTATGGCGGCAACTTATGAGCGCAAATATAGCAAAGAAGTAAAACGACTTGAAAAAACAAAAGTTGATGGTATTGATTATTTGCCTCAACGCAGTCAATTTCAACTTGGTGGTGGTAGGTCAAATTTTGATGCTTCACAATTGAGTTGGTTGGGATGAAAAATTCTAAAACAAATATAATTCCAGCTGGTGGTGTTGGAGATAGTATTGAGTCAAAAATGACCAATGCTAGTTCAATTGTAAATATGCGTTGGAATCAAGACAATCAATCTTGGATAAATGATAGAGCGTTTCAATCTTGGTGGAAGTTTCCATCTTCATTGGCTTGGGATACTACACCTGCACCATTAATAACAGGTGATATTTTTCTTGGTTCTAAAGTTGATTCTCATTACTTTTGGAAAAAGAATACAGGTGAAGCATATATTTTTATCGAACAAGGTGGGGTATTATATGTTCAATATGGTAATAAAGGGCAGGGATCTACTTATTCGGGTTTTTCGTATTTTTTTAATGATACTGTGGTCATTTCAACGGGCAGACAAAAAACCTCATCACAATATATTCCATACGGTGACAGGCTTTTAATTTTAAACGGTTTTGATCCTCCAATATGGTTAAAAAGTCCAATATCATTTCGAGAATTTGGATTTACTTTACCAACACCAAGACCAGATGTAAATCCAGTACAGCCTAGTTACACACAAAATAAACCTCTTGAAACTGGAACTGGCGCACCTTACTTTTATCTTTCATCAATTAATGGACTTGGTGATACAACAGGAAAGACAAACAATTATTTTTGGAAACTTAGTTATATTACTGATACGGGTTCTGAATCACCTCTTTCAAATTATGAAAATGAGTCTTGGATTGTTGATCAAGATGCTACATATTCCGAATTTAAGTTTGGTCTTGTAATGCAACTTCCTGTCTGTCCAAAAGGAACTGTTGCAAGAAGACTTTATAGAACTAAAAATTGTTTAGACAATCAAGAAAATTACTTTTTTATTAAAGAAATTGAAGAAAATGGTTCAACATTCTATGTAGATTATCTTTCTGATACACATTTAATTTCACCTGCTCCCCCAATAACTGATTCATCAATAATTCAAACTGATTACAAATATGGTGAAGCGTGGGATGGTCGAATTTGGCTTGGAAAACAAAAGAAATTAATATATTCTGATAGAGGACTTCCTGAACAATTTAATGCAATTAACTTTTTTGATCTTGGAAATACAATTGGTGGTAACATTACCGCTATTAAGGCATATTATAACAATTTAGTTGTATTTAGAGAAACAGCTATAAACATTGTTCGGTTTTCTCAAAATGGTTACTCGTTTTCCACAATTTCAACGTCAATCGGAACAGTTTCTTCGAAAGCTATTACAACAATTCCTCGCCTAGGCTTAACTTTTGTAAATGAAGAAGGTGTTTGGGTTCTTACTGGTGGTCTTGATGGTGGTTCAACAATTAAGATAGAAAAGATTTCTAAAGAGATTGATCTTGAATGGCATTCAGCAAATAAAAGTGCGCTTGGTTCTGTGATTGCCGCTTATTCAGAGGCTGAAAAAGAGCTTTGGATACATTATCCTTATGGTTATTCAAAAACCCCAAACAAAGGTGTTGTTCTTCATCTTGAGAGGGGTGGTCTTTCTTGGAGTTTTAGAAAAGGAATTACAGAAATCAATAATAATTTGTTTATGTTTTCTTCTCTTGCGGTTGATTTTGCAGGTCGGTTTGTTTTTGGTTCTGTTCCAAATTGGAGTACGAGTTGGGATACCGCTTCAAACACAACAAATCTTTTCGGCCCGTTACATGTTTGGTGTGCTTCAACATATCAGTGTCAAACAGCAACATTATCATCAAAAGTAGATGGTATTTATACTTATACAATTGCAAATGTTGAAAAGATTGCTTCAGAATGGGTTTCTTCTTGGTTTGAATGGCAAAATGGTTCGCTTCAAATTTTTGCTGTTGAATTAGATATGATTGCACAGGGTGACACTGGTGTTGTTGTTGAATGGACTAAAGATTTTCAACTTGATTTTGAAGTCCAAACTAAACAATTACAAGCTGATGGAAAGTTATTATTTACCCCAAAAGAGCCGCCAGTTACAGTAAATGGAGCAGTGCCTTATTCCTCTATTACTAAAAATCCTTTTAAAGTAAATAAATCAAGGATCTATAACCAAAGAAAATTACGATTACGGTTTGATGTTGCAACAATGATGTGTGATAATTTTAAATTTATTCTTAGACCATCAGCAAATGAAGTTTTTGAAATAGTTGGATTTAAGATTGATCATAAAGCAACGGAAATGCCAAAAATAAATCAATCAATTAGATTAAAAAGAGGGCAAGCAAGATGAAACAATTTCCTGTTCAAATGCAACAACAAAACACAATGGTTGTTCCGCAAACTCTTAATACCAACCCTTCTTTGTATGAAAACGAAACAAATGGTAGAATTAATGGTCAAAACATAGCCGTTGATAGTATTGATTATTCTCATTTTAAACCAGTAGATGTATCCACAGTAAATTCAGGTAAAGTTATTACCACTAAATTTAAAGGTGCAACACAACAGTATCAATCAGTTAGTCGATACAATAAAGATTTTGGTGGTGATATATTTGCATATATTCTTGCCGCTGATTTAATAACAATAGATTGGAATAAAGGATGGAATTATCTTACTTCTTTAAGCAATTTTGAAGAATTAATTGTTGATATGGATTGCAAAGAAGGAATGTTATCAGGTTTTTTTCAAGTAAATTTTAGACACGGAATAAATGTTGTTCAATATATAAATGATGAAACAACGCTATATTCCGAAATTGGCTATGATTGGTGGACTCGTTGGGGTCTTTTTATTAATGATGTTCTTATAGCTGAAACAGGTACTTGTTATCCTAGATTAGAAAATCTTGTAATTCCATTTTCTGTTCCTGTTGGTTCTCAAAATGTTAGAATAGATATAAGATGGAAAACTATAACTACTAGCATTTTAACAGTAACTTCTGTTGATGGAAATCCAACGACAAAATTAGAAATGTTTGGTGCTGAAATTTTGGCAAAAAATACATATAGGTAATTTAATATGAGTACATATTATCAACAAGGTGACACTCCCGAAGAAGTAGGTTTAAATGCTCCATACGTAAATGTTGCGGCTTTAACAATTAAAAGTAATAATTGTGATGAAAATTGGATTACAAGAAAGCACTTTAATGTAAGTGGTTTAAATATAAATGAAGTATATAGTATATCGGGTTCTATTGGTTCTATATATTCTACTACTTCAGGAACATTTTCGACAGTAACTAACGGTTCTACAAATGCAGTAATTACATTGAATGAGACTGTTAATACAAATACACTTTTTAGATTCAATTGGGATACTCTAATTGGTGATAATATATCTACTGATGATGGAAGGCTCAGTGGTGTTTATTCTGTTAACATCTATGCTTTTAGAGTAAAAGTTCTTTTAAATTCAGGTGCTGTTACAAAATATGTAAGTTCAGCGGCTTATTCATATACTGCAAGGTCTGCTAGTACAATAAGAGCGCACTGGGCAACAGCCGCAATTAATTGGCGGTCTTGTGGTGGAACTGGATTATTAAATGTTGCTACAGGAGATACAATTGATAGTATTACCCTTGAAGCCGCTACTGGTGGTGGTGGTGCAAATACTTTAAAAGTAGTTCGTTTTAATATGAATGTTGTGAGGTCGAAACAATGAGTTCTTTTACACAACCAACTGCTTATGTTAATGATTCTGTTCTTAATTCTATTCATATAATTAACAATGAAGAGGCTTTAAAAGTTTGGCTTAGTCAAGAAATCGTTGCTAGCGATATAACGGCAGGTTCATTAGAAGAAGTTGATATATCAAAAGGTTCTTTAGTTCGGTTAAATGCAGAATTTCAGTCTTGTAATATATCAGGAATAAATCAATTAGATGTTGTTTTAAATCGTTCTTATTCAACATCAACAGCTAAAAATAACACACAAACATCTTCGGTTCAATGGCAAGATGTAGCAAATAGCGGTTGTGTATTGAAGATAGATAAAACTGCAAGCGTTATTATTAATATGTATGTAAAATACTATGTTGAAAATAATCTTCCACTTGCAGTATCTCCAGTTGTCGACAATGGTGGGCCGGGCCATGGTAAATGGCAAAATGAGATTAGATTAAAACAAATTAACATTAAAACAGGTGTTGAAACTACTCTTGGAGGAACAAATAATTATTGTTTTGAAAGTTCGGGAACATCATTAGACACTTTAAATCCTATTGCAGATGTACAAAGTGCTAGTCATAGAAGTATAATGACTACATACAAATTATTATTAAGTAAAGGTGAATACGCTTTTACAGCAACAGTAAATCCACATAATGAAATGGGATATAGTGTAGTAAAATCAATGACAGCAGAAGTTTTTTATATATAGGAGATTACAATGGTACTTAGCTCAGCATTACTTGCTCAGGCAGGACTAGCCGCAGGAGGAACAGCACTAGGGGCTATTCCTGATATAATACCAAGCAAATATGAAAGAGAGCAAAAAAAGAGGCTTTTGGATCTTAAAAGACAACAAGAACTTGGCGCACTTGGATTAAATCAATCTGAAATGAGGTCTTTAACTGACCAGTTTAGCGGTAGAAGTTTACAGTCAGAAGCCTATGCAGATGCAGAAAGACAACGGTTAGTTGGATCTGATGTTCAATTTGGTCAAGACCTTTTACAAGAACAAATTTCAAGTGAAGCGGCACAAAGAAGACAATCAGATATATCTTCACAATTAGCTATGTTAAATCTTCAAAGAAAAGCAGAGCAAGAACAAGAAATTACTGATTTAGAAGCGGCACAAGCACAATATAAAAGAACAAGAAATGAAGCACTTCTTTCGCCTTTACAAGCAGGAACAGAAGCCCTTGCAGGTGGTTTGGCACTAGACAAGATTTTAGGTTCAGCCAATAAAGCTATACCAATTGAATCTATTCTTAAATTACCAAAAGAACAAGCGTCACCATTTTTACAACGACAATATAATTTAACACCTGATCAGGCTAGTAGATTTTTAAAGAATGCACAGCCTAATTTAACTGCTACTAATTTTGATTTTTCAGCAATAGGTGGTTCTAATGGCTATTGAAAGAGTTGGTGGTTCTAAAGTATATGTAATTAAAGGTTCAGGTAGAGATCCAAGATTAACCAGTACAGGACAATCTTGGGCGAACCTTGTAACGCAACAAAAGAAAATTCTTTGGCAAGAAGCACAAAAGCAAGCCTTGCAAGAAATCAGATATGAAGAAATGAATGTTCAACAAAAACAACAAGTTCAATCTGAATTAAAACGACAATTAAATACTCAAATTAGAGACACAACCAAATCAATACAAAGACTTGAAGTAGGCGAAATAGAGTCTGCACAAGCAATTAAAGAAAAACTTGTATATACACAAAACTTAAATTCAAGAAGATATAATACAGGTGGTACTAAAAAAGTAGATCCTTTAGAAAAACAACTACAAACTTCAATAGGGAAACAAGATACTTCAATTGCAAGTACTCAAAGAACGATTCAAGGAATTGAAAAAGGAATACAAGCGTTAAAAGGAACAAACAATAATTTAGCGAAGTTGAATGCAACTCAAATTGATGCAATGGAACAGTCTAAAGTAACTGTACAAATTAAATTAAAACAACACGAAACCGAAAGAGATAAACTTTCTTTGCAAAGAGATGTAATAAGAGCAAAGCAAAAAAATGTTCCTTTTACAACAGTAACAAGTGGTGGTGGTGTAAGTGGTACAAATGGTAGTGGTGCTAAAGCTGAAAGTACAACACCTATTGATTTTTCAGCACAAATTAAAAAGTTAGAAGAACAAAGAAAAAAACTTCAAGATGAATTGAAAGAAATGGTCACGTTAGAAAATACAAAACCAGATTTAATTGATAGAACTAGAAATGTTTATTATGATAAATTTGGAAATGCACCTGCAAATCTTCAACTACCAGAACAAAAAGCACAGTTTCAACCACGAGCAGAAACACCCGTTAAAACATACGCACAAATGCAACCAGACGATGATTTTGAAACTTTAAGAGCTGGAGAGTTTGATGTACTTGGAATGAACAAAGAGAATCCATTTAAAGATGATCCTGGATTAGAACTTGGTGATGAATATGAAACTTTTGAAACTACAAATGAATATGTAAGAAAAAACTTTACTAAAAAAATCCAAGATAATAATTATTCTGTAGCAGGAAAAACAGAACTTGCACTTGAAATGCTTAGAGATTTACCTTTTCCCCCGCAAAGTCAGCATTATGAAGATGTAAAAGAGTCTATAATAAAGGCTTGGGAATTAGAAGTTAACCCTGAACAAATAGCACTAGTAGATGAAGCTGAGATTAAAGCTCGTAATAAACGATTGACTATGAATTCCGAAAAAACGTATATTCAAAGTTTAGTTGCTTCTCTTTATGCTCCTTCAACTATGGATGAAACAAAAAGACAAGAAGCGTTTAATAATGCGGCTAACGAACTTAAACTTTATTATAAAGATGATCCTAAAACTTTAAGAGAAGCCAAGAAAGAGTTAATTGCTATACAAAAAGCAGAGGATATGGATTTAAATTTTGATCGTTTTTACGAAGAAGATCCAAATCCAAACAAGGTTGGCCAAGAACTTTATGATGATTTCCAAGGTGATGAATAATGGCAACACCACCAATAACAGCTGAAGAATATAAGCGAATACTAAGAGATAGTGAAGCATACGAACAACTTGAGGCTATACCTAAAAAAACTTATGATCTTATGGTATTAAGGCTTGAACAAGAACTGCTTACAGCTCAATCTTTAGGAGAATCAGAGCCTGATAGAGATAAACTTATTAATAAAATTATAGATGAAATTAATGAATTTACAGGCCCACCATTAACATCGGATTATGGCACGGCTGAAGAAAGAAGAGTTCAAAATGCTTCACCCCCTCTAAATATTGAGCCAAATCCAAACAAACCCACAACACCTTTAACAGCTATAAGGAAACAACAAATTATTGCTTCTCCAAGAGCAGAATTTACAGATGCTTATGAAATTGATTATGATCAAGTCTATAAACAGTTTAAAAAAATTGGTCTTTCAAATGAAGAGGCTAATTTAAACAAAAGCGCATTTCAATTATCTGTTCAAAATCATCAAAGTCAAAATCAAGATACAAAGTTAAAAGACTCGTTTGATATAGTCCTAGATGAAATTTTAAATATAAGTAATGCTCCATCACTTAAAGGTAAAAGTACAGGAATTAAAGATCCTTATATAAGAGCTTTTAGAACCCAAAAAACACAAGGCAGTGTTCCTGACTATAGCCCAATTCAACAAACATTTCTTTCTCATATAAATAGAAAAAAAGTTGATAAATACATAGAAGAAAACATTGATTTTATTTCTAAAGCTTCTAACACTTATAGAACTGTAGTTTTAGAAGATGGAAATAAGCTTGCAATTCCTGTAGACGCTTATGAGTATATAACTAAAACCACTTTACCATCAATTGTTTATAATCCAACAAAAGATGCGGCAATTTTAAAAGCAACTGCTGTAACTGGTGGTTTTGGATATAAACCAAATGAACTAATTGAAGATCATCGTGCTATTGCAAAAGTTAGAGCATATAAAAAACTTGGTACTGATGAATGGTTTCTTGACCCTGAAAAGAAAAGGCAAGTTCTTGAAAACCCTGATGCTTTTGCTAAAAATAGTCTACTTTTTGAAGACACAGATATATTTGGTGGTACTGTTGAAGGTAGTGCTTCTTGGATGTTTAGAAGTGCTTTAATGCCACTTAATATAGTTGCAGGTGCTGTAATGGAATTGACTGCTTCAGAAAGTTTAAGTGAGTCAAAAGCGGCAATAAGAGCAAAGGATTCACCTCTTTATGCGGACTCTCCAATTCTAAATAACATTGCCATAAATGGCGGTTTTATGCTTGAATCAACAATAGCCGCTGATGCTGTACGTTTAGAAGATCCCTATTTAAGAACTTTAGTTCAATGGGGTGGTTTTGGTGCTGACATTTTAGATCCAACATACGCAATTGCTTTAGGTACAGGAAAAGGTCTTAAAAGTGCGGCAAAAATGAGAACAATACAAAAACAAATTTATAACACAACCAATAAAAAACAAATTTCAGAAACATTTAAAAAAGCGTTTGCAACAGCAGTTATAGATGATTTTAATATAATTTCTCAAACAATAAAACTTCTTCCTGAATCCAAGGAAATGATTAAATCATTAAAATATGGTGGTAGTGATGTAAGACAAATTCTTTCAGATGATCTTGCAAGATCGTTAAGTGCAAAAGAAATTGTTGAACGTTCTGTAAAACAAAACTATGAACAAAAATCCCCATCAAATGCTTTAAGAATAGAAGACTTAGATAAAATAGAAGCTAAATTGGCTGATGCTGAAATAGAAGAATGGAGAGTATTAGCCGCTAAATTCAGAAAAGAAGAAGATATTAGATTAGATATATTAACAAAAAAAGAACAAGAATTTTTTAGAGGTATAGCAAAAGGGTTTGAAAAATCAAAAGTTTCTGATGAAAGTGATAGATTGATTCAATCAAGTCTAGAGTTTTTTAAAAAACCGAAGAAGGTTGAAACTGCTGATGGTATTGAGTTAAAAGGTACAGAGCTTTTTCCAGACACAGTACCTTTAAAACCATTTAAGCCTGTTAAAGCCGAACAACCAATTAAAATTGAAAGACCATTAGGTCCTTATAAAGACACAAGCGATCCTGACTTTTCAGATTTAGAACCTAAACAAATTCCAAAACCTACTTTTTATGAATATGATGCTGTAACACAATCATTTGATGCTTTAAAAAGAGCAGGTCTTGAAAATACAACGTACGTTAATGAGCTTAAAAAGAAAATGGCTCAATCTGATTTTTCGTCTGCTGTTAGACAGATGGATGATACATTAAAATTAAATGATAAAACAATAAAAATGTTAAATCAATTAGATGGATCACAACGTTATTTAGATGAACTTTTTGTTTCTGGTAAAACAAAAGCAATGAAATATATAGATCGTCAATCTACAAATGCAAACGTTGATTTAGTAGATGCAATTGTTGCAGGTAGTAAAACTGGTAAAAGTTCAAAGTTATCAGATTTTGATTTAAAAATTGCAAAAGCAAAATTAAATCAATCATACGCAACAGCGATTGTTTTTGAAAACACCCCTGCAATTAAATCACTAGAAAACCTTCAAGCAATTACTAGAAATACGTGGGTTGATAAAAACAAAGCAGTAGAAATATTAAAAAATGCTACATTAACTCCTTTAGGTCAAGCATTAGGAAGACTTTTAACTAAAGGAAAACTTAAAAATGCAATTAAACCTCGTAAATCAGAAAGAACAGCTAGTACAATCTTAGAAAAATCTAGTTCTTCTGCACCAGTTAAACAAAATTATTATGTTGTAAATAGAGAAGATGCTTTAAATATAGTTAATTATATATCAAGGTTAAATATACCAAAATTCCAAAAAAACTATATTACAGAAAATCTTTTAAATTTTAGTTCAAAGAATGCTAAAGGTAAATTATTTACTGATGATTATAAACTTCTTGTTGATGCAAACGTTGATCAGATGGCTTTAGGTGGAAAAGGTGTTGTAAGTACTGATGATGTTTCACGCTTACCTTCTAAACATCAAGAAAAGCTTCTTGAAGGAATTGGTACTCCACAAAGAAAATGGGGTATGTTTGGTGATCGTGGTATGGAAGGATTAATAGAAGTTTTAAGCAAACCTTCTAAATTTATTAAAAAAATACTTCAAAAGCAAAACCGAAACATTCCAACTGCACCTTTAAAGCAATCAACATTTCAACAACGAAGACTTGTAAAAGAAATGCAACAAGAACTTTCGACACTTGATACTAAATTAATAAAAGAAGCAAGAGCCTTAGTTGAAAGTGCAGAACTTAGAGCTTCTTATCTTTCAAAAGAATTAGCAAAAGATCCAATCTCTGAATTTGATGCTATGGGTTTATTAATTGTTGGTCTTACTGAAAAAGGATCAAGACAATCCTTATTAATAGAAGATACATTAGAATGGGCTTTTAAAAGATTATTTGTTCAAAGTAACGAGTATGAAAGTATTTTTGGTAGAATTATAGGAACAAACAAACTTATTGATAATAAATTATTAAGTATAGAAGGGGAGGTTATCTTTAAAAAAGAGTTAGCAAAAACAGCAAAAAAAATGATAAACGAACCAGAAAATTTTTGGAAACATTTTGAAGATTTTGCTGATGGTTGGGCTGAAAGAATTAAAACAAATAAAAAAATTAAAATAAATAATAAAGAATTTAGCATTCTTAATCTTAATGTTAAACCAAAAGACATTTTGTTCTATAATAAAAAATTAAAAGCAGGGTCTGGGGTTCTTCAAAAGTTTAGTATTGAAGCAAATATAGCCGAACAAGTTGGTCTTGGAATGTATTTTAATGCAGAGTCATCAAGACTTTTAAACAAAAAATTAACTGAAGTAGTTACAGCAGAATTTAAAACTGTTTCAATAACAGAGATTTTTGGTGGTTTAAAAAATGTTCAACCTTCTTTATTTGAAAGTGCAATTAAAGAAGCAGTTATTTTGTCATACAATAAAAACATTCCATTTGGTGCATTACTTGAAGATTTAATGCGTTCTACAACTTTTGGTCTTAAAGGTTTAGATAAAAATGTAGCACGGAAAGCAATTGAATATGCTGAAATAATTATAAGAAAAAACGATATATCAGATTATATGGATATGGACGTACGACAAGTGCGCGAGTTGGTAGATGATCTTTTTGATAAACAAAACGAAAAATTTTCCAGTCTTCTTTTTGGTAAAGAATACTATAATCAAATACAAAAAGCATTAGGTTCTGGACGTTTAGAAGCATTAACAAAAGACCTTGATCTTATTTTAAGAACAGAATCAAACACAACAAAAGGTTTTATTGCTGTAAAAAAACTTCTTAACTGGATTAATAATTTTAGATACACATCTTTACTTGGTGTAGCTCCAAGATTTCACGGAATGAATACTGCAACAGCAAATGCAATTTTGTATTCAACAATTGGAAAAATGATTGGGCCTAAAGATGCAATGATTGGCATTAATGCGGCATTTAGAGGCAACAGTCCATCAGCAAAAATGTTTGATGTTATTGCTTTAACAACTCCATCAGGCAAACAATTCACTTATGGCGAATTATACGAAGCAGTAAGAGTATCTGGTGTTCGATCTGAATTTAATTTTGTAACTTCTTCTATAAATAATGCTAAGATTTTAAAGTTTCTAAAAAAGAATACTGGTAAAAAAAGTGGTCTTGGAAAAAAAACTATTGATTTTATTGGTGAAGCTCCAAGAGTATTACAAGATTTAACTATTCAAGAAGATATTGTTTTTAGAATAGGTGCAATGTCTGATGCGCTAAGAAACGGTGCTTCGATTGAAGCCGCAACGGCTATTGCAAGACGATCAATGTTTGATTATAATGATATGTTTCCTGCTGAAAAAGCGTTTTCAACTTATGCTTTTATTTTTTATGCCTTTAAACGTCAGAATTTTGTAACTTTCTTAAAATCATTAGATAAAGCTGAAAATTTAAAACGGTATTTAAACATTTTAAAATTTGATAGGGGTGTTGAAGCTTTATCAGCTGAACTTAATGATGGTAAAAAGTTTCCACATCAAGCCTTTTATCCAAAATATACTTTATCAAGACAGGTTCTTTCTGTACAAGATGGTCAAGATAAAGATTGGTATTTAATGGGCCCACAATTGCCCCCAATGGATTCAATGCTTCTTTTAGCAAATGTTTTAGATGGTGATTATTTAAAAGAAATTTCTACATTATCAAATCCAAATATAAAATCAATTTTACAGTTAGAAAAAACTTATAACAAAAAAAGAATTTCTTCAGAATATATTAATATACTTAGCAATACATATTCAAGTGATCCAAGAGAAATAGCAAATGTTATTCAAATGCTAGTTGGAGGTACTGTAAATCCTGTTCAAGCCTCAGAACAAAATGGTGCTATAGATGGATGGATATACCCATTAATTGATAAAAAACAACAGGGCAGGTGGAATAAATTTATGTTTGGAATGAATTATTCTGGTTTGAGTCGACCTGCTAACGATTGGTCAAGAGTATTTTGGACTGAAGGAACAACAAGCCAAAACCTAGATACAATTGGTAGAATTACAACAAGTATTGGTCTTACAACTCCTGCTCAAGTTATATCACCAACACAACAAGATATATATACTGTAAAAGCAAAATTAAAAGAGGTTCAAGATCAAATTAATGAAATAGAAAAAAACAAAAAAAGATCTAAAGACAAATTAATAATAGATTCAATGAAACCTTAAAAGTTGTAAATAATACAAAAATAAACTAAAATAATAAAAACGAGGAATAAGATGGCTAAAACAGGACATATCTTAAGATGGGGTAATAAAACAGGAGTAGCAGTTACTGGAATTGGAACTTCTTATGCAACTACAAAAGTAATTACCATTGTAATGAATTCAGCTCGAAAAGCAGATAATGTAACACCACAACCGCATAGGGGTATAATGGAGTCAATTAGATTTCAATGTACCGCAATGACAGGTGTTGCAACTGTAACTTGGAAGTTATGTTCTGATCTGGGTGGAGATGAAACAGTTATTCAATCTTCTGCTGTTACATTAGATGTTGGAACAACAACTTCAACGGTTGCTTCTGGTTCAGATACTATTGGCATTCCTTTGCAAAATACAAATGCAACTCCTTTATTACAGGATACGTATTATTTGTTTTTAAAAGGAAATGCTGCAACTTTTTCTTGTGATTATGTAGAATTTGGATGGTTAGAATGAGTTCAGTTTATGATGGTGTTTATCCAAGTCCATCTAGTGGTGGTGGCGGTGGCGGTTTTACCCCAACACCAATAGTAGGTTTAGAAGACAATGTAGCACTAGTTTTAAATAATGGAGCAACATTAACAGGAGGCAAATTAGTTCTTGCAGGTGGCACACAATATGCTGCATTAGCTGATTCGACGGGCAATTATGACAAAGTGCCAGGCCAACCACTTGTGATTTCTTTAAAATTTAAAGTAAATGCGGCCCTGTGGAAGCAAACAATAATTGGACATCATACAGGAGGCCCGAGTTATGATGGTTGGGTAGTAATGACAAACGGTACGAACATTGAAGTTTTCACAAATCAGGGAGGTAACTCTCCAACTGGATCAAATTCTAAAACATTTTCAATGACATTGGAAGGTGGGCAAGAATATGGTTTGATCGTAGTTATTGAGGATTCTCCTAACCTAGTAACAGTGTACGTTAATGATTTAAAAATTTCGACACAAACACCATTTGAATTGCCGTATGATACCAATGTTGATTTATGGTTCGGAGTCCAAAAAGATGGAGCAACAATATATAACCCACTCGTTGGTGAAATTTGGGATATAGAAATCTTCCAAGCTTTTTTAACCGACGAAGAGAAACGTAATAAAACATCAGGGATTTTTGTATCATGAAATTAACTAAGAATTTTTCTCTTTCTGAGTTTACTTGTAATGATGGAACGGAATTTCCATCTGAATTAATGGAAAATGTTTCACTTTTGGCTATTCAACTTCAGATTTTAAGAGATCATTTAGGTGCGCCAATTAAAATAAATTCTGGACATAGGACACCATCACATAATAAAAAAATAGGTGGAGTAAAAAATAGTCGACACCTTTCAGCTTCAGCCGCTGATATAGCAGTTTCAGGCATATCAGCACATAAAACACAAGAGGCTATTGAATTCCTAATTGAAGATGGTAAAATGAAAGAAGGGGGGTTAGGAAAATATAATAATTTTACTCATTACGACATAAGAAACACAAAAGCACGATGGTAATATGATTGAACAAGAATTCATTAGTAGTATGATGCTCCAAGGTGGTACGAATGCGTTATTTGCAGGCTTTCTTTTTTGGCAAAATCGAGAACAAAAAAAAGGTTTTGTAGATCGTGAATTAAAACTAGAGTCTCGAGAAATGGAACTAGTTGGGCGATACGAAAAAAAACTAGATGAACAACAAGTTAGAGAAGATAAAGGACGCACAAGTTTTACTTCAGATTTTAACGAGTTGGATAAAAGAGTAGCAGTTATCGAAACTAAACTTGAATCTATTTTTCAAGTTTTACAAGAATTAAAAGTAATGTTTATAAAGAGAGTTTGAAATGAAAGTGTTAATGATACTAAAAATCTTATACCCTGTTGCACTGGCAATTGTAGAAGACGTACAAAAAGCCAAAAAGCCAAAATCAGATGGTGGCAAATTGATCACAAACAAAGAAAGCCAAGAAATCATTTTTTCCAATTTGATTGAAGCTATCCCTGCTATTGAAGCAATCGTTAAACAGTTATAAATAAAAGTCAAAAAAAAACTAGACCTAAATTGGTCTAGTCTTTGAAACTATTAATAAAATGATGAGTTTGATTTCTAGTTTCAATTTTAATGTAACTGTTATTTTACTGCTTTTTCCTAACAATTCGATAGTTTTTAACAAAATCTTCAAAATCTCTAACGTATGTTACAATACCTTCAGTTATTTTGATATAGCTAACACCTGCTACCCAATGATTGTTTGTTAAAAGTTCAACAAAACCAGTTATTGATACTAGTTCATTTTTTGATTTATGTTTATAGGTAACACCTAAAACTAAAGTTGCTTTTGTAGGGTTCATTTTTCCATTCCTGTGGCTAAATACATTTGTGTAATTACTATCATTGGTTTTTGATCTCTATATGCACCTATCTCTTCAGCGATAGCATACATATCTTCCATTGTTGGCAAGCGATGACAACTCATCCACCGCCATACTGTAACGGCTGATCTTCCTGTTTTCTTTGCTAGTCTTGCTCTTGATATGTCATTGGTAGCCATTTCAGCTTTTAACCAATTTGAGAATTGTTCTTGAAACATTATGCACTTCCTTTTTTAAAGTCTTCACTTTCATCTTCACCGAACACATTTAAAGCGTAAAATCCTGTTAATTTTAAAACCGCTCTCGACATAGCCCGTTTTTCAGCCATTTCCATTACATACCAACTATTGCAATTTCCATCTTTATGAGAAGACCCTTTTAAAGCAGACCCAAAGGTTTGTATCAAAGCACCACTTTTTTGTGCCTGTGCTTTTACGACACAAAAGTTTTGCTCACATTTGATAACTGAATACTCAATCATTATTTTTTCTACTGCTTGGATTTTATCGATTCCACTTCTTGTAATAATTACATAGTGTTGATGTTTGAACACATCATCTGGTGTGAGTTTGTATTTTTTGTACAATTCAACTAGTTTATCTCTTTGCATTTTTTTGTCCTTGTTTGATTGTTTGTGTTTAATAAACAAAAGATTCAAAGGTTTGTCTATTCTCTGGTTTTACAAAAAGCTGTTCTCCATTTGTAAAGTACATAATGTACCAGTCTTCCAATAGTCCTAGGTTTTCATATACCGTTGACATCGGTTTAATAAAACATATTTGATCTCGATTTATGTAAGCAACAAAGTCTTTGCCGCTTTTGTCGGTGCAGGTGATTTTAGTCATTTTTTACTCCTTGTTTGTTGTTATTTCTATATAGTATTATAACCGTTTGGTAACCAAATACAAGTTTTTTATGAATATAATTGTAATGTCAATCCAATGTCAACGTAATGTCATTTTTATAGCAATAAAGTCTAACAAAATCAGTTACTTAGCTTTTTGCAATGTCAAAGCAATGTCATTTGTATGTCAATGCCTCTTCTATGTTCTCCATATATAGGGCTTAAAGTATAGCCCTAAGAAGTAAGAATAAAGAAAAAACTTAAACAACATATACAACTACCACCACCTAGGAACAAGAAAGCAAGCCAATAAGAAACCAATTAGGTATACATTTCATTTTTGGCTAAAAAATCATATACAGTTTGGTTGTAATTTTTAATAATTATAATAGTTAAAATTAAGAAAACAAAAAAGACTTCAAAGTGAATTGAAGCCTCCTTATTTTTCGATTTGCGGGGGAAGGGGCTAAAGCCAATTTGCCAAACTTCTTAGTAAAACTACGTTGCAAGATTGATCAAAGTAACGAACTTATAGATCGTGGAGACTGAACATTTCCATCTTTTCTGGATCTTGCTTGTGTGTTCCATCTTTTTTGAACACCTGATCCTATTTTTTGCCTGTTCATTTCTATTTCAATTTCTTTCTGCATTCCTTCAGGCATTTCCCAATTAAGATGTGCTGATAAAGCCAAACCAACATTTGATTTCCAAAAGCTATGTTCCCAATTTGGATAATACCCATTATCATTTTCAAGAACATATCCTCCTTTGAGTCTACATTCCCAAACCTCAGAACTTTGTTCTTTCGAGGTAATAAGTCGTTCAGTATCTGAGCAGTAGTACGAATAGAAACATTCAACATCATTATATTTTCTTTCATAGTGCGTTATTATGGTGGTATATAGAGATCCTTTGATGTTAGAAGCGTCCTTAGTAGCCTTGCAATCACAAGTGCCGATATACTCTCTTATGTGCCTTATTTTGTGTTCATCAATATATCTGATATATATTTGCCGAAAACCGCCTTCTTTTGCGTCTTCTGAACTTCGACAATTCATACAAAAAGCACCAAAATCAGTAACTTCCCACCGTTTATTGAACTCTGGTCTTGATCGTAAAAATTCATAAACCAGAGCCGGTGATGGTGAAAATCGATAGTCCTGATTCATTCCCTTATTCACACCCATATTATCGGCAATAAAAACACCTAAATGTTCCTGAATATATTCAACGGGTATTTTTGCCAATTTGATCCGATAGATCCCAAAAGCTTTTTTGATTTGAGCTATTGATTTATTATAATGATCTCCTGTAGTAGATAGGAATCGGAAAATGGTTCTTTGTTTTGGTTCATTGCCACACCAAGCAGGATATGATCTTCCATTATGAGTGTAAGAAGTTGCTTTATAAGTCATTTTTTCACCGTGTTTTTAAGTTTTTGATTTATTTTAGTGTCTTTAATTACTTGCCTAGCCAATGCCTGTAATGATCTGCATTGACGATAGGTTAATTTTGTTTCTAAACGGTTCAGCAAATAATTTTTATTTGTGAATTCCAGAATATATATTGCACAATATGTCTTGATATGGTCACCGCTTTTTTCCATCATTGAAGATGGTACTTTGACAAAAAGGCTCATTGCTTTGCCATATGTAATGCCACACTACACGCCACAAAGATCAGATGTTTGCACGGTTTTTTGCTTCCAAGATCCACATGAATTTTAGACGTTTGAAACGCTAGACAGGAACAGAAAAACCTTTGTCTTGAAATGGTAATTTTATAATTACCGTCCAAAGTCCATTCTGTTTGTTTGCAACTAGCCTTTATTGATCCATTCTCATATTCAATTTTGAGCATAGGCTTTTTAAGATTTTCAAGTCTTTTAGCTAGTTTATTTCTATATGTTAAATCAGAACAATCATCATTGAATTGATTGATGATATATTCCAATGTAGGTTTTAAGTTTTCCATTTTTTCTCCTTTTCATACCTTATTATAACCGTTTGGAAACAATAAGTAAAGGATAAATGAACTATTCTTTGTCAATTCCCCACTTTTCGGTGCAAATTAAGATCGTTTCAATTTGCAAAAATGTAGGAGCTATTTGTTTTTTAAGCAATCCAACAAGAAATTTAGCCTGTAATTGTTTGCTAACTTTTCGCCATTCTTTTAATAACTGAACCATAAAAGTGCGATACGAAATTTCAAAAAAATCAGCTATTTCTTTTTTGCTTTGTTCTGGAAAAACTGACATTATATAGTCGCCAAAATATGATAATTCTGCTTGATTTGATCTCTTTGTGCTTGATTTTACACGCTTGATACTAGGAATTGGATAAATACGTTGTGTAGCCATATTTAGTTTTAATTCTAAAAGTTGGGCTTGTTGGTGTCTGCCATTTTTAAGAAAGTTGTTTATTTTCCCCTGAATCTCTTCCTTGGTTTGATTTTCACCGTTAATAATTAATAATTGTTCTATCTCTTCAATCGTCATTTTTTCCAACCTGTTATTTTTTGCCGATACCAAAGAGCTACCCCTAAAGCGTCTGTTATGTGATCCAAAGTACCGTGTATTTTAAGATGATCTTTTATTGATGGACAAAGCAAAGGCATATCGTGTAATGATCTCCTTTTGCATTCTGCTCTTTTTGTATATGGTCGAAGTGAAAGGAGTTGATACCGCCAATTTGAAGCAGAGATCCAAATTTGTGAAACAGGATAGCCGTTCATTGAACCAATAACCCCACCGATCATAATACCTCCAACCCTAGCAACATCTAAACCAGATTTTGGGAATTTCCTATCAACATAAGGTGCTTCAATTGCAATAGCCGTTTTATCAAAAATATATTTTCCAATATAAATAGCTATATCAACTTCATTTTTTACTATTATTTCCTCATGAGCAAGAGCGTCATTTGAATATATGACTTTCCAAACTTTGACTTTTTGCCTTTGTACTTTTTTCCAAGAAAAACATTTTAAAACTAAACCTTTTTGATTTATTAAAACTGCACCGCCATCATTTGCAGGATCAATCCCTAGGAACATTTACTAGCCTCTATGACTGTTAATATTTCTAGCCAAACATCAGATATTTCTTTATGCTCTTCTATGCTTAGAACTTTTGCAATTCGATATGCAATTGCTAGGTTAGGCATATTTAAGCCTAGAGTCCATCTTCTTAAAGTACTGGGTACAATATGTATTTTTTTTGCTAGCCACGAATTACTTCTATCCAATTCTCTAAGCTTGTTTTCTAACCAAATTCCAAAGTTCATGTCACTCTCCTTTTTATTGAAGAGTAACATTAAATGAATGAAGTTGTTATTTTATTCTCCAATGGGATTGAAATGATCTTGTCTTTCATAGTTATCATTTTATCCTCTTAGGATCGTTTGGGCGCGATCAAATAACCAAGATAAATAAGAACTATCGAAGCTGTCCTCCCAATGAGTGTCGATAACTTCATAGGCATACGGAGGGGCTTTTTTGCCCTTTAAAATCTTTTTTGCGATTACAGTAGCCGCCTCTATTGAGAATTGTTCTTTGATGATCTTCGTTCTGAATGCCACCGCTAGAAGTCTAGATTCTACGTAGAAGTTTAGAATCCAGTTCAAGCTATCCAAAGTTGCCATGCAAAAATCAGGTTCATCGGATTCGTCTTCCAGAAGACGAGTATGTCGACGAATTTGATCGTCTAGAGACTCGATGTATTCGTTACATCCTCTTAATCTTACTCCGAAATATTTCTTTTCGGCTATTTTGTTAAGTGTGTGGTTGCTCATTTTATTCTCCTATAGGATTGAAATGATCTTGTCTTTCATAGAAATCATTTTCAGCTTTTCTATCTTTTAGATCGTCTTTTATATCTTTGATCTTCATTTCTACAATTTCTCTTAATAATTCCATTCCTTCCTCTCCTATAATTTTCATAAGTTCTTTTAAACATTCATCTTTATCTGATAAGGTTAGAAATTTAGCCTCTTCAGTAGACATGTCAACATCGTTTCTTTCCCAAACAGATGTGAAAAATCGTACGTTTGGATTTTTAATTCGGTTAATCATTTTTGCTCCTTAATTTTATAAGTTTATTAATTGCGATAGTTTGTTGCTCTTGGTTTGCTTGTGCAAGTTTAAGAAATTCCTCAAAGCACACGCCAAGCGGATTTAATAATTGAGTTGTTAAAGTTTTGGTTTCTTTGAGTTCTTTTAGTGCTTCTTTTCTAGTCATTACAAACAACCCCAAACGATCACATTAAAGAAAACCATTAAGGTGAATGCTATTATTTCTCTTTTTGAAAATTCCATTTTATTGTCCTTTGTTTGTTAAATTCCAAATTCTCTTTTTATACTTTCGAATTCAATTTGCATTTCCTCTTGATGGAAAAATATTGCATTTTCAAATGAACCGATACATTTTCCATATACGTATCCAACATGATACCCGTTTCTACCATTTCGCCATAGTTCACCATTTGAATATAAAGAATACTTCTTGTTTGTTTGGATAGGTTTTGTAGTTGGCTTTTTCATTTTATTGTCCTTTGTTTGTTTCTATATATATTAATAACCGATCGGAAAGAATAAAGCTACATTAAATGAATGTTTTAAGCCTTAAAAACTCTTTTTTTATTCTTGTTATGTTCCACATGTTAGGGTTTCCTTTTGATAAGTCTTTCCACTTTTTAAGAGTTTCCTCGTTTGTCCACCCATCGAAATCGAATAACCATACAATATGATAACGGGCGTATTGATCTCTAATTCTGGTTACCATTCC
>TARA_R110000824_G_scaffold390760_20_pt1 | contig 30962 bp, 30 predicted proteins | sample TARA_R110000824 | Tara Oceans TARA_R110000824 (sample SAMEA4397747) | marine metagenome | biome: Polar Biome; feature: [MES] marine water layer (ENVO:01000295) within the mesopelagic zone...; material: water (ENVO:00002006), including particulate matter (ENVO:01000060) such...
GGATCGAGAGGATGCTCGACTGAGCCTGGTTGGACAGCGAGAGAGCTGTTGTGGCCAGTGACTGACGTGTCTGGAGGGCGAGAAGGTTCGCGCCTTCCTGGTTCGTATCGGCCAGTGTCAGACCAGCGGCACCACCCTGAAGAGTGTCGATCGTGGACTGTGTGAAGTCCTGACGGTTCTGGATCACGGCGAGGTTCGAACCGAACTTCGAGGCCTGTGTACGCAGCGTTGTCTTGGCGCTGTCGAGGGCGGCTGTCGAAGAGTCTACACCGGACTTCGTGGACCAGTCGCTCGCGGCGGTGAGGCCGAGGCCGGCTGCGTCGAACTTGACGCCTGTCAGTGTCAGCGAAGAGCTCTGCTTTTCGTTGAAGTTCACTGTCAGCGAGGCACCGCTCTGAAGCAGGTTGATGCCGTTGAAGCTGGCGTCGGCGGCCAGTTCGTCGATCTGCGTCAGCAGGTCGTTGTACTGTTCGACGAAGGCGTCGCGGTTTGCACCGTTTGTCGTCGTCGTGATGTTGCCACCGATAGCAAGTGTTGCAGCTGTACCGGAGACCGAGAAGTTGTCACCCGAAGCAACCGAGAAGGTCACTGCACCACCGGAGACGGAAACCGACAGACCGGAAACCTGGCCGGACAGAGCTGTCTTGAGGTCACCAGCGCTGGCAATGGTGGCTCCCAGCGTGACGGATGTTTCTGTGTCGCCGATTTTGAAGTCAAGCGTCAGGCCGGAGTTGGTGGCCGTGGCGAAGTCTGTTGCAACTGCAGTGGCCGAAGCAGAGGCAGTCGTAACTGTCGTCTGGAGGGCCTGGTTGGCAACGGATTTGGCCTGCTGAACGAGCTTCTGGATCGAATCGATACCATTGGAAGCGGCGTTAACGGTCTTAACCGAAAGAGCCATGTCGTCCTGGAGGGTCGAAAGATCGGAAGCGCGGTTGTTCAGGCCGGCAGCGGTGAAGAAGGAGTTGGCATTGTCAACGGCGGAGTTGACCTTGTTGCCGGTCGCGAGACGGTTCTGAGTCTCGGACATCATCTTGGCCGTGCTCTGCAGCGAGAGCAGGTTGGAACGAACGGCAGACGAGAGAGTGATATTCGACATATTAGCTTCCCTTCCTAGGAACAAAGATCGAAGCTCTTCCTGAGCTATGATGCGAATATGAACCGCGAACCCTTAATGCGTCGTAAATTCGCTTAAAAAAGATTCCTTATTATGCGTAAACCATAAATCTTTGAGTTTGTAGATAACTCAATGAATACAATGCTTTGAGGACCGGACTATGTGGGAGGCTCTTGCTCTTGCGAAAATAAAAAAGAAAACGGGGCCCGATTTGGACCCCGTTTCCGGAAATTTTTTCTTGCCGCGTTTTATTAGAAGAGTTTGAGAATGCTCTGCTGCGACTGGTTGGCAATCGACAAGGCCGATGTGCCGAGCTGCTGACGTGTCTGAAGGGCAAGCAGATTGGCGCCTTCTTCGTTGGTGTCGGCAAGTGTAAGGCCTGAAGCACCACTTTCGAGCACGTTGATCAGGTTCTTGGTGAAGTCCTGACGCGACTGCACGATCGAAAGGCTAGAAGCAAAAGCTGTCGATTTGATGCGCAGTGTCTGCAAGCTGCGGTCATCTTCTTCCTGAACCACTTTCAAGGCCGAGTTGGTGGCAAAGTCTTCGTATGTCAGCTTGCGCAGACCGATGCCTGTCGATGAACCGTCTGTACCGTTGATCGCGAGCTGCGATGACTGGTTTTCGTTGAAGTTTACAACCAGATTGCTGCCTGAGAGTAGCAGATTGATGCCGTTGAAGCTGGCGTCTTTCGACAATTGGTCGATCTGTTCCAGCAGGGCATTATATGTATCGACCTGTGCGTTACGGTTTACACCGTTGGTGGTCGAGACGTTGGTCGCGATTGCTGTACCGACAGCCGTACCGGAAATTGTGAAGTTGTCGCCGGTGGGAGCCGAGAATTTGATTTCACCGCCGGATGTCGAAACGGTGATGCCTGACACCTGGCCCGACAGAGCCGTCTGAAGAGCGCCTGCGCTGTCGATGTTGGTGGTGAGGGTGATCGAGGTGGAGTCACCGTCGCCGACCGTGAAGACCAGCGTGAGGCCGCTATTGGCTGCCGTGGTGTAGTCTGTGGGTACGATGGCCGAAGAGGTTGAGGCTGCGGCTACTGTTGTCTGCAGAGCCTGGTTGGCGGCGGCCTTAGCCTGCTGCACCAGCTTCTGGATGGCTTCGAGACCTTTGCTCGCCGCATTCAGCGTTTCGACCGCGAGACCCATGCTGTCGAGCAGGGAGCTGAGGTCTGAGGCGCGGTTGTTGAGGCCCTGCGCCGTGAAATAGGATTGCGGATTGTCGATTGCTGAACTGACCTTAAGTCCAGTCGCGACGCGCATCTGCGTCTGGTCGAGCAATTTAGCGGTATTCTGCATGCTCAAAAGGTTTGAGCGCATTGCACCAGAAAGAACAACATCAGCCATTTTAGTAACCCTCCAGGGTCATGCCGGCGAGTTGGAGTCCGGCTACAGCGACATACTGAAAATTAATGCTTAATTCTGCGTAAACGCACCGGATGTTTTTATCCAGAGCGGTGTCGGCATTCGAGCCGACTTCAAGAAACGGCTCTGGTTGGCATCTACGGAACATTTCGCATTCTCCTTGCGACTTTCGTGTCTGCCAGATAGATCGCAAGCTCCGTGCCAACTAATAATTCTATATATTTCAATGGCTTATTGGTTGTTTGTGCTGATTGTGACAGGCAGGCTGTGCCGGTCAGGGAAAAAATTGCCTGGGGATAAGTTTCCCATTGAAGGAATTGGCACAAAAAAAAACCGGAGACGGCATGGCCGCTCCGGTTTCTTTGATTTTTTTCGTTTATGAGCCGGGATCGGCTCAAAAATGATTCGTAAATCCAGTCTATCGACCGCTCTTGTACATTTTGCTCAAGCTGTGCGTGTCGGTAGCAATGCCCTTGTGTCATTGCAGATGGCCGCAACGAGCCCGTTATGGTCAAAGCCGGGTATGACGGAATAGGTCCGCAAGCTGGGGTGCCAGGGGAGTATGCCGGTGCCCAGCTGCATGGAATGATGCGCTGGCATATAGATGACACCGCGTATCCCGAGGGCGCCGGCCATTTCGGTTGCCGCGTTCCACAGACCGACAACGAAGTCGAGTTCTGCTGTCAGTGCGGCTGTGCCATCAAGATCGCTATGGGTGTCGAGATCTGGCATCTGGTGGATTGTCAGGCCATGCTTTTCGGCGGCTTCAAGAATTTCTTCATCTGGATTGCCGAATTGCAGGTTGATCAGCTTGGCACCGTCAATTTCCTGAATTGGTGCCCAGTCGATGGGGGAGGTTGCCATCATATCGCGCAAGGGGGTATGCAGGCCGGAGCGCCAGGTGAGACCGATTTTCGGGCCTGAACCAAGGCTGTCGAGCCAATCGCGCGCAGCCTTGCGTTTATCCTTGTCTGCGATCAGTGGGCGACATTCCAATGGGAAGTCACGGATCGAACGGCGACGGTGAGCTGCGATAATGCCGGCAGGCGCAGTGTAGTCGAAATCGACTTCGCCATCGGCATAATTCAATAAGCCTGTTGAACGACCTGTTTCTGCCCGTACGGTCGCCTGGGGCCATGTGCGTTGATAAATATCCACAAGGCGGGCATTGGTTTCGATAATGACGTGGCCTGCTTCATCAATAATGTCCTGAAAACATGTAGAGAAGCGGATGTCGTCGCCAAGCCCTTGCTCGCGGGTAATCATGATGGTTTTGCCCGTCAGATCCTCTCCCTGCCAGATCAAGCCCGGAAAGGGACGGAAGGGTTTGCGCTGGCCGCTGGCAAAGCCATAACCGTAAAGGTCCCAGCCATTTTCAATCTGTCCGGTGGCCAGTAAGCACAGTGCGAAGTTCCACAGCATTGCGTCGTCTTCGGGACGAAGTGTGAGGGCTGTTGTGTAGGCCTCAAGTGCTTCGCCGGGACGACATGCATTCTGGAGCGCCGAGCCTAGATTGTTATAGGCTTCGACCAGTTTGGGATTGATTGCAATCGCTTGCTGGGCGCAGGTGATGGCTTCTTCCAACATAGCGTTGTCGGCCAGCATATTGCCCAGATTGCTGAATGCGGCTGCATATTCGGGGTTGATTTCGATCGCGCGGGAGAAATGATCAACTGCGCGTTGCGTTTGTCCCTGATCGCGAAGCAGGTTTGCGAATGAAAAATGCGCCTCGTGATTGTCTTCCTTGATCTCGATCGCTTTTTCAAATGCCCGGAGCGCATCGTCAGGTAATTTCAAGCCAGCAAACACAGTGGCTGCGTGAAGCTGTGTGATATGATCGTCGGGCTGGTGTACGATTGCGGACCGCATGGCATCAGCGGCACCCGCTTTTGATTCATTGTCAGTGCGTGTGGCCAGAATCTTGCCAAGGCCGCGATAGGCGCGTGCATCCGTGTCGTTGATTTCGATGATTTCGCGATAGACTTCCAGCGCTTCATCGCTTTCGCCTTCTTCGTCGAGCATACGTGCGATTTCGAGGCGGCATTCAATGTCTTCTGGCAGAAGGCGTGCGGCCTGCGAGAAATGGAAAATGGCTTCGTCCACGCGCTTTTCCTGAATCAACAGGAAGCCAATATTCTTGTGGGCTACAGCAAAATCCGGATCGCTTTCCAGCGATTGCTTCAGATAGTCGATTGTTTCTTCATTGCTGCGGCCGGTCTGGTGCGCCAAAACCGCCATAAGGCGGAGCGTTCCGGCGTGGCCGGGAACCTTGTCGAGAATTTTGCGGTAGAGATCTTCTGCTTCGGCCAACTGACCTTGCGACTGAAGGTGTGCTGCGCCTTCAAGAATTTTCTCAATCTTATCGGATTTCTTGTCAGCCAGTCTCTTCGCAGCTCTCGACATAGTGGTGCCCTTTGGTTTGTCCAGTATACCCGACCATGAGCAAACATGGTTAGGATCGCGTTAATTTTTACGAATTGTTCAGACGCGGCTGTCCAGCGCGATAGCGGCAGATCGGCTGTTGCTACGATTGGTCATGGCAGCATTCCGGCCATAGCCCAAAGTCGGGGCTTTGGTCTCGTTCACTGTGTCGGCAACCGACTTCAGGATGCGCTCGGACACTGATTTGGCCGCCCCTAATACGTCCCGATTACGCGCAAGGGCGGTATCGAGCGCGCTCATGGCAGTTTTCAGCCTCGTGATTTTTTCAGACGGCGCCCGGTCAATCAGTTCCTTCCGGCGGCTGATTGCCTGGATATCCAAAGCATATTCATTCGCGAGGCGGATTTTTTCGCTCTGCAATTCGGAGATTTTCAGCGGTTGGCGGGCCTCAAGCAGGCTTGTCTCGCGCAAAATCACATCGGTCAGCGCCGTGCTGACGCCCAGAATACGGTCAACAAGTTCACTTGGGCTGAGTTGTGCAGCGCCAAGTCGGGGTGTCTGAGGTGCAGAGGGTTGGTTCATTGTGCTGTTCATTGGGCCTGTTCCTGCAGTTTGAGGATTTCGCCATAGATTTTGTCGGCAATGCCTACGCCACCTGCTTTGCTCATTTGCTGGCCATATTGTTCGATCAGCAGCGAGCGGAACATGTCTTCACCCTGTCCACCGCCAAAAGTTTCGTCGGTTTTGACACCTTCGAACATGGACTGGGCCATGGTTGACATGAACTGGGCTTCAAAATCCTGTGCTGTTGCCCAGGCGCGAGCGTCGCTGTGCGGACGGGCTGCGGCATTAGGTGTTTGTATGTAGGTCTGAATCAGGGGAGAGGCTGCGATATTCATTACATCACCTCGATTTCGGCCTGCAGGGCGCCTGCAGATTTAATGGCTTGAAGGATGCTGATCATGTCGCGCGGATTGACGCCCAAAGCATTGAGGCCATCTACAAGCTCTTTAAGACTGATGGAGCCGTCCACTACAGCCAGTTTGCGGCCTTTTTCCTCGTCTACAGCCACTTCTGTGCGGGGGACTACGACGGTTTCGCCATTTTCTGCAAACGGAGACGGCTGGCTCACCTGAGGGGTTTCGTTGACCGAAATTGTGAGATTGCCTTGCGCAATCGCCACTTTGCTCACGCGCACATCCTGTCCCATCACAATGATACCCGAGCCTTCATCGATGACGACGCGGGCAGGTAGATCGGGCTCGACGCGAAGTTGTTCAATATCGGTGAGAAGATTGACGACATTGCCGCGATAGGCACCGGGAACGGCGAGCTCGACAGTGGTTGGGCTGTCGGCGCGGGCGGTTTTAATGCCTAGAAAGCTGTTGATGGCTTCGGAGACGCGAACGGCTGTTGTCAGGTCCGGATTACGGAGCGACAGGCGGAGTGTCTGGAGATCGGCCAGGTTGAATTCGATTTCGCGTTCGACGATGGCACCGTTTGCTATGCGGGCATTGGTCGGTACGCCACGGACGATCGATGCCGCTTCGCCCTGAGCGGCAAAGCCGCCTGTGGCCACTGAACCCTGTGCTACGGCATAGACCTGACCATCGGCACCCATGAGCGGGGTCACCAGCAGAACGCCGCCCTGCAGATTGGTGGCATCGCCAAGTGCGCTGACGGTGACGTCGATATGTGTGCCCTGTGCGGAGAATGGCGGCAAGCTGGCTGTGACCATGACGGCCGCCACATTGGCGGTTTTGAGCTGGCTGCCACGTGTGTTCACACCCAGCCGCTCCAGCATGGCTGTGAGGCTCTGTTGTGTGAACGGTGCGTTGCGGAGTGTGTCACCTGTACCGTTCAGGCCGACTACCAGTCCATACCCCACCAGCATGTTGTCGCGGATGCCTTCGACATCAACGATATCTTTGATACGGGATGCAGATGAGGCCGGTTGCGCAATGAAAATCACCGCCATGAAAGCCATGGCAGCGTATTTTGCGAGTGACGGAAGGTGGAGGGCGGAAAGCCTGAACATGCATAAACCGTTTTCAACGCGTGTGGACACGCATGGATATAAGCGAAAGGCGTGCCATTTCGGGTGGTTCTGAACTCTTGCGGCAAGTGATTGATTCTGCTGGTTTTTGTTTTTGTGCCGGGAACGGCTCGCGAGGAGCATCGGCTGGTTAGAGGCAGCATGTTCCTGCCACCCGGCAGAATCTTCCGACACGATTTCTTAGGCTTAACGTCGCCTTAAGATTTAATGGCCAATGTATCTACAGATGAGGCCGGATTATGTATGCGGTCGGATTTAGGGGCGAAGTTATGAAGGTTGGCGCAGGACGCCAGATCGGTCAGACGACAGGTAAGCGTGCAAGTTCTGTGCGCAGCGCCGGTTCGGGCTTTGTCGTTGGTGCGGCAGAGGGTGGCCGTGGTGTCGCTGGCCTCAATGCCGCTTCGTCTCTCGCAGCTGTTGATAGCCTGCTTGCTCTGCAAGAGGCTGGCGGGCTGGAAGATGCCACTTCTTCTCCGCGTCGTGCCATGGCACGTGGAGAGCAAATGCTCGACATTCTTGATGATATCAAACTTTCGTTGTTAGCCGGTCAAGTGCCCGAGATGAAACTGACGCGGCTTTTGAAGGTTGTTGAAGAACAGCAGGCGCAAGTGCGAGACCCTGCGCTGGGCGATATTCTGGACCACATCGAACTGCGCGCCAGAGTGGAGCTCGCTAAATTCGGTACTTTTGCCAAGGGGTGAGGGAAGCTCCTGTTTATAGATACTTTGATCTAAGTTTGAGTTTCTCGCTCGATTATTTCTTCTAAATTATCTATTTATATTCAATAAGTTACGTCTAGCTTGGCCATCCTCTCCAGAATGGTTGAGAATCGTGACTCCTCTCCCTATACTCCGCCGCGTTTTCCATACGGCCCCTACGTTGTGGGGACGTCTCAGGAGAGTTGAAAACGCATGGTTGTACGGTTGCCTAAAGGTTACACGCCTTCCGATGATGAGCCGTTTATGAATAAACGGCAGAAGGAGTACTTCCGCCGAAAGCTAGAGCAGTGGAAGGAAGATATTCTTCTCGAAAACCGCGAAACGCTTCAGCATTTGCAGGAAGAAACAGTACATCATCCTGATATAGCTGATCGTGCTTCTAGTGAGACGGAGCGTTCTCTTGAGCTTCGTACCCGTGATCGTCAGCGCAAGCTTGTTTCAAAAATTGACTCCGCGCTGCGACGTGTCGAAGAGGGCACTTACGGATATTGTGAAGAGACAGGCGAGCCGATCAGTCTGAAGCGACTGGATGCTCGACCGATCGCAACTTTGTCCATTGAGGCTCAGGAGCGGCACGAACGTCGTGAAAAAGTCTATCGCGACGACTGAGTTGATCTCGTTACGAGCGAATAAGTGAAAACGCGGTCCTTTTTCAAGGACCGCGTTTTGCTTTTCCGGGGCTGTACATCCGAGCGCCCGGGCCCATCCCACCTCAGGGATTGTTCTTAGAAAGGCATGATTACGTCGAGAAGTTGCTGGCCATAGCGAGGCTGCTGGACATCTGTGATCTGGCCGCGGCCACCATAAGAGATGCGGGCTTCGGCGATCTGTGTGTGCTGGATCGTGTTCGTGTTGGAAATGTCTTCGGGACGAACGATACCTGCAATGAGCAGTTCACGGACTTCGAAATTTACACGCACTTCCTGCCGGCCTTCGATCACGAGGTTGCCATTGGGCAGAACCTGCGTGACAACGGCGGCGACAGTCAGTTCCACATTTTCCTTACGATTTACTGTGCCCGTGCCTGCGCTGGAACCGTCGGAAGTTGCATCGACAAGTGCACTGGGATCGACGGCCTCGGGCAGCACTTTGCTGAGCTGTGACTCAAGGCCGAGAAAATTCGGTACGCCGAGGCTTTCAGAATTCGAACGCGAACGCTTTGTTGCGTTGTTGACCGTCGCGCTGTCAGAAATATTGATGATAACAGTCAGAATATCACCGATGCGGGCGGCACGCTGGTCGCGGAAGAAGGCGCGCGAGCCTGAACGCCACAGTGAATTGGGCTGGTAAACGATTTGCTCGGGCTCAGGCATCGGCATGCTGACCGGACGATATCCGGCTGATTTTAGCGGATTATCGATGGGGGCAAGCGCAGGTGCTTCGCCGATATTCTGGACGCGGTTGACCGCGCTGCATGCGCCAAGCGAGGCAGCGATAGAAGCAACAATCGTAAGACCAATGACGCGACGGATAAGCATGACAGCCTCTTAATTTCTTCGGTTTGGTTCGTATAAGTCCGGGTGGTCTTACGGGGTCAGGATTTCAGAGCGGCCAGGCGAGGTGCGCTCATGACTTCGATGCGTACCTGGTTCGGGCCTTCGATCACGCCTTGGATAGTGCGGTTTGAACGAGGGTTTACAATGTCGATTGTGTCGCCGATGGCGCCGCTTTCCAGTGCACGTCCGCGTGCGAGCAGAACCAGCGCGCCGGTGACAAAGCTCATATCGACTGTTGAGCCTTTGGCGACTACGACGGGTGGCTGCAAGTCACTTGCGCGGAGTGGTTCGCCGGTGCGAACCGGATAGCGCGGCGACATGCCGACGATACCGCTAGCGGAGGTTACGATATTATTGCTGACACGCGCAGATGGCAGTTTGATCCACTGGACATCGGAGGTGCGCACAACATCGCCGGGGGCAACGTCACGTGTGAGAACTGGTACTTCGGTAACGGGATAGGCGCGGCCTGTAACGCGACGCAAAGGAGCTGTCGGGTCTTCAGCGGGGGCGCGGACAATGGCGTTGAACGCACCGTTGCGGACATTGAAGGCGATCTGTTCGACTTTGACGCTGGGCAGGTCTTTTTCACCAACCTGCACACCTGCTGAGCCTTGTGTGAAATCAACCTGAAGGCTCGATGTCGAAGGAAGACCTGGTGTCTTTGCCGCGATAGCCGCTGCAATAGCAGATGAGACTTCGGCGTCTGGTACGGCAATGCCGCTGCGCGTTACAGTCACGTGGGTGAGGCCGGTTGTGTTGCGCCATGCCAGACCGTTGCGTCGTGCGGCAAGAGAAATACGCGATACAGAAATCTGCAAGGCTGTTCCGGGAGCAGGGGAAGCAGCAACAATTGTGCTGGCAGCGTTGCCTGCATCGTCGAAAAGATCGCCAAGCGTTACAACATCGCCACCAACGGTTGTCGTCGTATGAAGCTCTGCTGCCGACGCGGTGCTTAGACCGGCAAAGGCGGCGGCGCATAGCAGTGCGGGTGCAATGGCAAGGGCGGCGATTTTTGAACGGATACGCATGATCTGAAGTTTCCTTAGGCCGCGTTATTTCATATTTGACGTAACCGACATCATTTCGTCGGATGCGGTGATGATCTTGGCGTTCATTTCGTAGGCACGCTGGGCCGTAATGAGATCTGAAATCTCGGTGACCGCGTTCACGTTCGATGTTTCGAGGAAACCCTGTTGCAAACTACCGAAACCGGCAGAAGCAGGAGCGCCAGTTGTCGGAGCGCCACTGGCTGCGGTTTCAATGAAGAGGTTGTCACCTTGGGGGTCCAGACCGGCTTCATTCTGGAAGTTTGAAAGCTCCAGCTGACCGACGATTTGCGGTGCAGTCTGGCCCGGGATTGTGGCCTGAACCTGACCGTCTTTGCTGATGGTGATGTCAATTGCTTCAGGCGGAATAGTGATGCCGGGAGCAACGGCATAGCCGTCGGAGGTCACAATCTGGCCGTCGGGTGAAAGCTGGAAGTTACCTGCACGTGTATAGGCATCTGTACCGCTGGGCATTTCAATACGGAAATAACCGCGGCCCTGAATGGCCATATCCAGCTTGTTGCCGGTATTGTTCATATCGCCCTGCGTCATAATACGATAGACTGAGCCGGTTTTGACGCCGAGACCAACTTGTACACCTGAGGGGACAATTGTTCCGCTGTCAGAGGAGTTGGTGCCGACACGACGGAGGTTCTGGTAGAGCAGGTCCTGAAACTCGGCGCGCTGGCGCTTGAAGCCGGATGTGCTCATGTTGGCGATGTTGTTCGAGATCACCTCGACATTGAGCTGTTGGGCCATCATGCCTGTGGCGGCGATGCTAAGCGCTTGCATTGGTTTTTTCCTCGGCCTGTGTCTCTAACGAATTACGTTTAATACTTGTGGGGCAGCGGTCAGACCGCTGCGACGATCTGGGAGATAGCCTGACGGCGCATGTCGTCGGCGGCCTGTATGAGTTTGGCGGCGCTGATATAGGAGCGCTGCACATCAATCATGTTTGTCATTTCAACAACGGCATTGACGTTGGAACCTTCAATTGCGCCTTGCACAAAACGAGGCTCTTCAACGGGTGTCTCGACCTGCGTGGTCGAATAGAGGCCGTCGCCATTTGCTTTCAAGTCCTGAAGGTTGTCGAAAGTGACAAGAGCAAGTTTGCCGCGCTGGCCACGATCAGAGGAGACCGTGCCGTCGCGAGCGATAGAAATCTGGCCTTCGTCAGCAGCGAATGTGAGTGTCGTGCCTGAATTTGTCAGAACCGGATAACCCTGAGATGTGACCAACTGACCTTGATCATCCGTCTGGAAATGGCCGTTGCGGGTATATTGAATGCCCTGTGGGGTCTGGATCTGGAACATGCCTTCGCCGGCAATGGCCACATCCAGCGGATTGCCTGTGGTTTTAAGTTCGCCATTGGCCAAGTTGCGGAACTGGCCATAGTCCTGCACGAAAGACAGTTTCTTGTCTTGGCTATCCTCGGTGGCTGTCGGCATCAGGTATTCGTCGAACAGCATGCTCTGCGACTTGTAGGCCGTTGTGTTCATGTTCGCGAGATTGTTCGCGATCGTGGACATCTCGCGCGCCATTGCTGTTTGGCGTGACAGACCTATGAGAAGTGCATTGTCCATTTTCAAAACCGGTTGGTTTAATCGTTCAACGTGACGGGCAGGAATGTGGTTCTCGCCCGCAATAGACAGTGCAGAGGCCGTGCCAGAGCATGATTTGTTTTGAATCAATGGCTTAGCGTGGTTCTTGGCTGTGCGGGTCTTGTTCATTGGCAGGCTTTACCGGGCAAGATTTGCCGCCTTTCCGGCTTCTCGAAACTCTTCATTAACTAAAATCAGCAAATATTCCATTGCGCCTCGGGCACCTGTGAAACTTATGCAGGCGGGCGTATTCGAGATCAGCCGGGCGGACCGGTGGGCAAGGTGGGCACTTCATATGTCATCGACAGATGCAGACGATATTGACGACGGCGCAGATGGACTACCGGTCAAGCGCAAGCTGAGCGGTAAAGTTCTCATTCTTTATGTCGTATTGCCGCTGATCGTTCTGATCGGTGCGGGCGTGGGCGTTTATATGTCCGGGCTGTTGGGCGGAGATGAACACAAAGAAGCAGAAGCCGAAGTGGTTGTCGCACCGGTCTTTTATGATCTGCCCGATTTCCTGGTGAATTTGAGCGGCGAAGCCCCTCAGCATTTTCTAAAAATGAAAGTCACATTGCAGATCGTCAATGCGGAAGCGGCATTGAAGCTTGATGCAGAACTGCCACGGGTTCTTGACTCGTTTCAGGTTTTTCTGCGCGAGCTGCGTCCGACCGACGTAGAAGGGTCGGCTGGCATGCTCCGCGTGAAAGAAGAATTGCTGCGTCGGATCAATCTGGCTGTTCAGCCGCCTCTGGTCACGGACATTCTCTTTCGTGAAGTGATTGTCCAGTAAGCAAGCGTTTCCGGTTTTGAGGCCCGATAGGGGCACATCCAATTAGGTACGGCGAAGGTCATGACGACAGTAGACGAAATCGATCAGGACGAAATGGCAGCGGCCATGGCGGCCATGGATGCCGAGGAAGAGGAAGCGCCTGCCGAACGCGTCTATCGTCCGTCACCCGAACGCGTTCTCAATCAGGATGAAATCGACAGTCTGCTCGGTTTTGAAGTCGAAGATGAGGATGACAGCGAAAAGACCGGCATTGGCGCCATTATCAATTCAGCGCTGATTTCCTACGAGCGTCTGCCGATGCTCGAAATTGTGTTCGATCGGCTTGTGCGCCTGATGACCACGTCTTTGCGTAACTTCACTTCCGATAACGTTGAAGTCAGCCTCGACAATATCTCATCGATCCGTTTTGGTGACTACCTCAACTCCATTCCGTTGCCAGCCGTTCTTGCCGTATTCCGTGCTAAGGAATGGGACAATTATGGCATGTTCACAGTTGACTCCAACCTGATCTATTCGATTGTGGATGTGTTGCTGGGGGGGCGTCGCGGTACAGCGGCTATGCGTATTGAAGGTCGTCCCTATACGACGATTGAACTCAATCTTGTCCAGCGCATGATCGAAGTGGTGCTGCAAGATGCGCAAGCGGCCTTCGAGCCGCTTTCACCGGTTAATCTCGAACTTGACCGTATTGAAACCAATCCCCGTTTTGCGGCGATTGCGCGTCCGGCAAATGCGGCCATTCTCGTTAAGCTGCGCATTGATATGGAAGATCGCGGCGGTCGCATTGAAATGTTGCTGCCTTATGCAACGCTGGAGCCGATCCGCGAATTGTTGCTGCAGATGTTCATGGGCGAGAAATTCGGTCGTGACTCGATTTGGGAAAGCCATCTGGCGACAGAATTGTGGTCGACCAAAGTACCGCTCGATGCGGTACTGGACGAACAGAAAATTTCTTTGCGCGAAGTCATGGATTTCAAGGTGGGGCAGACCCTTCTTTTGAACAATGGTCCTGATGCGTTGGTCGATATGCGTTGTGGTGGTGTCACACTGGCTCAAGGTCGTATCGGTCGAATGAGCAATAATGTTGCCGTTCGGATTGAGAACGGTGTTAGCCGGAAAAAACGCGCTGCGACAGTTGCGGGTGTCAAAGCAAACGGAGAAGTGTCATGAGTCTGCCGATTGATCTGATGCTTGAATTGATCGTCTGCGTGCTTCTGGCCGCAACTATCGGATATTGCGCGACAATTGACCGTCGTTTGCGTGCCATGCGCAATGGTCAGGACGGATTGCGCGAACTGATTACAGATTTATCTGCTGCCACAGGGCAGGCCACCAATGCTATTGCCCATTTGCGGCAGGCCGGTGATGCCACTGGTTCTGCGTTAAGTGAACAGGTTACGCGTGGTCGCGCGCTCGCAGACGAATTGTCGCTCATGGTTCAGGCAGGAAATGACATTGCTAACCGTCTGGGAGGCATTGAAACACGCCGTCCTGCTGCCGCTGTTGCGCAGCCTGCGTCCGCCCCGCGAATTGTTCAGCCGCGTAGCACTCAGACGCGTCCTGCAAATACAAGTTCTTCCGAGCAGCATCCGCTTCTCGACCTTCTGAAGCGCGCCCGTTAAGCGCCAGTTTTCAAGGTTCCGTATCATGCTTGAGCGCCTTCGCCTTTTGCCGACTGTTATGCTGGTCGCAGCTATGCTGCTGGGCCTCAAGGTTGTGCATATGGTTGGTGGATTGAGCGATGTCTCGGTGATTGATCGTGCCGAAGCCCAGGCCCCTGCCGCCAAAGAACCGGAAGAGGCTTCTTCTCCTGAACATGGGGCCGAGCCTGCAGAAGATTCTGAGGGGGCTCATGGTGAAGCGAAGGCAGAAACGGAAGGCGGTCATGCCCCCAAAGCTAAAAGGGGTGGCGAGAACGCAATGACTAATGAGGAAAAACAGCAGGCGCTGGAAGCTCAGACCGCCAAACTCAACGAAGGTGCCCAGATGAACCAGGCCGAAATGGCGGTTCTGGGTAGTCTTGCGGCGCGTCGTGAAGAAATCGAACAGCGTGCCAAGGATTTCGATTTGCGTGAGCAGCTTTTGGCAGCTGCCGAAAAGCGTGTGGAAGAGCGCATTGCTGAGCTGAAAGCGCTGGAAGCGAAGATTAACAGCCAGATTGCAGCAACAGACGAGCAGAATGAAGAGCGCTTGAAGAGCGTTGTCCAAATGTATGAAACGATGAAGCCGAAGGATGCGGCTCGCATTTTCGAACGACTGGATATGGGCGTGTTGCTGGATGTGAGCAAGCGTATGAACCCGCGTAAAATGTCCGCTGTCCTGGCGGTTATGGACCCGGTTGCTGCGCAGGATCTGACGGTTGAACTCGCCACAGGTGATCGCTTGCCGGAAGTTCCGGGTGAGGCACCGATCCTGGCCAAGCCAGCAACCTGACAGAAATGGTTGTCGGAGTTTGATTTGTCACTTTTGAATGACAAATTTACTCTTCCAGAGGCCGGTTTCCTTAGACCTCTCTTAACCCCGTTTACATAAACTTGATGAGCAGTTCCCTGCGTGCCGTCGGGAAACAGGTTCGCGCGGCTTTCAGAATTGCGTGTATTGGGCGAATAATGATCTTGGCTGAAGCATTGAGGCATATCGGACAGCGGGGCGCAGAAATAGCGCTTGGCGCTTCCGTGCGTCTTATTGCCGTGCTCGTTCTGGGTCTTGTGTTTTTCCCCATAGGCGATGCTCGTGCGGTGGCATCAGTTACCACCAAGCTCAGCGAAAGCGGTGGTTATGGCCGGATCGTGCTGAATTGGCCGGGTGGTCTGCCAAAGCATAGCGAGACGCTTAGTTCCGGTGTTCTGGTTATCAAGTTCGACAAAGCATTCAGTGTTGATCTGGAGGAGTTTGCACGCCAGATGCCCCGTGTTGTGGCTTTGGCGCGGCAGGATCCTGATGGCAAGACATTGCGCCTCGGACTGAAATTTGATTATTGGCTGAACGTGCAAGAGGCAGAAAATTCGCTTTATGTGGATTTGCTACCTTCCAATTGGTCTGGCCCGCCGCCGGCTTTACCCGCCGATGTGATTGCCCGGGTCAAGGCAGCCGAAGAAGCCAAGCAGGCTGCAATCGCAGAAGAGAAGGACGCGCGCGAAAAAGGGATTGTCGATCCAGAAGCGCCTATGCCGGCGCTTAGCGTTCGTGTGGCGGGACATGATGGTATTACGCGTCTTGTGTTCGATTGGAACCAGCCGGTTCTCTATTCACTGGCACAGCAGGATGGTTCTGCGACTATAACGTTTGATAGACCTGCAAAAGTGGCATTGGCCCAGATCCGGGTTAATCCGCCGCCTTATCTCAAAACCATCAGCGCTCTGGAACGCAACGGTCGCCTTTCGGTTTTTATGAAACTGGATAGCGGAATTGTAGTGTCCGATTTTCGTGAGGATCTGGGGATTGTTCTGGATTTGAAGCCTCATCAAGTTCTAGAGCCTGAACAGGAGCAGCAGGTAAATAAGACACCGGAAGCGACCTCTGACCATGAGCCGGAACCGGTTCACGAGGCAGATGCGGTGCATGATGTCGAAGCTGAAAGTCCCGCTGCAAATGATGTTCACGCATCGACACATGATGAGGGGCCGAAAGCGGAAACACATAAGGAAGAAGCTCATGCCGAAACGCATGAGCCTGAGCCGTTAAAGGTTAGCGCATCTCCAAGTGGCCAAGAAGCTGAGAAGCGTTCGGACGTGTCCGAGCCTGAACTGGTGACGCCTGAGCCAACCAACGTGCCGAAAATGATTTCCCCGAAAGCGGCCCAAGTTGAACCCGAGACCGTCGTATCGCAGGAACCTGCGGGAGCGGAAGAGGCCGTCGAGCTTGTGAAGGTGACGGCCAAGACAACCGAGAACCGGAGCGAACTTAGCTTTGAATGGTCGGTACCGGTTGGTGCTGCGGTATTTACGCGATCAAACATGCTCTGGGTGGTTTTCGACCAGGAGACATTGTTTGATATGGGCGATGTGGACTTGTCGGTGATGAAGGGTTTTGGAACGCCGAAGTCTTACAAATTGCCAGATGCGACGGCGCTTGTTTTTCCGATGACAGAGCCGGATATGCTCATTGGCGCGGAAGAAAGCGGTAATTTTTGGCGCATTTCGTTGGCTCGCTCTCTTGCAAGCACGGGTCGATCCATTGGGCTGTCGCGTAGCTGGTCAGCGTCCGGAGACGGTTATGTGTCTGCCGATCTGGTAGGGGCACGCAAGATTATCGAATTCAAGGATCCTCAGGTTCGAGACACTCTACTGGTCGCGACAGCGCGGGGCGCCACACAAGGTTTGCAAGCAGAGCGCAGTTTTGTAGAGTTCAAGGCGTTAAAGTCGGCGCAGGGATTGGCGATTTCCCGTATTGCAGATGATCTGAATGTAGCTGCTGCACCCGATGCGGTGATTATTTCGCGCCGTAGCGGTTTAACGCTCTCAGCGGATCGCGGCGGTCGTTCGGATGTGGCAGATTTCGGATCACAAAATGTTTCGCCCGCTGTGATGGATTTTGAGGTATGGCGGGGCGAAGGAAATTTTCTGTCCAACAAGCAGATGCATCTGAACCGTGTCGTGATGGCCGCCCCTGCGGATGAAGCTGCTGCACGTCTGGATTATGCCCGTTTTCTTATGTCCTATCGTCTGGCTGAAGAGGCTATGACCCAATTAGCTTTGGCGGTGAAAAGCGATGTGAAGCTCTCCTCCGATGCTTCGTTCCGTGCTTTGCGTGGTGTTAGCGAAGTTTTGGCCAACCGCAATGCACTGGCAGTCGAAGATTTAACTGCAAACGGACTTGATCTTGACCCCTATGCCGCCGCGTGGCGTGGTTTGGCACGCGTGGAGTTGGGGCAGATGGATATGGCCAACAAGGATTTCGACTTTTCCGCAGGTTTGATCGATTCCTTTGACAAAGAGTCCGCCACAGAAATGCATTTGTCTGCCGCTGATGCTGCATTGGCAATGAAGGATTTTTCGTCTGCCCACAATCATTTGGGCCAACTCAAAGACGGGCTAGATACCAGTGCACTTAAAGCTCGGGCATTTGTTCTTCGGGGGCAATTGCTTGAGGAAATGGAAAAGCCTCAAGAGGCTCTCAATTTTTATGATCGGGCAATTGAGCAGGGTGACCGCCATCAGATGGTGAAAGCACGCTATGCCAAGGCCATTTTGCTCAATAAGAAGGGCGAAATGGATGATGATGCGTTTGTGGCTGAACTGAACCGCTTGCGTGTGATGTGGCGTGGCGACGAACTGGAACGTAAGATCCTTTCCCGTATTGCCGAGAAAGCATTGGAGCGCGGTCAAGTTGTTGAAGCGCTGGTGGCCATGCGCGAGGCGACTATCCAGTTTCCGATGAGTGATGAAGCTCAGGTTCTGGGGGCGAGAATGCCCCAGGTATTTGCGGACTATTTCCTCGGTGCAGGCACGACTGAAATGACGGCTGTACAGGCACTGTCTTTCTATTACGAGTTTCAAGATCTGACGCCTATTGGTCAGAGGGGCGATGAGTTGATCCGTCATCTCGCCGAGCGTCTCGTGTCGATTGACCTTCTGGCACAAGCGGAAGTTCTGCTGCGATATCAGATCGAACAGCGGCTTTATGGCAGCGTGGCCAAGGCGCAGGTTGCGGCGCGTTTGGCGGGTGTCTATTTGCTGGATGACAAGCCCAAGGATGCATTGCAGATCATCCGCGCGACCATGCAGAACCAGTTGCCGCCTGAGCTGAACAAGAAACGGATGCTGTTGGAGGCGCGTTCTCTTGCTTCCCTGAAGCAATATGAATTGGCGCTTGATCTCCTGAGTGAAGTGGAAGGTGAGCAGGCCGAAGAATTGCGCGCTGAAGTCTATTGGGAGCAGCAAAATTGGGATGCGGCAGGGCAGGAGGCTGAAAATATAGCTGAGAGCCGAAGTGCCGGACAGGGCTCGGATATCGCCTTGTCGGACGATGCGCGCCTCTATGTGATGCGTTCCGCCATTGCCTATTCATTGGGAAGCAATGATCGTGGTCTCTCGCGCTTGCGTGAGAAATTCGGTGGCAAGATGCAGACGTCTGTGGATGCCAGTGCCTTTGCTGTGGTAAGCGATCCGATAGAGACATCCGGCGTGGCCTTCCGTCAGCTTGCGAGCCGTGTCGCAGCGGTGGATATGATCGAGCGCTTTGTTTCCTCCATGAAGGACGATGTCGTATTGGCAGAACCTGCCAAGGCTGCTGCTGTGGAGAGTGCTGATAAGACGGCCGTCAACTAGCGCCATCCGATGTTGATTTATTGGGAAAGCCAGACTGCGCTTTGCCGGGGATAAGAAAAGGCCACGCAGGATAATCCGGCGTGGCCTGTCTCGTTATTGTTTGATGTGCTGTCGAGACAATCAAACGGAAGATGCTTTTTGTTGTGCTTTCAAGGTTGCTTCGCTAAGTCCCGAAACTCTGGACCAGGCTACCTGCTATCAATGTCCAGCCATCGACAAGAACAAAGAAGATCAGTTTGAAAGGGAGTGAGATCGTCACAGGTGGGAGCATCATCATGCCCATGGACATGAGGACCGAGGCGACCACCATGTCGATTACGATGAAGGGCAGGAAGACGAGGAAGCCGATTTCGAAAGCGCGGCGCAATTCACTTAGCATGAAGCTGGGGACAACTACCTGAAGCGGGAGATCATTGGCTTCTTCCGGCTCTGCTGTGTTGGACAGATCGACAAACAGGCGAAGGTCTTCTTTGCGCACCTGCGTCAGCATGAAGGTTTTGAACGGGTCCATCGAAAGGGCGAAAGCTTCGTTCAGTTCGATCTGCTGGTTCATCAGCGGTTCGATGCCGTCATTATAGGCTTTGGTGAAGGTGGGCGTCATGACAAAGGCGGTCAGGAACAGAGCCAGTGAGATGATGACGGAGTTGGGTGGTGTCTGTTGTGTGCCGATGGCGGTGCGCAGGAGCGACAGCACCACAACGATACGCACAAATGACGTCACCATGATAAAAATGGATGGTGCAAGGCTCAGCACCGTGATCAGGGCTACAATTTGGACGACATGATCTGTCAGGCCGAGATTATCTGCGAGATCGACTTTGATCGTGTCGGCGAGGGCAGGGCCAGTGATCGCGAATGCGACCATGGCGCCCATTATGCCGGCGAGCAGTGGCAATCGCTGAACAAGGAACTGGATAGAACGGTTCATGCGCGGCGCTCCTTGATGAAGTCCACAAATTTCTGAAACTGGAGAACGGGAGCTGTGTTGGCGTCATTCGATGCGTTGGCTTCAGCTTCGGGGATTTCCGGTGCTTCAATACCGCTTTCGATCAGCAGGTCTTGCTCTCCCCCCATCAAAACCAGATGTTCGCGATTATCGCGACGGATCAGGAGCAGTCGATGTTTGGCATCGACCACTTTGACTTCGACGATTGAAAGCCGTTTCTGAGCGCCGGTTGCTGCAATGTTTCCTGTGGCCAGTCCCATGCGTTTGGCCACATAGGCGCACATGCCGATGAGCCCGACGATGAAGATCAGCGAGGCCACAAAGCGAAAGATTTCAGAGAGTTCCATGTCTTTGCCCAAAACATCGGGTGTCCCATGACGGGGCACCAACAAGGCACAATTTGCCGTGTCATGTTTAATGGCCGGTTAACGCCCGCAAGAAAGCTGGAAATTGGTGGTTACCGGAATCTTGCCTCACTAGGTCATTTTTGCCGCCGTTAGGATCATTTTAACCCTCCGAGCGGAAACTGACCTTGCCGCCAAGGAATGTGTGGCCCGAAACAGATTTGATGCGATGCCCGATCCGGTGCCCAGAAGGGACTTTCACATGGATCAGAGGCGTTGTGTTTATGGGCACAAAACTATGTCGATTGGCGATCTCCCCATCTTCTCGATGATGAAGCAGCGGTTGAACTGGCTGACCGAGCGTCAGCAGGTGCTTGCGCAGAACGTGGCCAATGCGAATACGCCAGGTTACGAGGCGCGTGATCTTAAAGAGCTGGATTTTGGTGCCATGGTGGAGACTACGGGCACACGTATCGCGCCGGTTGCTACGAATTCAGGTCATATCGGTAGTCCGGTTTCGGGAGCAGGCAATGCGGCTTTTGGCAAAGCGCGCGGCGGTGAGACTGTGAAAGCGGCAAATTTTGAAACATCCCCCAGCGGCAATTCCGTGACGCTGGAAGACCAGATGGTCAAGGTCGCCCAGACGCAGATGGACTATCAGGAAATAACCACGCTCTACACCAAGAGCATGGGTCTGATCCGTATCGCGGTTGGCCGTTAAACAAATTCGTGAAGGGTGGATAGCATGGATCTTTTGAAATCAATGATGGTGGCGGCGTCGGGCTTGAAGGCTCAGAGCGGTCGCATGCGTATCATCGCTGAGAATATCGCAAACGCTGATTCAACGGGCAAGACACCGGGTGCTGACCCGTATCGTCGTAAGGTTCCGACATTCGAGCAGCGCCTTGACCGTGCTGTGGGCACGGAAACGGTGCAGCTTGGTCGCCCGACGATCGATAAAAGCGATTTTAAGTTGAAATATATGCCCGGTCATCCGGCAGCCGACCAGAATGGCTACGTAAAAATGCCGAATGTGAACGGGCTGGTGGAATCGATGGATATGCGCGAGGCACAGCGCTCTTACGAAGCCAATCTTAATTTGATTACGGCTTCGCGGCGAATGATGTCCCAGACCATCGACATTCTGAAGAAATAACAGGCTGAGGATCTAGAGCATCATGGCTATTCCAGCAGCAGCATTAAACGCCTACGCACAGGCCGCCCGTATGGGTGGTTCGTCCTCTGCTATGCCGACAGGCGGGGCCAAAGAGGCCGCAGCCGGGGGCGGATTCGGGGATTTTCTCGAAAAGGCGATCAGCGAAACGGTCAACACGGGCAAGGCCAGTGAGCACCAGATGGCGCTTTCGACGGCGGGCAAGAGCGGCAGTCTCATTGATGTGGTGACGGCGGTTGCGGAAGCCGAAACCACTTTGCAGACCGTTGTGGCGGTGCGCGACAAGGTGATCGCGGCCTATCAGGACATCATCAAGATGCCGATCTAATGCATCTGACGCTTTCAGTGAATTGCACGAATTAAGACAACAGGGATATGGGCAAATGACGGGACCGGAAGTGGTCGATGTGGCGCGACAAAGCATCTACACGATGCTGCAAATAGCAGCGCCGATGATGATCGTGGCACTGGTTGTCGGTGTGGCAATCGCGCTTTTGCAGGCTTTGACGCAAGTGCAGGAAATGACTTTGGTTTTCGTTCCGAAAATTGTTTCCATCTTTCTGGTTATGCTGCTGGCTCTGCCTTTCATGGGGCAGGCGCTGGCAAGTTATATGAACCTCATCGCGCAAAAGATCGTCGCCGGATAGACGCTCGTTTATCAAGTCTTGGCCGACAGGAGGCGCAAGCGCATGTTCAACATTGAGTTCCTACCGCAGACGGCATTTGTTTTTATGCTCGTCTTTTCGCGTCTGGGCTCCATGGTCATGCTTATGCCCGCCATTGGCGAAGTTGCTGTTCCCATGCGTGTGCGTGTCATCATGGCATTGATGCTTTCTGCCATTATGATGCCGCTGGTCGCAGACAGCTATTCGGCTATTCCGCTCACGGTTCCCGGTCTGGCAATGACTGTGATCTATGAAATCCTGATAGGTATTTTTGTTGGCATGGCCGCTCGCCTTGCCATGAGTGCGTTGCATGTAGCAGGCAGCATAATTGCCATGCAGACCGGTTTAGCCTTTGCGCAGAATGTGGACCCGACGCAGGGCACACATAGCGCCTTGCTGGCGAATTTTCTATCCATGCTGGCTGTCACGCTCATTTTCGTGACGGGGTTGCACCATTTGCTGATCGCCGCGATGCGCGACAGTTATGCTTTGTTTCATCCCGGGGATGTTTTTCCTGTCGGGGATTTTCTGGAACTGGCTGTGAAGATGGTATCCGGCGCTTTTGTGTTGGGTGTCCAGCTTGCTTCACCGTTTATTGTCTTCGGTCTGGTTTTCTATATCGGTATCGGCCTTCTTTCGAAGCTTATGCCGCAAATCCAGATTTTCTTCATCGCCATGCCCGCCAATATCGGGCTTGGTTTGTCGCTTCTGCTCTTGATCCTCGGGGCCATGATGACGTGGTTCCTTCAGGGTTTTGAGCAATCGCTATCAATGTTCGTTCGTTGACGCATAGGAGATAGGCGCAATGGCCGACGATAGTGATCAGGAAAAGACAGAAGAACCGACCGGGCGAAAACTTGAGAAAGCTCATGAGGAAGGCGACGTCGTCAAGAGCCAGGAAGTCAATTACTGGTTCGTGATGGTGGGTGGCGCATTGGCTATCGCGATGATGGGTAATTCGATTGGAACTACCATGTTCGATGCGATGCAGGTTTTCATTTCATCGCCACAGGATATTCCGATGGATGGTGACCATTTGCGTCACCTCGTGCTGCATCTGGGTGTTGTGATTGCCGGTGTATTGGCTTTGCCGCTGGGCATTCTGGTGGCTTTCGCTGTGGCGGGAAACCTGCTTCAGCATGCCCCGGTCTTTACTGCAAAGAGCATGAAGCCGTCTCTCTCCAAGGTTTCGCCCAAAGAGGGCCTGAAGCGCATGTTTGGCTCTAAAAGCGTGATGAACCTTGCAAAAAGCGTCGTCAAATTCGGCGTGGTAGGCGGTGTTCTGGTTGCAATCCTGTGGCCGGAGCGTGAACGTCTGGCGCTGATGATGACTTGGGAAATTTCTCAGCTTCTGCCGGTTGTGCGAGAGATGACGCTGAAAATGTTCGGTGGCGTGATCGCGGTCATGACGATTGTTGCCGGGCTGGACTATCTGTTTGAGCGCTTCCAATGGATGAAGAAGCAGCGCATGACGGTTCAGGAAATCAAAGATGAATACAAGCAGATGGAAGGCGATCCGAAGATCAAAGGTCGTCTGCGCCAGTTGCGCATCGAGCGCAGTCGCCGCCGCATGATGGCGGAAGTGCCCAAGGCCAGTGTTGTCATCATGAACCCGACCCATTATGCGGTCGCGTTGAAATATGAAAAGGGCATGGGTGCCCCGATTTGCGTGGCCAAAGGTGTGGATGCGCTGGCCTTGCGTATCCGTTCGCTGGCCGAGGAAAGCGATGTACCTGTGGTGGTCAATCCGCCTCTTGCGCGTGCGTTGCATGCCTCCGTGGAACTGGATCAGGAAGTGCCGCCGGAGCACTATAAGGCCGTGGCCGAGGTGATTGGCTATGTGATGCGTCTTAGGGCTAAGATCGGTAGTCGGCGCAGTGCTTGATGATTCGCCTGTCCGCATTGCAGAAAATCACGATTAGCGACGGGGCGCTGCTCCCTGCAGGTGAGAAAACGGGAACGGCGCTGTGGGGGCGTAGCCAATGAGTGAGATGCCAGTGGAATTGTCAGGTTTGTCCGGTGAAGCGTCTGACGGAATTGCGGTCAATAAACCCCGTATCTGGACGACGGGCCGTATTCTCATGCTGCTTGCGGCTGTGATCGGCATCGGCTCGGCGTTTGCCGATATTTTTGTCCTGCATGTTCTAGGAACGGGTGGTGTGCTGACGCTGATCGGCGTTCTGATTGCTGTTGCGATATTGCTCTATGTCTTCAGCGTTTCCCTTGTGCGTGACCCGAGCCAGACCCATGAGGCGGCGGGGGAGGCGTTGGATCGTTTGCCGGACCCTTGCTATGTCGCGGACAAGCGCGGGGCCATTCTTTTCGCCAATGAGGCCTATCGCAATCTGCTTGGTGTGGTGAATGACGCCAGACCGGTGCCTTTGGAGCGTCTGTTGGCCGGTCATGAGGGGTTGGCTGATACGGTGTTCCGTCTGGCGCAGGCCGCGCGGACAGGCTTTGCCGCAGATGAGGAAATCCGCTTTGTGCCTCGCGCCGGTTCGCTTGAACGCATCTATAAGGTTGTGGTGCGTCCGCTGCGCGGCGTGGCGGGCGGTGCTGTGTGGCTGCTGCGCGATCTTACAATAGAGCGCGAGCGCGTCGAAACAGCTGAGAAGGACTGGCGGCGGGTGATGGCCTTTCTGTCTGCCTCGCCTTTCGGGTTTTACTCCGCCCAGACCGATGGTGACCTTAATTATGTGAATGCCAAACTGGCCGACTGGCTGGATATTGACGTCAAATCGCTGGCATCGCGCGCGACAAAGCTGTCTGAATTTGCGGTAGGGGACACCTCTGCATTGGGGCGCGGCGGCGAAAGCGAAGGCGCGGTGATTGCCGATATAGACTTGCGTGGCGCCGGTGGGCGCGTGTTTCCTGTGCGGGTGGTGCAGAATTTTGTGCCCGGTCATGCTGGCCGCAAAGGCCGGCATTGGGGCATTGTTCAGGACCGGACGACCGGTGATAAGGCAGAGGAAACGGCACGTGATGCCGAATTGCGCTTTGCCCGCTTCTTCAATAATGCGCCTATCGGCATTGCCACGGTGGATGGCGAAGGGCGTATCGACAATGCCAATGGCGCGTTTCTGACCTATGTGGGCGATGGTGTGGAGCGGGGCACCAAGCTGACCGAGTTGGTGGTCGAGGAAGATCGCGGCGGCGTGATCGAGAGCCTTGGTGCGCTGCAATCTGGTCGTTTGTCCCATCCGGCTATTGAAATACGTCTCGCCAAGAGCTCGGAGCGGGTGGCTTTGCTCTATCTCAGCCGTGTGGATGTGGAGGAGGGCGCCAGCTCCACGGTGGCCTATCTCATCGATGCAACCGAGCAGAAGTCGCTGGAGTTGCAATTTGCCCAGTCGCAGAAAATGCAGGCCATTGGCCAGCTTGCCGGGGGGGTGGCGCATGATTTCAACAATCTGCTGACTGCTATTATCGGCTTTTGCGATCTCTTGCTGGCGCGGCATCAGGCGGGCGATCCCTCCTTTGCCGACGTCAACCAGATCAAGCAAAACGCTAACCGCGCAGCAAGCCTGACGCGGCAGTTGCTGGCTTTTTCGCGGCGTCAGACGCTGCGGCCCAAGGTGCTGTCGCTGACTGATGCGCTGGCGGAATTGCAGAATCTGCTTTCGCGTCTTCTGACTGAAAATGTGGAACTGAAAATCGTGCATGGCCGCGATTTGGGACTGGTCAAGGTGGACCAGAACCAGCTTGATCAGGTCATTATGAATCTGGCGGTCAATGCCCGCGACGCGATGCCTGAAGGCGGCAAGCTGACCATCCGCACGGCCAATGTGTCGGAAGAGGATAGTCGTGCGCTTGACCATGCGCTGATGCCTGTGGGTGAATATCTGCTGATCGAAGTGGCTGATACAGGATCGGGCATCCCCAAGGAAAACCTCGGCAAGATTTTCGAGCCTTTCTACACAACAAAAGACCCGAGCAAAGGCACGGGGCTCGGGCTTTCGACGGTCTATGGCATTGTGAAACAGACGGGCGGTTTCATCTTCCCCTATTCAACCATTGGCAAGGGCACGACGTTCCGCATCTATCTGCCGCGCTATTTCGAAACAGCGGCAGAAGCCAAGGCCGAGGCTGAGGCGACAGCGGCGGCCGCTGCGCCTGAACAGGGCGACCTCACAGGCAAGGGCACAATCTTGCTGGTGGAAGACGAAGATGCCGTGCGGACCTTTGCGGCGCGGGCCTTGGCGACACGTGGCTATGATGTGTTGCAAGCCGAGAGTGGCGAGGCGGCGCTGGCGATTGTCGAGGAACATACGGGGACGATTGACCTCATCGTTTCCGATGTGGTGATGCCCAATATGGACGGGCCGACCTTGATCCGCGAATTGGCAGTGAAGCTGCCCGGTGTGAAGATCATTTTTGTGTCGGGCTATGCCGAGGATGCCTTTGCAAAGAGCCTCGACCCCGATCAGGAGTTCCATTTCCTGCCCAAACCGTTCTCGCTCAAGCAGCTGGCGGCGGCGGTTAAGGACGTGATGAGCAAGGGGTGAACCGATTCTCCTGATCGGCCCAGAAAACGTGGTGAATTTCTGGAACACCTGCGGAACTTGTTTTTATTTATCTTTTTATATCAATGACTTAAAAAATATCTTGTAGACGTGAACAAAACCGGTACATTTTCCTTCAATTGCTTCAGTGCAGCCAGCATGAAATAAGGGGAACCGGATGTCTAAAAACGTCGTACAGCTCGCAGACAAGGGCGATAAGACCGATATGGATAAGCAGAAAGCCCTTGAGGCAGCCTTGAGCCAGATTGAACGTTCCTTTGGTAAGGGATCGATCATGCGGCTCGGCAAAAACGAGCAGCTTGTTGAGATTGAAGCGATTTCGACCGGTTCGCTGGGTCTTGATATTGCGCTGGGCATTGGCGGTTTGCCGCGAGGCCGCGTGATCGAAGTTTATGGCCCTGAATCTTCCGGCAAGACGACGCTGGCGCTTCAGACTGTAGCTCAGGCCCAGAAAAACGGCGGTGTTTGCGCCTTTATCGACGCGGAGCATGCGCTGGACCCCGTTTATGCCCGCAAGCTCGGTGTGCAGCTTGACGATCTGCTGATCTCGCAGCCCGATACGGGTGAGCAGGCGCTGGAGATTTGCGACACGCTGGTGCGGTCGGGTGCTGTGGATGTGTTGGTTATCGACTCCGTTGCGGCGCTGACGCCCAAGGCGGAACTGGAAGGCGAGATGGGCGACAGCCTGCCGGGTCTTCAGGCACGTCTGATGAGCCAGGCGCTGCGCAAGCTCACAGGGTCGATCTCCAAGTCGAATACGATGGTCATTTTCATCAACCAGATCCGCATGAAGATCGGTGTGATGTTCGGTAGCCCTGAGACGACAACGGGCGGTAACGCCTTGAAATTCTATGCTTCTGTGCGTCTCGACATCCGCCGTATCGGCGCGATCAAGGATCGTGACGAAGTGGTGGGTAACCAGACCCGCGTCAAAGTCGTCAAGAACAAGGTCGCGCCGCCCTTCAAGCAGGTCGAGTTCGATATCATGTATGGCGAGGGTATTTCCAAGCTGGGCGAGCTGATCGATCTGGGTGTTAAAGCCGGTATCGTCGAGAAGTCGGGCTCTTGGTTCTCCTATAACAGCACGCGGATCGGGCAGGGGCGTGAAAACTCCAAGACTTTCCTGCGGGAAAACCCCGAAATGGCGGACGAGATCGAAAAGGCCATTCGTGCCAATGCCGGGCTCATTGCCGACCAGATTCTGCAAGGCGATCCGGAGCCGGACAGCGACGATGATGACGGTTCGGATATGGAAGCCAGCGCGTAAGGAAGGGTTCAGAGCTCTATGAAGGCCATCATTTCCTTCTAGAGATCGAGCGTTTCCAGCATGAGATTGAGCGTTTCCAGCATGAGATTGAGCGTTTTTCTTCTTTTCTCTGCCTGAGTGCAGGAAACGGCGTCGGGGTCCCCACCGGCGCCGTTTCATTTTGTCTAGCGTCATGTGCCAGCCCTGGGGAAGTCCGGAGATGGGGGGCGGGGATTTCCGGCTATCGGGGTAAATCCGGAAATTTCTTGAAATCCGGGGATTTCTAGACAGGGGCGAGGGCGAAAGGTAAAAGCTGGAAACGATTATACCGTTCCGGACGGGCGCCATGACGGGGGCCGGTTGGACGGGGCAGCAGTACTTTTTTGAGCGAGACAAACGGAATGGCCGGCCTCAACGAGATCCGCAGTACCTATTTGGAGTTTTTCGGCAAGAACGGCCACGAGATCGTGCCGTCGGGTCCGCTCGTTCCCAATAATGATCCGACCCTGCTTTTCACCAATGCGGGCATGGTGCCGTTCAAGAATGTTTTTACCGGACAGGAAAAGCGCCCCTATAACCGCGCGACCTCGTCGCAGAAATGCGTGCGCGCCGGTGGCAAGCATAACGACCTCGACAATGTAGGCTACACCGCCCGCCACCATACGTTTTTCGAGATGCTCGGCAATTTCTCCTTCGGTGACTATTTCAAGGCCGATGCGATCGAGTTTGCCTGGACGCTGATCAACAAGGAATTCGATCTGCCCAAGGATCGTTTGCTGGCAACCGTCTATCATGATGATGACGAGGCTTTTGATCTGTGGAAAAAGATCGCGGGCTTTAGCGACAGCAAGATCATCCGCATTCCCACGACTGACAATTTCTGGTCGATGGGCGACACGGGCCCTTGCGGTCCTTGCTCGGAAATCTTCTTTGACCATGGCGACAAAATCCCCGGTGGCCCGCCCGGCAGCCCCGATGAGGATGGCGACCGCTTCATCGAAATCTGGAATCTGGTGTTCATGCAATATGACCAGATTGCGGAAGGCGACCGCCGCAATCTGCCCAAACCCTCGATTGATACAGGCATGGGACTGGAGCGCGTTGCCGCTGTGTTGCAAGGCACGCATGACAATTACGCAACCGACCTGATGCGCGCGCTGATCGTGGCGAGCGCGGAAGCCTCTAAAACCGATCCCGACGGATCACATGCGGTGAGCCATCGCGTGATCGCCGATCATCTGCGTTCAAGCTGCTTCCTGATTGCCGATGGTGTGATGCCGTCCAATGAGGGGCGGGGATATGTGCTGCGCCGTATCATGCGCCGCGCGATGCGCCATGCCCAGTTGCTGGGTGTGGCCGAACCGTTGATGTGGAAGCTGGTGCCCGCGCTGGTGCGCCAGATGGGCGATGCCTATCCTGAATTGCGCCGTGCGGAAGCACTGGTGACAGAAACGCTGAAGCTTGAAGAACGCCGCTTCCGCGAAACACTCGTGCGCGGCCTCAAGCTGCTGGACGAGGAACTGGACAAGATCGGCAGCGCCAAGGTGCTGCCCGGCGATGTCGCATTCCGTCTCTATGACACTTACGGCTTTCCGCTCGATCTGACACAGGATGCGCTGCGCCCCAAAGGCATTCAGGTGGAGCAGGCCGGTTTTGACAAGGCCATGCAGAAGCAGCGCGAGGATGCACGCGCGGCTTGGTCGGGTTCGGGCCAGAAGGCGACGGAGACTGTCTGGTTTGAATTGCGCGAGAAACTCGGCGCGACAGAGTTTCTGGGCTACGAGAACGAGAATGCGGAAGGCAAGATTGTCGGCCTTGTCGTCGATGGCGCTTCGGTGAGCGAAGTGGCGACGGGCAAGGAAGCGACGGTCATCACCAACCAGACGCCGTTCTATGGCGAATCCGGTGGCCAGGTGGGCGACACAGGCGTGCTCTTCACATCGGAAGGTGCTGATTTCGCGGTCAGTGACACACAGAAAAAGCTCGGCGACATGATCGTGCATTTCGGTACGCTGTCGCGCGGTACATTGAAGCTCGGCGATATTGTCGAGATGAAAGTGGATAGCCAGCGCCGCACAGCGACACGCGCGAACCACTCGGCAACGCATTTGCTGCATGAGGCGCTGCGCCGTGTGCTGGGCGATCATGTGACGCAGAAAGGGTCGATGGTCTCGCCTGATCGTCTGCGTTTCGACTTCAGCCATCCCAAGCCGATGACGGCGGAAGAAATCGCCGAAGTGGAAGCGATTGTGAACCGCGTGATCCGCCAGAACCGCGATGTGTCCACACGCCTGATGACGCCGGACGAGGCCATCGAGGCCGGTGCGCTGGCGCTGTTCGGCGAGAAATATGGCGACGAAGTGCGCGTGCTGGCCATGGGTGTCAACGAGGATGGCCGGAACTATTCGGTCGAGCTTTGCGGCGGCACGCATGTGCATCGCGTGGGCGATATCGGCATTTTCAAGGTGGTGAGCGAGAGCGCTGTGGCGTCCGGTGTGCGCCGCATCGAGGCGCTGACCGCGGAAGGCGCGCGGCTTTATCTGGGCGAGCAGGAACGTCTGCTGCGCGAGGCTGCGGGCGCAATGAAGATTTCGAGCGAGGACCTGCCCGCGCGTGTTGTGGCGCTGATGGACGAGCGCAAGCGGCTGGACCGTGAATTGAACGACGCCAAGAAGAAGCTCGCCATGGGTGGCGGTGCGGCAGGTGGCGGCGAGGGTGCTGCGGCATTGGTGATCAATGGTGTGAATGTTGTTGCCCGTGTGCTGAATGGCGTGAACCCGAAAGACCTGCGCGGTCTGGTGGATGACGCAAAGAAGCAGCTTGGCTCCGGCGTTGTGGCGCTGGTGGCTGTGAGCGAGGACGGCAAGGGCGCTATCGCTGTGGGTGTGAGCGCTGATCTGACAGAGAAAGTCAGCGCGGTTGATCTGGTGAAAGCTGGTTCGGCGGCTATGGGCGGTGCCGGTGGCGGCGGACGCCCTGATATGGCGCAGGCCGGCGGCCCTGATGGCGACAAGGCGGAAGCGGCGCTGGAGGCTGTGAAGGCGGCGCTGGCTTAGGCTGTTGCTTGAGGGCTGAAGGTGGATCCCGGGATCAAGTCCCGGGATGACGGTGTTTTTTTTGAGTTTCAAATTTAATTGATGTGTCATCCCGTGGCTTGACCACGGGATCCATTGAGGCGGTTCGTTGTTGGGACGACCAGCCCCCCACCC
>TARA_R110000824_G_scaffold2570_4_pt1 | contig 30841 bp, 36 predicted proteins | sample TARA_R110000824 | Tara Oceans TARA_R110000824 (sample SAMEA4397747) | marine metagenome | biome: Polar Biome; feature: [MES] marine water layer (ENVO:01000295) within the mesopelagic zone...; material: water (ENVO:00002006), including particulate matter (ENVO:01000060) such as......
AAAGTCTGTTTAATACTTGGAGATAACATATTAAGTAATAGCACAACATTTAAAAGAGTTTTTAAGAATTTTGATAAAGGATGTACTATATTTGGTTATGAAGTATCTGATCCAGAAAGATATGGTGTTGTAGAATTTAATAATAAAAATCAAGCTATCTCTATCGAGGAGAAACCGGACCAGCCAAAAAGCAACTTCGCAATTCCGGGAATCTACCTAGTTGACGATCAAGCCGTAGAGATAGCAAAAAGTGTCCAGCCATCGGCTCGTGGAGAACTAGAGATCACAGATGTCATTCAATCTTACTTAGATCGAGGGGAACTTAATACGTATAAGCTAAATCGTGGCTGCGTATGGTTAGATGCTGGCACGAGCAGTAGCCTACATGAGGCGTCAGCGTACGTACACGCCATCGAAACGCGTCAGGGGGTGAAGATAGGCTCTCCAGAGGAGGCGGGCTTAAATCGGGGGTATATAACTAAAGAAGGCCTCTCTAATTATCTTGTAAAAATACCTAATTGCGAATATAAAGATTATTTGCAAAAAATTATTAGTTGAAAAACTATCCTATACAATTATCTGCCTTCATAGCAATAAGAGATGTTGAAAAATACATTGAAGAATGGATTAATTTCTATCTCTTGGTTGGAGTTCAACATTTTGCAATTTATGATTATGGGAGTAAGGATAATACCCCCGAATTAATTCAGCCCTACATTAAGAAGGGGATTGTAGATTATAGATATTTTACCCCCAAATACATTTCTGAATTTAAGCACATAGAGAGGTGGTTTGAAGTCTTAAGCTTAACTCATCGCCTAGACGTCCTTAATGAGTATAAAAGCGTTTGCAAGTGGATGTGCTTTTTTGACATTGATGAATTCACTTTCCCTCTTGATGAAAATAAGAGTTTATTAGATATTTTGCAAAAATACGAAGAATTCGCTGCTCTTCATGTTAACTGGGTAATGTTTGGTGATTCCGGAAAAGAGAAATACAAAAATGACTATGTTATAAACAGATTTAACAAAAGAGCGTCCCTCAACCAGAAAGAGAATGAACACTGTAAAGTTATATGTCGCCCTGATCATGTTGATTTTCTTAAGTCATCGGATTCAGTTAATCCTCACTACTTTGCTTATAAGGAGGGATTGCAAGGAGTAAATGAGCATAAGGAGGGCGTGGGGATGGCTAGAGAGGTGGGGGAGGAGTTCTACCAGAATCATCAGGCTTTTTCCCCTAGTCCTGAAAATAGAAAAATTATTAGATGTAATCATTATCATTTTAAGTCTTCAGAGGAGCACGACGATAAAAGAGGGGCTCATATAGAAGGAGGAATACCATATGAAGAGAAAGATGAAGAAATGCGTTTTATCTTCAATCAAGAAGAAGATAATTTGATAAAAAGATATATTCCTTTACTTAACTCTATAAATCTGGATACTTACACCTTATGAAAAACATTTTTCTAATTGGAGCCACAGGGTACATAGGAGAGGTGTTTACTCAACAAATTTATAAAAATAAAGAATTAAATTGCTTTCAAATTCCGCACTGGAAATTGTACAAAGATTCCAAAGAGGAAGGCTACTTCCACGATTACGAAAAGCTTTACGAATTAATAGATAAGTTTAGCCCCGATTTAGTTATCAATGCGGCAGGGTATGTAGGGAAGCCTAACGTAGACGCTTGCGAAGATAATAAAGATGCGGCTTACGAGGGAAACGTAGAGTTCCCTACTTTTTTAGCAAAATCATGCTTTTTAGCTGGAGTTCCTTTCGCTCATGTTTCCTCTGGCTGCATTTACGGAGGATATAAGGAGGACGGCTCCGGATACACTGAAGAAGAGGAGCCAAATTTTGATTTCTCTAACGGAAGCTACTACAGCGGGACAAAAGCTCTAGCGGAGAACAGAATTATAAATACATGTGATGATTTTTACATATGGAGATTAAGAATTCCATTCGATAAATTTCATAGCGGTAGGAATTATATATCCAAGATGATGACTTATGATAAGTTGCTAGACGCTACTAATTCTATGACCCATAGGTATGAATTTGTAGATACCTGCTTAGACTTATGGTTAAATAAAGAAGATTATGGAATTTATAATATAGTCAATACTGGGTCTATAACGACCAGACAGGTCGTCAAGCTCATGAAAAAATATTTAAAATTAGATAAAGATTTTAAATTTTGGAAAAATGATGAAGAATTTTATGGTTTTGGAGCGAAGGCTCCAAGGTCTAATTGTGTTCTCGATAATTCCAAACTTACAAGAACTGGTTTAAAAATTAGAGACACTGAAGAGGCTATAATTGAATCCTTAAAGTATTGGACGGAGTTAAAGTAATGATACCCTTATTTAAAGTGTTTATGGCTGATGGAGCTAAAGCCGCCGTAGCGGACGTATTGGACAGCGGCTTTATCGGACAGGGGCCTAAAGTTGAAGAATTTGAGGTCGAGCTGAAAAATCTCCTAGAAAATGATTATGTAGCTACAACCAATGCGGCGACTTCAGCAGAACATCTAGCTCTGCATTTAATTAAAGGGAAAATCGTTAAAGACGGGGACGAAGTTTTAACAACGCCCCTCACGTGCACGGCAACCAATTGGCCCATTCTAGCGAATAATTTGAAAATCAAGTGGGTAGACGTTGATGAGAAAAATCTTAATATGGATTTAGACGATTTAGAAAGAAAAATCTCTCCGACCACTAAGGTGATATTCATAGTCCATTGGGGCGGGTATCCGGTAGACTTAGATAGAATAAAAAATATTGTTGATAAAACTGAAAACTTATATGGATTTAGGCCTGTAGTGATCGAGGATTGCGCTCACGCCCTTGGAAGTCGTTATAAAGGAAAACCTATAGGGAGCCACGGAAACTTCTGTACGTTTAGCTTTCAGGCTATTAAGCATATGACTACTGGTGACGGTGGGGCATTAGTAAGTCCTAATTGCGAATACTACAAAAGATCAAAATTGCTTAGATGGTATGGGATAGACAGGGATAGTAATAAAAAGGATTTTAGATGTGAGGCTGATATAGCTGAGTGGGGATTTAAATTTCATATGAATGATATTGCCGCCGCTATCGGGTTAGAGAACATTAAGTATATAGACGATATTCTTAAAACTCATAAAGATAACGCCGCCTACTATGATGAAGAATTAAAAGACATAGAAGGAGTTAATCTATTAGAGAGGAATCCGGACGCTGAGTCTTCATTTTGGATTTATAGTTTTTTAGTAGATCGCAAGGACGACTTCATGAATCATATGAAGAATTGTGAAGTTATGGTAAGTCAAGTGCATGAAAGAAACGACATCCATTCATGCGTCAAAGAGTTTAAGTCTCACTTGCCTTCGCTGGACAAGATTACTCCTAGATTAATTTCTATACCTGTCGGATGGTGGGTAACTAAAGAAGGTAGGGAGCATATAGTATCGAGTATTAAGGAAGGGTGGTGAGATGAAAGCTTACTCTAAGTGTCCTCATAGATCACCGATAGCTGTTTCTGATTTTGTAAAAGATATAATCAAAGATAAGAGAGTCTGCGAGCTTGGGTGTGCGGAGGGCGATAATATGGTTTTTATGGCTCGATACGCGAAAGAGGTAATAGGACTAGAGTATGATGACTCTCGTTTAAGAGTTGCTGTAGAAAGAGGGTTAAACGTTATTAAAGGAGACTATTACAAAGACAAGCTTCCCCCTGCAGATGTTTATTATTTTTGGCCTAATGACGGAGTTAAGGATAACGAGTTTTTAGTTGACAAGATTTACTCTAATGACCAATTTCATGGCACTATTATAGTTGCGGGAGATACTGGATTCCCGCCTGAACCTCCAGTAGTAAAAAGATGTGCCGAAAAATGGGGCGGAGCTATAGAGGAAGTTAAGTTTAACGAAGGCAATGAAGACCGTCAAAGCGGAGCGTTTATTTTAGCTGTAATTATGAAATGAAGAACATATGTCTTACTTTCGATGACGGGTTAAAGTCTCATTACGAGTTTGTTAGACCCTTGCTAAAAAATAACGGACTCAAGGGAACGTTCTTCATTTGCACTGTTAATCCGTGGGGAGGACATCCTCTTCGTGAGGAGCTAATGAGTATAGGGGAGCTTAAGCAGATGCAGTTAGATGGCTTTGAATTAGGAAACCATACTCATTCACATTTAAATTTAACAACTTTGAAAGATGAGCGCGTTACAAGTGAAATTTGTAAGGTAAATGATTTTTTTAAAAAACATAGTTTAAATTTGCCTACTTCTTTTTGTTATCCCGGATATCACGCATCTATCAAAGTATCCAAAATATTAAAAAAATTAAATTTTACCCATGCTAGAACGGGTTACGTATACGATCATCATCCTTGGGAGCGCTCAAAAGAGGTAGAAAGGCCGAAGGTATCATACCACCCCTTGAGCAGTGATAGCTCTCTTTTAATAAAGTCAACAGGGATAGTAAACGACATTTACAAATTTGAAGATTTTAAAAAAGACGTAGAAGAAGCTCCAGACGATAGCTATTGTGTTTTTACGTTTCATGGATTCAAATCGAAAGATGGAGCGGACGAGCTTATAAAAATCGTAAACTATATAAAAGAAAACGATTTCCCCACTTTCAACCTAAGCGAGCTTCCAGCAGAAACCAGCTATGAGTAATTGCGCTTTAGTTTTATCTGCACCTCGCAGCGGCTCTTCCTTTATAACGAATGTAATTAAAGAGAGTGGATATTCTACCGGGAAAAATGAGACTCAAGTAAAAGACTCTTTTAATGAGGAAGGGTATTTCGAAAACGCTTCAATCCTTCGTTTTAATGAAAAAGTATTAACCTCGATAGGAAGCAGTATATTTACTTCTTGCGATTTAACTCACGATCAAGAATCAGACTCTATGAAATATAGAGAAGAGTTAATTAAAATTATCTCCTATGAATACTCTGATCCATTTGTGATAAAAGACCCACGAATAATTCTATTAAGAAAGTTGTATAACGAGGTCTTTAAAGAGCTAGATATCCCAGTTAAAGTGGTAGCGCTTTTTAGAAAAGCAGAAAATTGCGCGGCCTCCCTGAGTAGACTAAGTGGGCGAGCCGGAGAGGAGACTATGCTATGCGTTAATTATTATCATAATTTTTTAAAAAATCTAGAAGACTCCGATTCAATTATAAAAATAAATTTAGAAGATATCCTTAATGATCTTAGCGGCCTTAAATGCTTGATCTCTTTCTTAGGAAGCGAATACAAGGAGTCCATTCCATTATTATTGAAAACAGGGCTGCTGCATTACAAATGAGAATAGCATATATAATATCTCTCTTTTTTGGACCTAGGCGCGTGCAGTCTGAGGCTTATAGCAAAGATAGATTAGCGTATTTAAGTAAGCATTTAGATCAGCTTAAAAAGCTGAATCATAACGTCTCGAAAGTCATCTTCGTCATTAACGAACACGATCATCGCTCTGGCAGAATAGAGACCGAGAGAGCCTCTGAAATGATTTCTAATTTTAAAGACATCAGCTCCTCGGTGATAATACGAGAGAACGAGGGATATTCATATGCGGCTTGGGATGCAGGACTTAAAAAACACAGTAAAGACTTTGATTATTGCCTTCTGGTAGAAGACGATTACGCGCCGGTAGCAAATAATTTTGACGAAAAGTTTAGAGAGTATTTCGATAAAGACGATAAGTTAGGGTATGTTTGTCAATTATGGTGGAACCACGGAGGATGCACTGATTTTCACGCGGGCATTTCCAACGGTCTAATTAAAACGAGCGCGTATTTGTCTACGGAAGGATTTGAGCTGACCAACTTCGGAAGTAAAGACTCTTATAATCGAGGAATTGAAAATCAAAAGTTTTTCCTCAACTCGTTAATAAAAAAAGGATACACGGCTAGGGATATAGGCGATAAATACAGAAACTATTTTCTTAATCATCGATCTGAATTAAAACTGTACGGTAATAAAGATGGTGAAGATTTAATTCTACCAATACACGAAAATGCTAAATGGATATAAAGTTTGCTAAAGTAAAAGTGGAGGATTGTGATTTTATTTTGAAAATTCGCAACGATGACTCTACTCGAAGTTTTTTACACAACTCCCGGAAGTTCTCTAAGTCTCAATTCACTAAGTGGTTTTCTAGGGAAAATCCAGAATGGTTAAAAATCATTTATCAAGATAAGGAGGTGGGGTATGTCCGGACAGTTTCTAATTACCCCGACATTGAGATAGGAATGGATATATGCCCCAGTCATCGAGGTAAGGGATACGCAAAGGCTGCGTACGAAAAGCTATTGGAAAGATTAAGGTTTAAGCTTTACCGCAAGGCTACGCTAAGAGTCCTAAGGGTCAATGTCGTAGCTTTCAATCTTTACAAGAGGCTAGGCTTTGAGGTGAAAGAGGAAACGGAAAACGATTTGTACATGGAGCTTGCACTGAATGAGTTTCGCGGAAAAGCGGCTAAAGTTATATGTACTTGGTACGGCGGAAGAAGGGGCGCGTTCAGAGGCGAAGGCTGGACACCTCATCACAACTTAGAGATGCTTAAATATTGGTGGAAAACAGAAAAGCAAATTGATTACGGTTATCCTATGGATATTTTCATTATAAATAACATTTTTGATGGAAACCCTTCCTGTGCAAATTTCATAAATTCCCTAGATGAGACTCTTACAAAAAACGGGAGAATCAGAGTCCTTGAGAGGGAGAATATAGGGGCTTCCTTTGGTGCTTTTGATTTTGCTTTTAATAATTTTAAAAATGATTACGACTATTGGTTTTTTCTAGAAGATGACCATATAATTTTAAAAAATGGGATAATGAGCGATGCTGTAGAAAGATTTAGGAGGCTTGACTCAGAGATAGGCTTTTACGGCGTCGTGGGGTGTCAGGAGAGCCATTGTAATGGGGGGTGTGGTGTGACTACTCGATCCGTCTTAGAAGCGGTTCAGAACGTAAATTATTCGGAGCCATTAAAGAGGGGAGCTCTTCCTTTTCATTTTTCGAGCGGAATAAGCTTGGATCATGAGCGAAGGGGGGAGATTCCTTTTACCAATATAATAAAAAAGGAATTAAACTTAGAACTCTATTGCTCTCGCAGAGAAGGCATCGTATTGTCATGGAAACAGTACAAACACAGAGGGATCGACTTCCCGTCTCGAGTAGTATTACATGATCAAAGACCTAAAAATTGAAATTCTGTTATTTTATTATGATAGACCCAAAATGGCATCTAATTTTGCGATAGCTAGCGTCTTCGAGTCTCATTATACAAATTGGGAATTGACGTTGATTGATGACAGTTCGAATCAAGATGGAGAAAAAATAGTTAAAGAATTTAAAGAGAAAAACCCCCATTATAATGGAAGAGGCAAAGTCAAGGTGATAGCCACCGGAGACTCTTTAGAAGAAAAGGAAAAAAGAGGAGGCTCTCTTTTTGGCAGCTTTGCGAATACCGCCATAGAGAAGCACTCAAACGCAGACATCTGCCTAATGCTGTGCGACGACGACGCTCTTCATAAAAATTATTTAAAAGAATTAAATTCGTATTATTTGGAAAATTCGGAGGTGATTTACTCTTACTGTCGAGTCGCAATCTATAACCCATTGGATCATGAAAATATTTTTGAATTGCAAAAAATACATCTACTTGACGAGCCTAGTGAGCACCCTCTTAATGCGTCAGGCTCGATTCCAAACGCTTGTTGTCTAGTGGACGCCTCTCAGGTGTCGTGGAGAAGAGACAGCTTCCTGAAAGATAAAATCTTTTTCGATTTTCCTTTAACCAGCAATTTAGATGCCGACCTTTACCAAAAGATGTCTGATAAATGGGGCGACTGTAAGGAAAATAAAATACTGGGTCAATACAAGGCCGTTTTTACAGATCAATTAGGAAGCAGGGACCAAATTTATAAAATCTTAGAAACATAAAACCAGAAATGAACATTTTAGTAACAGGCGGATGCGGCTTTATTGGCTCTAACTTTATAGAGCATATAATAAATAAAAAAGGAGTAAGTAAGATAGTAAATGCAGACTGCTTATCTTATGCCTCCTCCCTAGATAATACAAAAAGTTTTTGTACCAACCCCAAATACCTTTTAGAAAAATATAGCATTTCTAACTACGACAAAGTTTACGACTCGTTTTATAAACATGACATTACTCACGTCGTTCATTTAGCAGCGGAGTCTCATGTGGACAACTCCATAAAAGGGTCAAAAGAATTTGTGGAGTCTAACATCGTGGGGACTCACGCCCTTCTGGAGGCTGCTAAAAAATTCAAAGCCAGATTTCATCACGTTTCAACTGACGAAGTATACGGGGAGGCTGGAGAGGGGGAACGGTTCACGGAAGAGACTGCTTATGATCCTCGTAACCCTTATTCAGCAACTAAAGCTTCCTCGGATTTTTTAGTAAGAGCTTACGTTAACACTCACAAGCTCAAAGCGACCATCTCTAACTGCTCTAATAATTACGGCCCCAACCAGCACGAAGAGAAACTGATTCCGACTATTATTCGCAAGCTTCAGAATAACGAATTGATTCCAGTTTATGGAACGGGAACTAATGTAAGAGATTGGATTTATGTAAAAGATCACTGCAAGGCGATTTGGAAAGTTTTAACCAAGGGGAAGGTGGGAGAGACGTATTTAGTGGGGGCTGATTGTGAAATGAGTAACCTGCAAGTGGTAATAAGGATATGTGAAGCTTTAGGTAAAAGTCACGCTTCAGCAGTTAGGTTTGTGGCGGATAGAGCGGGCCACGATTATCGTTACGCCATTGACGCTTCCAAAATAAAAAAAGATTTAAAATGGGAACCTCAAACCAGCTTTAACGACGGCTTGACTCTTACTTTAAAACATTATTCCGGAAAATTTAGCTCTTAAGTGTAATATAAGCTGATGAGAAAAAAAACTGCAAGCTCTAAACGGGCTTCGATGAGCGAGTCTTCCGACTCGAAAACTTCCATTAAAATCAGAGGGGGGAGCGACGTAGCTAAGGGCTTGAATAACAATCACGAGAAGACTACCGTCGAAAACCCAATCAAAAGACAAATTAAGCTTAATCAATTTTCGTGGACGCAAAAGCAAAAAGACTTTTTTAAAATAGCTCTAAATCCTAATACTAAAATAGTTTTTGTTAATGGCCCAGCAGGAACCTCTAAGACTCTCCTCTCCGTCTATTGCGGCCTTCAGCTTTTGAATATGAAAGCTACTTCGGACATTATGTATTTGAGATCAGCAGTGGAAAGCTCAGAATCTAAACTAGGTTTTCTTCCGGGAACTGCGGACGACAAATTAAAATTTTATAATTTACCATTTTTAGATAAGTTAGATGAATTGCTAATTAACTTTAAGCCAGAAAAGCTAGAAGAAGAGGGCAGAGTCTCTATGTTTCCAGTAAACTTCGCTAGAGGGATGAATTGGAAAAATAAATGTATAATTTTAGACGAGGCTCAAAATTCTACCATTAAAGAAATTACCACTGTACTGACAAGGCTTGGAGAAAATAGTAGATGCTTTGTGTTAGCCGACCCCGCGCAAACAGACTTAAGAAATGGAGGGGGCGGCGGCTTTCAGAAAATGTTTAAATTATTCTCTGATGAAGAGAGCTCAGAAAATGGCGTTTACAATTTCGAATTTACTGAAGAAGACATCATGAGGTCAGAGCTCGTCAAGTTTTTGGTGAAAAAGTTAAAGAGTCTGCCTTGAAGCTTTTTCTACGTTATCCAAAGACTCTTTGGCTAATTTGTTAATCATAGCTGCTCCTTGTGCGACATCGGGATCGCTATGCTTGCAGAAGGGATAAGAAATTTCTAAAATTTCTTTTAATTTATTAATGTTTTGGTGTAAATATTTATTTGATGTTTTCATGTTTTTGTTATAATATAACGAATATTGCTAAATTATGAAACTATATTGTTCATCCTGCGGTACTGATAATACTTACACTATAAGTAAGCCGAACTTTTGTCAAAAGTGCGGGAACTCTTTTTCCCAAGCTAAAGCTTCTGTTGACGCTCGCTTAGGCGAGGCTGTCGAAGATAAACAGCCGGAAAGCGTACCTAATATTAATAAACTTGATTTTGAGATCGAAGGAGTAGAGGGGGTTAAAGGCATTCCCTTAGCGACTCTGGGCCAACTAGCTCCCGACCTCTCTTCTTCCAGCTCTGCAAAAACTGTTAAAAAGAAAGCTCCAAAGATATCCAAAAAGAAGGTCTTAGAGCAGTTCCGAAAAGAGGCGGGCGCTATAAGACCTAATGGCTAAAAAAAAGAAAAAGCTTAAGCCCTCTTTTGAGGATTCTATTTTATTAATAAATAGAGAAATAGAGAAAAGGAAGGGAAGGTGGACTCTTCATTCTCTAAGCTGGCTTGACTTTGATGACGTTTCACAGATAATTAAATTGCACCTTTTTAAAAAATGGCATCTTTACAACTCCGCCTACCCATTGGCTCCGTGGTTAAATCGGATAATAACTAATCAGATAAAGAACATCATAAGGAATAATTACGGTAATTATTCTAAGCCGTGTTCTCGGTGTGCGGCAGCCGAACCGCAGGATAGATGCCTAGTGTACGGAAAGCAAGATAACGTATGTCCCTTAGTTTCCAAATGGGAAAAAACTAAAAAAATTGCTCATGACGTTAAGATAGCCGTGCCCTTAGAAAATCATCTATTTGAAGTTAAAAGCCAGAGCTATGCGGAGGATAATTTTTTTTCTAATGCGGCTAAATTACACTCTAAAATGGAGAGTATTTTAAAGCCTTTGGAATGGAAGGTTTACAAAGCTTTATATATTGATAACCTCTCCGAAGAAGAAGCAGCAAAAACCGTAGGCTATAAAACTTCTGAAAAAGATAGAAAGCCCGGTTACAAACAAATAAAAAATATACAGAAAATAATAATAGCTAAAGTAAAAAAAGTTTTACAAGATAATGAAATAGATATTTTATAATATGAAACCTACCGACCAACATAAGGAATTCATTTGGAAAAAGTTTGAAGAAGGGTGCAGCGACATAAAGCCTTTAACTTCTGCTTTCGTAGACCATTTCTTTAGCGATGAGCCCGAGAATATGAAAGACGGCAGGAGTAAGTACGGTAGACTTGTAAAAGCTGCTTTAGTGGAAAGGGGATTAAAAGCTAAGGCTTCCCATCAATACCAACCAAAAGAAAAAACTAAATTATCTGAAGAGGATGCGGAGTTTATTGATAATCATTATCGTATGATGAGTTTTGTGGAGATAGCTCGTCTACTTTTCGATGATTCCAATCTTTCAAATCTCAGTCCAGAAGCCCGCTCTGTTCAGGAGTATATTCAGTCGCTAAGTCCTGAAGAAGGCTTTCGGGCAGGGGAAATTCCCCAAGAAGAGTATAAGCCGCCTAGGAGTGTAGATCGGGCGATAGCTAAAGTTAATAAATATATCTTAGAGGGTATTGACAGAAGCAAGATTACTGCGGCGAATAAAAAAAATTGCGAGATGTTGATTCGGTATCTGCATACCTTCAGGTTTCTTCATCATATGAATCATTTATCAACAAATGTTGATCGCGAATTATATGAGAGCAGCTTTGTTCGTTATACTCATGACAAACCGGACTTAAGCCACGAAGAGATAGATCAATACATCGTCCTCTCAGGAGAAGCGGTTATAGCCTCTAATATTCAGCGAAGAGTAGAGCACCTTCAGGGGCTTCTTGATGACGCAGCTAACGACAGCGAAGGGAGAAGAATCTCAATGGCTCTTGTCGAGTCTATAAATACAGCTCAAAATGAATACCATCAATCAGTAAATAGGCAACATAAGCTTTTAGACGACCTTAAGGAAAAAAGAAGTTCTAGACTAAAGAATCAGCAAAAAGATAACGCAAGCATTTTAAACTTAGTAGAGATATGGAGAGATGAAGAGGGCAGGAAGAAAATGATAGCTTTAGCCGAGATGAGAAAAGACGTTCTATCTGAAGAGATTAATAATATCTCGAATATGGATGAAATCAGAGCGAGAGTATTAGGTTTAACCGAAGAAGAGGTTTTAGAAGGCTAGATATGGTATCTAAATGTAAAGCTTGCGAAAAAGAGTTTGAAACGGAGCGCCAGTTACACGCTCACCTTAAAGCTCATAAGCTTCGCGTGGCGGCGTATTATCAAAAATATTTTCCTCGTTACGATCTCCATGATCAAAAGATTATAAAATTTAAATCTAAAGATTATTATTTTTCTAATGATTTTAATACAAGAGCAAATCAATTGAAATGGTTAAAAAGACAGCCACTCGATAAAGCTAAAGAGTATTTAGAGATTCTTCTCTGCAAGAGGAAAAGGGAAAAGGAGTTAATATATTCTCCGTGTCAAATTGAATTGAGAACGGTAGCTATTCCTTCGATAGTGACTTTCGAACAATATTTTGATGATTATTATGAGTTGTGTTTAAGATTAGGCTTGAAAAATAAATATAAAAAAATTAAAAATATAGAAGTAAAAGGAGAGCTTAATAAGGGGCACAAGGTGTTAATAGACTCAAGAGAAAAAGAGCCATTGAAATTTAATATCCCCTCCGAAGTATACGGTCTTAAATTTGGAGATTACACCCTTAACGATAAGGAGATGACTTGTAATTGCTATATAGAAAGGAAATCGTTAGCTGATTTCATTTCGACTCTAAGTACCTTGAACTACGAAAGGTTTTGTCGCGAAATTGAAAGAGCCGCAGAGCAAAACGCTAACTTAATTATCTTAGTTGAAGACACTCTATCTCAGGCGTTAAGTTTCCCCTTCCTGCCTCATATTTCAAAAAAAATAAAAGCCACTCCGGAGTTTATATTTCACAACGTGAGGCGAATTATACAAAAATATGACCACGCCCAATTTCTTTTTGTTAAGGGGAGAAAGGAAGCGGTAAGGGTGAGCGAGAAAATATTCTTATCTAATTGTGTTTATAAAAATATAGACCTCCAGTTAGCGTACGATAGAAAGATTTTGTAAAGATGTGGTACGCTCCCGACAAATATAAAAGTAGCATTAGTAACACCAATAAAGAGCTGTTAAAGCTTGACGGTTATTTAGAAGATAAAGAAGCTCGTCTGTCCTTGGCTCGCTTTCTAAATTCGAACGTGGGATTTACTACGGAGTTAATATCGGGAATAAAATTAGCTCCTTATCAGGAAATTACCCTCAAGGGGTTCATGACTCGAAATTTTTCCATGTGCGTGTGGGGGCGTGGCTGCGGTAAGACTTTTATAGCTTCTGTTTTTTGCTTCTTGCAATGCATATTTAACCCCGGGACTAAAATTTTAATAGCTGGCCCCACTTTTCGTACAGCTCGCTTTATATTTAACAATTTGGAGAAAATCGTCAAGACTAGGGGAGCCGAGCTTCTCCAACAAGCTTTTTGCAAGCGCCCTTCGAAGAGAAATGATCAATACGAATGGGAGGTGAACGGCGGGAGCATTACAGCGATACCTTTAAGTGGGGAAAAAATTCGAGGCTTTAGAGCTAACATACTTGTGCTGGACGAGTACCTATTGTTACCGGAGGAGATAATCCAAACGGTATTAATGCCCTTCTTGGTCGCTCCCCAGAACATGAAGGAGAGGATCGAAATTAGAGAAATGGAGGATAAATTCATTAACTCTGGAAAAATGAAAGAAGAGGACCGAATGGTTTTTGAAAACTCTTCAAAAATGATTGCCCTTTCTTCAGCCTCTTATACTTTTGAAAATTTATATAAGACTTATAAAGAATGGATGGTTAAGATTTATGATAACGAGAACTATAATGCGAAATATTTTATATCTCAATTAGGGTACGAAGCCCTTCCTCCTGAAATGATTGATAAAACTATCATTGAAGAAGCTCAAGGCGGCGGCCAGTCCCACTCTTCATTTTTGCGAGAGTATTGCGCTCAATTTACAGACGGAAGTGATAGCTATTTTAGTGCAAAGAAAATGCACGAATGTACTATTCCAGACGGAGAAGAGCCCACGACTTTAGTTAAAGGAGGAAAGGGAAAAAAATACATGATTGGTATTGACCCCAGTTTTAGTAATAGCCCCGCGTCTGATTACTTTGCCATTTCTCTTCTAGAAATTGATGAAGAAAGAAAAGAAGGAACTTTAGTGCACAATTATGCTGTGGCAGGGGGCGATTTAAAAGACCACATAAATTATTTCTTTTACATACTAACAAGTTTCGATGTAGAAATGATTTGCATTGATAACGCGGGGTATCAATTTTTAGATAGCTGCAATGAGTCAGAGAACTTTGTCAACGCCGGAATTAATCTTAAGTTCATAGAGTTTGACTCCGTAAAAGAGGGAATCGACTACACTAAAGAGATAAGAAAATGTAAAACCTCTTATAATAAGAGCAATTATAGAATTTGTTTTAAACAAAATTTTACAAGCGAGTTTATACGAAAAGCTAATGAACACCTTCAGGCTTGCATCGACTATAAGCATATTTGGTTTGCCTCAAGAACTACCGCTAACGGTTCAGCGTTTGATAAACAAAACAATACTTTAATTAACTTAAAGTTCACCGGAGCAGAAACTGTAAGCGACTTAATTGAGACTCAAGATGCTCTAGTTTACCAAACTAAGAGGCAGTGCGCTCTAATTGAGGTCAAAAGCACAGCTAAAGGAACTCAAACCTTCGACCTTCCGCAGCACCTCAAAAGAAGCACTTCTGCTAATCGGGCGAGGCGAGATAACTATACAGCTTTAATGCTGGCGAATTGGGCGTTAAAATGCTACTTTGACTTACGGCAAAAGAAGGACGACTTTTCTACTACTTTTTTGCCTAGAATGGTTTAAAAAAGTGTAATGATCATTAATTATGAGGGCTAAAGCAAATACGCAGGGGAAAAAGGAAGTGGCTAAAGCATCTACAGCCAAAAGCGCAGACATCACCCCCTTGATGGCGGCGGCGTCAAATCTTTCTACGCAACGAACGTCTACTCGACGTAATAGAGCTGCTGATATTGAGCGCACTGATAAATATAAAAATATTGACGACGGCTTAATCCCTTGGAGATATTCCGCTATCTATGGGGGAGACAAGGACATTACCGTCAGAGACGCTGTAATTTTATGTCAAAAAGCTTATTATAATTTTGCTCAGTTTAGAAACGTTATCGACCTAATGACTGAGTTCTCTTGCGGCTCCTTATTCTTCAAGGGAGGGAGCAAGAAGTCGAGGGACTTTTTCGAAGCGTTTTTTAATAAAATAAATGTATGGGGAATTCAGGATCAGTTTTTTAGAGAGTACTATCGTTCGGGTAACGTATTTTTATATCGATTTGATGGGAAAGTGAAAAAAGAAGATATTAAAAAAATGACTCAAGTTTTTGGGGCTTCTCCTTCAGCTCAGGCTCTCACGGATGAGCTAACTCTCCCTTTAAAGTACGTCCTTTTAAATCCCGCTGACATCAGGCTTACTGGAAATTTAAGCTTTTACAATCCTGTTTATTATAAAAATCTCTCAGGATACGAAGTGAATAGGCTACGGAACCCCGTTTCAGCGGAAGATTTTACAATTTTCGATTCTCTTCCTGAAGAAATTCAGAAACAAATTCAGGATATAAACGTTAGCTCTTCCCAAGGACTTAAGATTCCTTTAGATATGGACAGAGTGATGACTGTTTTTTATAAAAAACAAGATTACGAACCTTATGGTGTTCCTATGGGTTATCCAGTTTTAGAGGATATCAACGCGAAGAGCGAGCTTAAAAAAATGGACATGGCAATCGCTCGCACTATGCAGCAAGCGATTCTATTAGTCACTATGGGCACGGACCCAGAAAAAGGAGGGATTAACCAAAGGAATCTTGCGGCCATGCAGGAGCTATTTCAAAATCAGTCCGTAGGGAGAGTACTCATCTCTGACTACACGACAAAAGCGGAATTTGTAATCCCTAAGATTTCAGAGCTTTTAGATTCTAAAAAATATGAAATATTTGACCAAGATATTAACTTAGGTCTTAATAACATTTTAGTAGGGGGAGAAAAGTTCGCGAATCAAGAAAGTAAGATACAGGTGTTTCTTGCCCGTTTAGAGCAGGGGCGTCAAGCCTTCTTGCAGAAATTTTTAATTCCGGAAATTAAGAAAATCGCTAAGACGATGGGACTCAAGAACTACCCTACTCCTTATTTTCAAGAAATAAGCCTTAAAGACTCAGTGACGAAGGACAGAGTTTATACTCGTTTATATGAGCTAGGAGCTATTACGGCTGATGAATTATTTGACTCTCTTAAAACTAATCGTTTGCCTTACAGGAAAGACTCTCTTGAATCTCAGGAGGACTTTAAGAAAGCTAAAAATGACGGATTCTACGAGCCTATAATGGGCTCAAAAAAGATAACTGAAAATATAAATTTAAAAGAAAAAGTAGACGTCGATAAGAAAGAGAGCCCCCCAAAGAGCGCGGGGAGGCCTGAGGGGACCGAAGGTATTCCTCAAGAAGAGAGGAAATCGACTCCCGTAGGTCAAGGGGAAGCAAGCGTGAAATTTGACTTCGCTCGGCTTAAAGACAATATGATTCTATCTCAGAAATTAACTTCTCTAGCGGAGGCGGAGCTTAGAAAGATTCATAGAGTAAAAAGGCTAAATAAGAAGCAGAAAGAGGTAGCTGCTGAGATTTGCGATATAATCATCTGTAACGAGGAGCCCTCTAGATGGGAAAAAAGCGTGACTTCATACTGCAAAAAGCCGCAAGATAATGATAAAGAAAGAGTCAAGCAGGTTCACGCTATTTGCGCGGAACATAACGTAGACATATATTTAGGCAGTCTTTTATTAGCAAGTAAATTTTAAAAAAATGGAAAACGATAATCTTACCCCACTAGAGACTCCTTCCCCAGAAGAGAGTAAAAAAGAAGAGATAGTAGAGAGTCAAGTCAAGACCCTCTATAACGATCCGGTAGACATCTCCATGCCAGACTTACTTATTCCTCCTCCTCCTGAAAAAGCAAAGAAAAACACAATTCAAGACGCTGCCGCAGTAGCTTTCAAATTTGGATTTATAGGAGCAGGGCAAGGTGGTTCCCGTATAGCCGAGACCTTTCATGACTTAGGCTATAGAAGGATAGGCGTCGTAAACACTGCTCAACAAGATTTAAATACGATTAAGCTAAAAAACAAATTATGCATTGGAGACGGAGGGGCAGGTAAAGACCCTGCTGTAGCTACCAAATGTTTTGAGGACAAAGAGGGGGACGTTTTAGACTTCATGAGGAATAGCTTCGGGGATGAAGTAGATAAAATTTTTGTGTGCGCGGGAGCCGGGGGAGGTACGGGCTCTGGCTCGGTCATCCCTTTAGTTAAATCATCTCAAGAGCTTTTAAAAACGTTAAAAGCTAGAGACACTAAGGTCGGAGTAATCCTTGCTTTACCAAAAAATTCAGAAGGTAAAAGGGTAAACGCTAATGCTTACGGCGTTTTAAAAGAGGCTTATGGATTGGTGGAAAAAGGGATCGTCTCTCCGCTTATTTTAATAGATAATGAAAAAATTGGGACGCTGTATCCAAATTTAGCCGTGTCTCAATTTTGGAAAGCCGCTAATCATAGTATGGCTGGCTTATTTCATTTATTTAATCATACAGCAGCGAAAGATAGCACTTATTCCGCTTTTGATTCTAATGATTACGGCAGTCTCCTTAATTCTGGGCTCATGGTTTTTGGAGCCTCGCCTGTAGATGACTGGAATGATCCTATTGCAATTTCTAGAGCTGTTCGGGAAAATCTTAAGAATAACATTCTAACGGGCGGCGTAGATTTATCTACGGGCAATTGCGCTGCGGCGGTTATGATCGGAGGGACGGAACAACTTAACACAATCCCTCAGTCCAGTTTGGATCAAGCCTTCGATCAGTTATCGAGAATGCTGAAGCCTCATAGTGTAGTCCATAGAGGTATATACAGTGGCGACAAGCCAACGCTTATAGTGTTTAGCGCTGTAGGGGGGCTGGAAAAACCTCAAGTTAAATTGGATGAGCTAGCTCGTCTAGGGGACCTAATTTAGACGCACGACGGAGATGCTTTGCAAAAACTTTTGGATGCAACTGATCCAAAAAGAGCAAGAAGCGAGGCCTAATTTGTCTTGCTTTTTAATAAGACAATAACTATAATAAAAATACTATGGCGACTAATAAAAATAATAGCGTAAAACCCGGCTGGAAAACTACGGAATTCTGGATCACGGTTTGCGTGGCTTTCGGTTCTCTCGCATGGGGAGCAGGAATGGTGGACCCGGAGGGAACTTCAAACGCTGATAAAATCTTTGGATTCGTCTGCAGCGCAGCCGCAGCTTTGGGGTATACCGTCTCTAGGGGGCTAGCCAAGAAAGGCTAATACTATGGCGTGGTTGTCAGCGTTATTTAAAGCTCTGTTGGAATGGCTTTCTTCCGAAGTGAAAAAAGACACTAAGGCGAGCGACGCTGACGCCACGCCACAAGGCCTTAAAGACAAATGGCGTAGACGAATAGAAGAGCAAGAATCTAAATCAAAACAAAAAGATGAAGAAGATACTCCCACTAATAATTAGTTGCTTGCTACTTTTAGGATGTGGCTCTACTCGTGTCGTTTTCGTTGACACGCAATCAAATCTAATTAGGGTAGGCCCCGACTTCCCAGCCGGGAAAGTTTACGTTCTTAAAGACGGAGAATGGATTTTGTCGAAGAACAAGGTAAAGCTTCCTGAAGGATGGTACGCTGGCGGCCTTCCTCAAGACTAGCTATGAGTCGTATTCATTCCTTTAATGATTATAAAGTCGAAATAGCCGAAACCCTTAACGAGAAAGAGCGTTGGGAGAATAACGCTTGGGGAAGCTATGATAAGACTTTTAAAATAATCGAAGGGGCGTCTTCTGGGAAATTAAACTTAAACGAGCAGCCGTGCTTCGGGAATCACCGAAGTGGATGGTCTTACGTTTTAGATCAACTAGCACCCCTTCACAATGATGAGGGGGTGTTTTTCGACTCCTTTGTCGAAAGAAATTTTTCATGGAAAAGAGAGATTGAAACTTACGACCAAGATTGGGTAGGCGTATTACACAACCCGCCATTTACCCCGGAATGGTTTTTCGGATTCAACTCTTTAGAGAAAATAATTGTCAAGCCTCAGTTTCAGGAGAGCTTGAAAACGTGCAAGGGCTTCTTCACTCTTTCTACTGACTTAGCTGAATATGTTCAGTCTGAAACCGGGATTCCCACTCATCCCTTAATTCACCCTACGGAGACGCCAGATAAAATTTTTAATTTTCAAAAATTTTTAAAAAATGAAGATAAGAAAATTTTCTTAATAGGATACTGGCTAAGGAATATGCTAAGTCTTTTCCTTTTACCCTTGGATAAGTCTTCAGGTTATCGAAAGATTAGGCTTTTGCCTTACGTAGGAGAGAGTCCAATAAAGACAATTAATTATTTTTTAATTAAACAAAAAGAGATTCACGGGAAAGACGTGCCTGAGAAATATAATGACAATACATACGACTTAACCAGATTAAGCAACGAGGCCTATGATAATATTTTTATAGATAACATTTTATTTTTGGACCTTTATGCTTCTAGCGCTAACAATGGGGTGATTGAGGCTATCGCCAGAGCTACGCCAACTTTAATTAATAAGCTTCCGGCTACTATAGAATACTTCGGCAAAGATTATCCCTTGTTTTTTGATACCCTTGACGAAGCGGCGGCTAAAGCTTTAGATTACGATCTAATTGAGAAAGCCCATCAATATTTGTTAACCTGCGAAACAAGACGGAGGCTTGATGGAAACTATTTCAGGAAGAGTTTAGAGGAAAGCGAAATATACAAATCTTTAAAATGATTATTAGTCATAAACATAGATTTATTTTTGTTCATGCCCCGAAGACGGCTGGGACTAGCATTGTTGACGCTCTTTACCCGTTCTTAGACTTGCAACAGGATATAATTTTAGGTGGTCACCCCAATCACGAGCTCCAAGACGATGAAGAAAAAAAAACTGCAGGGGAGCTTCATAAGCATAGCTCCGCTCTTGAAATAAGAGAGAGATTGGGTGAAGAAATATGGCAAAATTATTACGTATTTAGTTGTGTGCGTAACCCTTACTCTAGACTTGTCTCCCTTTATAACTGGTGGTGCGCGACAGGGGGCACAGATACGAGAGGGAAACAGAAAAGAGTCAAAGGGGTATCTTTTGAAGACTTCTTGCAAAGTAATCGAGCGGGATCACTCGCTCGCCCGCAAGTCCAGATGATTTGCGAATCCCCTAAAAATATTAAAGTTCCATTGGATTTCCGTAACAGGCAATTAGTAGATGGCCTTTTTAAGTTCGAAGAACTAGTCCAATGCTTTAGTTATTTCTGTGGTCTTTTTAACTTACCAAGAATAAAGCTGCTCAAAAAAAACGAAAGTTTACCGGATCAGAAAGATTTTAAATTTCAAGATACTTATAATCAAAATTCTTACAATTATGTCACTCAAAATTTTCAAGATGATTTACGGGCATTTGACTATAATTTCCCAGCGCTAAAGAATAACGATGGAAAGTGTTTCTAATAAATTTTGTCATAAACCGTTTGACCATTTCGAAATTCACCCTAACGGGCAAGCTTCTTTATGTTGCCCTTCGTGGTTAAATTATCATACGCCCCCCATAAATGAAAAATACTCTGTCAAGGAGGCCTTCAACAACGAGGATGTAAAAGAAATAAGGAGAAGTATTTTAGATGGCTCATTTCGTCATTGTAATCATGAATTATGCCCTCACATAAAATCCAATTCGTTACCGACCAGAGACTCAATACAAGACCAGCGTCACCGCGACATTATTGACAATCATACCGTAGATGACCTCTCTCCAATTTTTTATAATTTATGTCATGATAAGTCTTGCAACTTAAGCTGTCCTAGCTGTAGAAAGAAAACTTTTAGTGTTACTTCAGGACCCGCTTACGAGAGAAGCTTGAAAATCCAAGAACAAATAGCGAAAGAAGTTTTCAGTAAGCCTCACGATAGATACTGCTTGATAAACGTTACTGGGTCAGGAGACCCTTTCGGATCAAAAATATTTAGAGATTTTTTATTTAACGTAGATGGCTCTAATTTCCCTAAAGTGCTTTTTAATCTTCAGACAAATGGAGTCTTGTTTAACCAGAAAACTTGGGGAAAAATGTTGAAAATACAGAAAAACGTTAATACGGTCATCGTCTCCATAGACGCGTCCACTGAAGATACGTACAAAATTACGCGCAGGGGAGGGCACTGGGGGAAACTTCAGGAAAATTTAATCTTCCTCTCTTCGTTAAGAAGACAAAAAATGATAAACGAATTAAGATTGGATTTTGTCGTTCAGGAAGTCAACTACAAAGAGATGATTGACTTCGTTAAGTTGGGAAAAAGGTTAGGGGTGGATAAAGTTTATTTTTCTAAAATAATTAACTGGGGTACGTTTTCGCCAGAAGGGTTTGGGAGTGTCGCTGTGTGGCGAGAGGATCATCCGGAGCGTGACGAGTTTCTTAATCTTTTAAAAAACCCAATATTCGATGATCCTATAGTTGATTTAGGTAATGTTACGGAACATAAAAGATATGGAAAATAGACGAGATATAGAAAAAACCCTAGGCCACCGATGGAGTCATTGGGAGACGGGCTTAATTATAGATAAACTCGTGCAGGAACACAAACCTCAAACCTTTGTAGAGCTAGGCTCGCTGGGTAGTTTTCTTCCTGAGCTTTTAGCTAGGGTATATAAAGATTTAAAAATTATAGCTGTTGATGTTCAATTCCAAAGACCCCTTCTTTGGAAGCGCTACAAAAATATTTTTCAAATTAATAATTGGACGGTAAACGCCTCTCGTCTTTTCGATGATGAATCAATAGACTTTGTTTATGTAGACGCGGATCATAGCTACAAAGGTTGCATGGCTGATCTAGAGGCTTGGTATCCGAAGCTCAAAAAAGGCGGGATATTATCTGGCCATGATTACGGCGAACACCCCGATAAACCAGAGCCAGATTTTCCCGGAGTAACGAGGGCGGTTGACGAGTTTTTCGACGCCCAAAGCGTTGAACTACACCAAGAGAATTACATGAACTTTTGGGGCGTCAAATGAATATCAAAACAATAGATTACTCCTACAAAAACGATAAGGGACACAAGGTTTATGAGTTTTACCCTGAGAGAAAATTCGATGGAGAAATTGTGGTATGTCCTTGGTTTGGAGAAATAAAAAACCATTCAATGTTACCTGCCATCTTTGCCATATGTGATCAATCTAATATTAAATTATCAGTTTTATCTACAGAGGATAATATTCCACTTTTTAGTTTTTATTCTCACGCCGTTATATCCGTGACAAGCGAGGCGGTTGGAGTAGACACCACATGGAACGAGGCTGTCCAGAAGGCAAAGTACCTAGAAAAACATACAAATCAATGTTACGCTGGATCACATCATTCCGTTAAAGTAAAAGGTTGGGATTTACACTGGAGTAAGTACTGTAAAGAGGTGGGCCACAAGTATTATACACTCAGTTGTATACCTAAAATAGAACACGCCAACCTATTCTTAAGTGTTTTAAAAAATTATACAGACCATCAAACCGAACTTCCCTTTTGCGATAGTTTAAATAGGTTTGAAGAAAGTTTTGTCACAGAATTTTACCGAGAGCATCATAAAAAATACAATATCTATTTTCTCGAAAATCAAATAAAGAGCTATGAATCATTAGTCAATGATCTAAATATAGATGATTCACCTAAAATTTTTGCTTATATAAAAAATGATAAGCATCAAGGCAGGAGGAAGCTAGAGGAAGGTGAATGTTACAGACTAGGCGCAGCGAGTTGTCGAAGAAGGGCTGGCATGGAGTACATATTATCTGATATAATGGGCGAAGCACTAATAGAAGTCCACGAAGAGGTCGGCGCGAATAAAATATATAATTTTAATTTTAATAAATTCAAAAATAATAAAGAGAGTTCAGGATGGTGGCCGTTTCAAAGCTATATTGGTTTTAGGGGCTCCTTGAATTCCAGACTTAGAAGTTCTTTAACATCTATACAGACACTCCTTTCTCTTAATAACGGGTTTTCTTACGTGTCCCAAGCCGGGGCTTCTAGCGCTTTATATTTTGCACCAGTAAATATACTTTATGCAGAGCACCAACACTGGGCTCATTACAACCTTGAAGATGGTTGTGAGTTTAGAAAGAGGCCGCAGCAAGATATTTTTAACAATCCAGCCGTTTATGATGCCAATGACCAGCGGCCTATTGATAAATTGGTTGATAAAGATATTTCTAATGAAGAATTATTTAGAAAAACAGAAGAATATATAAAACAATCTAGGGATAAAGATTATTTTAAGTCTTTATTTTTAAATTATTTAAATGGATAACAAATATTTAATTTTTGGACAAGCAAGGAGCGGCACGACTTCTTTGTCGGCGTGCTTTAATGTTGATGGCGTAAAAGTCGCGCAAGAACCTACCTGCATACAAACTGGGGATAAATATTTAATTGAAGAAGAGATTAAAAAATTTAATTTCCATACTGATTTCCCGGAAGATTACGATTGTTCGCTCGAAGAATTTCCATTACCCCAGTATCATAATCCTTGGGATTTATCTTTAAAAGATAAAAAAGTGTGTTACCAATTTTTAAATTCTATTTACGCTAGATTTGATGGAATAAAACACATATGGGGAAATAACTGTTTTAAAACTAATTATAATATAATTGATTACGCTAAAGAAAAAAGCGTTTCGATTATCTTTATGTATAGAAAAAATCAATTCGATTTTGTTAAATCTGCTCACATATCAGTAGGCACTAAAGTGTCTCAATTAACGATAGAGGGAATAAGTAAAGAAGCCATAAGTAAAGTAAAGAGTAGAATAAGCAAGGCAGATATAAAACCAATTAACGTTAAGCACTCTTTAAATAGAATACGAAGATCAACCAGAGCGCTGAAACTTTTTTGGGAAGAAGTAAAAAAAACAAATTGCTATTTACTAGCGTATGAAGATTTATATTTAAGTTCAAACCAAGAGAAAGAATTCGAAAAAGTATGTAGGTTTTTAAATTTAAATGACAGCCAAATAAACAAAGAGGTTTTTAAAAAAATAATTTTAAACAAGGACGTAAAACAAACAGATGGAGCTATGTCGATGAAGATACCAAACATAGATGAATATAATCAAGCAGCCGACGCTCATAGAAATTTTTGCAATTTTACTTTAAAATGAAAACTGGAATATTATATACAATTTTCAAGAACGAGAGGGAGCCCCATAAAGAAAAAAACTTTACAGAAAACTTATTAATGAGTATTGCCAGCGTGAGGAGATTTAATGATTTGCCCATTACTGTAATAACAGATCGTGACGACTTAGAGTTAGAGTTCAATAATTTACAGATAAAAAAAATTAAATTTGAAGATTACTCCATAGAACATAAAATAAATAACCAGCGACTAACTATTCGCAAGCTACAGATTTTCAAAAATCATCTACCTTATGAAATGACTATATTTTCAGATGCTGATATTTTGTTTTTAGACAATCCGGAAAAAATTATAGATGAAAAATTTGACCTTTCTATAGCTAGAGATTGTCACTTTCAGGGGCCTCCAAGGCTCGGTCACATGTTAAATACGGGATTGTTCGCAGTTAAAAATGACCGCCCGTTTAAGAGCGTAGTTGAAAAAGCTTGCGACATTTTGCATCATAGAGATAGTTATCCAGAAATTCCAAAAAAAATAGACCCTGTAGGTGATCAGTATTTTATACATGTAGCTTTAGATTACGTTTATGATATCGACATAAAAATACTCCCCGCGCAATGGAACGTTAGAGCGCCGCTTATTAATGAAGTAAAAAACCCCAAGGTAATCCACTGTAAAAACTTATCTTTAAAAAGAAAATTTATTTGTTGACCTTTCCCTATATATTGTGTATTATATCAATCAACCATTAACAATGAAAACATTAACCATGTCATTGATCGTCGGAGCATTTTTCGTATTTTTTACGGGATGTGCTGTTACTAACAAACTCCCCTCCATTACCGTTGGCGGAAAAGCAAATAAAGATGCAGCCCTTGACGCTCATCTGAACAAGGATGGAATTGGGCTTACATTGCCTTTGGTAAATGTAAGTGTTCCTTTTCCGGACGTTACTGTAGAAAAAGACTAATAAGAAGAAGTACTTTCTTTAAAAAGGCAAGCCGCACCTTCGGGTGCGGTTTTTTATTTTTTTAAAATATTTTAAAAATATTTAAAATTTTAAATGCATTTTATTAATTTATGTGTATTATTTAATACGTATATGGATAAGTTCGAGTTTGAAATCGATAATGAGATTAAGTCTGCTCCAGCGAGTAGGTTTAATTCGGAAATTCAGAGTCAGCAGGAAGCTATAAGTTTTTCCGTTAAAGTTACTGAGGCGTTACGAGACAAACGAAAACATCACAACCATCGCCAAGAGGGAAAAGTTTCCCTATCGCAGCTTAAGGAGGTTTACCGGAAAGCGGCAAAATGTTTTAATGAATCCCTGCGCCCTAATCATAGCCGTGGATGTTGGGCTATGGCTCGCGTTAATATGTTTATTCGTCTTGCTTCCATAGATAATGCAAAAATCGCAGAAGCTTTAAATTCGTCGCTCATAACTTCCCTAGATGAAATGCCTTGTAGTGTTGACTTTTTTAAAGCATCAGCCGATATTGAGGAGTATAAACTTGATTATGATTTTAAAGATGTGGACGAGTTATATTTAGAGGAGTATAAGTCTATTAACTATAAGTGGGAATAAAGGGATAAAATGCAAAACTACGAATACTTAGGACCGAAAAAGTATGAGTGTCAATTCGACATAACTGAAGGTATTAAAAAATATTACCCTCACGTACTTAAGAAGACTTTAAAAGCCGCAGATTGCGATTGCGGTGAATGCGATAAAGAAGCGTGTACATGTAAGTGCCACGCCTCGCATAGATAAGACAATGGAGATTAATTATGAAAGAGCCAAAATATAAAACCATTTTTAGTAGTACTATAAGAGCATTAGTGCCGGAAGAAAAAGATAAGTACTTAGCGATGGCTTCCATGTTGGATATTGGAGACTTCATTCCTGACGTGGACACGACTAAAGATATTGACTTACTTCCTATAGCCTTTAATGCTTGCGTTGCTAATCGAGTTAATAAAAATGGAGACGTTGTAGATTCGAAGACCGCTATAGCGATGTATAAGAATTTCATTAATAAGCCAATGAATTTAGAGCATCAGCGGGAAAGAGTAGTTGGAGTCATCTTAACTGCTGGATTTAGCGAATTTGGAACGGATAAGCCTTTAGCGGAAGCTTCCATTGAAGATAACGAGCCCTTTAATATAACTTTAGGAGGAGTGATCTGGAAAGTAGTTAACACTAAAGTTGCTGATATTATAGAGGACGCAAGCGACCCTACTAGTGAACACTATATGAAAGTTAGCGCGAGTTGGGAATTAGGGTTTGATGAATATAATTTAGTATTGCTTAACGACCCTGAAAAAAATATATCTAATGCAGAATTTATTACTGAAGAAGGAGAGATCGATAAGAATAAAGAGTTCCTTAAAGCTCTTGGAGGTTCTGGAAAGTTAGAGAACGGTAAAAGCGTGTATCGCCAAGTTATTAATAACGTTGTTCCTCTTGGCATCGGCTTGACAGAAAACCCGGCTGCAGATGTTCAAGGCATAGCAGTTAAGGGTAATAAAGAAGAAGTAGAGGTGTCCCTCAAGAGAGCTGAAGATGCTTCAGAGGATTCTGATGAAGTCGAGGATACACTAAAAAATGAAAAAAATGAAAAAAATATTTCACAATCATCAAATATAACTGTAGAAACTAATGAAGAAAGCATACCTATTATGAAAATCACAAGTATCAAAGATATCACGGATGAGAGCCTTCAGACTATGAAGGCTTCCGTTATCGCTGATTTTGTTGAGGAAGAGCTTAAAACCGCTTCCGAGGAATATCACGCGCAAAAAACGGAAGTTGAAGATAAGCTCAAGGCGGCTCATGAAGCTGAGACTGAACTCAAGGCACAACAGGAGCAAATGAAAAAAGAATTAGACGAAGTAAAGTCTAATTTTGATTCTTTGCAACAGGACGTACTCGCCAGAGAAGCTCAAGAAAAATTCAATGTCCGAATGACTTACTTTGATCAAGAGTACGATCTTACCGATGCAGATCGTGAAGTGATCGCTTCAGACATTAAAGATTTAGACGATCAAGCTTTTGATGCTTTTACATCAAAAATGAAAGTCCTTCTCGAAGGTCGCCAAAAATATGGCGGCAACAAAGGAGACACTCCCGACGCTGACCGTAAGAAAAAGGGTCATTATGGTCCCGGTCAAAAGAAGAAGGGAACCTCCGACGAAGAGGGCGAAGTTGATTGGAAAAAAGATTCAAAAGCTGTAGACGCCGCTGAAGAGGCGGTTGAGGAAGCTTTAGAAAATGCTGAAGATGTTAATGCCGATTTTCCGGCTAATTCTGAGGCCCAAGCCGAAACTGTCTATGATAAATACAAGGCAGCTTTTGCCTTGGATCAGTTCGAGATTAAATAATTAAACTAATTAAGGAATAAAATATTATGGCTACATTAAGACCATTTAGAGATTATAACGAACACGACGTGCTTAATTTGTTCAGGTTTAGCGGAACCATCCCTGCTAACAAGGGAACCCTTGTTAAGGTGATTGGTAACGGCTGGAAAACCACGGATGAATTAGAGCGTCTAGGAAGTGTAGGCGCAACCTACAATAACGTGCAGTCTGAACGCTACGGTGTTGCCGCTAGTGTCGGCATCGCTGGTGCAGCGGATACCCCCGTGGGTATGTTGCTTTACGATGTTAAAGAGACTGACGAAAACGGCGAAAAGCTTATTTTTCATCCCCGCAAGCAAGCGGAAATGGAAGTTGCTTTAAGCGGACAGGCTGTTCCGGTAGTGACGAAAGGAACTTTCCTTTACAGTGGAGCAACTCTGGCAAGCGAAAGCCCCGTTGGAGGTTCAACCCTATATTGCGGTGCTGCTGGTGATATCACCACTGGCGTGGCTTCTAACATCAAAGTCGGCAAGGCTCTTGGTGCGCCCGACGCTGACGGCGTTGTGCTTATTAGGTTAAACCTTGATGCCGTTTCCTAAACCGAAGTTAATACTTTAATAAAGGAATTATATAATGAAATTAACATTAAAGAATACGCCCGAACAAGTAGAACTCATCAGAGCGATGGGTTCTAGAAACAACGTGGTGGCGGCTGAAGCGGCTGAAGCTTTTGCAGCATTTTTAGGCCCTGTAGTCTTACAGGTCATTAATCAGGCTGGAACTGCTGGCGCTATCTATACAGATGCCCCATTTGATGAAGACGATAGCCCTAGTTATCCTCTTGATCTCTACTACAATGAAGGAGTCAATACCGTTCAGGTCTGGTCTCAAAACATGGCTGGTGGTCTCCCCACTTCTCATACCTCTGGTTTGAGTGAGTTAAAGATCGCTACTTATCGTTTGGATAGCGCTGTAAGCATGGGCAAACGTTATGCTCGTCAAGCTCGTCTAGACGTTGTAAGTAAAGCCGTAGAGAGAATGGCTCAAGAAATTCTTGTTAAGCAAGAACGTAATGCTTGGGCAATTATCCTTAAGGCTCTTGCCGAGGGAACTACTAGCGCAAGCTCTGGTTCTTTACAACATGTTGTCAAAACTGAGGGCTCTGCTGCGGTGACGCACTTTCAGCTCCAAGATTTGAACGACATTATGACTCGTATGAAGCGACTTAATGAGTCGTTTGCTGGAGGTACTCCCGCTAACCCTTATAGTCGCGGAATTACTGACTTGTATTGTAGCCCAGAGAGAATGGCTAATATTCGAGGTTTCGCTTACAATGCCGTGGGCGGTTCTACTGCTGGCATGAGTGTTACTGATCTCCCGGCTGGTGTTCGTCAAGAAATCTTTGACAGCGCTGGTATGCAGGAGATTTACGGAGTGAACATCGTCGAGCTGTTAGAGCTTGGCGTTGGTCAGAAGTACAACACCTTGTTTGATACCCTTGCTGGTTCTACTAGCTACTTGGATATTAATGGTGCTAACGGTACTGCGTTTAGTGCGTCGGATGAAATCATGGTCGGTATCGACAACAGTAAAGGGGCGTTTGTTCGTCCGGTTGCTCGCGGTGCTGAAGGAGGTTCTACCTTCCAAGCTATGCCTGATAACCAATTCGCTACGGAGCGAGCTGATAAGCTCGGCTTCTACGGCTTCTTGGAAGAGGGTCGCGTTTGCATCGATGCTCGCGCCATTGTTGGCATCTTCTTAGACCTCTAGGCCTAAGTCATATAACTATATTCAAATCCCCCCGTTTTTCGGGGGGATTTTTTTTGCATTTCAGGCAAAACACTGTATAATTAAAATTATGGGAAGAAAGAAAAAAACTATTGCCAGCAGCAAGAAGCTCGAAAACTTAAGCCAGACACACGGTAAAGTCGATACCCCTATCCCTACTACATTAGATCAGATATGGGGAGATGATGGAAACAGTAAATACGGGACCCTAGATGAAGGGCAGTATTTAAGCCATTTAAATGGAATGACTAAATCCGATATTTACCTTCATGCTTCTAAGCTGGGTATTGTTCCGGTAGATGATAGGAAAAGACTGGAAAAAACTTTATTAAATGACTTCAGGAAACACGTAGCTAAATTTAGAATGCCTAGTCAAAATGAAGAGCCCCAACAGGACTTGCCTAAAAATATTAGAAAAATATTAGAAGAAGGTAAATAATACTTCATAATAAGTGTAATATGTGTTATGGCTACTAGCTATAATTTAAATATTACGCAAGGCTCTGAATTTTACGTTCGTTTTCAGGCTAAAGATAGCAGCGGAAACCCCCTTAATTTAAGCGGCTACTCAATGAGCGGGGTAGTTAAAAGGCGGTATTCTGATACAGGTATCATCGTTAATCTTGCGCCTTCCGGCGTTACCCCTACGGGAATGACAGGGGGGTATTTTGACGTAACACTTCGAGCCGCTCAAACTAGCGGCTTACCGATTATAAGGGGCGTTTATGATATTGAATATTCGCAAGATAATTTTGCGGACAAATTAGTAAAGGGCGATGTTTACATTTTTCCTGAAGCTACAACCAATATTTCTTAACCTGTATGTCTGAAGTAGTGGTATCTGGAGCAGATGACGGCTCAGTCGTTCCGGTGAGCACGGGCGGCGGGACGCAAGTAAGCGTCGTTTCTACTGGCAGAACTGATGTTATCGCTTCTCCTGCCTCCTCTTCTACTACAACGGCTACGGCGAGTGGAGGTCCTGTTCAGGAAGTTGATGTTGGCGCTCGCGGAGCCAAAGGAGATGAAGGTCAGAAGGGAATAAAGGGCGAAAAAGGACTAAAAGGTTTTAAAGGGAAAACGGGAGACGTAGAAGAGAAAGGCAACAAAGGGGATAAAGGCACGGAAGGGCTCAAGGGTCAAGAGGGGATAAAGGGACAGAAAGGGTTAAAAGGGGAGCAGGGAGTAAAGGGAGGCAAAGGAGAAGAGGGTCAAAAGGGAGTCAAGGGCGAGAAGGGGTTAAAAGGCGAGAAGGGTTTAAAGGGGCTGAAAGGCCAAGCAGGAACTAAAGGAGGCAAAGGAGAAGAGGGTCAAAAGGGAGTCAAGGGCGAGAAGGGGTTAAAAGGCGAGAAGGGTTTAAAGGGACTGAAAGGCCAAGCAGGAACTAAAGGAGGAAAGGGGAGTGAGGGGGAAAAAGGCTTAAAGGGCTTAAAGGGCTTGAAAGGAACTAAAGGCTCTAAAGGCTTAAA